>Ga0207678_10003129_pt1 | contig 14975 bp, 13 predicted proteins | sample KBSC63metaG_FD_184319 | JGI IMG/M metagenome (GOLD analysis project Ga0207678, IMG submission 184319) | Corn rhizosphere microbial communities from Kellogg Biological Station, Michigan, USA - KBS C6-3 metaG (SPAdes) (version 2) | ecosystem: Host-associated > Plants > Roots > Rhizosphere > Soil ...
CGTGCTCGGTCTCCTCGAACGCGAAGGTGAAGGCGTCGAACACCTTCGACGTGCCGAGCCACACGAACTTGTTGCGGCGGACGTCGATGTCGACCCCGAAGGCGTCCGGGTTCGCGTCGCGGAAGCGCGAGTTGGCGCCGTCCGAGGCGATCACCAGGTCGTAGTCGCGCCACTTGGGGTCGGCGGGGTCGCACTCGGCGTTGAAGTGGATCCTGACGCCGAGCTCGCGGGCGCGGTCCTGGAGAATTTCGAGCAGGCGCTTGCGGCCGATGCCGATGAAGCCATGCCCGCCCGAGGTGATCGTCTGCCCGTGGATGTGGACGTCGATGTCGTCCCAATGCGCGAACTCGTCGGTGATCGGCTTGGCCGAGACGGGATCGTTGCGGGTGATGTTGTCGACCGTGAGGTCGGAAAAGACGACGCCCCAGCCGAAGGTCACGCCTGGCGCGTTGCGCTCGAAGATAGTGATGTCATGCGCCGGGTCGCGCAGCTTCATCGAAATCGCGAAATAGAGGCCTGCCGGGCCGGCGCCGATGCAGGCGATCTTCATGCGCGGACGGCCCGAAAGGTCCCAAAGGTCGCAAGCCTACGCGTGCGCGCGCTCGCTCGCGCGCGAGGCGTTGGCGCCAAGTTCGAACAGGCCAGTGCGAAAGAGCCGCAGCGCATGGCGGCTGCATGCCACAGCACCGCGGCTGTAGGACAGTCTTATGTCTGCAAGCGGTGGAAAGCAGACATCCGCAAATTGCGCTAGGCTCGTCGCGGGTGCTAAGGCGAGAATGGGAAAAGGAGGGGCCAATGACGAAAACTTTATTGCTATTTTCTGTCACAGCGCTGCTCCTGTCGGCATGCCAGGCAGGTGACAAGCCTGCGAACAACACGGCGAACAGCACCGCTGCGGTCGATGCTGGGACGGATGAGCAGGCAATCCGTAAACAGGTCAGTCATTGGCTCGAACTCGTGAAAGCCAAGGATGCCGCCGCCATCGCCGAACTTTACACGCAGGACGGGGCTGTGATGCCCCCCAATGCGCCGATCAGTAAAGGACACGCCGCGATACAGAAAACCTGGGCATCCATCATGAACACGCCCGGGTTCGACCTGTTCATCAGTCCCGAGCAGATCGTGCTGTCATCGTCCGGTGACATGGCGCTCGATCGAGGGACTTACCAGCTAACGGTTGCGCCATCAGGCAAGGCGCAACACGACACTGGCAAGTATGTCGTGGTCTGGCGGAAGATCGGGAACGAATGGAAAGCGGCTGCCGATATCTTCAACAGCGATGGTTCGCCAGCCGCGGGCTAACCTGTCCCTAGGTCGACCGCGAATCCACGCCGCGGATGAAGGCGCCGACGAGGGTGTTGAACGCCTCGGGCTTCTCGAGATTGGAGATGTGCCCCGCCCCCTTGATCGCCTCGTAGCGCGCGCCGGGGATGAAGTGCGTCAGCTCGCGCGACAAGCCCGGCGGCGTGACGACATCGTGATCGCCGCACACGACCAAAGTCGGCACGCGAATCTCGTGCACCCGCTCGCGCTGGTCGGCGAGCCACACCGCCTCGGCGCCGATGCGGTAGGCGGCGGGGTCGATGCGGGCCATGGTTTCGACCACTTCGCTGTGGACCGCCGGGTCCGCGGGCTGCGCGAGCAGCACGTCGACGCGGGCTTCGGCCATTGCGCGGAGATCGGTGACCGTCATCGATCGCTTGTAAATCGCCGGCCCGTCGGGGTGAACTGCGAAGGTGTCGGCGAGGATCAGCGACACGCAGCGCTCAGGCACTGCATGGTGCATGGCGATTGCGACGACTCCGCCGAGCGAGAGGCCGCAGATGTGGGCGCGAGCGACACCGAGCTCGTCCATCGCGGAGAGGATTGCCGCGGCATAATCGTCGCGGGTCGTACCCGCCGGCGCCCGGTCGCTGTCGCCGTAGCCGGGATAGTCGAACGCGATCGCGCGGCGCTCGCGGCCGAAATGCTCGAGCTGCGGGCGCCACACCGACTTGTCCGAGCCGACGCCGTGGAGGAAGATGATCGGGATCGCGTCGCCGCCGCCGGATTCGACGTAGCCGAGCCTGAGGCCGTTGGAGGTTTGGACGCGAGGCATGGGGTCCCTCTATCGTCATGCTGAACTTGTTTCAGCATCCATTGTGGAGAAGGACGGAGGGAGTGTCGGAAATGGATCCTGAAACAAATTCAGGATGACGGGGTAGGCTGGCGATAGAATGGCGAAGATGGTCGTGAATGGGGAGGCGGTCGAATATCGGCTCGACCCTGAGACGCCGCTGCTGTGGGCGCTGCGCGATGCGTCGAACCTGACGGGCACGAAGTACGGTTGCGACAGCCGCGATTGCGGGGCGTGCACGGTGATCGTTGATGGGCGCGCGGCTTTGAGCTGCGCGGTCGCGATCCGCGACCTCGAAGGGGCGCAGGTGACGACGATCGAGGGCCTCGGCGGGGCGCATCCGGTGCAACAGGCCTGGCTCGCCGAGCAGGTCACGATGTGCGGCTATTGCGAGCCGGGATTCATCATGGCCATCGCCGCAATGCTCGATGCCAGTCCGGCGCCGTCGACCGAGCAGATCGCGGCCTTGCCCAACATCTGCCGCTGCGGCGCTTATCCGCGCATCCGCCAGGCGATCGCCCGCGCAGCGGCCTCGGCCAAACCTGTACCGCAGCCGAAACCATCATTCAGCCAGCCTTCAGCGGACGAGTCGCAACACCCCGCACAGCAATAGTTTTTCGGGGAACGTCCGATGCGTAAGGTTCTTGCACTTCTTCTTCTCGCCGGGGCGGCTGCTCCGGCGCTTGCCGCGGGCGACCCCGGCGACCGCCACGGCGGCTGGCGTCACGATTCGACCCAGCAGTCGTCCGACAGCGACAACGACCGCAGCGATCGCAGCGACCGCCAGCGCTATGTGCGCAGCGAGCGCAGCAACGAGCGCGCCGAGCCGCAGGTCGAGGCCCGCGTCCGCCCGCAGGCCGAGTTCCGCGGCAACGCCGGGCAGCCGGCAGTGCATGTCGACGCAACCGCGCGGGCCAACCGCGTCGACGTCGAGCGCATCCGCGAAGCGCGCGTCCAGGCCCGCGATTCGAACGACACCGTCGCCAACTGGCACGGCCCGCGCGTGGTCGAGAGCGACCGCCGCGACCGCTCGGACGACCGCGGCAGCTGGCGCGGACGGGTGATCGACAATCCCAACGTCGGCCAGGACCGCGCTGCGCCGGTGCTGCGCCAGCAGGACCGGCCGCTGCCGCGGGTGTTCCGCAATCGCGTGCCGATCGTCAGCAACAGCCCGCGCGAAGGCACGCAGCCGCCGCTGCGGGTCGAGAACCGCCACCGCAGCGGGGGCGTCAACTGGAGCACGCGCTGGCGCAACGACAACCGCTACGACTGGCAGAACTGGCGCCGGCACCACCGGTCGAACTTCCACCTCGGGATTTATTACGATCCGTTCGGCTGGGGCTATCGCCCGTACCAGATCGGCTGGAGGCTGTGGCCGGACTATTACCGGAGCAGCTTCTGGATCAACGATCCGTGGCAGTACCGCCTGCCCTACGCTCCGCCGGGCACGCGCTGGGTCCGCTATTACAATGACGCAGTGCTGGTCGACACGTGGGACGGCGAAGTCGTGGACGTGATCTACAACTTCTTCTGGTAGAGCGCGCACGACGGTTCATCGAAGGGGCGTTGCGGCATTGCCGCAGCGCCCTTTCTGCGTTAGTCGCATAATACACCTTAGCCTCCGGGGGATTCCGATGACCGTTGCCGCTCGCCTGATCGTGACCGCGTCCATGCTCGCCTTTGCCGTGCCGGCGATGGCCCAAGCCCCTGCCCCAACCGCTGCGCCCGCCGCCCAGCAGAGCGCGCACGAGCGCCTGTTCCAGCTGTTCAAGGACAGCGACGAGGCAAGCCTCAAGCGCAACCCGATCCAGGCGCTGTTCCGCGGCGACATGCGCTACGCCGACCGGCTCGGCGACAACATCACCGACGCCTATTTCGCCGGCGAGCGGGCGGCGGCCGAGCACGACCTCGCAGCGCTGCACGCGATCCCGCGCGACCAGCTCGATCAGACCGACCAGCTCGCCTACGACGTGTTCGAATATTCGACCAAGGACACGCTGCGCGGGCTGCAGCCGGACATGCTGGCGCTGACCGTGGTGCGGCCGCTCAACCACTTCTTCGGGATCCACACCTTCTACGCGACCTTCGCCAGCGGCAAGGGCGCTGCGCCGTTCAAGACGGTCGCGGACTATGAGAACAATTTGAAGCGCCACAAGGACTTCGTCACCTACCTCGACCGCGCGATCGGGCGCTTCAAGGAGGGCGAGCAGTCGGGCGTGGTCGAGACCAAGCTCACCGTCCGCAACATGATCGAGCAGCTCGACAACCAGCTGAAGCTTGCGCCCGAGGAGTCGCCCTACATGGGGCCGACCAAGCAGTTCCCGGCGGACTTCAGCGAAGCCGACAAGGCGCGGCTGACGGCGGCGTATCGCGATGCGACGGTCAACGAAATCTACCCCGCGCTGACGCGGCTGCGCGACTTCTTCCAGAACGACTATCTCGCCCACGCGCGCGACGGCGTCGGCCTCAAGTACATGAAGGGCGGCGACAAGCTCTACACCTACCTCATCCAGTCGACGACCACGACCGACATGACGCCCGAGCAGATCCACCAGCTCGGCCTCAGCGAGGTCGCGCGGATCACCAAGGAGTTCCAGAAGGTCCAGAAGCAGATCGGCTACAAGGGCACGCTGCCGCAGTTCTTCGAATATATGCGGACCAGCCCCAAGTTCCAGCCGCAGAGCCGCGAGGGGCTGACCGCCGATTATTACGGACTGCAGAAGAAGGTCGAAGCGCAGGTCCCGCGCTTCTTCTCGCTGGTTCCCAAAACTCCGCTCAAGATCCAGCCGTACGAGCCGTTCCGCGAGAAGTTCGAGGCCGGCGGAAGCTATGAGCCGGGCACGCCCGACGGATCGCGGCCGGGGACGTTCTTCTTCAACGCCTACGACCTGCCGTCGCGGCGCACGTGGGCGGAGACGACCCTGTTCCTCCACGAGGGCGAGCCGGGCCACCATTTCCAGATCAGCATCGCGCAGGAGAATGAGGCGCTTCCCTCGTTCATGCGGTTCGGCGGGAACACCGCCTACGCCGAGGGCTGGGCGCTCTATGCCGAGACGCTCGGTTACGACATGGGCTTCTACAAGGACCCCTACCCTCGCTTCGGGACGCTGAACGACGAAATGCTCCGCGCAATGCGGCTGGTGGTCGATACCGGAATCCACGCCAAGGGTTGGACCCGGGACCAGTCGATTGCCTACATGCTCGCCCATTCCGGCATGTCGAAGACCGAGGTCACCGCGGAGGTCGAGCGCTACATCGCGATCCCGAGCCAGGCGACTGCGTACAAGATCGGCGCTCTCACCATCCAGCGGCTGCGGCGCAAGGCGACCGCCGAGCTCGGGCCGAAGTTCGATATCCGCGAGTTCCACGCGCAGGTACTCGATTCGGGCGCGCTGCCGATGCAGATCCTCGAGCAGAAGATCGACCGCTGGATTGCGGCCAAGAAGGGCAGTGCGACGAGCCCGGCGGGCAAGACCGAGCGCGGCCGCTAGGCCTCGGCTGCGAGCTCGACGAACGGCGCGAACTTGACCTCGCGCTTGACGAAGTGAGTCTCGTAGCGGCGCACGGTCGGGGACGATGCGAGCAGGCCTTCGGCGGCTGAATTGAACTCGGCCATGTTGGCGCAGTCGAACAGCGCGACGAAGTCGTGCGGGCCGGCGATCTCGTAGCAGAACTGCACCGCGTTGGCGGCGAGCAGCCGCCGCTCGAGCGCGGCCTTGCCGGCGCGGTCGGCATGCTCGGCGAGCTGAACCAGGACCAGCGCGCGCAGCCGGTTCTGGACCAGCCGCGGGGCGAGCAGCGCGATGGTGCGCGCGATCCACCCGCCGCCGCGCAGCCGCCGCAGCCGGCGGGCGATGGCCGAGGGCGAAAGCGGAACCTCCTCGGCAAGCGAATCGGCGGTGCGCGAGTCGTCGCGCTGGACGAGGTTCAGCAACTGACGGTCGAAGCGGTCGAGCATGCCGGCGTCTGTGCCAAAATCTGGCACCGCGCGCACCAACTTTGCGCGCAACTGGCGGCGAACATGCGTAGTGTATTGTTCAAATGATACAGCGGAGCCTGTGATGCGTCTTCTTCCCTTTCTCTTCCTCTCGGCGGCCTGCCTGCCCATCCCCCTCCAGGCGCAGGCGACCGCCGGTCCGGCGTCGACAGCTCCCCAGCCCGCGACGCCGGGCATGAATATGCTCGAGCAGGGCGAGGGCCGCACCGTCGCGACCAAGCTCGCCGACCAGCTGGTCAGCGCGTTCGTGTTCCGCGACCAGGCCGAGGCTTATGCCGCGATGCTGCGCAGGAACGCGGCTGCCGGGCGGTACGACAGCGGTACGCGCGAGGCGCTGGCCAAGCTGCTGACCGACGACCTCCAGGCGGTGCACAAGGACGGCCATCTCCACGTCGAGGTCACCGACCAGGTCGAACGCGGCGGGGCCAACGCTGGCCCCCCGAAGAGCTTCCCGCCGCTGATCCAGGCGGCGAAGACGATCGCTCCGGGCATCGGCTACATCCGCTTCACCGCCTTCTTCGGAACGCCCGAGGAGATGGCGGGCGTGAAGCAGTGGCTCGCCGCCAACCGCAACGCGAAGACTTTGATCTTCGACCTGCGCAACCATCACGGCGGCGGGCTCGACGAGCAGGACGCGATCTTCTCCTACCTCTTCGGCGAGAAGACTCCGCTGGTGAAAATGGCGATGGCCAAGGACGTCTACGCCGACCACGGCTCGCCGGTGCGGCCAGGCCCGACTTTGGTGTTCACGCCGGAGGGCGAGTTGATGGTCGCGACCCACAGTGCGGTGCCGGGCGAGGACACGCCGCTGCGCAAGGCCAAGGTCTATCTGCTGGTGTCGAACCGGACCGCGTCGGCGGCCGAGCATTTTTCGCTGGCGCTCAAGTCCACGGGCCGAGCGACGCTGATCGGCGAGGACACCGCCGGCGCCAACCATTTCGGCGGCGGGCAGGACATCACCGACCATTTCGGTGTGTGGATGCCGATCGGCCGGACCTACGACATCAAGACCGGCAAGGATTGGGAAGGCGCGGGAATCGCGCCGGACATCGCGGTCGACCCGAAGCAGGCGCTGGTCGTCGCGCTGGAGAAGGCCGGACTGAGCCATGCCGAGGCGGTGAAGCTCGACGCTGGCGAGGTGCCGGCCGAGCCGGTGCATTCAGAGAAGCTGCGCGCGCGGTAGGCAAGCTAGTAGCGGCTTTTGGGTAGAAACCGGACGTTGACGCATTCTCAAAGCGCGCAGAAACTCGGCTCGAGAGATAATGCCTGATGAGTCTGTCTTGGGTCGAAAGCGGTCGCTAGGCGCGCCTCAGAACCCGCAACGCGCCGGATCAGCCACTCGTCTTCGATACACCCGCACCGAAAGTATAGACGAGCCTGCCGCCGAGCCATCCGCCCAAAGCGAGAACCAGGCCGCTGGCGATGCTGAGCGCGACGCTCGCGCTGCCGAGGCCGGATCCGCCGTTCAGCGTGTCGCGGCGCAGATATAGCGCGACCGCGTAACCCAGCCACGCGGTTCCGACCGCGGCCATGTGCCGCAGCGCGTGCGGCACCACTGCGGAATCGAGCCTGGCAAAGTCGACCATCCCCGCGGCCATCGCGAGGAGGCCCATGACCAGCCCGCCGGCCATCAACAGCGCGGCGACGTGGACGTCGCCGGTCAGGCCGGCGAGCCGCGCCAGGTCGGCGGCGGTTGCCGAAAGCAGCAGCGCGATCGGGAAATGGACGACCGCGGGGTGGAGCGGGTGGCCGAACACGGGGTGTCTCAGATGAGGCTGAACGCGCCACCGGCGAGCAGGAGGAAGCCGACGACCGCGAGCCCTGCGTGCAGCACCACGACTCCCTTCGGCGGCAATTGCTTGCGGGCGTGGAAGGAGGCGAGGAAGAACCCGCCGAGGGCAGCCACGACCAGGATCAGCAGCGCGGCCGGGATGATCTTCGCGAAGTCGGTCGAGCCGCCGAGGACCACGATCGCGGTCAGCACGAGGCCGGCCGCGCCCAGCGCCGCGTGGACGAGCGACAAGGCCCAGGGCGCCATACGTCCTCGCAGGACAGACGCGGCCATGACCAAGCCGCCGACGGCACCGATCGCGAACAGCAGGACTGCAATCTTGAGCATTTTCCTTCTCCCCTTTTTCAGGAATTTTCGGCGCGCAAAGCTACTTTGTCAACTTAGCACATTACAAAGTTGTCAAAGCCTTGAAATGCTATAGATTCGGGCAATGAACGAGATGGTCGCAAGCGAAGCGGGCCGGAGCCGCGACCGGATCCTCGAACTGCTGCTTCGTTCGGAGGAACCGCTCGGGGTGCAGACCCTGGCGGCGGCGCTCGGCGTTTCGCGCAACGCCGCGCACCAGCTGGTCGCGGCGCTGGAGCGCGAGGGATTGGTCGAGCGCGCAGCGACGATCCGGACCAGGGGACGTCCGTCGCAGGGCTTCCGTTTAAGCACGGCTGGCCGCGCGACCTTCCCGCGGCAATATGCGCTGCTCGCGAGCCAGCTTCTGGCCGAGCTGTCGCGGCATCTTCCGCCCGACCGGCTGCACGAGACGATGGAGCGGATCGGTAGCTCGCTTGCGGCGACCTTGCCGGCGGTCGATGCGGCGTCGCCGGACAGCATAGCGAAGATCGCCGCGCTGATGCGCAACCTCGGCTACGAATCGAAGGCGGTCGAAGGCGCGGAAGGCCCGGAGATCGAGGCGCACAATTGCGTATTCCACGACCTTGCGATGGCCGAGCCGGCGATCTGCGAGGTCGATCTGTCGCTGCTCCGGGCCTTGTCCGGAAAGACGGTCGAGCACCGCCGCTGCATGGCCCGCGGTGAAGGTTCGTGCCGCTTCGCCTTTGATCGCTCGAAGCCGGAGGGTCCTCGCTAAGCCACGACGTGCGGAGTCTGGCTGGCTGGCAGAAATCGCTCGAAGGCGTCCACCAAGTCCGCCGACCTTGACTCGCCATCGTTCGAGTTCATCGAGCGACTGATGCTTTGAAGGAGAATAACGCGTGCGCCTGGCAATGATCGGCCTCGGCCGGATGGGAGCGAACATCGCTCGGCGACTGATGGGCGGCGGGCACGAGATCGTCGCCTTCGACCGCGACGAGGCGGCGGTTGCGGCGCTGGTCGCGGACGGCGCCCTTGGCGCGTCCTCGCTCGAGGAGCTGGCGGCGAAGCTGCAGGCGCCGCGGATCTTCTGGGTGATGCTGCCGGCCGGCGGCCCGACCGAAGACACGGTCGCGGCGCTGCGCGGCCTCGCCGAGCCAGGCGACGTCATCATCGACGGCGGCAACACCTTCTACAAGGACGACATCCGCCGCCACCGCGAATGCGCGGAGAAGGGCGTCCATTATGTCGACGTCGGAACGTCGGGCGGCGTGTGGGGGCTGGAGCGCGGCTACTGCCTGATGATCGGCGGCGCGAGCGAGGTCGTCACCATGCTCGACCCGATCTTCGACACGCTTGCGCCAGGCTACGGGACGATCCCGCGCACCCCCGGCCGCGACCATAAGGACGACCGCGCCGAGCGCGGCTATATCCACGCCGGCCCGGCGGGCGCCGGGCACTTCGTGAAGATGGTGCACAACGGCATCGAATACGGCCTGATGCAGGCCTATGCCGAGGGCTTCGATGTGCTCGACGGGCGCTCGTCCGACAAGCTGCCCGAGGACGAGCGATTCACGCTCAACCTGCCGGACATCGCCGAAGTGTGGCGGCGCGGATCGGTGATCTCGTCCTGGCTGCTCGATTTGTGTGCGATCGGCCTCGCCCGCGATCCCGAGCTCGCGCAATTCTCGGGGCGGGTCGCCGACAGCGGCGAAGGCCGGTGGACGATCGAGGCGGCGATGGAGGAAGCGGTGCCGGTCAACGTCCTCTCGGCCGCGCTCTACGCCCGCTACCGCAGCCGCTCCGACGAGCGGTTCGGCGACCAGTTACTGTCGGCGATGCGCTTCGGCTTCGGCGGCCACGTCGAGATGCCGCAGTAGGATTCAGGCGAGCGCCTCGGCGATCAACCTGCGCGAATTGTCGATGCCGTAGAGGGCGATGAAGCTGCCCATGCGCGGGCCCTGGCTGGAGCCGAGCAGGGTTTCGTAGAGCGCCTGGAACCAGCCGCGGAGGGATTCGAACGGGTGGCGCTTGCCGACCTCGAACACCTGGGTCTGGATGTCCTCGGCGGACGCGTCCGCCGGCAGCTTCGCAAGCTCTGCGTCGAGGTCGCGCAAAGCTTCGGCTTCCAGCTGCGTAGGGGGGCGACGCTTGAGCTCGGGCACGACGAAGTCGCGGGCGTAATTGACGGCGAGGCCGATCAGCTCGTCCAGCTCGGGATCGCTTTGGGGCGAGGTGCCGGGGGCGTAGCGCTGGACGAAGCGCCACGCCGTGTCCTTGTCAGCGACGCCCGGCAGGCTGACGAGGTTGAGCAGGAGACCATAGGTCAGCGGCAGAGTCTCCGCCGGCACCTTGCCGCCGTGGATGTGGTGGACGGGGTTGCCGAGCTTCTGCTCGATCGGCTGGTCGGGGTAGTTGCCGCGGAACTGCCAATATTCGTCGACCGCGCGGGGGATGACGCCGATGTGCAGGCTCTTGGCGCGCCTGGGCTCGCGGTAGATGTAAAAGCTCAGGGACGGCTCGCTGCCGTAGCGCAGCCATTCCTCGAGGCTGAGGCCGTTGCCCTTGGACTTGGAGATCTTCTCGCCCTTTTCGTCGAGAAACATCTCGTAATTGAAGCCCTCGGGCGGGCGGCCGCCGAGGACGCGCGCGATCTTGCCCGACTGGGTGACGCTGTCGATCAGGTCCTTGCCCGACATTTCGTAATCGACGCCGAGCGCGACCCAGCGCGCCGCCCAGTCGACCTTCCACTGCAGCTTGGCGAGGCCGCCGAACGCCGACTGCTGGACCCGGCTGCCGTCCTCGTCGTCGAATGCGATCAGGCCGGCTTCGGCGTCGATCACCTCGACCGGCACCTGGAGCACACGGCCGTTCGTGGGCGACACCGGGAGGACCGGCGAGTAGGTCTTGCGCCGGTCCTCGCGCAGGGTCGGGAGCATCACGCCCATGATCGCGTCGAAGGCGTGGAGCACCTTGCGGATCACCTCGTCGAAGCGGCCCGAAGTGTAGCAATCGGTCGCCGAGACGAATTCGTAATCGAAGCCGAAGCGATCGAGGAAGTGGCGCAGCATCGCATTGTTGTGATGGGCGAAGCTCTCGTGCGTGCCGAACGGGTCGGGGATTTGCGTCAGCGGCTTGCCGAGGTTGGCCGCGAGGAGATCGTGGTTGGGGACATTGTCGGGGACCTTGCGCAGCCCATCCATGTCGTCGCTGAAGGCGATGAGGCGCGTCGGGGCGCCGGTCAGCTCTTCGTAGGCGCGTCGGACGAAGGTAGTGCGCGCGACCTCGTTGAAGGTGCCGATATGCGGCAGGCCCGACGGGCCGTAGCCGGTCTCGAAGATCATCGGCGCACCGCCCGGCTTGCCGTCGGGCCAGCGCTTCAGCAGCTTGCGCGCTTCTTCGTACGGCCAGGCCTTGGACGCCATTGCGGCTGTCCGGATTGCTTCGGCGTCGGTCATGCGACGTGCCGTAGCGAAGCCCAGCGACGGCTTCCACCCGCGCTCATTGGAGGACACCGAGCTTGCGCCAGCGCGGCACGACCTGGTCGATGAACAGCCTGGCTATGCTTCGGGCCTGGCCGCGCAGCTGCTCTTCGCCAAGCGCCGCACCCTGGAATTTCAGCTCGCGCCCGAGCTTCGTCAGGCGTTCGACAAGGCCCTGCGCGAGCGCTTCCTCGTCGCGCCCGCCGTCGTCTGAAAGCCACGCGTCGAGCAGCAGAAGATCCAGCTCGCCCGCCGGCGTCCCCGATCCAAGCACGGCCGCGGCCGTGTTCTGATAAGCGGTGCCGTTGGCGACCGCACGGGCGACGGCGGCGTTGAAGCGCTCCGTGATTTCCGCCGATCCTGGGGTCGAAGTGCCGATCGCCAGGATGTGCGCCTCGATCATCGACAGAAGCATGCTACGCGTGTGGCGCGGCACCGGGCTGGTCAGCGCCATCAGCTCGTCGACCGTCTTCGGGCCATCGGCCAGGGCCGCGACGATGTCCGCGACCATGGCATAATCGACGACCAGTTCGCCGAATGCCGATTTGAAGCGCACCGGGGCGCCTTGCTGGGGTGGCGAGAACAGGTGGATCAGCGCCGTCCCATCGAGATCGCTCCCCGTCGCCTTGCCCGGCTCGCGGCAGAACATGTCGCGCCGGAACTGCTGGTTGATGACGATGTCCTGGACGTCCTGGCGCAACGTCTCGTCGGGCTGCTCGAGGACGAACGCACGCAACTCGGGTTGAAGGCTGTCGGGGAGCAGGGCTTCGGCGACGGTGGCAGAACCGACGAAAGTGAAGCCGGCGCCCTGCAGCTCCCGGGCAACCGTCGAGTGCCACAACGGAGTCCAGTTATCGGTCAGGAATTCATGCGCGAGATAGCTGGTCGGTTGCGTCGCGAGCACTTCCAGTTGCGGTTTGAAGGCGGAAATCAGCTCGGACACCGGCGCCTTCGCGTGGGTCAGCCGCCAGAACATCCTGATCGCGCCCTCGAGCGCGGCATCGGCAGCGCGGTCCCTGGAAAATTCGTTGGCGACATGCTGGAAGGCGACGCCCTTCAGCCAGCCGGGCTGGCTGTTGTACCCGAACGCGGCGACCGTTCCTGGCTTGCTGGCATGGGCGACGCACTGGAACACGGCGGCTCGAAGCTCGGCTGAAACCCAGCTGAGAATGCCGTAGACGCCGATGTAATCGAACGCCCCGAGCTCCGCCGGCCAAGCCGCTGCGAGCTCGAGGAAATCGGCTTGGACGAAGCGGACGTTCGTCAGCCCCGCGGCAGTGGCGAGCGCCTCGCATTGCGCGATATGGTCGGACTGGAAATCGACGCCGACGAACTCGGCCCGAGGGTTGGCGGCAGCCAGCAGGCAGATGTGGAAACCGGGACCACAGCCGAGGTCGAGGTAGCGATAGTCGGGGCCAGTCTGCGGCGGCTCGAAGCCGTGGGCGCGAATGCAAAAGCGCAGCCAGTCCGGCGCGATCTCGCGCAGGAAGTTGGCGGCATAGCCCACCGACACGTCGTAGCCATGGCGGCGGTCAGTCATGCGGGGTCATGGATGAGGCGGTGGGATTGGACAGGTTGGTCACCCCACCGCTCCTAGCGAAGGGGCGGCGGCGCTACCAGCCGATGACGATGGTCGACCTGTGATTGACGGGCCGCTTTGACCGCGAGAGCGTCTGATTTCGTTGCTATTTTGTTCGTGCGTCTTCAAATGAGTCGGTGACCCCGCTCGCCCTCCCAGCGCTACATGCGACACACGCCGGAATCTGGCTCGCCGCCGGCGGCGAGGTGCGCGAGGCGAGCCGGGGCGAGGCGATCGCGCGGGCGGCGGAGACTCCGCACATCATCCTCAACGCCCCGCTGGTCGGGCAGCGGCTCGGCTATCCTGAACTGAGCGGGCTCGACCTGCTCGAATTGTTCGCCTTCCTCCATCCGGCGCGGTTCGCGGTGCCGACTGCGGCTGGCTTGAGCCGCGCGCTCAGGCTGGAGCCGCCGACGGGCGAGGCCGACGCGGCGGCGGCGCTGGTGCGGATCGCCGAACGGTTGCTGGGGGTGCTCGGCGATCCCGACTGGCGCGAGCGCGAAGGCGCGTGGACATCGAACGCAACGCTGCACCGGCTCGGTTGGGGGTGGGCGCCGCTGATCGGGGCGCGGCTCGAACGACCCGAGCGCGGCGAGCGGATGCTGTTCTCGCGGTTGAAGCAATGGGAAGAAGCGGGCGAGCGGCCGCCGCCGCGCACGGTGCTGGTCGATCCGGCCGATGCGCGGGCCAAGCTCGACACGCTGACCGGGCGGATCGAGCCGCGCGAGGGCCAGAAGGCAATGGCCGAGGCGGTGACCCAGGTGTTCGCGCCCAAGCCCGCCAAGGATTCGCCCAACCTGCTGCTGGCCGAAGCGGGTACCGGGATCGGCAAGACGCTCGCTTATCTGGCGCCCGCCGCGCTGTGGGCCGAGCGGTCGGGCGGGACGGTGTGGGTGTCGACTTTCACCAAGGCGCTGCAGCGGCAGCTCGACGGTGAAAGCCCGAAACTGTTCGGCGATGCGGACGAGCGGGCGCGCAAGATCGTCGTGCGCAAGGGGCGCGAGAATTACCTGTGCCTGCTCAACCTCGAGGATGCGCTGCAGGGCGCGTTTGCCGGGCGGGCTGCGGTCCTGGCGCAGCTCGTCGGGCGCTGGGCCGCGTACACCAAGGACGGCGACATGGTCGGCGGCGACCTGCCCGGCTGGCTGCCGAGCCTGTTCCGCCGCGCCGGAGCGACGGCGCTGACCGACCGGCGCGGTGAATGCGTCTATGCCGGCTGTCCGCATTATCGCCGCTGCTTCATCGAGCGCGCCGAGCGGGCGAGCCGCGACGCCGACCTGGTCATCGCCAACCATGCGCTGGTGATGGTCAATGCCGCCCGCGCCCGCGAGGACGCGCCGGGGCGGATCCTGTTCGACGAGGGCCATCATTTGTTCGACGCCGCCGATTCGACCTTCGCGGTCGCGTTCGGCGGGCAGGAAGCGATCGAGATGCGGCGCTGGATCGTCGGCCCCGAGGGCCGCTCGCGAGGCCGGCGGCGCGGACTGGCCGCGCGGCTGATGGACGTCGCGTCCTACGACGAGGAAGGCGCGCGGGCGCTCGAGGCGGCAGTCGAGGCGGCCAAGGCGCTGCCGTCGGACGGCTGGCTGCAGCGGCTGGTCGAGGGCTCGCCGTTCGGAGCGGTCGAGGCTTTGCTAAGCGAGGTCCGCGGCATGGTCTATGCACGGGCCAAGGCGCAGGAGGCAGGCTACGGGCTCGAGACCGAG
>Ga0207678_10003131_pt1 | contig 14970 bp, 20 predicted proteins | sample KBSC63metaG_FD_184319 | JGI IMG/M metagenome (GOLD analysis project Ga0207678, IMG submission 184319) | Corn rhizosphere microbial communities from Kellogg Biological Station, Michigan, USA - KBS C6-3 metaG (SPAdes) (version 2) | ecosystem: Host-associated > Plants > Roots > Rhizosphere > Soil ...
CAACAAGAACGAGCGGCGCAGGAAGCTCGTCCAGAAGAATGCTGCGAAGTACGCGAAGCGGAAGGCGATCGCGAACGACGAGAGCAAGGACGAGACCGAGCGCCTGATCGCGCGTCTGAAGATGGCCGAATTACCGCGCAACGGGAATCCCACGCGGATTCGCAACCGCTGCGAGCTGACCGGCCGTTCGCGTGGATATTATCGCAAATTCCGCTTGTCGCGGATCATGCTGCGGGAACTGGCCAACAAGGGCCTGATCCCCGGCGTCATCAAGTCGAGCTGGTAAGGAGGATCATAGATGTCGATGAATGATCCCCTGAGCGATCTGCTCACCCGGATCCGCAACGGCCAGCAGGCGCGCAAGGACTCGGTCCTGACGCCGGCGTCGAAGCTGCGCGCGCACGTCCTCGATGTGCTTCAGCGCGAAGGCTACATCCGCGGCTACAGCGAGGAAGTGCTCGGCGGGCAGAAGGGCCTGCGCATCGAGCTGAAATATTTCGAGGGCCAGCCGGCCATCCAGCACCTGGCGCGTGTTTCGAAGCCGGGCCGCCGCGTCTATTCGGGCGCGAAGGACCTGCCGCGGATCCGCAACGGGCTGGGCACGATCATCGTGTCGACTCCGCGCGGCGTCCTGTCGGACGCGGAAGCGCGCGAGCAGAACGTCGGCGGCGAAGTGCTGGCGGAGGTGTTCTGATGAGCCGCATCGGCAAGAGGCCTGTCGCGATCCCAGGCGGCGTTTCAGCGTCGGTCGAGGGTGACGTGCTGACCGTGAAGGGCCCGAAGGGCACGCTGACCATGGAGATGCTCGACGACGTCAAGTACGACGTTGCCGACGAGGCGATCAGCGTCCAGCCGGCAGGCCCGACACAGCGCGCCCGCGCGGCGTGGGGCATGCAGCGGACCCTGGTCCAGAACCTGGTCACCGGAGTCACCGAAGGTTTCTCGAAGACCCTGGAGATCAACGGCGTCGGCTATCGCGCGCAGGCGCAGGGCCGGAACCTGAGGCTCCAGCTCGGTTACAGCCACGACGTCAATTTCCCGGTTCCCGAGGGAGTCGAGGTGAAGACGCCCGATCAGAACACGATCGAGATCAGCGGGATCGACAAGCAGAAGGTGGGCCAGGTCGCGGCCGAGATCCGCCGCTGGCGCAAGCCAGAGCCGTACAAGGGCAAGGGCATCAAATATCGCGGCGAGTACATCTTCCGCAAAGAAGGCAAGAAGAAGTAGCCATGGCGAAACTCTCTCTCTTCGACCGCCGGCGCCGCCGGGTCCGGACCTCGCTTCGCGGTCTGTCCGCCGGCAAGCCGCGGCTGTCGGTCCACCGTTCGGGCCGGCATATCTATGCACAGGTCATCGACGACACCGCCGGCAAGACCGTCGCGTCCGCGTCGACCCTCGACAAGGATCTGAAGAAGAATGCCGCGACTCGCGAGGGCGCGGCTGCTGTCGGCAAGGCGATCGCCGAGCGCGCGAAGAAAGCCGGCGTTTCCGCCGTCGTCTTCGACCGTGGCGGCTTCCTGTTCCATGGCCGGGTCAAGGCGCTGGCCGATGCCGCCCGCGAAGGCGGATTGGAGTTCTAGATGGTGCAAGAGAACGAAACCCCCGAAGTGACCGAGACTCCTGAGGTATCTCCGGCCCCCGAGGTGACCCAGGAAGGCGTCGCCGAGGCGCAGGCCGAGGTCCCGGCCAAGGAAGACGTCGTCGTTCCGACCGAGGGCGAAGCCCCTCGCGGTCGTGGCGGCCGTGGACGTGGCCCCGGCGGCGGCGGACGCGGTCCCGGCGGCGGTCGCGGACGCGGCGGCGACCGTGGCGGGCGCGGGCGTCGTGACGATCGCCGTGGCGGCCGTGGCGGCGACGACGATGGCGGCGAGGAGCTCATCGAGAAGCTCGTCCACATCAACCGCGTCTCCAAGACCGTGAAGGGCGGCAAGCGGTTCGGTTTCGCGGCGCTGGTGGTGGTCGGCGACGGCAAGGGCCGGGCAGGTTTCGGCCACGGCAAGGCGCGCGAGGTTCCGGAGGCGATCAGCAAGGCGACCGCTGCGGCGAAGAAGGCGATGATCCGCGTTCCGCTGCGCGACGGCCGCACGCTCCATCACGACGGGCTCGGTCACTTCGGCGCTGGGCGCGTGACCCTGCGTTCGGCTCCGGCCGGAACGGGAATCATTGCCGGTGGCCCGATGCGCGCGATCTTCGAGAGCCTTGGCGTGGCCGACGTCGTTACCAAGTCGGTCGGCACGTCCAACCCGTACAACATGATCCGCGCGACCTTCGAGGCCTTGAAGGAGCAGACCAGCCCGCGCTCGGTTGCCCAGAGGCGCGGCAAAAAGGTAGCCGACCTGCTCGGCCGCGGCGGCGCGTCGACTGCCGAAGCGGAAGCTCAGGCCGAAGCGATCACGGAGTGAAAGTGATGGCGAAGATCAAGATCACCCAGACCGGATCGCCGATCCGCCGCGACAAGACGCAGCGGGCGACGCTCGTCGGGCTCGGACTCAACAAGATGGGCCGCACCGTCGAGGTCGAGGACACGGCCGAGGTGCGCGGCCAGGTCCGCAAGGTCCAGCATCTGGTTGCCGTTGAGGCAGCCTAACCCAACGCGCCCTCGCGGGCGCCGCGCGACAAAAGCGAAAGCGAGTGCAAAGACATGAAACTCAACGACCTTCGTGATAATCAGGGCGCCCGGAAGAACCGGATGCGCGTCGGCCGGGGCATCGGCTCGGGCAAGGGCAAGACTGCGGGCCGCGGCCAGAAAGGCCAGAAGAGCCGCTCCGGCGTCTCGGTTTACGGCTTCGAGGGCGGCCAGATGCCGCTCCACATGCGGCTGCCGAAGCGCGGCTTCAACAATATCTTCGCGCGCGATTATGCCGAGGTGAACATCGGCGCCGTGCAGAAGGCGATCGACGCCGGCAAGCTCGATGCCAAGGGCACGCTCGACCATGACGCGCTCAAGGGCGCCGGCCTTGCGCGTGGTGGCCGCGACGGCGTTCGCCTGCTCGGCAAGGGCGAGCTGAAGGCGAAACTCGCCGTTCGCGTCGCCGGCATTTCCAAGGGCGCCCGCGAGGCGGTCGAGAAGGCTGGCGGTTCGGTCGAGATCATCGAGCCGAAGAACCCCGCCGAACTCGCTGCCGCCAAGAAGGGCAGCGCCAAGGCGAAAACGGTCGAGAACGCCTGAGGCTCGTAAAGCGCCGCCTCTCTCTCGCATTGGCGGGAATGCCGCTTATATGGGCGTGACCGCTTACTAGGAACCCGACACTCATGGCATCCGCAGCCGACCAACTTGCTTCAAGCATCAGCCTGGCCAACTTTTCGAAGGCGACCGAGCTCAAGAAGCGGCTGTGGTTCACGCTCGGCGCGCTCGTCCTCTTCCGCTTCCTGTCGTTCGTCCCAATTCCGGGTGTCGATCCGGCTGCTATGCAGGCGCTGTTCCAGACTCAAAGCGGCGGCATCCTCGACGTCTTCAACACGTTCTCCGGCGGCGCTCTCGAGCGCATGAGCGTGATTGCGCTCGGGGTGATGCCCTACATTACCGCGTCCATCGTCGTTCAGCTGGGCGGTACGATGTACGGACCGTGGCAGGCGCTCCGCAAAGAGGGCGAGACCGGCCGCAAGAAGCTCAACCAATATACGCGCTACCTGACCGTCGTCCTCGTGCTCGTGCAGGGTTACATGGTGGTCCGCGGCCTCGAGGCGCAGTCGTTGAGGCAGGGCATCGCGGCGGTTGTCCAGCCGGGGATCGTATTCGAAGCGGCAGGCACCATCAGCCTTGTCGGGGGAACGCTGTTCCTGATGTGGATCGGCGAGCAGATCACCAGCCGCGGAATCGGCAACGGCGTGTCGCTCATCATCATGGCCGGCATCGTTGCCCGCTTGCCGCAGGCGATGGCCCAACTATTCGAGGGCGGCCGAAGCGGCACGATGGATCCGCTCCTGGTTACCGGCATCGTTGTTCTGGCGCTCGGCCTGGTCGGCTTCATCTGCTTCATGGAGCTGGCGCAGCGGCGGGTGCTTATCCAGTATCCGAAGCGCCAGACGGCGCGGGGCCTGATGCAGCAGGAGCGCTCGCACCTGCCGATCAAGATCAATACCTCGGGCGTGATCCCGCCGATTTTCGCATCGTCGCTGCTGTTGATGCCGCTGACCGTCATCCAGTGGATGGGCAAGGGCGCGCAGGCCGGGAGTGCGACCAGCGACTGGCTGATCACGATCAGCACGTTCCTGCAGCACGGGAGCCCCGCCTACATGCTGATCTACGGCGCAGGAATCATCTTCTTCACGTTCTTTTACACCGCGGTCCAGTTCAACAGCGAGGAAACCGCCGAGAACCTGAAGAAGCATGGCGGCTTCATCCCCGGCATCCGGCCGGGCAAGGCGACCGAGCATTATTTCGATTACCTGCTGACCCGGATCACGGTCGTCGGCGCGACCTATCTGGCGCTGATCTGCCTCGTGCCGGAGTTCCTGTTCGCGCAGGCAGGCGTTCCGTTCTATCTCGGCGGCACCAGCCTGCTGATCGTCGTCAACGTGACGATGGACACCGTGACGCAGATGCAAAGCCACCTGATCGCGCACGAATACGGAAACCTGATCAAGAAGGCGAAGCTCAAGAGCGGGCGCCGCCGATAGTCACTGGCGCGTGGGGGAGCGCGGAACCATGAACATCATCCTGCTTGGCCCTCCGGGGGCGGGTAAGGGCACCCAGGCGGCGCGGTTGGAAGCAGCGCGCGGAATGATCCAGCTGTCGACCGGCGACATGCTTCGCGCGGCGGTCGCGCAAGCCACTCCCGTCGGTCTCAAGGCCAAGGCGGTGATGGAAGCGGGCGAACTGGTCAGCGATGCGATCGTCAGCGCCCTGATCGGCGAACGGCTCGACGCGATTGGCGACCATGGCGCGATCTTCGACGGCTATCCTCGCACCCGCGCCCAAGCCGAGGCGCTCGACCTCCTGCTCGCGGATCGAGGGCGCAAACTCGACCACGTCATCGAGCTCGAAGTCGACGAAGAGGCGTTGGTCGAGCGGATCACCGGCCGCTTCAGCTGCAGCAAATGCGGCGCGCCGTATCACGACATCTACAAGCGGCCGAAGGTCGAAGGCACCTGCGACGTCTGCGGTTCGCACGAGTTCAAGCGGCGCCCTGACGACAATGAGGCAACGGTCCGGACGCGCCTCGCCGAATATCGGGCCAAGACCGCTCCAATCCTTCCTTATTACGAAGAGCGCGGGCTGGTCCGCCGGGTCGACGGAATGGCCAGTGTCGAAGCCGTCGCCGCCGCCATCGACGCGATACTGGATGCACCGGGCCAGACTCTGCATCCTGCCGCGAGGAGGGGCCGATGAAATATTTCGCAGCCATTTCGCTCCTGCTCGCCGCGCCCACGGCGGCGGAGGTCGTCACCGCCGACACCCATGATTTCGAGGTCCGCGAAGTCGTCCACGCCAATGTGCCGCCCGCGCAGGCCTGGGCGGCGTTCCTGCGTATCGGGCAATGGTGGTCTGCAGAGCATAGCTACTCCGGAAATCCGGCGAATCTCAGCGTCGAGGCAAAAGCTGGCGGCTGCTTCTGCGAGCGAGTCGGCAATGGCGGCGTCGAACATATGCGGATTGCGGCCGTATTGCCCCCGAAGAGGCTCGTGATGACGGGGTCGCTCGGCCCCCTGCTCTACGAGGCAACGAACGGCGTGATGGACGTAAAATTCGATCCGGCGGAAGGCGGGACCGCCGTCACGATCGACTATCGCGCCAGCGGTTTCGTGCACGCCAATGGCGACAAGCTCGCACCGGCGGTGGATCGAGTTCTGGCCGAGCAGCTTCAGCGTTACGCCGCTTCCGTGAAATAGGTCTCAGTCGCGATCCAGGGTCACGAACCGGAAGCCCGGACGGTTATCTTCCGGCGCATGCACCGAGACTTCGGTTTCCTTCCATTCGACGGCCTCGCGCGGGTCCGGCATGACCGTGTCGCCGGGAATGTCCGCCAGCACCTCGGTCAGCTCGATTCGGTCGGCGAGCGGCAGGAACAGCGCGAACACATCCGCTCCGCCGATCACCGAAACCGGCTCGTTTCCGGCAAGAGCAAGGGCCTCGTCGGCGCTGTGCGCCACTTCCGCCCCGCCGGCCTGCCAGCTCCGGTCGCGGGTGAGGACGATGTGCCTGCGCCCCGGCAGGATTCCCGGGAGGCTTTCGAAGGTCTTGCGTCCCATCACCATGGCCGTGCCCATCGTGATCGCCTTGAAACGCTTGAGGTCGGCGGGAATGTGCCAGGGCAATTTGCCGTCGCGGCCGATCACCCCCTGGAGGGATCGGGCAACGATGAGTGTGATGCGCGGGCGCTGGTCCATCTTCACGATTTGCCGCGCGGCGGCCGCGATGCCAAGTAAGCAGGCGTGAGCGATGCACAATCCGTTTTGATCGAGGCTGTCCGGACGGGCTTCGGACCGAAAGCCGTGATTACCGATCCGGCCGATGTGGAGCCGTGGCTGACCGACTGGCGCGGCCGGTTTCACGGCGCCGCGCGGGCCGTCCTGTCACCGTCTTCGACCGACGAGGTGGCCGAGATCGTCAGGCTCGCCGCGGAACATCGCGTGCCGCTCGTCCCGCAGGGGGGCAACACGTCCATGGTGGGCGGAGCGACTCCGCCGGCCGACGGCTCGGCGCTGATCCTGTCGCTGCGCCGGATGAACCACCTTCGTTCGATCAGCGCAGAGCATAATGTCGCGATCGCCGAGGCCGGTCTGATCCTTGCGCAGCTGCATGACGAGGCCGCCGCGGTCGGCCGGCGGTTCCCGCTGACTCTCGGCGCCCGCGGCAGCTGCACGATCGGCGGACTTATCTCGACCAATGCCGGCGGGACTCAGGTGCTCCGATTCGGAACCATGCGAGCACTTGTGGCAGGGCTGGAGGCGGTGCTTCCCGACGGCTCCATCCACAGCGGCCTCTCCGGGCTCAAGAAAGACAATCGCGGCTACAACCTCGACCAGCTATTGATCGGCGCCGAAGGGACGCTCGGGATCGTTACGGCGGCTGCGTTGCGGCTGGTCCGGGCGGTTTATTCCCGCGCCGTCGGCTGGGCAGGGGTGGGGAGCCCGCAGGCCGCACTCGCACTACTCCGCGACTTCGAGGCGAAAACGGACCGCATCGAAGGCTTCGAGCTGGTACCGGCAGATTCGCTGGCGCTTGTGCTCCGGCACATTCCGGGCACGCGCAATCCGCTCCAGCAGGAGCATCGATGGAATGTTCTGATCGAGGCGACGTCTTCGGCTTCGGATTTCGATCCCGTCGCGCTTTTGCAGACGCTCCTCGCGGGCGCCATCGAGGACAAGCTTGTCGAGGACGCGACGGTCGCTTCGTCTGAAGCGCAGGCCGAGGCTCTGTGGCGAATCCGCGATTCCATTTCCGAGGCCGAACGTGCGGAGGGGCCGTCGACGGCGCATGACATTTCGGTCGCGGTCGCCGACATGCCGCGATTCCTTCTCGAAGCGAAAGCAGCGGTCGAAAGTGCCTTCCCCGGCACCATCGCCAGCGCTTTCGGTCATCTCGGCGACGGCAATCTCCACTTCCACGTCCGCGCCGGGAGGCGCGCCAAACCCGGCTGGAACGAGAGCGAGGGGCACGAAATCGAGAGGTTCATCGATGACCTCGTAAGCGCCGCTGGCGGATCGATTTCCGCCGAGCACGGCATCGGCCAGATGAAGCGCGGCGAACTGGAGCGTCTCGCCGCTCCCGGAGATCTCGCCGCGCTACGCGCCATCAAGCATGCGCTCGATCCGCACGGCCTGATGAATCCCGGGAAGCTGGTGGGCTAGGGCGTCCTAGCCCAGCTCGACATAGTCCCGCAGCCGTTCGGCCAGCGGTTCCACCGGAAGGCTACTGCGAACCGCAATGAACAAGGTGTCATCGCCGGCAATCGTCCCGGCGATCTCCGGCAGCTTCGCCTGGTCGAGGGCGAGGCAGACCAGCCCCGCAGAGCCCGGGGGTGTTCGGATGACGATGAAATTGCCCGAGGTTTCGATCGACTGCACCCACTCGCCGAAGATTCGGCGAAGCCGCGTTCCTGAGCGATCGCGGTCTGCCACCTGGTCCGGGAGCGCATACCCGAGGCTCGGTCCGCGCTTCACCTTGATCGCGCCGATCTGCTCCAGGTCCTGCGAAACGGTCGCGCGGCTGACCTGATAGCCGGACGCGGTGAGGCGGGCGCTCAGCTCCTCATGGCCAAGGGGCGAATTTTCGCGAAGGAGATCGACGATTGCGCGCTGCCGCTGCGCGCGGGGACTGGCCATGAAAGAATAACTCCGAAATGGACGATTATCTTTCGATAGGAGAAACACTCGCGCCCCGAGGAATGTCAACAGGCCGACGCCAGCGCAATCCAGATGGTCTGTGGCGGGTGGCTTCTGCGACACAAGGCCCAACAGGGTTGGCGCGCCCGGCAGGACTCGAACCTGCGACCCCAAGCTTAGAAGGCTCGTGCTCTATCCGGCTGAGCTACGGGCGCGTGGCGGCAAATGTATCGGAATGCGTTGTCGAGAGACAGCAGTCAGGCAACGGTTTCCAGAAGTCCTTCGAACAGGCGTCTGCCGTCGGTTGACCCGTGCGCCGACTCGATCGCGCGTTCGGGGTGCGGCATCATCCCGAGCACGTTGCCGGCGTCGTTGACGATCCCTGCAATCCGCCGGGCCGACCCGTTGACCTCTTCGGCGTAGCGGAAAACTACTCGACCGCTGGCTTCGAGCCGGTCCAGAGTGGCTTCGTCAGCCTGGTAATTCCCGTCGTGATGGGCGACCGGGATGCGGATCGTCTCGCCCTGCTCGTAGCCGCTGCTAAACAGCGTCTGGCTGTTCTCGACGGTCAGCTTCACGGGCCGCGACACGAAATTGATTCCGGCATTGCGCATCAGCGCGCCCGGCAGAAGCCCGGCCTCCGTCAGGACCTGGAAGCCGTTGCAGACGCCCAGGATCGGAACGCCGCGATTGGCCGCGTCCACCACCGCCCGGACGATCGGCGAGCGGGCCGCCATCGCCCCCGAACGCAGGTAGTCGCCATAAGAGAAGCCGCCGGGAATGCCGATGAAATCGACGCCGTCGGGAAGCTCCGTATCGCGGTGCCAGACCATCGCCGGGGCCCGGCCGGTGACCTGCTTCAGCGCAACCGCGAGGTCGCGGTCGCAATTGGATCCCGGAAAGACGATGACGGCGGTCTTCATTCATTCACTCCTGGCGGCCGCGCACGAAATAGCCGCCAAATATGCGGGAATCATGGCACGTCAGGCGTCGGCCGACCGCTCGATCCGGAAATTCTCGATCACTGTGTTGGCGAGCAATTTCCGGCACATGTCCTCGATGTCGGAATCGCTTGTGTTGTCGGCAAGGTCGAGCTCGATCAGCTTTCCAGCGCGGACGTCGTTGACGCCCGAAAATCCGAGGCCTTCGAGGGCGTGATGGATGGCTTTGCCCTGTGGATCGAGAACGCCGGGTTTGAGGGTGATGAAGACGCGGGCTTTCATGGCCGCGCCTATGGCGTTCTTGCTCCCTTCCGGCAAGCTTTACCCTCTCTTTACCAGCCAGGAGCATTCTTCGAGCGTGCCGGAATGTAGCCGGTGCGGGGAGGGTAGAGAGATGCTGGTTGGTCTCGCGGTCGCGCTCTTCGTCGCGCTCTTCGGATGGGGAGCGAACTATTTCGGTTGGGACGACCCGGACGGAAAGGTCCGCCTCGCGCTGTTCACCTGCTTCATCCTCGGCACGCTCTGCGGGTATAAATCGAAGGGCTGAAGCCGCCGCTTGCCGGGCCGCGCAGCTGGTCTATTGAGCGCGCATGCAAGCGATTCCGCCATATGCAGACCTCCTGAAGCTGCGGTTCGACGAGGCGGATGGCGCGTCGCTTGTGACGATGCCCTTTCATGACGACGTGATCGGCCGCCCCGGGTTCCTGCACGGCGGCGCGATCGCAGGGCTGCTGGAGTTTGCTGCCTTCACCGGCCTCGCCCGCGAGATCGACGACGAATCGGTGGCTATGAAACCTGTGACGGTCACGGTCGATTACATGCGTCCGGGACTGAACCGCGACACCTATGCGGTCGCCGTCATCGAACGGCTCGGAACCACCATGGCCAATGTCGAGGCTTTTGCCTGGCAGGAGAACCGGAGCCAGCCGATCGCGAGTGCAAGGCTCAACTTCCTTCTGGAGCGCTGATCCGTAGTCGCACGGACTGGCAAAGCCCCCGCATTTCTGGCAGCGCTCGGTGGTGGATTTCGAGCTGACCCCGCGCCAGGCCCAGTTCCGCGACCAAGTTCGCGCGTTTGTCGATTCTGAAATCCGGCCGCGGCAGGCGGAGTGTCGCGACCAGTATCTGGCCGGCGACCGCTGGCAGCCGATTCCTCTCATTCAGGAGCTCAAGCCAAGGGCACGCGACGCCGGCCTGTGGAACCTGTTCATGCCGCCCGCACCCAATGTGCCGATGGTCGACGACAGATTTGCCTTCGAAGGCGAGCAGCTGACCAATCTCGAATATGCGCTCTGCGCGGAGGAAATGGGCCGGATTCCGTGGGCCAGCGAGGTGTTCAACTGCTCGGCGCCGGACACCGGCAACATGGAGGTTCTCCATCGCTATGGGACCCGCGAGCAGAAGGAGCGCTGGCTGGCGCCGCTGATGCGTGGCGAGATCCGCTCGGCGTTTTTGATGACCGAGCCGGGGGTAGCCTCGTCGGACGCGACCAACATCGAATGCAGCATCCTGTCCGATGGCGGCGACTATCTCATCAACGGCCGCAAATGGTGGTCGTCGGGGGCGGGCGACCCGCGCTGCAAGGTCGCCATCCTGATGGGCAAGACCGATCCGGCCGCGCCCGTCCACAAGCAGCAATCAATGATCCTGGTTCCAATGGACTCGGCTGGGCTGACGATCGAGCGGGCGCTCACTGTCTACGGCTATGACGATGCGCCGCATGGGCACATGGAAATCCGGCTGGCCAATGTCCGTGTGCCCGCGGCGAGCCTGCTGCTGGGCGAGGGCCGCGGCTTCGAAATTGCCCAGGGTCGGCTGGGGCCGGGACGAATCCATCATTGCATGCGGACGATCGGTGCCGCTGAAGAGGCGCTGGGACTGATGTGTGAGCGGCTTCAGAGCCGGGTCGCGTTCGGCAAGCGCCTCTCCGACCACAGCATCTGGGAGCAGCGCGTCGCCGAGGCGCGAATCGAGATCGAGGCGACCCGGCTGCTCTGCCTCAAGGCCGCCGACATGATGGACCGCGCCGGTAACAAGGCGGCGAAGGCCGAGATCGCGATGATCAAGGTGAAGGCTCCGCAAACGGCGCTCAAGGTGATCGACGACGCGGTTCAGGCGTTCGGAGGCGCCGGGGTCAGCCAGGATACGCCGCTCGCCATGAGCTGGGCGCATATTCGCACGCTCCGCCTCGCCGACGGGCCGGATGAAGTGCACAATCGCTCCATCGCGAAAATGGAGTTCGACAAGCACCGCCCACGGGACCGCAACTGATGGGCTTCCTCGATCACAAGGTGGCAATCGTCACCGGCGCGGCCTCGGGAATCGGCAAGGCAACGGCCGAGCTGTATCGCTGCGAAGGTGCGACCGTCATTGCCTGCGACCGGACCGCAGGCGCGGGGATTACGCTGCTCGATGCCGGTTCCGAGGAGGGTGTCGACGCCCTGGTCGAGAAAACCGTCGCCGATTTCGGCGGTATCGATATCGTTTTCGCGAACGCCGGGATTTCGGGCGGCATGGCCGGCATCTTTGAGCAGACCAGCGCCGATTGGCAGGAGATCCTGCAGGTAAACCTCATCGGCCCGTTCCTGCTGATCAAATATGCGGCTCCGCACATGAAGGACCGCGGGGGAGGCTCGATCATCTGCACCGCTTCGGTCGCCGGATTGCGCGCAGGCGCTGGCGGGCCCGCCTATTCGGCGTCGAAGGCGGGGCTTATCAGCCTGGTGAAGGTCGCTGCGACCCAGCTTGCGGGATCGAACATCCGGGTGAACGCGATTTGCCCCGGCCTCGTCGAGACGGGCATGACCGCCGAGCTTTACGACTGGGCGCGCTCGACCGGACGCGAAAGCCGCATCGGCCGCCTCAACCCGATGAAGCGCGGCGGCGAGCCGGAAGAGATCGCTTCGGTTGCGCTGTTTCTCGCCTCCGACGCCGCGAGTTACGTCAACGGGCAGGCGATTGCCGTCGACGGCGGCCTTTCCGCATCGCATCCCTTTTCAATCCAGGACTATGGCCGCACGTCGGCCTGATTTTCGGAGAGCAATAAGTGACCAACCCGATTTCCACCCGGCATCACGGCGATATCCTGATTATCGAATCCAACAACCCGCCGGTGAATGCGCTGTCCGCGGCGGTCCGGCAGGGGCTGGTCGATGCGATCGAGCAGGCGGAGGCCGACGATAGTGTGAAGGCCGTGGTGATCGCCTGCGAAGGCCAGACTTTCTTCGCCGGAGCGGACATAACCGAGTTCGGCAAGCCGCCGATCATGCCGTGGCTTCCTCAGGTTGTGGATCGCATCGAGGACTGCACCAAGCCGGTCGTCGCGGCGATCCATGGCACGGCGCTCGGCGGCGGCCTCGAAGTCGCGCTCGGCTGCCACTATCGCGTGGCTGTGCCGACCGCAAAGCTCGGCACTCCGGAAGTGAAGCTCGGCCTTTTGCCGGGCGCTGGCGGAACGCAGCGGCTTCCGCGCGTGGCGGGCGTCGAGCTGGCGCTTCAGATGTGCGCGACCGGCAATCCAATCGGTGCGAAACAGGCCTACGAAGCGGGCCTCGTCGATCGAATCGTCGAGGGTGAGCTCTTGCCCCATGCGGTGGCCTTCGCCGAGGAGGTGCGAGAGGTTCGTCCGTTCTCGAAATCTTCCGAGCGCACCGACCGCGTCGAGAATGTCGACGCGGGTGTCTTCGACGAGTTCCGCAAGGCGAACGCGCGCAAGTTCAAGGGCTTCGAGGCTCCGGAAGCCAACATCCGCGCGGTACAGGTGGCGAGTCAGAAGCCCTATTCCGAGGGCGTGATCGAAGAGCGCAAGCTGTTCATGGAGCTGATGAGCGGCGCGCAGGCCAAGGCGCAGCAATACTTCTTCTTCGCCGAGCGCAAAGCCGCGAAGATCGACGACATCCCGGAGGATACGAAGCCGCGCGAAATCCGCAGGGTCGGTGTGATCGGCGCCGGGACGATGGGCGGCGGGATTTCGATGAACTTCCTCACCGCAGGAATCCCAGTGACGATCGTCGAAATGGGCCAGGAAGCGCTCAACCGGGGTACCGGCCTGATGCGCAAGAACTACGAAGCGAGCGCTGCCAAGGGGCGCTTCACCAGCGAGCAGGTCGAGAAGGCCATGGGGCTGCTGTTCCCGACGCTCGATTTCGAAGCGCTCGCCGACTGCGACCTCATCATCGAGGCGGTTTACGAGAACATGGACGTGAAGAAGGAGGTGTTCGCAAAGCTCGACAGGATCGCGAAACGCGGTGCGATCCTCGCCTCCAATACGTCCTATCTCAACGTCAACGAGATCGCCGCTTCCACCTCGCGGCCGCAGGACGTGCTGGGGATGCACTTCTTCTCGCCGGCCAACGTGATGAAGCTGCTGGAGGTGGTGCGGGGGGCGAAAACCGCGCTGGACGTGCTCCTCACCGCAATGCAGCTCGGCAAGCGGATCAGGAAGGTGCCGGTGGTCGCTGGCGTCTGCCACGGCTTCATCGGCAACCGGATGCTGATGCCGCGCCAGATCGAGGCGACGAAGCTTCTCCTCGAAGGCGCGACGCCGGAGCAGGTCGACAAGGTCCACGTCGAATTCGGAATGCCGATGGGCCCATTCCAGATGGCCGACTTGGCCGGGGTCGACATCGGCTGGCACCGCGATCCCAACCGGATCGAAAACTTGCGCGACGCGCTGTGCGCGATTGAGCGCTGGGGCCAGAAGAAGGGCGCCGGCTTTTACGACTATGACGAGAAACGGCGCCCGAGCCCGTCTCCGGTCGTGCAGCAGATCATCGAGAAATTCGCGGCCGACAACGGCTTCGAGCGCCGCAATATCTCCGACCAGGAAATCGTCGAACGCACGATCTACCCGATGGTCAACGAGGGCGCCAAAATCCTCGAGGAAGGCATGGCGCAGCGGGCTTCGGATATCGATGTCGTGTGGGTCTATGGTTACGGCTGGCCGGTCTACAAGGGCGGGCCGATGTACTGGGCCGACAATATCGAAGGGCTCACGAAGATCGTCGCCGGGCTGAAGCAGCAGGAAGAGTGGATGAAGCCGGATTTCACCTTTTCGAAGCTGCTGCTCGGCAAGGCGGAGAAGGGGGAGAAGTTTACGCGATGATTAAAGGCGGCGCTCTAATCGCGGCAGCAATCGCCATCGCTGTTGGTGCTTTCGCGGCGCTGATCATCGGCGGTGTGTTGTTCATTCCGCTGTCCGGCCTTGCGCCGCCCGTGAAATCGGCCACCCTGCTTCTCGTCGTCCGGCTGGTCATCTTCGCAGCCGTCTTCGCCGTGGTCTATCCGGAGATGAGGGAAAAGTTCACGCGCTAGGCCGCGTCTCCTCGGGCAGCAACGCCAGCATCGCCCAGGCCAGCGCAGCGACGCCGGCGCCGGTGACGAACACCGCGCCGGCACCGTCGCGGTCCCACAGCCAACCGGCGCCAAGGCTTGCCAGCAGGCTCCCGACTCCGGTCACGAACCAGAAGGCTCCGAAGCTGGTGGCGCGCAGCCGATCGGGCGCGCTGTCGGCGATCATTCGCGCGAAGATGCCTTGGGTCAGCGCCATGTGGGCGCCCCACAGAGCCACGCCGACGACGAGGCCGGCAAAGCTTACGGTCGAAGCAAGGACGAGATCGCCGGCAATCAGCACCGCGATGCCCGCCATCAGGATGGTTCGCGGCTGCATGCGGTCGCTGAGGGCGCCCGCGGGATAGGCGAGCGCGACGTAAGCGAGATTGAAGATGGCAAGGGAGAGCGGCGACATGGCCTCGCTGAGCCC
>Ga0207678_10003138_pt1 | contig 14954 bp, 10 predicted proteins | sample KBSC63metaG_FD_184319 | JGI IMG/M metagenome (GOLD analysis project Ga0207678, IMG submission 184319) | Corn rhizosphere microbial communities from Kellogg Biological Station, Michigan, USA - KBS C6-3 metaG (SPAdes) (version 2) | ecosystem: Host-associated > Plants > Roots > Rhizosphere > Soil ...
CCGCGTCTTTGGCCCCGTGGCGTCGTTGCAAATCCTCGCGATACCACGCGGGTATCGCTGCGGTTTGCGCCTAGCCACGCGGCCAAATCCATCGGTCTTATTAAGTTCCGCATAGCGTGAAACACTGCACTAGATCAGGCGCCTTTGGACGTGCTGCTCGTGCACGCTCGAAAAACTCTCAGCCTCTGACCTCACCATGAAAGAGATTGGAATAGCGAATGCGGTGACGGCCGGCGAATCCGCTGTCGACATGGTCGCGCGCTACATGCGCCCTGGAACGCTAAGTCTTGCGGCCCTGCCACCACTGTCGCTGTATGTGCACCTGCCGTGGTGCCTCAAGAAGTGCCCGTACTGCGACTTCAACTCGCATGAGCAGTCCGGCAGAATGCCAGAGGCGCGCTACTTGAGCGCCTTGCGTGCAGATCTTGAAGCTGCACTACCTTTCATCTGGGGCCGACGCGTGCACAGCATCTTCATCGGCGGGGGCACGCCCAGCTTGTTTTCTCCCGCGGGTATCGACCAGCTCATCACCGACGTCCGCGCCCGGCTGCCCTTGGAACCCGCTTGCGAGATCACGCTTGAAGCCAATCCAGGCACCTTCGAGCGCGACCGTTTTTACGGGTATCGACAAGCGGGTGTGACACGGCTATCTGTCGGGGTGCAAAGCTTCGACGACGCGAAGCTCCAGGCCTTGGGTCGCGTGCATGACGGCGCGCAGGCGAGGGCGGCGCTCGAGGAGGCCAGTCGGGCGTTCGAGACTTTCAACCTCGATCTCATGTACGCGCTGCCAGGTCAGACTTTGGCCGACCTCGACGCCGACCTGAAGCATGCACTGTCGTTTTCACCGCCGCATCTGTCGATCTATCACCTGACGATCGAGCCCAACACTTTTTTCGCGAAGCATCCGCCAGCAGTACCGGACGACGACACTTCGTCGGACATGCTGGACCTGATTGCACACCGAACCGCACAGGCTGGACTTGAACGCTACGAGGTTTCCGCATTTGCAAAGCCCGGTCATCGCTGCCAGCACAACCTCAACTACTGGCAATTCGGCGACTACCTGGGCATTGGTGCCGGCGCGCACAGCAAGCTGAGTTTTCCGCATCGGGTCGTGCGGCAGATTCGTTTCCGCGATCCCGCAAAGTACATGGAGCAGGCCTTGGCCGGCGCTGCGAATGCGCAGGATGAAGAGGTGTCACGCGAGCAATTGCCTTTCGAGTTCATGTTGAACGTGCTGCGGCTGCGAGAAGGCTTCGAACTCGCGCAATTCAGCGAGAGAACCGGTTTGCCCTTTTCAGCGATTCAGGCGGCACTGAAGAGTGCCGAAGACAAAGGCTTGATCGAGCGGGATTGGCAGCGGGTGAAGCCGACGCCGAAAGGCTTCGACTTTCTCAGTGACCTTCAGGAGCTGTTCTTGTAGGGTCGGACACACCTATACCGAATGTCCTTGGACCCTTGCAGCGGTCTGAAGCATCTCGTGAACGTCGTAGGTCATCACTGCCAGAAAGCCCACCAGCGCCACGTACATTGCCGCGTAGCCGATGCGCGTTTCCATTGACGCCATCCGATACGCTTGCGCAGCCGGATAGTGCCGATGTGACCATGTCGTCCACAACTGCATCCCCGCCAGCACGGCGATCAAGATGAGCATGGGGCTCGGACTCCAGATCATCATCGCAAGCAGGATGGGCACGCCCGCGACCCACAGCCAGGGCGAGATCACTTGCGTGATGCGGCCACCGTCCAGCGGGGTCACGGGAATCAGGTTGAAGAGGTTGAGGAAGAAGCCGGAGTACGCCACCGCCAGCAGCCAGTCGGTATTCGTGTCGCGGGCGATGAAGTAGCACACGAGCGCTCCCACCGTTCCCACGAGCGGCCCGCCCATGCCCACGTAGGCTTCGGTCTCGGCGTCGTGCGGCATTTCCTTGAGTTCGATCCACGCCCCCACGAAGGGTATGAAGGTCGGGGCGCCCACATCGAGCCCGCGTTGCCGCGCGGCGATGTAGTGCCCCATTTCGTGCACGAATATGAGCGCCACGAATCCGGCCGCGTATCGCCACCCCCAGATGAAGGCGTACACGATCACCGACAGCAGCATCGTGCCGCCCGTCGTGAACAGCTTGCCGAGTTTGACCCCCGACAGCAGCAGGGCCAACAGCTTGATCACGCCGAGTCCTTGCGCTTGAAGAACTTGGTGACGATGGCGACCACACCGGCGCCTGCCAGTAGCAGTGCCTTGGCGAACTTTGCCGCAAACGCGAGGATGATGGCAATGAGCCCCAGTTTCTTCGCAGCCACGCCCGCCACCAGCGCGGCAATGCCATATTCGGCGACCTTATCGGTGCTCGAATTGAAGTCCTGGTAAGCCTTGCCGTCATCGAATTTCAATGCCGACAACAGCGTGTTCGCCACCGACTTGTCTTGCTCGACCGACCCACGTGCAGTGATGAGGTTCAGCGACACATAGCCCTCGCGGCCCAGGGCATACGTGTTGTAGTTGACGCTCTGTTCAGCGTCGCTCCCGCCGGCCTTGCGCGCCGCCATCGACCACACGAGGCGGTGCGTGGACGCGTCATAGCTCGGCTTTTGCACCCAGCCCACGATCTCAAGCGGCGCGAAGCCCATTTCCGTGCGCTGCTTGTTGGCCGCTTCGGTGCCTTCCTTGAGGCTCTTGAAAAGCTCGTCGACGTTCCAGTCCCGGGCGTCGTCATCCTTGATGTAGCCCGAGGGTTCGTAGCGGGCGATGACCAGCCATTGCGCGTCGCCGGTGCCTTCGATGAGGCCAATCAGACGATCATCTGCGCCGTTGCCCATGGCCTGCATGAGCCGCCCCGCGGCGGGTTGCGGCACGAATTCCATGCCGGCTGGAAGCTTCAGCACAGCCTGCCCGGCGAGCTTGATGTCGCTCGGGCCGGTGACGGTTACCGCCTTCGCTGCCTGTACCGATGCTTGGATTTCCTGCTTGCGCGCCTCGTTGGGCTCGGCTTTAGCAAAGCCCGCGGCCAGCAAGAGCGAGATGGTCACGGCGACACGTGTGATGGTGTGAACGACAAACATTGGAGTCCGCCCCCGATGAACGGGGCTGCGCGCCCTCGTGGGTGTTGTGGTGATCTCGATGCTACCGCAGACGTCTTGTCGTCTTCATCGGCGTTCCCGTTGAAATACTCTCAGCCTCAAAGCTCAGGACAGGCTTGTCGAAGCCCTGTACTGGGCGCATGGGCACAGCACGAAACGATATTGATGTCGCCAAGAAGAACTCAGCCTTTGAGAGGCGATACACGGGTGTCTGTCACGCAGCCATTGGCGATCAATTTTGCGTGCGTGCCGTCAAACCCGATTGATCGACATCCCAGACGTGCTTCTCAGCCGCTCGATCAGCTTCGGCGCTATCTGCGTCAGAGGCAGCACCTCGTGCGCTGCTCCCGCAGCAATCGCTTCGCGAGGCATGCCGAAGACGACGCAGCTCGCTTCGTCCTGCACGTAGTTGTAGCTGCCGGCGTCGCGCATTTCTTTCATGGCTTTCGCGCCATCGGCACCCATGCCTGTGAGCATCAGCGCCAAGGCGTTTGGCCCCACAACACGGGCGGCGGACTTGAACAGCACCTCGACCGATGGCTTGTGCCGATTCACCGGTTCGCCGTCTTGCACGCGGGCGATGTAGTTCGCGCCGCTGCGTTCCACGCTCAAATGAAAACCACCGGGCGCGATGTACGCGTGGCCCGGAAGAATACGGTCACCGTCACGTGCTTCGGCAACACGGATCTTGCACAGCCCGTCGAGCCGCGCAGCATAGCTCTTGGTGAAGCCCGGCGGCATGTGCTGCGTGATGACGACGGCCGGCGAATCCGGCGGCAGGTTGACCAATACTTCCTTGGTGGCTTCCGTACCGCCCGTTGACGCGCCGATGAAGACGATCTTCTCGGTCGATAGACGTCCCAGGTTTGACACGGAGGGCGACGGTCGCGCAGCAGCCGGCTCTGCGCCGGCATCGTGGGCCGGCGCCAAATGCACTCGACGCAGATGAGCCTTCGATGCGATGCGAACCTTCTCCGTGATGTCCTGCGCGAGCAATCGCAAGCCATCGGCTACACCGATCTTCGGCTTGGCAACGAAATCGACGGCGCCGAGTTCAAGCGCGCGCAGCGTGACCTCAGCCCCACGCTCGGTGAGCGTGGACACCATCACCACAGGCATCGGCCGCAGGCGCATCAGCTTCGCCAGGAAGTCGATGCCGTCCATGCGAGGCATTTCGATGTCGAGCGTGATGACATCGGGGTTGAGCGTGCGGATCATCTCGCGCGCCACGTACGGATCGGCCGCCGCGCCCACGCATTGCATGTCGGGCTGGCGGTTGATGATTTCGGTGAGCAGGCTTCGCACCAGCGCCGAATCGTCGACCACCACCACGCGGGTCTTGGCAACACTGTCTTCTCTTGCACCCATTTGCGAGCCCTCAGAACAGATCGACCGAACCGCCGCCGGTATTTGCGGGCACTGCGCGTTGCGCGGCGTCGCGGTCTTGCGCCACCAGTGCCTCGGCATTGGCCGGTGCGAGACGCTTGACCATCGCCTTGCCGCTGGCAGGAAGAAAACACACCTTGCGCGGGTAGATGTCCATCACATCCTTGGACATGATCGGAATGCGCTCTGTCTTCAGGTAGTCGATCACGAAGTTCGTGTTGCGCTCCCCGACGTTGAGCGAGTTCATGCCCGCAATCACTTGCCCGCCGCCGAACACCTTGGCCTCCATGTTCACTCGCGATGCGCCGCGCTTCATCATCTCGTTGATCAGCAGTTCCATTGCGTACGAACCGTAGCGTCCCGAGTCCCCGGCGCCATCGGGCAGCATGAAATGATTCATGCCGCCGACGCGGACGCTGCGGTCCCACAAGCACGCGGCGATGCACGAGCCCAAGGTTGTCATGATCAGCAAGTCTTCGGTGTGAACGAAATACTCGCCGGGCAGGATCTTGACCGCATCGTTCCTGAAGTGTGCGTCATAGAAGAAGAACGAGGCCTCGCCAGCCTTGCGCGGCTGCGCCTTGAGCTGCTCGAGGCGCGACCGCGCGGGCGGTGCGAGTGTTGAGGCGGTAGCCATGAAGTCTTTCTTATCAGCGCGGGGGCGCCGAAATGGAGAAGGCAGTTCTAGTGCAGTGTTTCATTGCCATGCGGAACATAAGACCGCGTCTTTGGCCCCATGGCGTCGTTGCAAATCCTCGTGATACAACAGGTATCGCTGCGGTTTGCCACGCGGCCAAATCCATCGGTCCTATCAAGTTCCTCATAGCAGTGAAACACTGCACTAGACGCGTTGGTAGATGGTTTTTCCGCGCAGGTGGAACAAATCCCGCGCCTCGGAAAAGTTTTCAGAATGCCCGACATACAAGAGGCTGCCCGGCTTCATGACGCGGTGGATGCGCTCGAGAACACGCCGTTGCGTCGGCCCGTCGAAGTAGATCATCACGTTACGGCAGAACACGATATCGAAGGGATCACCGAGCGACCAATGCGCATCCATCAGGTTGTGCGCCTTGAACTCGATCATCTTGGCCAGTTCGGGCCTGACCCGAATAAACCCTGCGTTCGCGCCCGTGCCTCGCAGGAAGTGACTTTTCAGACGCTCGGCGGATAGACCTCGCGAGTCGGCCGCATACACGCCGCGCGAGGCTGTCGCCAAGACCTTGGTGTCGATGTCGCTCGCCAAGATGGTCGCCGCCTGGGCGCCCAGGCTTTCGGTCACCGTGATGGCGATCGAATATGGCTCTTCGCCAGTCGAGGCAGCGTTGCACCAGATTCGCAGTGGCCGCGCGGTGCGGACTTTCAAGTCACGGGCCAACTCGACGAAATGGTGTTCCTCACGGAAGAATGATGTGAGGTTGGTCGTGAGGCAGTTGACGAATTCCTGCCACTCCTCTTCGCCCGCCGCGCCGTTGGGATGCTCCAGCCACTGCAGATAGCTGGAAAACGACTTGTATCCGGTTTCGCGAAGCCGGCGTGACAGGCGGCTGTAGACCATCGCCTGCTTGCCGGTGTGCAGGCTGATGCCCGCACGCTGATAGATCAGTTGACGCACCCGTTCGAAATCGGCAGCGCCGAAACTGAATTCCTGTTCGGCTACCCCGTTAGCGCTTTCGGCCCGGGGGGGCGCGGCAGGGGCGGAGGACAGAACAGCGCTCATGAATGCTCCGGTTGGACAAGGCCAGTACGTGCTCCATCGCACGTCGGGCCGACAGTGGAATATCGGCCCCAGTGTCCTGTGCTTGAGCTGCGCAAAGCGATCGAGATGAGCGCGAAACACAGCATAGTTCCCAATAGACCGCATGCGGGGCCCTAGGTAGACTGGCCTCGTGGACCTTTGCCTATGAACCTGTCTGCCCGACTCGGGAGTCATAAACCTGCGCCGACGCTTCGGCTGTCGGCGGCATTGCAACTCCTGGCGCAGGCGGGGCAGGCTCTACCCGCTGACGTCCCGACTGGTTCACTGTCCTGGCTTCAGGCGGTCATCGACGGCTTGTGCGATCTCTCCAGCCGCGACGCGCTCACGGGCCTGTCCAACCGCCGCCAGTTCGAGCTCGCCATCTCGCGCGAGATCGACCGCGTGGCGCGCGCCGGTGAACCGGCACTGGTGTTGATGGTCGACATCGACCACTTCAAAAAGGTCAACGACACGTACGGCCATGCCGCGGGCGACGAAGTCATCAAGGCTGTCGGACATGCGCTGCAAGACTGTGTGCGTCCGATGGACACGGTGTCCCGTTTTGGCGGCGAGGAGTTCTCGATCATCCTGCCCAACTGCCCGCCGGCCTTCGGTCACACTGTGGCTGAGCGCATTCGCCTCAAGGTGCAGCGGCGCGCCATTAGAGTGGCTCCGGGCGTTGACGTGTCGGTCACGATCAGCATCGGCGGCGCCTTCGCTCCCCAGTGGGTGCGATCGTCCGCCGCCCTTTGGATCGAGCGCGCAGATCAGCAGCTCTACCGCGCCAAGGCCGAAGGCCGCAACAAGGCTTGTCTCGAGCAGCCCATCATGTCGCAGGTGAGCGCAGAAGAAAAAGGGATGCTGTTCTCACAGTTTCAGGATCTCGAATGAGAAGGATGTGCCACCCCCGAAGCGCCATCGGCAGCCTTGCAGGCCGCGCCGGCCGTCAAGTTGCAAATGCCGGCTGCTCGCTTGTCAAGCCGAACACACGGTGGCTGCTTGGTGAAGAGCTACTCGCGGAGCGATTGCCATGACCGCGCGCGTCACCGCCGTGACGAGCGGCAAGGGCGGGGTAGGCAAGACATTCATGGCGGCCAACCTCGCGGCGGCGCTCACCCGACGTGGCGAGAACGTGCTGGTACTCGACGCCGACCTCGGCCTCGCCAATCTTGACGTGGTGCTGAACCTCTATCCAAAAATCACCTTGCACGATGTATTCACCGGCAAGGCGGAACTGTCGGAAGCGATTCTTCCGGCGCCAGGCGGTTTTTCGGTGCTGCTTGCGGGCTCGGGGCTCGTCGAGTATTCGCGCTTGACGCCTGAAGTGCGCGACCAGTTGTTGAGCGTCATACAGAAGGTGGCGCCGCGCTTTGACCGCATCTTGCTCGACACTGGTGCTGGCATCTCCGACGTGGTCTTGTATGCCGTATCGCTCGCCGACGAGGTGATGGTCGTGGCCACGCCCGAACCCACCTCGCTCACCGACGCCTACGCCACCATCAAGGTGCTTGCGACCCAGCAGCATCGCAAGATCATCAAGCTCGTCGTGAACCAGGTCAGCCGCTTGGGCGAAGGTCGCATCATCCGCGGGCAGTTGCAGCAGGTGGTCGACCGCTACGTGAGCAATGGCACGGACACACCTTTGAAGCTTGAACTGCTCGGCGAGGTGCCAACCGATCCAGCCGTGCGCGAAGCCGTGCAACGCCGCTTGCTGCTGCTTGAAACCATACCTGGCTGTCCAGCAGCCAAGGGCGTGATGGGCGTGGCGGAGAAACTTGCAGGGTGAACTCGCCGGACGACGACGCGCCTTCCGGGCCGAGTCCCTTCGAAACGATGGGCGGCGAACCCATGGTGCTCGCGCTGGTGCAGTGTTTCTATGACTTCATGGACCTGGAGCCCGACTACAAGGACATCCGCGCCTTGCACCCGCCGCATCTCGAAGGCTCGCGCGACAAGCTGTTCTGGTTTCTGTGCGGATGGCTGGGCGGGCCGCAACACTACGTAGAACGCTTCGGGCATCCGCGGCTGCGGGCGCGACATCTGCCGTATTCAATCGGCATCGCCGAGCGCGATCAATGGATGCACTGCATGAAAGAGGCGATGAAGGAGACGGGGCTGCATCCGGCATTGGCGGACAGGCTGGCGGCATCGTTCTTCAATACCGCCGACTGGATGCGCAACAAGGGCGCTTGAGTGGCCCGGATGCATTCCGGGACTCGGCGGTGCAGACCCCGGGCCCGATGTTTCTCGGGCTGACGCAGCCCTAAACGCTGGAGGCCGAACTCTCAGGCCCTCAGACTCAAGGCACTTCCTTAGCACCTGGACCAGCGTGCCGATCACCGTGCGCAAATCCTTGGGTGCCAGCATCGGGGCACAGGTCAGGACGCGGACCTCTCTGACCACAGGGAAGAGTTTTTCGGCGCTGGTGCTAATGCAGTGTTTCACGCTATGCGGAACATAAGACCGCGTCTTTGGCCCCATGGCGTCGTTGCAAATCCTCGCGATACCGCGGGTATCGCTGCGGTTTGCGCCTAGCCACGGGGCCAAATCCATCGGTCTTATTAAGTTCCGCATAGCGTGAAACACTGCACTAAGGCCCGTCTATGCTTCTCAGCGATCCGGGGCGTACTGGTCGCCCACCTTCTCGCGCAACGGGTGAGTGTCAAGACGATCTGCATCTCGTGGATCCGAGAACTACCCGGCCGAAAGTTAAAAACGTCTACGCAAGTGAAGTCCACGATCGTTCCATCAGTCAGCGTCCAGTCGTAGCGGAAGTAGGCCGCTACCCGCACGACGCTGGAAGCCTGAACTGACTGGAACAAGTCGATGAGCGTGATGACGCTCTTGCTGGATGCCTGCGCGAGCTTCTTGAAGAACTCGCCCGCCGGCATCGTGCCCAGGAAGGGCGAGTGAACGACGCCGTCGTCCTCGAACGTGGAAATCAAGGCGGCCGTGTCGCCGGCTTGCAGATGATCCAAATAGGCTTGAACGGTGTAGATGGGTAGCTGCGTCATGGAAACTTTCTTGGAATGCTTGGGCCGACACAGCTTCCAGGATTCAAGCGATGGCCGCAAGCCACCATGGGGTCAAATCCTCGGTCCGGTCGACGCACTGTCAGAGGTATTTGCAGAGATGTGGTGGTTCCACCCGGCCAGCTCCCGTCGAGCGGCGGCAGGGGTTGCCGCGCTGCTCCAGAAGCTGGACCTGGCACCTCGGAAGACTTGAGGGGGAACCGGAGCCAAGTTCGCCGAGGCCGCGTGCACATGGAGTCATCCTGACGGTGGTCAGGCAAAGGAGATGGCTGCAGCAGCGCGAAGAATCATAATTCTGCTGTAAGGACATGGCCCGGGCCATGTCCAGAGCCCCTTGAGAAAGTCCCAGTCTGATGAACATAGGCGACTATCAGATTCTTGAGCAGATAGGGGTGACAGCCTGCGGTACCGTCTACCTTGCCCGAGAGGTGCCAACCAGCACCACCGCTCTGCTCAAGCTCCCCGTATACGAGAACGCCGCCGATGGCCTGCGGCATGAATATGCCTTGCTGCAGTCCCTCGATGTGCCCGAGATCCTCAAACCGATGGCGCTGCTCGAGGAAGGTGCGCGCTCGGCCCTGGTTCTGGAGCATTTTGCCGGCGAGGGCCTGGATGCGGTGCTGGCTCATTCGCCGCCTCTCTCCCTGTCGGTGGTGCTGACCCTGGCCCTCCAGGTGGCGCGCGCCCTGGCGGCGCTTCATGCTGCCGGTATCGTTCATGGCGACCTGCGCCCAGTCAACTTTCTGTTGGCTCAGGCTGACGACCGGGTGCAGCTGAAGCTGGCGGACCTGAGCCGCGCGACGGCCCCCGACGGGGACGGCTTTGCCCGCACGGCAGTCGGCCGCGACTGGGCTTATGTGTCGCCCGAACAGACCGGGCGCATGAATCGTCCAGTGGACGACCGGACCGATTTCTATTCGCTGGGGATAACGCTTTACCGCATGCTGACAGGACAGTTGCCGTTTTACGCCAACGACCCCTTGGAATGGGCACATTGCCATATTGCACGCTTGCCGCCACCAGCCTGCAAGATTGCGCCGATCCCTGAAGCAGTCTCGGACATTGTCATGAAACTGCTGGCCAAGTTGCCGGAAGACCGCTACCAAAGCGCACGCGGGCTGCAGGCCGATCTCGAGCGGTGCCTGCTGCAATGGCAGGCATGCGGACACATCGATTCGTTTCCGCTCGGCACCGAAGATGCGTCCGATTGCCTTCACATTCCCCGCAAACTATACGGACGGGATCAGGAAAGGGCGGCGCTGCTGGCCGCGTTCGATCAAATGGCGGCAACCGGCCAACGGGCGCTGGTCACCGTCTCCGGCTACTCGGGCATTGGCAAGTCCGCGCTCGTCGGTGAATTGCAGCAACCGATCGTGGCAAAGCGGGGTTATTTCATTGCCGGCAAGTTCGACCAGTACCAGCGCGATATCCCGTACGCCACCCTCACGCAGGCATTTCGCGACCTGGTGCAGCAACTGTTGGCCGAGAGCGAGGAGCGGGTCGCCGCTTGGCGCCAGCAGATCCAGGACGCCGTTGGCGTCAGCGGCCAGTTGATCGTCGCTGTACTGCCGCAATTGGAACTAATCATCGGCCCGCAGGCGCCGGTTGCGGCGCTGCCGCCGGTCCAGGCGCAAAACCTGTTTCGCTTGGTATTCCAGCGCTTCCTGGCGGTGTTCAGCAGTCCGGAACACCCGCTGACGCTGTTCCTCGACGACATGCAGTGGGCCGATGCGGCCAGCCTGCAATTCATCGAGCACTTGCTCATCCAGCCGGACACGCGTTTCCTGCTGCTCATTGCCTCTTACCGCGACAACGAGGTGGATGCCGTCCATCCGCTGACGGCCATGCTGGAAGCGATCCGCCATGGCGGCGCCACCCGGATCGACATCCGGCTCGCGCCGCTGTCGGTCCTGGATCTGAATCAACTGGTCGCTGACACGCTGCATGCGCCATCATCATCCTGCTTGCCGCTCACACGCGTGATCTTCGAGCGCACCGAGGGCAACCCGTTCTTCTTTACCCAGTTCCTTGATGCGTTGTACAAGGAAGCGGTGCTGCGGCACGATCCACACGAGCATGCGTGGCGGTGGGATCTGGCGCAAATCAGGGGCCGGGACTTTGCCGACAACGTGGCCGACCTGATGGCCGGAAAGCTGCGGCGGCTCCCCCAGCCTGCACAAGAAGTGCTGCAACTGGCGGCGTGCCTGGGCAACAAGTTCGACCTGCGCCATCTCGCGCTGGTCGGTGGACTGGCCGAAGATGAGATTGCGCAGCGCCTGTCGGGGGCGGTCCATGAAGATTTGATTGTGCTTGGCAACGGTCAAGGCAAATTCCTGCACGATCGAATTCAACAGAGCGCCTATGCGCTGATTGCCGAAGCGCGCCGTGCCAAGGTCCATCTGCACATTGGGCGCACGCTCGCCGCGCGCATGACGGCGGACGAGATTGACGCTCACCTGTTCGATGTTGCGACCCAATTCACCCAGGGCGCAGCGCTGCTGACCGACCCGGACGAAAAGGCGCACGTGGCCGAGATTCATCTGCGCGCCGGGCGCAAGGCCAAGGCGTCGGCAGCCTACGCGTCGGCCTGTAGCTATCTGACGGCCGGCATGGTCTTGTTCGACGAGGCGGATTGGGCAAGCCGGTATGCACTGCTTTTTGACCTGTGGCTCGATCGCGCGGAGTGCGAACTCTTGAGAAGCAACTTCGATGCAGCCGAACGGCTCATTGCAACACTGCTGCGCAACGCCACCTCGAAGCTCGATCAGGCGGCGGCATATCGCCTGAAGGTCGACCTGCACAGCATAAAAGCGGAGAACACGCAGGCTACCGAAAGCGGACTGGCGTGCTTGCGCGAATTCGGCATCGACCTGCCGGCGCATCCGACCCAGGATCAGGTCCAGCGCGAGTATGAGCAGGTGTGGGAAGCGCTGGGCGATCGATCGATCGAAAGCCTCATCGACTTGCCGCTGGAGACCGATCCAGAGATGCAGGCCGCCATGGAGATCATCGCAACTCTTACGGCCGCGACATACTTTCTTGCCCCTCAATTGTGTTGCCTGCTCATTTACCGAATGATGAACCTGAGCCTTCGCCACGGGCTCACCGGCGCATCCACATATGCCTGTACCTGCTTCGGAATGATGCTCGCCGGAGCTTTCCACCGTTACGCCGAAGGCTATCGTTTTAGCAAGCTCGGCTGTGAACTGGTCGACAAGCATGACTTCGCTATCTACAAGGCAAAGGTTTACCTGGTCGCGGAGTTCACTTCCCCGTGGACCCAACCACTCAACGTGGCGATCGAATTGTTGGGCGCGACTATCCGGGCGGGGGGCGAGACAGGCGATTTTTTCTTCGCTTGCAACGGCTGGGTCAATGTTGTTCCCGTACATCTGCTGCAAGGCGCGCCCCTCGACGCCGTATGGCGTGCGTCTGAACAGGGCCTGGAATTTGCACGAAAGGTGAAATACCAGGATGGCGTGGACATCATCGCCAGCCAGCATCGCTTCATCGCCAGGCTGCAGGGCCGGACCACATCCCTGTCCTCGTTCGATGATGCGCAGGCGGGACCCGACGCGCCAGTCGTGAACACGTTCGACGAGGCGGCGTTCGAGGCGACGCTGGGCGAGCACAAAACTCCCATCGTGGTTTGTCGCTACTGGCTTCTCAAGATGCAGGCACGCTTCCTCGCTGGCGACCATGTCGCCGCCCTGGCCGGGGTTCGAAAAACGAAGGCGATGTTGTGGACGCTATTCGGCCACACCATACCGTTGCTGGACTACCATTACTACGCCGCGTTGGTCGTGGCGGCCTGCTACGAGGGCGCGTGCGCCGACGAGCAGCGCGAATGGCGCGAGCTGCTGACGACGTGCCAGGCGCAATTACGCGAATGGGCGCAGAACTATGCGCCCACCTTCCACGATAAGTTCGTGCTGGTCTCGGCCGAAATCGCCCGTCTCGAAGGGCGCGACCTGGAGGCGATGCGCTTGTATGAAGAAGCCATCCAATCGGCCCGCCGGAACGGCTTCGTCCTGAACGAGGCTATCGCCAGTGAACTGACCGCCGGGTTTTATCTGGCACGCGGATTTGCGCCGGCCGGCAATGGGTATCTGGAACAGGCACGCAGCTGCTTCGCGCGCTGGGGCGCCGACGGCAAAGTACGCCAGCTCGATGAGCGTCATCCGCAATTGCGAGCGCGTGCAATGCGCGCGCTCGACACGCCGGCCGAACGAGAAACCCGACTCGATATGCTGGCGGTAACGAAAGCCTCGCAAGCCATCTCAAGCCGGATCGTGCTCGACGAAGTGATCGAGACGCTGATGCGCATCATGTTGGAGAACGTCGGCGCCCAGACCGGCTGCCTGCTGCTGGCCCGCGATGAAGCGTTGCAACTGGTGGCTGAGGCGCACGTCGAGCAGCAGACGGTGCGGGTGCGGCAGCATCCCCCTCACACGCCGCCGGCTACATCATTACCCGCTGCCATCCTCAACTACGTGCGGCGCAGCCTGGAGCCTGTGCTGCTGATGGATGCGGCCGTACCACACCCATTCTCGGCCGACCCTTGCTTCGCACAACGACATCCCAGGTCCGTGCTGTGCGTGCCCATTCTTCGGCAGTCGGCGCTGATCGGCGTGCTCTATCTCGAAAACAATCTCTTCACCCATGCCTTCACCCCGAACCAGGTTGCGGTCATGGAACTGCTGGCTTCCCAGGCAGCCATCTCGCTGGAGAATGCCCTGGCTCACGAGGCATTGCAGGAAAGCGAAGAGCGCCTGCGGCTGACCCTCGAGGCGACCCGCATCGGCACTTGGGACTGGGACGTCAAACATGATCAATGGTTGGCCTCCCCCACCTACTACACCATGCTTGGCTACGAGCCGAAAAGTGGACCGGGAGATCGGGCGGAATGGGTGGATCGGCTGCATCCAGATGATCGGGCACTATTTGCCAGAAAGATGCAGGATGTGATGTCCGGGAATTTCGGGAACTATGCCTATGAGGCGAGGATGCGCCACGCCGACGGTAGCTACCGCTGGGTGCAGGTCCAAGGAATTGGCATCAAGCGCGATCAGCAGGGAAAGGCGACGCGGATGCTGGGAATTCGAATGGATGTCACCGAGCGCAAGCAGGCGCAAGAAGCCTTGCTTCGTTACAAGGACCAGCTGGAAGACACCGTACAGCAGCGCACGGCGGAACTTCTGCTGGCGCGAGATGCGGCCGATGCCGCAAGCCGAGCCAAGAGCGCGTTTTTGGCCAACATGAGCCACGAAATCCGCACGCCGATGAACGCCATTCTCGGTATGTGCTACATGGCGTTGCAAACTGGCCTGGACGCGCAGCAGCGCAACTACATCCAGAAGGCACACGCGTCAGCCGAGTCGCTGCTGGGCATCATCAACGACATCCTCGACTTCTCAAAGATCGAAGTCGGCAAGCTCGACATCGAGTCGATTCCGTTCGCACTCGGCGACGTGATGGAAAACGTGCTCAACCTGCTGAGCATCAAGGCCGAGGAGAAGGGCCTGGAGCTGCTGCTCGACATGCCGGAGCAGACGCTGGCGGCACTGGTGGGAGATCCCTCGCGGCTGGGCCAGGTGCTGGTCAACCTGGGCAACAACGCGGTCAAGTTCACCGACAGTGGCGAGGTCGTCGTGACGGTGCAGGTGATCGAACAGGACGGCACGTCGGCCCGCTTGCGTTTCGAGGTGCGCGACAGCGGTATC
>Ga0207678_10003139_pt1 | contig 14953 bp, 14 predicted proteins | sample KBSC63metaG_FD_184319 | JGI IMG/M metagenome (GOLD analysis project Ga0207678, IMG submission 184319) | Corn rhizosphere microbial communities from Kellogg Biological Station, Michigan, USA - KBS C6-3 metaG (SPAdes) (version 2) | ecosystem: Host-associated > Plants > Roots > Rhizosphere > Soil ...
GCACCGGGCAGCGTGCCCCGCAGCAGCCTCGTCTGGTCGCGCCAGCCGCGCGTGGGGTCGGAGGGCGGCCACCGGAGGTACCCGCGGAATCCGTCCGGGCAGTGACACGGGCGATGTGCCCCCGCAGCAGCCTCGTCTGGTCGCGGCAGCCGCGCGTAGCCTCGGAGGGCCGCCACCGGAGGTACCCGCGGAATCCTCCCGGATAGTGACAAAGCGGAGGCGCCGGGCGTCGGCCCAGGTCGTGATCGCGAAGACTTATTTTTCCGCGAAGACTTTTCATTCCTATGCGCTGAAAAGTCTTCCTCCCGAAAAAAACTTCATGATAATGCAGGGCAGCGATAAGCGGAAACGGGCGAGTACAGGCGGCTACGACCTGGCTGAGCCGCCCGTGATGGATGCCAGCGTCCGATGGCTAGCGGCCGTAGGATGCGGGGAAGCCCGCGCGCCAGGTGGGGTAGCGGAGCGTCCAGTCGAGCTCCTTCTTGGCCTTCGCGTTCGACGCGCCCCTGGCCTCGGTCATCATCGTCAGCGTCTTGCCCATGGCCAGGCGGCCGACCCAGGCCGGGACGCGGAACGGCGGCTTCGCCCCAAGGGCGGCGGCCAGGGCGGGGAGCCACTCGCGCATCGGCGCGGGCTCATCGTCAGTGATGTTGTAGATGGCCGGGCCAGCGGCGTCGAGCGCGCGGACGGTCGCGGCGGCCGCATCCTCCACGTGGATGAACGACATGATGCCGCCGCCGTCCCCGATGAGGGGGAACTGGCGCTTGCGCACTGCCCGCACCATGGCGTCCGCCTCGCCGTAGAAGCCGCCGTAGCGCAGTGCGATCCCGCCCGCCGCGGTGACCGCCTGGTCCACGTGCGCCATCGCGGCGAACATCTCCCGGGCCGACGCCGGGGGATCGGTGATCAGCGGGTCGTCCTCGTCCTTGACCCGCCCGCCGACATGGGCGTACCGGAAGGGCGCGAAGCTCTGCGCGATGAACTTCGGCGCACCCGCCTCGCGGGCGGCGGCCAGGAGGTTGTCGGTGCCCGTCGTGCGCAGCTCGTTGGTCGGCGCGAAGGCGCGGTCCATGTTGCGGCTGAAGCTCACCCCCGAGAGGGCGGTGGCCTGGTAGATGATCGCCTCGGGCCGGGTGGCGGCCACGAGGTCGCGCACCGCTCCCGCGTCGAGCACGTCGAGCACGGCCGGCTCGGCGCCGAGCGACCTGAGCTGCCCGGCCCTGGCCGCCGACCGGGAGGTGCCGGTCACCTGGTGGCCGCGCTCGGCCAGCTGGGGGACGAGGCGGCGGCCGATTATGCCGCTCGCCCCTACCACGAGGATTCGCATTTCCTTACCTCCGTGCCGTTGGCCCGCTGTCACACCGGGCCTGGTCGCTGTGTCACTGCTATTGACCCGGCCGCAGGAGGGAATGTGACGAGCATGCGCGAGGGAAATGGTGCTTCCGCCGGCGGCGCCGACACCTGGCTCGCGGAGCGGTTCGAGGAGCACCGGGGACGGCTGCGCGCGGTGGCCTACCGGATGCTCGGCACGTTCGACGAGGCCGACGACGCGGTGCAGGAGGCGTGGGTCCGGTTCAGCGCGGCGGGCGCCGACGATGTCGTCAACCTGGGTGGCTGGCTGACCACCATCGTGACCAGGGTCTGCCTCAACGTGCTGCGCTCCCGCGCCGCCCACCCGGAGGCCCTCGCGGGTCCGCACGTGCCTGACCCTGTGCTCAGCCCGGCTGAGGGCCCGACCCCGGAGCAGGAAGCCCTGCTCGCCGACTCGGTCGGGCTCGCCCTGCTGGTGGTGCTCGACACGCTGTCCCCGGCTGAGCGGGTCGCGTTCGTGCTGCACGACGTGTTCGACGTCCCCTTCGGGGAGATCGCCCCGGTGCTCGACCGCACTCCAGTGGCCGCCAGGCAGCTGGCCAGCCGGGCGCGGCACCGGGTTAAGGCGGCGGGCGCGCGCGAACCCGACGGTGCCGTCACGGCGCAGCGGGCGGTGATCGACGCGTTCTTCGCCGCCGCGCGGGCCGGCGACCTGACTTCGCTGGTGCAGCTGCTCGACCCGGACGTCGTGCTCCGCACCGACGGGTTCGTGCCGGGCGCCGCCGAGCTGCGCGGCGCCGAGGCCGTGTCCGGTGCCACCCTCGGCGGCGCGAGCCCGCACGCGGAGTTCCAGCCGGTGCTGGTCAACGGCGCGGCGGGCGTCCTCATCATGCTGCGCGGCCGTCCGGCCGCGCTGATGGGCTTTACGGTGGTCGACGGCCGCATCACCCGGGTCGACGGCATCACTGACCCGTACCGCCTCCGCCGCCTGCTGGCCGAGCCCGCGCCTTAGGTGCGGACGCGCGGCTAACGGCGGGTCCCTGGGCGGGCCGCCAGGCAACCGTATACTCGGAAGCAACGGCGATGGAGCTCGCCAGAAACGCCGCTCGCGCGGCTGATGGCTCCTGGTGACTGCCTTACGGCAAGGACACAGGAGGCATGCCATGGTGCTCCGCAGGGCCGGAGAACTGGCCGGGACGGCGGGGGCGGTTGACGAGGCGGAGCCGCCGGGCGGCCGGGGTGCCGTCTTCCGCAGCCTGCTCTTCGAGCAACCGCAGTTGGCCCGCGTACGCCGGGACGGGTACGAGGACCGCTCGTTCGCGCGGGAGCTGAACCTCTTCCAGGTGCTCACCGAGATCATGGGTGACCGCGAGGACGGTGACCTGATCGCGGATGTGTTCTTCGCTACTCTGCGCGACGGCGACGCGGTGCGCTACCGCCACGCGGTCTTCCGCGACCTGGACGACCCCGCTGTGCTCGACGCGGTCACCCGCTTCACCGACCTGATGGCGCAAGTCCGCGCGCACCTGCGTCAGTTGCGGGAGATGCGGGACCGCTACCAGCGGCAGGCGTGGCACCTCGATGCCGCCTCCCGCTACTGCGAGGCGGTGCGGTCGCTGGCGCGCGACCTGGCTGCGGCCCGGCTGCGCTCCGAAGGGCTCGCCGCCCTGCGCGACTACCTTGCCGCCTACGCGTCCTCGGCCGCCTTCACCGCACTTGACACCGCTACCCGCGACTGCGTGTCCGCGTTGGGCCAGGTGCGGTACTGCACCCGCATCCGCGGCTCCCGGGTCGACGTCATCCGCTACCAGGGGGAGGCCGACTACAGCGCCGAAGTCCTGAAGACCTTCGAGCGCTTCCAGCAGGACGCGCCCCGCGACTACCTGATCCGCTACCGGTCGCGGCCGGGGATGAACCACATCACCGCCCAGATCGTGGAGCGGGTGGCCAGGCTCTTCCCCGAGGAGTTCGCCGCCCTGGCCGAGCACGCCCGAGGGCAGGCCGGCTTCCTGGACGAGGGACTCCGGCGGGCCGATGAAGAGCTGCGGTTCTACCTGGCCTACCTCGACTACGCCAGGCCGCTGCGGCAGGCTGGGCTGAGCCTGTGCTACCCCGAGGTGTCGGCCACCGCGAAGGACGTCAGCGCGACGGCCACGTTCGACCTGGCCCTGGCCAGCAAGCTGGTGGCGGCGGGCAAGCCGGTCATCACCAACGACTTCCACCTGGCCGGTCCCGAGCGGATCCTGGTTGTGACCGGGCCGAACCAGGGCGGAAAGACTACCTTCGCCCGTACCTTCGGCCAGCTGCACCACCTGGCGAGCATCGGCTGCCCGGTCCCCGGCCGCGCCGCCCGCCTGTTCCTCCCCGACCGGATCTTCACTCACTTCGAGCGCGAGGAAGACCTCGCGCGGATGACGGGGAAGCTGGAGGACGACCTGCTGCGCATCGGGGAGATCCTGCAAGCGGCCACTGCGGACAGCGTGATCGTCCTTAACGAGACGTTCGCCTCCACCACCACCCACGACGCGGAGTTCCTCGGCGTCCGGCTGCTGACCAGGGTCATACGGCTCGACGCCCTCGCCGTCTACGTCACTTTCGTGGACGAACTGGCCTCGCTCGGCCCGCCGGTGGTCAGCATGATGAGCACTGTCGTCCCCGGACGACCGGCTGAGCGCACGTTCAAGATCGTCAGGAAGCCCGCCGACGGCCTCGCGTACGCCCTGGCCCTCGCCGAGAAGCACGACCTCACCTACGACAGGCTCCGGGAGCGGCTCACCGGGGAAGCCGGAGAAGGGGGCAGCCGGTGAAGGCACACTTGCTCTACCCGGACCGGGACTTTGACTTCGGGGCCCCGTTGCCGCCCGGCCACGAGGACCTGGTTAGCGACCTGGAACTCGGCATCGTGCTGCAGGCCATGGCCGACGGGGACAAGTTCCTGCACGAGACGTGCGCGAAGGTGCTGCTCGCCCCGGTCCGCGACGCGGAGGCTATCCGCTACCGCCAGGCGATCCTCACCGATTGCATCGCGCGGCCCGCGGTGATCAGGGACATCTACGCGCTGGCGACCGCCGCGCTGACCGACAGGAGTCACTTCTGGGGCCTGTACGGCGCGCACTACCAAACCCCTTCTTCCAACCTGTCGGGCGCGCTCAGCCACCTGGAGTCCTATACCGCACGGCTGCGGCAACTGCGCAAGATCGCCGACAGTCACGCCGGGGAGTTCCGCTCCAAAGGGCTGGCCACGCTATTCGCCGTCCTGCAGGAGCAGTTGGACGACGAGTACTTCGCCGAGGTAGCCGCTCACCTTAAGCGGCTCCGCTTCCGTGACGGCGTGCTGATCAGCGCTGAGCTCGCCGCCGACAACACCGGGGTCAACTTCGTGCTCCGCGCCCCGAGCAGCACGGCGCGCTACCCGTGGCGGGAGTGGCTGCGCATCGATCCCCGGTCGTCCTACGGCTTCACCCTCGCTCCCCGCGACGACGCGGGGGGCCGCATCCTTGAGGACCTCACCGGCCGGGGCGTCAACCTGGTCGCCAACGCGGCCGCCCAGTCCGCCGACCACATCGCCGGCTACTTCACCATGCTGCGCGCGGAGGCCGGCTTCTACGTCGGCTGCCTCAACCTCCACGATCAGCTGACGGCCAGCGAAAGCCCGGTCACCTTCCCCGACCCGGCCGCACCGGAGACCGGGACGTTCTCCTGCGCCGGCCTGCGGGATGCCGCGCTGGCGCTCCGGTCGCCCGACCCCGTCGTGGGCAACGACGTGACCGCCAACGGCAAGACGCTGGTAATCATCACCGGCGCCAACTCGGGCGGGAAGTCGACGTTCCTGCGCAGCGTCGGCCAGGCCCAGCTCATGATGCAGTGCGGCTTGTTCACCGTCGCCGCCTCGTACACGGCGGACGTGGCAACCGGGGTTTTCACGCATTTCATCAGGGCCGAAGATGCCTCGATGACCAGCGGACGGCTCGACGACGAGCTCAGGCGGATGAGCGTCCTCGCGGGCCGGCTCGGCCCGCACTGCCTCATGCTGTTCAACGAGTCCTTCGCCGGAACCAACGAGCGCGAAGGATCCGAGATCGGCTACCAGGTCGTCCGCGCCCTGCTCGACGCGCGGATCAGGGTGCTGTTCGTGACGCACCGCTACGAATTCGCCGAGCGGTTCCGCCGCCAGCACGCGGCCACCACGCTGTTCCTGCGGGCCGAACGCCGGCCTGACGGCCAGCGGAAGTTCAAGCTCGCGGTCAACGACCCCCTCCCGACCAGTTTCGGGGAAGACCTGTACTACAAGCTTGGCGGCTGGCTGGAGGAGAATCCCGGCCCCGGCCCCCGGCATGCGCTTCACTGAGGCTGACCGGGCACCGCGGACCGCGCCTGTCGGTCAGGCGAGCGGAGGCTGGCCGGTCACCGCCACAGGCGCACGCCCGCCTTCCTGCGCGCCGTGACGGGGACGGGTGCGGCGCAGGCCCGGGATCAGGGTGATGGTGACCGTCAGGGACGCGCAGCCCAGGAGGCCGATCGCCGTCGCGGCACCGGACGGGCCGCCGCCGAGGCCCCGTACTTGGAAGTATTGCGCCAGCAGGCCGGCGAGGACCGCCGCGATGCCCTGCATCGCCATCATCGCCGTCGAGTAGAGGCCGAGGACCAGACCGCGCACGTCGGGGGTGGTGTGCGCCAGGAGCCGTTCCTGCAAGGGAAGGCTGGCCGCGTACCCGGCGGAGGCGAGGAAGCCGAGGGCGAGCGCGGCAGGCAGCGGCGGGCGCAGCAGGAACAGCACGTACGGGGCGGCGAGCAGGAACCGCAGCGGCTCGACCAGCCAGGTGCGGGCGGCGGCGGGCAGCACCCGGCCGACGAGGATGTCGCCTGCGAGCATGCCCGCCGAGGTAACGGCGAGCAGGTAGCCGGCCGCGTGCGCGCCGAACGGGACGAACAGCGACTCGCAGCCCACCACCAGCCCGTTCGGCACGCAGCCGGCGATGAACACCGGGCGGAGCAGCCGCGAGCCGAGCAATGCGCGGTTGACCGAGCGGGAGCGGCTGACGAGGGACTGGCCGGTCACGCGCGGCGGGTGGTCGCCGATGCCCCGGTACACCACGGCGACCGCGACCGCGGCGGCGCCGGCTGCGGTGAGGAACAGCCCCGACGTGGTCAGGGCCACGAGCAGCAGGCCGCCGAGGCCGTACCCGGCGACCTGCATGCCGCCGACCGCGATGTTGATGGTCGCACGGCCGAAGACGTAGCTGCCCTCGGGCAGGATGTCGGAGACGAGCGCCAGCATCGACCCGCTGGTCACGGCCATCGCGACCCACGGCAAGGCGAGGAGCGCGAACCGCGCGCCCCACGCCATCCCCGGGACGGCCTGCAGCAGGTCGGCCGCGCTGGTGACCGTAGCGACGGCCATCAGGGCCTGCCGCGGCCGCAGCAGGTCAGCCGCCGAGGAGGTGAACCACGAGGCCGCCAGCCTGATCAGCGGCCCGCCGAACATGGACAGGCCGGTCAGCGCCGCGTTGCCCGTCGCGGCGTAGGTGACGGTGCCGAGCGCGAGGCTCCCCGCCGCCGCGGCCGCGTTGGCCAGGCACTGGGCGATGAAGATCGCGCGGAACTCACGGACAGCGAACAGTTCCCGGTAAGTACGCACCTGGCGAGTGTGCGGCCGGCCCGGTGCGGACGGCTAATCTTTCGCGGGTACGCGAAAGGTGAGGCCGCCCGGCTGCGGCCGGCCAGGCGCACCGCGATGCGCAGGCCTGGGGGAGGGGACCGCCATGGGAACCTGGCAGGTGACGTCGGACCTGCTGGCTAAGGCACGGTTCGCCGTATCGCCGAAGGCCGAGGTCGTCGCCGCGCTCGAGGCCCTCATCAAGCCGTCCGATCCGGCCGCGCGGGCGTTCCGGTCGGCGCACCATGTGGCGTTCGAGGCAATGCTTGACGAGCACCCGGCCCGCCGGGACCTGATCGGCCACAGCAACCGGCCACGGCGGGGAAATCAGCCCGGCTGGCTCGCCCACTACCTCTGCTGCCCGCCCGCGGAACGCGACCCGACATTCGAATCCGAGCTTGCCGCCGTGGCTGCCACTCCGCCTGACGCGCTCCGCGCCGACCTGCGGGAGACGATGGGCGGTCCGCTGCCCCGCTCGCTGGAGGCGGCGGACGTGACGGCGGAAGCCGTCGCGGTGCTTGAGTGGATCTGGACCCGCACCCTGGCGACCGACTGGCCGCGCCGCGAGCGGCTGCTGCGCGCGGACATCGTCGCCCGCACCGGCCAGCTGGCCAGGCATGGCTGGGCCGCGGTGCTGCGCGACCTCGGCAAGGGCAGGGAGTGGGCGGGCGACGGGCAGCTGCGGATCAACCGCTACGACCGGCCGACGCGGGTCCTGTCAGCGGACGCCGGCCTGTCGTTCATCCCGACGTCCGCGAACGCTAGCTGGGTCGGCTGGAGCGAGCCGGTCCGGTACGCGATCTACTACCCGGTCGCCGGCCGGCTCGCTCCGGGCGACGCCACACGCCGCGCCGGCCTTGACCGCCTCGTCGGGGCCAACCGGGCGGCGCTGCTCCGCCTCCTCGACCAGCCGCTCGGCACCACGCACCTGGCGGCCTCCACCGGCCTGCCGGTCGGGGCGGTCGGCAACCACCTGCGGGTGCTGCTTGACGCCGGCGCGGTGGCCCGGCGCCGCTCGGGCCGCCACGTCCTGTACTGGCGCACCGCGCTCGGCGAGTCCCTCATCGCCGCGGACGGCGCTTAGGCGCGGCTGCTCCTCGTGACCACGCTGAGCAGGAAGGCACGGGCCTCTCAAGGATCTGGTTCAGGACCGGACAAGGCGGGCGATCGCGTCGGACGCCTCTTTGACCTTGTCGGCCGCGTTGTCGCCGCCTTCGGCCACGGCTTGGGCGACGCAGTGGCTGAGGTGCTCTTCGAGCAGGCCGAGGGCAACCGACTGCAGGGCCTTGGTCGCCGCTGAGACCTGGGTGAGGATGTCGATGCAGTACTTGTCCTCGTCGATCATCCGCTGCAGGCCGCGGACCTGCCCCTCGATCCGCCGCAGCCGCTTGAGGTAGCGGTCCTTGTCGTGGGTGTATCCGTACACGTGGCCGCCCGGCTCATCCTGGCTGCTGCACCCGTGCACGTGGTTCTCCGCTTCGCTCAGTGGTGTCATGCCGCCTTACCGCCTTTAGAAGTTCTCGTGTTGACCCGCTGCAGCCGCAGGCTGCTCGCTACGACGAAGGCCGAGGACAATGTCATCGCTACCGACGCGATGACCGGGTTGAGGAAGCCGAGCGCGGCGAGGGGCAGGGCAGCGACGTTGTAGCCGAACGCCCAGGCCAGGTTGCGGCGGATGACCCGGTAGGTCGCGCGGGCGAGCACGATCGTGTCGGGGACGGCCTGCAGGTCGTCGCGGAGGAGGATCAGGTCCGCCGCGCCGATCGCGACGTCGGTGCCGGACCCGAGGGCCAGCCCGAGGTCGGCGGCGGCGAGAGCGCCCCGCGGGCGCGCCGGCCAGCAGCCAGCCCGCCAGGGGCAGAGCCGCGCAGGCCAGGACTGAGGGGATGAACACACCGCAGATGCGGTCCGCCGCGCGCTGGATACCCGCTTTCTGCGCCTGGACCCGCTCGACCAGCCTGATCAGCTGCGACAACTGGGTTTCCGCGCCGGTCTTGTCCGCGCGGACGACGAGCCGCCCGGTGAGCGCCACCGTCCCGCCGGTGACGTCGTCACCCACGGCGGCGTCGGCTGGTACCGACTCCCCGGTCATCGTGCTGCGGTCCACCGCGCTCTGCCCGAACTGCACCACGCCGTCGGCGGCGATGGTCTCACCAGGGCGGACGACGAACAGGTCACCAGGCCGGAGCTGGCTGACCGGCAGCCGTTGCTCGCTGCCGCCCGGGCCGAGCACGCACACGTCCTTGGCGGCTGTCGCCGTGAGGCCGCGCATGGCCGCTCCGGCGATCCGCCGGGCCCGGGCCTCGTAGAGCCGCCCGGCAAGCAGGAACGTGGTGACGGTGGCGACGGTCTCCAGGTAGATTCCGCCGCCAGAACCACGGGTGAGCTGCTGCCACAGCGTCGCGCTGCGCTGGCCGCCATCGAGGCCGAACATCGCGTAGGCCGACCAGCCGCTGGCCGCGACGATGCCAAGCGACACCAGCGTGTCCATCGAGGACGTACCGTTCCGGGCGTTGCGCAGCGCGGCGCGGTGGAACGGCCACGCGCACCACAGCGCGACCGGCGCCGCGCAGCCGACCAGCAGCCACTGCCACCCGGCGAACCGCAGCGACGGGAGCAGCGAGAGCATCAGGGACAGGTCGGTGAGCGGGAGGAAGAAGATCAGCGCCACGATCAGCCGTCGGCGCAGGTCGGCGAATTCTCCGCCCGCGTCGCGGCCGCCCGCGGCTGCGACGTCAGCGCTGTCCGGGCCACCACGCTCAGCGGCGGCATAGCCGGCTTGCGCGACGGCCTGGGTGAGTACCCGCACGGGCAAGCCAGCCGGGGCGCTGACCAGGGCGGTCCCTGTCGCGTAGTTCACCGTGGCATGCACGCCGTCTAGCTTGCCGAGCTTCTTCTCGACCCGCGCCGCGCAGGCCGCGCACGTCATCCCGGTGACCGACAGCTCTACTTCCCGCACGTTGGCGCCGCGCGGTCCCTCGGGGTCAGCGTCGCGGGCTGGAGCGGGCGCCGCCAGGTTCTCCGCCGTCACGCGACGGCTTCCTTGCCGTCTGCGTTCCGCCCCGGCCGCCGTGTGCTGTCCGGGTCCCGCCCCGCCTGTACCTCAGCGGAGAGGCCTGACGAGGCACCCACGGGCGCCGCAAGGGCCACGTCCGGTGCGGTGCGGTGGGCGGCGCCGTCGCTGGGAGACCGCAGGGGGCCTGTCGGCTGGGAGGCGCTGTCTGGCCCGGCCAGATGGGAGTGCGGGTCTGCCGCCGGCCAGTCGGTCGCGCCGGCCGTGCCGGCGTCCGCGGTGCGGGCGCCGTAGACCCGGGACTGCCAGATCAGCAGCAGTGCCCCCGCTGCGGCGATCAGGTGCTGTGCCTCGTCGGCACCGATCGTCCGCCCCCCGGCTAGGTCCGCGAGCGCGGTGGCCACAAGGCCGCCTGCCGCGATGCCGCACGGCCAGGCGAGCCCGGCCGACAACGCCGGGCGGATCGCGCCGATGGTGAAGGCGATGGCCAGCGCCAGATCGAACGAGCCGAGTTCGTGGGCTGCGTGCGCTCCCGCCTCTGGGTCGTGGCCTAGGAGCAGCAGCGGGACCGTGATCACCAGCTGGCCCAGTGCTACCGCGACCAGGGCCGCCCGCAAGGCCAGCCGCAGCCGCCGCCTGGCCGGGACGGGGGGAATGGCCGCGAGCACCTCGCCCGTCAGGTCGCGGTCGAGGAAATGGCCGCCAAGGCGGGCGCGCCGGGTCATGACGTATGCCCGCAGCTGCCAGTCCCCGCAGGCGTGACAGCCGGCCAGGTGTTCGTCAAGCGCGCCTTCTGGCACGCCAGTGACCTCGCCGTCGATCCGGGCCGAGATGGCCTCGCGGGCCCTGTCGCATTCCATGCCCAATCAGTGCGCCGCTGGCGGCGGAAAGTTCCCGCCTTCCCGCCGAAACTCCACTACAGGTTGTCGTAGTCTTCTCCTGTGGACGAGCTGACCTCCCTCGCGCGTGCCGCCGGGCGCGGTGACCGCGCTGCCCTGGCCAGGCTCATCCGTGACACCCAGGCCGACGTGTGGCGGCTCTGCGCCTACCTGGTTGACCAGGCCGTGGCCGATGACCTCACTCAGGACACCTACCTGCGGGCCATTCCGGCGCTGCGTAAGTTCCGTGGTGACGCACCGGTCCGGGCCTGGCTGCTGACCATCGCCCGCCGCGCGTGCGCCGCCGAGATCGCCGCCCGGGGCCGCGACCGGCGGCTTGCCGCCCGCCTGGCGGTTATCCCAGACGGGACGCTCGGCCAGCCGCCGGCCCCGCCCGGCGCCCAGGCCGCCGTCGATGAATTGCTCGCGGCCCTTGAGCCCGACCGGCGGGCCGCGTTCGTGCTGACCCAGTTGCTCGGCTGCACCTATGCCGAGGCTGCCGCGATCTGCGGCTGCCCGGTCGGCACGATCCGCTCCCGCGTGGCGCGAGCCCGCGAGGACCTGGACGCGATGACCGCCGACGGCGGTGCCGCGTCTCGCCCCGCCCGGGCCAGTGACTAAAGCTGCTAGGCGCCCGCTACCAGACCTGGTAGGCGGCTGAGGTGGTGTAGGCGGTGGCCGCGGTCAGCGCGACGTTGATCGTGAGTGTCCAGCTACCGGGGAGCGGGGCGACCGCGGCCGCCGAGGCCCAGCTTGACCCGTTGGCGGCTGTCTTGCGGAGGGTGACGTTGAGCGCGGCGACGTGCTGGGACGAAAGCGTCGCGGTGACCGACCGCGCGGGAACGGGCGTGCCCGCCGGGCCGAGCACACGGATGGTGATGGCCTGCGGTCCGCGGCGGGTCGTGCTCACCTGGACGCTGACATGATCCTCGCCAAGCGGTGCCGCCAGGGTGACCGGCGGCGCGTAAGTCGTCCGCGCCGGCGCCTCGGCGGAGAGCACGGCCGTCACGGCCAGGACCACCGCGCCGATAGCGGCCTCGGCCTGAACGCTCCGGTGAACCACGCGGGCGACGGCAAGCGGCGCCGCCTCCCGGGCGGCCGGGCTCACGGCGAGGCGGTGGGCCAGGGCCGCCGCGGCCAGCATCGCGATGACAAGCCCGCTCTTGATTAGCAGGGTAATGCCGTAGCTCGTCGTCCAGAGGGCCTGGACGGGGCTGATCTGCCGGGCCGCCTGGTACTCGCCGGTCACGACCAGGCACAAGACGCACGTATACGCGGTCACCGACCAGTGCCGCAACCGCGCCTCGGCGAGCGCCCGCGACCCGCTGCGCAGGGCCGGGAGCACAACGAGCAAGAGCAGGAGGAGTCCGCCGAGCCACACCGCCATCGCCGCCATAGCATCCCCGCCGGGATCGCCAGCCACGCCCCGGGACCTGTCGACGCATGCCCGGTGACCGCAACGGCGGCCAGCAGCGCCAGCGCGGCGGCGGCGCGCGTAACGTCCCCCGCCCGCCCGGGCAGTGCACGCTGGCCTGGGCTCGTGAGCAGCGGCGCCACGGCCAGCAGCAGCGCGGCCCTGGCGAGCAGTTCCGCGCCGAACACCGAGTCCAGCGTGAGGCCCGCGTCCTGGAAGCGCGCCACCGCCGGCCAGCTGCCGTCGGCGGCGCGGGGGCCTTGGAGAAGGAAGGCTCCCGCCGTGCCGCACAGCAGCGCCGCCCAGCCGGCCCAGGCCAGGAGCAGCACCCGGCGGTGTCTCTGGCTCCACGGCCACAGCAGTCGCACCGCGCCGAGGACGCCGATGAGCGCCACGGTCCCCGCGTAGACGAGCCCCTGGGCGACGTCCGCGGCGACATCGAGCCCGCGGGTGCGGTCGGCGGGCGCCCTTACCCCGGCACCCGGGCTCACGCCGATGCCGAACGTGATGGACCCGGACACCGCGTGCGTGTCGGCGGAAACCACCCGCCAGGTCGCGGAGTAAGTCCCCTCGGGGAGGCCCGGCCGCAGGCGCAGGACGATCGTCGTTCCCCCGGCGGCGAGTTGCGGCTGCCCGGTGTCTGCCCGGAGCCCGGTCGCCGAGATGACTTCCTCGGCCGCGGGTATCAGGCCAACCGACTCGTCGAAGGTAAGGCGCACCTCGGCGGGCTCGGCGTGCACCGTGGCGCCGTCGACGGGGCTGCTGCCGACGAGCACGGCGTGCGCGCGGGCTGCTGGCGCCCAGATCAGGCCAGCCGCCAGCAGCCCGCCGAGCAGGGCGAGCACGCAGGCGGCGGTCCTCCTGGCTGTGCTGGCCCGGACGGCTGATCGAGTGGTCACGCGGACGGCGCGGCCTTGCCCCGTGCCCGGTTCGCCGCCAGCACCGCGAGGCTGATCACCAAGGCAAGGAGCCCCGCGATCAGCCCGGTGATCCCGGTCCAGGAAGAGCCGTCACCGGACGCGCCGCCGGCGGCCTGGGGCTGGGTTGTCACGGAGACCGCTGGCTGGGCACTGGTGCCGCTGCCTGCGGTGGCGGCCGCGGTGAGCTGGAGAGCCGGAGCAGGGTGTTCCGGCTCGGCCCCGTTCGCGGACTGCTCGTCCCAGTTGACGGTGGTCCCGTCGCTGTAGGTCTGCAGCGCGGCGAAGGACATGCTCGGCGCGTCCGGGAACGGCCCCACGGAGAGGTTGAACATGTCGAACTCGCCCGGCGGGATCCCGCCGGCCTCGCTATCAGCCTTGAAGTCGACCTGGGCGACGTACTCGGTGATCAGGTCGCCGTCATCGTTCTTCTGCGGGTGGGGCAGCGGCTTCTTCGTCACCGTCGCCTGCCAGCCCGCCTTCGGCTGCACGTCCACGGAAGTGAAGGGGGTCGGGGCCGGGAACGTAATCAGCAGGCCGGTCGTGGCGGCCGTCGCGGACTCCGACGGGACCCGGAACGTGATGACGCCGGAGCCGCCTTGGACCGCGTCGGTCCCGGACACCTTGACGTGCGCCGAGGCGGACGTCGCGAACAGCGCTCCCGCCACTAGGAGACCGCTGGTCAGGACGGCGGCGGCAGCCGTCCGCCGGAGTCGCCCCAGGGCCTTGGCCCCGTTTCCGGACATGCTCATGGGATATAGCTCACCTTTCGCTAGTGCTCGCTCGTGCGTGTGGTTTCAGGCCATCTCAAGCAGGGCTACCGCCATGCCGGCCGCCATCAGCGCGCCGATGCCATCGCGCAGCGCGGTGCCTGCGGTGCCCGGCCGCGGCGACTCTGGCGTCACCGCGTGGCGAGGAGCGGCGAACGGCCGTAGCGCGGCGACGGCCTGCCAAGCCGCGGCCGTGAAGAGCGCCGCTGCCAGGACCAGGGACACGGTTCCGGCCCCGCCCAGCGAGCCGGCCGCGGGGACGCCGGTGACCGCCCCGCTGGCCCCGGTCGGCGCCGGCCCGCCCATGGCCATGCCGGCCATGCCTCCTTCAGGCATCGCCATTCCGCTCATCGCGCTGCCTGCGGACGGCGGAGACGTCAGTTCCATGGCGACGGGCAGCCACATCATGACCGCCATCATGCCGGCGTGGTACCAGTTCCCGTAGCATCCGCCGGCACGGTGCCCGCCACCGCCGAAGATGGCCTGCGCCGCGAACCATCCGGCGGCGGCGGTGAACACCGTCACCTGGGCGATCGCGGGGATATCCGCTCCCCAGGGCCAGCACATGCTGATCATCGCCGCGCTCATCAGGGCGTGCAGGACGCCGCCGAAAGCCTGGCCGCCGCGGCTCTCCTCCGGGCCCCGCAGCTCCAGCGCCGCGGAGGCCAGGTAGTACGCCCCGAGGACGGCGAACAGCGCGGTCAATGCCAAGCGGACACTTCCGCTGCCGATCAACGCCGTGCACCTCCCTCGGCAACCTTGAATTATTCGGGTTACTGCGATCCGCAGCTTATTGTTTCTGAACCCTTAAAGGCAACCTGCCTTTGGAATTATTTGAGGCGGGAAACCGTGATTTCGGGGCCGTGGAAACCCTCGCTCGGTATCCGCAATACCGGTTCGGGGTATGTGTAAGACCTGGCCGGGGTATACGTAAGACCCGGCTGGGGTATATGCGGGGAGGGCAACAGTCGCTGGGCCACTGAATAGCGCGATG
>Ga0207678_10003141_pt1 | contig 14942 bp, 15 predicted proteins | sample KBSC63metaG_FD_184319 | JGI IMG/M metagenome (GOLD analysis project Ga0207678, IMG submission 184319) | Corn rhizosphere microbial communities from Kellogg Biological Station, Michigan, USA - KBS C6-3 metaG (SPAdes) (version 2) | ecosystem: Host-associated > Plants > Roots > Rhizosphere > Soil ...
TCTGCGGCCGTGCGTTGGCAAGCAGCCTGCCCGGAATCCCCGCCGGAAGGACGTTATCGCGCCGGGGCAGGTCTCCTGGCTCGCGGGTCATAACGCCGGCCTGGCCTTCCCAAGGAGCAAGCCCCTCAGTGACGCGTATCGGCCGCCGCTCGCCGCTTACAGTTGCGGGGGCAGCGCCGGCCTTGGCCCCGAAAGGCCGCACCGGCTTCCCGTCTTAGCTTCGCGACGAACGAGCCGGTGCGAAGAACCTCGACCCCTGCAGCATCGGGCCATTCGCCATGCCCGTCAAGTCACATATAAAGAATTCTTTATGTCTTTATATATCGCATCCAGTACCCCGCTCCCAGCGAAGCCGGTGCGGCGCAGGCGGAGGCGCAGCTAACCGGGATAAAGCGGATTTTCGCGCAGCTGGGAGGGGGCGACAATATTCAGCCGCGTCAGCTGACGGGGAATGCTGTCCGGACCCAGGACGTGCAATTGCCCCATGCCGATAAACGATGTCCGGTCGCCCGACAGGAGTTCATCGATCTTGCGGGCCCACCAGATATTCCGCTGGACCTGTATGGTTTGATAGAGATCGGGCAGTTCCGTCCGCATCCGGCTAAGGCTCCGCATGCCCACCGTCGACGAGCCGAATTCCCAATCGAATGCGGGCCCGTCCAACCCCTTCTTGTGATCGTCCAGGAAGTTCAAAAGGAATTCGATATATTGGCTTTGTGCCTTTTCGGGCATCGCGGCCATATGCCGCGCGAAGGCCACGCCGTCGGGATTTTCATAGTGGATCGGCTTGCCCTGATCGGTCGCAAGCTTCCACAATAGCTGGTCAACGTTGGCGGGTTCGTAAGGCAATTTGGTCCGGGCCCAGAATGCACGATTGATCGTGTAATAGGCCCACCATGGCCGTAGCGGCTCGACCGCCTCCTGCTTGACGCCGAGCTCCGCCATATAAGGCAGCAAGCGCTCGCGGGCGCGCGGTTCGAGTTCGTCGAAGAAGGTACGGCCCGGTGGCTCATGGCTGAGTCTGTTGAACTCGGCGTCGTCCCGGGCCTTGGTGGCGGCGTCACGGTCCGCTGATGCTTCCGGCGGGGCGACCTCCAGCCAAAGTTCGGAACTGTCCCGGAACGCATTGCGGATCGCCGGCGTCAACCAGGCCGGGTCGTCAGCCTTCGCGTCCCCGAAACCCAACAGGAAAACGCGCGCCTTCCCGCGCGTGGCTTGCCAGAACAGCGGTCCTCGAGGGGGCATACCCCTGCCCTGCACGAGAGCCGCCAACGGCAAGATGGCCAATGCCAAACCGAATTCCCGCCGCGGCATCGCCATCGCCCGCTCCTCTCTGGATTACAAACGTAGTCGTATTGACTACGCTTGTAATCGTCAAGAGCTTGGTAAGGCAGCCCGCTAACGAGGGTATCTAATCAGTGGACTGCACCCCGACGGTTCTCGACCACCACGTCGGACAGCAAAGCCGTGTCCAGCGTGGTCGGCTGGTGCGAGCAGAAGCCGATGCCGACATAGAAAGGCCCTTCCAGCGGCAGGCTGATCGGCGGACCCCAGGCATGCATCGGTTCGCCAAGAAGGCTGACATAGAGCTGATATTTGTCGCCGTGCTTTTCGATCCCGAGCCGGTGCGCATTGGCGACGACCAGGCTGTCGGGCGATTTGCCGCCCGGCAGGTCGCCGCGCGATCCGACGCGATATTCCATGTCCCTGACGCGCTGCCCGGGGCCGGGCCGGTAGGCGATGTGGATCAGCCCGTCCCCGTGGAGCGCAACCACCGCCTCCTTGCTATCGTCGTCCAGGCTCTGGCGGATGACCAGCACTGCCTTGCGATCGAAAAAGCCCTTCTTGTCGGGATAATCGATGGTGGCCGCGAGGCTGACGTCGCCCGACATCTTCTTCCAGAGGAAGCGGAACTCATCGCGCGTGTACCAGACATTATATCCGGCCGATGTGATGCGATACGTCCGCGTCGCCGGATCATAGCTGGAGGAACCGGGCACCAGCGCGCTGCCGACATCGGTCTGGCCGTCGAACGCGCCGATCCGCTTCATCTCTGTGGTGGGCGGACGGTGGAAATCGGGCGGCGGCGCAACCTGATGATGCGTCGGCGATTCGGGGTAGGCCCAGTCGGGAGCTTGCGGTGCCTGCGCCAGCACGGGCGCGGCAAGAGCCAGCATCGAGATCGTCACCCAGCGCCGCATCATCATCCTCCGTCGCATAGTCTTTGCGGCGGACTGTGCATCGCCCACGCGGCCCGCGCAACCGATCATATAGGATTTGAGGGAGTGGGGAGCTTCTGTTGCTCGGTGCTCCGCACCTTGGCGCAGAAGTCCAGGGGGTTCTGTTGCTCGGCCCCCCTGGCGGCCGCCGGAATCCGATTCTGTTGCCCGGTTCGGCCCGAACCGCGTTCAAGCTTTGTAATCTAAGTCGTTAGACCTTGATTACGCAGCAATCGCGAGCGCCTCGTTATCGTTGGCACTTGTGGTTTTGATCGGTTTTACGGCTCAATCACGCCGGGCAAAAACATAGCACCTGTACACACGTCGATCCTAGTTCGGCCCCGTCAGAGCCCGCCTCGAAAGACGGGTTTTGGTGGAGCCGCCGGGTACCGCCCCCGGGTCCGCTGCGCCAAACACTATGCAGTTTATCACCATAGCCGGGCGAACCCGGCCCAATCGATATAGGCGTTTGTGCGCAGGGATAAAAGGGGCGTGGCCGTAATGCTGCCACGCCCCCGCCCTACTCCCCGTCGAGCGGCAGCTTCTTGGCCGTTCGGCTGGTGGCAGAGCTCTTGGTTGCGCCCGCTGACTTGCTCGGCCCGGTGGTGCGCAACTCGTCACGTATCTCGCGCAACAGCACGACCTCGGGCGAATCCGCCACCGCAGCAGTGTCCTTCTTGTCATGCTCGAAGCGAGCCGCCGCGTTGTTGAGCGCACGCACCAGAAGGAAGATCGCCCAGGCGATGATCAGGAAATCGACCACTTGGGTCAGGAACTCGCCATAGCCCAGCAAAGGCACTCCTGCCTTCTTGAGGTCGGCATAACTCGTAAGCGATCCCTTATAGTCTGCCGGGATTTCGCCAAGCCGGACGAAGTGGCTTGAAAAATCCAGCCCGCCCGTAGCCTTGCCGATCAGCGGCATGATGATGTCGTCGGTCAGGCTGGTGATGATCTTGCCGAAAGCCGCGCCGATGATCACCGCGACCGCCAGATCGAGCACGTTGCCGCGCGCGATGAACGCCCTGAATTCCTTGAACATGGCAGAAGTCTCCCTTGGCTTCGCATATTTTTGGCTGGCACGTGTCGGCCAGCATAGCGCTTATGAAGCGCCTCGTCGCGTTCCTGATCAAGGCACATTGCGCAATGTGTGTTGTCAGACTAAAACGCCTCCGTGACGACCCGTAAGGAAGGTGCTTCTTCATGTCCCGCCGTCTGAGCCTCTCGCCCGCCCTGCTCGCACCCGTTGCCGCGCTCGCGCTCGGCGGCTGCGGCATCAATTCCGTCCCTACCGCCGAGGAAAATGCCAAGGCGCGCTGGGCGGATGTCCAGAACGAATATCAACGCCGCGCCGATCTCGTGCCCAACCTGGTCGCGACGGTGAAAGGCTATGCCAAGCAGGAATCGAGCGTGCTGACCGAAGTGACCGAGGCGCGCGCCAAGGCCGGTTCGATCCAGCTTAGCTCCGACGATCTCAAGGATCCTGCGAAGGTGAAGGCCTTCGCCGACGCGCAGGCGCGCCTGAGCACGGCGCTGGTTCCTTTCCGCCAGCAGCTTCAGGAAAATTATCCGGATCTCAAATCCAACACCAATTTCCTCGCGCTGCAATCGCAGCTGGAAGGCACCGAGAACCGGATCACGATCGCGCGCCGCGATTACAACGGCGCGGTGCAGCAGTATAATACGCTGATCCGCACCTTCCCCAATTCGATCGGGGCCAAGGTCTTCTATGGCGCCAAGCCGATGCAGACCTTCGAGGCAACCGCGCCCAACGCGCAGAACGCGCCGACGGTGAACTTCTGAGGTGACGACCATGTCGGCGCGTGCGCGCCACGGCTGGATGATGTGGCAGCAGGCTTTACTTGCCCTGTTGCTGCTTATCCTGTCGGTCGCGCCTGCCCACGCGCAGAGCGTGCCGCCCTTCACCGGGCTGGTGGTGGACGCGGCGAACATACTGCCCGCCGACCGAAAGGCCGCGCTCGAAGCGAAGCTGCAGGCACTCCAGCAAAAAACTGGCAAGCAGCTGGTTGTGGCAACGATTCCCGATCTCCAGGGCTATACGCTCGAAGATTATGGCAATCATCTGCTCCGGACCTGGGGCGTCGGCCTTAAAGGGTTGGATAATGGCGTGATCCTGTTCGTGGCGCCCAATGAACCGGCCGGCCATCGCGGCCCCCGGATCGAGGTCGGCTATGGCGAGGAGCCGATCGTCACGGACGCTGCGTCCAGCGTGATCATCAACACCCGGATGATGCCCCTGCTGCGCGGGGGCGATGTGCCCGGCGCGATGGATGCAGGGGCGGATGCGCTGATAGACCTGATGAGCCTTCCCGACGATCAGGCGAAGGCCAAGGTGGATGCGGCGGTTGCCTCCTACAACAAGGAACATGCACGTCGGAGCGGCGGTCATATTCCGTTCGGCGCGATCATCTGGCTGATAATCGTCGGTGTGGTCGTCGTTTCGCATATCGGCCGGCGGGCCAGCCGCGGCCGTTATTATGGCGGTGGCGGGGGCAGCAATTGGCCGATCTGGCTTTGGGCCGCGAGTGAGATGATGGACAATGATCGCCATCGCGGTGGCTGGGGCGGCGGCGGATCGTCCTGGGGCGGCGGTGGCGGCGGCGACAGCGGTGGAGGTGGCTGGACGGGTGGCGGCTTCACCGGTGGCGGGGGTGGATCCGGCGGCGGCGGCGGCGCATCGGGGAGCTGGTGATGCATCTCAATCCTGATGACGGCGCGAAGGTCGCCGCCGCGATCAAGGCGGCCGAGGCCGGAACCGATGGCGAGATCAGCACGATCGTGGCGGGCGCGTCGGACAGTTACAACGACGTCGTACTGCACTGGGCCTTGCTGTTCGCCTTGCTGCCGCTCGCGGTGAGCGCAGCCTGGCCCAGATTGCTGGTGTGGGGCGCCTCGATGTTCAGCCCGTGGGAAGAGCCGTCGCTGCGGCTGATCCTGACCTTGCTATTCGTGAAGGTGATCATCACCTTCCTGATCGCGCGCTATGTGATCGGCATTCAGGCGATCCGTATCCGGCTCACGCCGGCGGCGACCAAGCATCGCCGCGTCCGCCGCCGCGCGGTCATGCTGTTCCGCACGGGCACCGAGCAGCGCACGCTCAGCACGACTGGCGTGCTTCTCTATCTCAGCCTGGCCGAACGGCGCGCCGAGATCGTCGCAGACGCCGCGATCCATACCAAGGCGCCGCAGGAGGAGTGGGGCGAAGCGATGGCGGCGCTGGTGGCGGCGATGCGCGACAATCGTCCGGGCGATGGCATGGCGGCTGCGGTCGAAAAGATCGGCGCGGTGCTCGCGCAGCATTTCCCGCGCACGGGCACCGATCCCAACGAGCTCCCGGACAGGCTGATCCAGCTATGAGCGCGCCGCAATCAGGTGTGCCCGAAATCATGTGGCAGGGCGACTACATCATCGTGCGCCGCTGGGGCACGTGGGAATATGTCGGTCGCGCGCGCAGCATCCATGCTGCGGTGATCCTCGCTTTAGTCGACGGCGACGTGCTGCTGGTGGAGCAATATCGGGTGCCGCTGGGCGGGCTTTGCCTCGAACTCCCCGCCGGCCTGGTCGGCGACGAAACCGATGGTGAAGCGGTCGAAAGCGCGGCCGCGCGGGAGCTGGAGGAGGAAACCGGCTATCGTGCCGACCGGATCGAGATCATCGGCCGCTTCGCCTCCTCGCCGGGTATGGTATCGGAAACCTTCAGCCTGGTCCGCGCGCATGGCCTGACCAAGGTCGGTGAAGGCGGCGGTGCACCCGGCGAGAATATTACCGTCCATCGCGTGCCGCTCACCCAGGTCGCCGCCTTTATTGCCGCCAAGCGCGCGCAAGGCATGATCATGGACGTGAAATTGCTGACTTTGCTGGGCGCGGGACTGCTGGATTGAGGGCAAAAGCGATGCGGCGAAGGCAAGTCTTTGAAAATGGCACCGACCAGCCACTCATTCTGTTTCTTGAGCCTTACACGACCCGGTACCGGGTAATGCCCGGCGAGGCTTACACGTTATTCTATGACGATAGCAGCGAGGCCGATGGTTCCGATGCTCCGCTGCGTATCGTGTATGTCCGGGAGGGCGAAAACCCTCAAATCTCCATTTATACCGATGAAAGCGACATGTACCTCGCCGATGGCACTGAAGCGGTACCCGATTACACTTCCTAGAACGAGCCGTGACGTTAGGAAGACCACCAAATTCCAATCGTCATGCCGGACTTGTTCCGGCATCCACTCATCCACCAGCGATGCGATCGCGGCTCAGTGGACCCCGGAACAAGTCCGGGGTGACGTCAGGCTTGGAGGAGCCGGGCCCCCAACAGCGCCACCAGAGCCTCGCAGCCCGCTTTGTCCTCCGCATCGAACCGCGCGCGATCGGGGCTGTCGAGATCGAGCACGCCTAGCAATTCTCCGCCGACAATAATCGGCACCACGATCTCCGATGCCGATGCCGCATCGCAGGCGATATGGCCGGGGAAGGCGTGGACATCCTCCACCACCTGCGTAGTGCGCGTTTCCGCAGCGGTGCCGCACACGCCCGATCCGAATGGGATACGAATGCAGGCGGCCTTGCCCTGGAACGGGCCGAGCACGAGCTCCCCGCCGACGTTGCGGTAGAAGCCAGCCCAATTGAGGTCGGGCAGATATTCCCACAGCAGGGCCGCGGCGTTAGCCATGTTGGCGATCGCGTCGGGCTCGTCCGCGGTCAGCCCATCGAGCGCGCTCAGCAGGTCCTTGTAAAGGTCGGCCTTGCTTCCGGCCGCAATGTCGAATTGATACATGTCCGGATCCTAGAAGGACGGGAGCGTTCGTGCAGCCTGAAATATTGATCGTGGGTGCCGGCCACAATGGGCTGACCTGTGCTTTCTATCTCGCCAAAGCGGGGCTCAAGGTCCGTATGCTCGAACGGCGCCACATCGTCGGCGGGGCGGCCGTGACCGAGGAATTCCATCCCGGCTTTCGCAATTCGACCGCGAGCTATACGGTCAGCCTGCTCCAGCCCAGGGTGATCGCCGACATGGGGCTTGCCGAACGGGGCCTGCGCATCCTCGACCGGCCTTATTCCAACTTCCTGCCCCAGGCGGATGGGCGCTATCTGCTGGTGGGCGGCGGGCTTGAAAAGACGCAGGCGGAGTTCGCCAAATTCAGCACGGCCGATGCCGAAGCGCTGCCCGCTTATTATGCGATGCTCGACGGCGTGGCGGACGTGCTGCGCGATCTCGCGCTGCAGATTCCGCCCAATGCCGCCGGCGGGCCGGCGGCCCTGCTCGCCGCGGCGAAACAGGGCGGGCGATTGGCCCGGATGCCGCTCGCGCGCCAGCGCGATGTGCTCGACCTCTTCACCAAGTCGGCGTGCGATTTCCTCAATGGTTGGTTCGAAAGCGAGGCGGTCAAGGCGGCCTTCGGCTTCGATGCGGTCGTCGGCAATTATGCCAGTCCCGACACGCCGGGCTCCGCTTACGTCCTGCTCCATCATGTCTTCGGCGAGGTCAACGGCAACAAGGGCGCGTGGGGCCACGCGATCGGCGGCATGGGTGCGATCACGCAGGCAATGCGCGCGGCCTGCGAGGAATTGGGGGTAGAGATAGTAACCGACGCGCCGGTCGAACGGCTTCTGGTCGAGCAAGGCCATGTCGCGGGCGTGCGGCTGGAGGATGGGACCGAACATCGCGCGCGCATCGTTGCGGCGAACGTCGGACCGAAATTGCTCTACAACCACCTGGTCGACCCCACAGACCTCGATCCCGATTTCGCGCGGCGGGTCAAAGCGTTCAAAGTGGGGTCGGGCACATTCCGCATGAATGTCGCGCTGAGCGAGCTGCCGCGCTTCACCGCCAAGCCCGAGCCCGGCGACCATCTCAAGTCGGGCATCATCCTCGCGCCGACGCTCGATTATATGGACCAGGCCTTCACCGACGCGCGCGCGACCGGCATGTCGAAGGCGCCGATCGTCGAGATGCTGATCCCATCGACGGTGGACGATAGCCTTGCCCCCGAAGGGCAGCACGTGGCGAGCCTGTTCTGCCAGCAATTCGCGCCGGAGCTCCCCGATGGTCGTTCCTGGGACGACGAACGCGAAAAGGCCGCCGACCTGATCGTCGCCACTGTCGAGAAATGGGCGCCGGGCTTCACCAAGAGCGTGATCGCGCGCCAGATCCATTCGCCGCTCGATCTCGAGCGCAAATTCGGCCTGATGGGCGGCGACATCATGCACGGGCACATGTCGCTCGATCAATTGTGGGCGGCGCGCCCGGTCCTCGGCAATGCGGCGTATCGCGGGCCGATCGAGGGACTCTACATGTGCGGGGCAGGTACGCACCCCGGCGGCGGCGTAACCGGCGCGCCGGGGCACAATGCGGCCAAGGCGATCCTTGCGGACCGTTCCTGGCTCGGACGCCTGTTCAGGCGGGGATAGGCTCGCGTTCCTCCGCGGCCGCGGACTCACCTTCTTCCTCGCCCTCGATCCAGGCCAGCAGGTCCGAATTGATCACATCCGCGTGGGTCGTCGCCATGCCGTGCGGGAAGGCTTCGTAGGTCTTGAGCGTGCCGTGCTTGAGCAGCGTGATTCCGATCAGCGCGGAATCCGCAATCGGCACGATCTGGTCGTCGGTGCCGTGCATCAGCAGCACGGGCACCTCGACCGACTTCAGGTCCTCGGTGAAGTCGGTTTCGGAGAAAGCCTTGACGCATTCGGTATGCGCCTTGACGCTGCCCATCATTCCCTGGCGCCACCAATTGTCGATGATGCCCTGGCTGATCTTAGCGCCCGGCCGGTTGAAGCCGTAGAAGGGGCCCGACGGGACGTCGATATAAAGCTGCGCCCGGTTGAACGCGGTCTGCTCGCGAAAACCATCGAACACCTCGATCGGCAGCCCGCCCGGATTGGTATCCGACTTCAGCATCACCGGCGGCACCGCGCCGATCAGCACTGCCTTGGCGACGCGGCCGGGCTTGGCGCGCGCGACATAGTGGATCGCCTCGCCGCCGCCGGTCGAATGACCGACATGGATCGCGCCCTTAAGGTCGAGATGATCTGTCAGCGCCGCGACGTCGGCCGCATACGTCTCCATCTCGTTGCCGCCATCGGTCTGGCTGGAGCGGCCGTGCCCGCGGCGGTCATGCGCGATCACCCGATAGCCTTTGCCCAAAAAGAACATCATCTGCGCGTCCCAGTCGTCAGCGCTCAGCGGCCAGCCATGGTGGAAAACGATCGGCGTGGCGTCCCTGGGCCCCCAATCCTTGTAGAAGATCTCGGTACCGTCGGCGGTGGTGACGTAGGGCATGACACTGCTCCCGATGACGCTTCATTGCGCCGCCGGACCGATGCGCCTTTCAGGTGAGTCGGTTAAGTGCGCAGATGGCAACGCTGCGCCGCGATCGATGCGTTTATCGCACCGACCGTCTGTTAGTGCGGGCGCTGATAGACCCGCACATAATCGACCAGCATCCGTTGCGGCAGCGCCGCGTCGTCCATGCCCTTGGCACCCGCCCAACTGCCGCCCATCGCGAGGTTGAGGATCAGATAGAAAGGATGGTGAAATGGCCAGGCGCCATCGCCGCCCGGCTGATCGTTGCGCACCTTCATGTAGGCCCGCCCATCGACGCCGATCCGGATCGTATCCGGCGTCCATTCGAGCTGGTAATTGTGGAAGGCCTCACAATTGCCCGGCACCTTCAATTCCGCCCCGCGCTGTGTGCCCTTGCTGTGTACGAAAAGCGTGGTGTGGAGCGTGCCATGCACCACCTCCGGCTGCGATCCGACCTGTTCCATCACGTCGATCTCGCCGCCGTCTGGCCAGCTATAATTGCCCTCCGGCATCAGCCAGATTGCGGGCCAGGTACCGCGCGCGCAGGGCAGTTTCGCGCGCACTTCATAGTAACCGTAGGTCCATGACGCCTTTCCCTTCGTCCAGATCTTGCCCGACGTGTAGGATTGGTCGCCATAATCGCGAAACTGGCGCGCATTCAGCTTCTCGTGCCGCGCCTCGATGATCAGGTGGCCGTTGCCGACGCGCACATTTTCGGCCCGCTGCCCGTAATATTGCAGCTCGCCATTGTACCAGCCCTCCTTGTTGCGCGAGCTGTCATAGCCCCATTTGGCGGGATCGAGCGCAGCGCCGTCAAACTCGTCCGACCAGACTAGCTTCGCGTCGGCCGGGAGCGGCATCGCTTCGTCGACGGTGTAGTTGGTCGCGGTAAGTGCTTGCGCGGTTGCAGCCGTCGGCAAAGTCAGCGCCGCGGCAAGGGCGATCAGCGGGCGCATCGATTTTTTTCCTCTCGTTTCCCATTCCGCTGCGACCCTTTGCGCGGGTGAGCGGTCGGGCCATTCTAGCAGCAATCGGAGGGCAAAAGAAAAGGCCCGGCGGTTTCCCGCCGGGCCCTTCCCTGAGCCGATCCCGAAAGGATCAGGACGAATAATACATATCGAACTCGACCGGGCTCGGCGTCATCTCCCAGCGGGCGACTTCCGGCCACTTGAGCTCGAGATAGGCTTCGATCTGGTCTTCCGAGAAGACGCCGCCCTTGGTGAGGAAGGCGTGGTCGGCAGCCAGGCTGTCGAGCGCCTCGCGGAGCGAACCGCACACGGTCGGGACGAGCGACAGCTCTTCCGGCGGCAGATCGTAGAGGTTCTTGTCCATCGCCTCGCCGGGATGGATCTTGTTCTCGATGCCGTCGAGGCCGGCCATCAGCAGCGCCGCATAAGCGAGGTATGGATTGGCCATCGCATCGGGGAAGCGGAACTCGACGCGCTTCGCCTTGGCGCCCGCGCCGTACGGGATACGGCAGGAGGCCGAGCGGTTGCGCGACGAATAAGCCAGCAGCACCGGCGCTTCGTAGCCCGGCACCAGACGCTTGTAGCTGTTGGTGGTCGGGTTGGTGAAGGCGTTCAGCGCCTTGGCATGCTTGATCACGCCGCCGATGAAATAGAGGCACATGTCGGAAAGGCCGGCATAGCCGTTGCCCGCGAAGAGCGGCGTACCCTTGTCCCAGATCGACATGTGGGTGTGCATGCCCGACCCGTTATCCTTGGCGATCGGCTTCGGCATGAAGGTCACCGTCTTGCCGTAGGCCTGCGCCACCTGCCAGCAGACATACTTGTAGATCTGCATGCGGTCGGCCGTAGTGACGAGCGTGCCGAAGGTCAGGCCCAGCTCGTGCTGCGCGGCGGCGACTTCGTGGTGATGCTTGTCGCAGGGCAGGCCCATTTCGAGCATGGTCGAGACCATCTCGGCACGGATATCGACCGCGCTGTCGACCGGCGCGACCGGGAAATAGCCGCCCTTGGCGCGCGGGCGATGCGCGAGGTTGCCCTGCTCATAATCCTTGCCGGTGTTGGTCGGCAGCTCGATATCGTCGATCTTGTAGTAGGATTCGTTATACGTGCTGTCGAACTGCACATTGTCGAACATGAAGAATTCGGCTTCCGGCCCGACATAGATCGTGTCGCCGATGCCGGTTGCCTTGAGGAACGCCTCGGCGCGCTTCGCGGTCGAGCGCGGGTCGCGTGCATAGAGATCGCCGGTCGAAGGCTCGACGATGTCGCAGACGAGGATCAGCATCGGCGTCGCTGAGAAAGGATCGACCCACACCGCGTCCAGATCCGGCTTGAGGATCATGTCGGACTCGTTGATCGCCTTCCAGCCCTCGATCGACGAACCGTCGAACATGAAGCCGTCATTGAGCTCGTCCTCGCCGACGACACCCGATACCATTGTCAGGTGCTGCCACTTGCCCTTCGGATCGGTGAAACGAAGATCGACCCACTCGATCTCCTTCTCCTTGATCATCTTGAGAACGTCGGACGCCTTATTCGCCATTAGAAAGCCCTTCCCCGTGAAACTGACGCGGCGCGTTGGCGCCGCCCGTGAATGAAAATTACCTGTGCGGCTCAGACCGCGTCGGCGTCTCTTTCCCCGGTCCGGATGCGGACCACGGTATCGATGGTGGTGACGAAAATCTTTCCGTCGCCGATCCGGCCCGTCTGGGCTGCATTCTGAATCGCCTCGACCACCCGTTCGGCGAGAGGATCGTCGACGACGACCTCCAGCTTCACCTTGGGCAGGAAGTCGACGACATATTCCGCGCCGCGATACAATTCGGTGTGGCCCTTCTGGCGGCCGAAACCGCGGGCTTCGGTCACCGTGATGCCGGACACGCCGACATCGTGCAGCGCTTCCTTCACCTCATCGAGCTTGAACGGCTTGATGATGGCTTCGATTTTCTTCACGCAACCAGCTCCCCGTTCGGTGGCATTCGCTTTCAATAAGCGTGCCATCCGGCGCCACGCAAGGCGTCGGGCGGATTCTGTGCTGCGGGCGCGAAAATATGCCCGCAAACGCAGCAAAGCCCCGGCGACATGCCACTTTTTTCGGCAATTTTCCGAGCAATATTATTGCTCGCATGGGCCAAAGCCCGGCGACTCGGATGCGCTATTTGGCCGTGACGACCAGCTCAACCCGGCGATTGCGCGCCTTGCCTTGATCCGTGCGGTTGTCCGCGATCGGATCGGCCATGCCATGCCCCACCGTGGTGATCCGACGCTGCTGGATCCCGCCATGAACCAGCAATTGGGCCATCCGATCGACTCGCGCCTGGGACAGTTTCTGATTTTGCGCCGGGGTGCCGACATTGTCGGTGTGGCCGATCAAGGTCACTTCGCTGTGCGGATAAGCACGCAGGATCTGCGCGACGGCATAGACGGTACGCAGCGTCCCTTCGTTCGGCTTGGTTTGCCAGGGCTCGAACTCGGCACCTGGAAAACGGAAAGTGCGCGGGGCCGGATCCTTAGATGCCAGGAAGGCCGCAAGCTGGTCCTCGGTCGATCCACGCTCAACGAAGATCGCGCTGTCGGGCAGCTGGATCAGGTGCGCGGTCGGCGACGGCTTGGGCAGCGTTTGCTTGTGACGGAAATGGAACGGCGTCGCGATCGCCTTACCCTCGGCGACCGGCTTTTTGCACGACCCCGTCAGCAAAAGCGCGCCGAGCGCGGCAACCTTGAAGAAATGCCCTGTTCCGCGCACCGTCCGCCCCCGAAACGAACCAAGTCGGTCGCAGCATAGGGGGAGAGATGGGGCAGGTGCAATGGGCGGTCACCCCGCCGCTGTGAACGACATCGCGGCCTAGCGGCACGCGGCGCTTTGCGCTTTACACCTTGGCCCAGGCCCGCGCGCGTGGGCGATCCAAACAACGGGGCACCTCATGACCGATCTTTCCCGCCGCGAAGCCATGGTTTCGGCCGCCTTGCTCGGCACGCTTGCGATGGCAAGCGGCGCCGCACTGGCAGCCGATGTGGCCACCGCGGCTGCAGCGTGGGACCTGACCGACCTCTATCCGAATGATGCCGCTTGGGAGGCGGAGCGTGCCGCGGTCGCCGCACGGCTGCCCGAAATCGCGGCGTTCAGGGGCAAGTTGGGACAGGGCGCGGGCACGCTGCGCCAGGTGCTTCAGCTCCAGTCGGACCTGGGGCTCAAGCTCTCGCGGCTCTATGTCTATGCCGGCCTCAAGGCCGACGAAGATCTGCGTAATGCGCCCAACCAGGAGCGGCGCCAGAAAGCGACCGACCTCGCGACCGCTTATGGCGAGGCGGGATCGTGGATGAATCCCGAACTGCTCGCGCTCGGCGCGGGCAAGATAGAGTCCTACATTGCGAGTGATCCCGGCCTCGCCAAGTTCCGCTTCCAGCTCAAGGATGTCGTGCGGCAGGCGGCGCACACCTTGTCGCCGGAGGGTGAGGCGATCCTGGCCGCGAGCCAGAACCCGCTTTCCGGCCCGGGCGACATCCGCGTGCAGCTGGTCTCGTCGGACATTCCGCGCCCGACCGTCACCTTGTCCGACGGCACCAAGGCTGTGCTCGACGATCAGGGCTATACGATTCACCGCGGCGCGCCCAACCGCGCCGATCGCAAGTTGGTGTTCGACCAGTTCTGGGCGAGCTACAAGACGTTCGAGAATTCGCTTGGAGCCGCGCTGGTGAGCCAGACCAAGGGCGAGATGTTCCAGGCCAGGGCGCGCAAATATAATAGCGCGCTCGAGGCGGCCCTGGCGGCTCCGAACATTCCTGAGGGCGTCTATCGTTCGCTAGTGGCGGAGGCGAACACCGGCCTCCCCGTCCTGCACCGCTATTTCGAGCTGCGCCGCCGCATGCTCGGTCTCGACCAGGTCGCGTATTACGATATCTACCCGCCGTTGGTGAAGCTCGACCGCAATTTCTCGCTGGACGAGATGCGCACCCTCACCATCGCCGCGATCAAGCCGCTTGGCCCGGACTATGTGAAACAGTTCGCCGATGCGAGTGCGCGCAAATGGATGGATCCGCGCCCGCGCCCGGGCAAGCAATCGGGCGCCTACATGGCGGGCTCGGCCTACGACGTGCATCCCTTTCTGCTGCTCAATCTCAGCGACAAATATGACGGGCTGACCACCTACGCGCATGAATGGGGCCATGCGATGCACACGCTGCTCGCGAACAAGGCGCAGCCGTTCGAAACCGCCGGCTACCCGACCTTCACCGCGGAGATCGCATCGACCTGTCATGAGCTGCTACTGGCGAATTACATGGTCGGCCAGGCCAAGACCAAGGACGAGAAACTCTTCTATCTCGGCCAGATTATGGAGAATTATCGCGGCACCTTCTACCGCCAGGCGATGTTCGCCGAATTCCAACTCCAGATCCACGATCTGGCGGAAAAGGGCGATGGCCTGTCAGGCCAAAAGAT
>Ga0207678_10003143_pt1 | contig 14936 bp, 11 predicted proteins | sample KBSC63metaG_FD_184319 | JGI IMG/M metagenome (GOLD analysis project Ga0207678, IMG submission 184319) | Corn rhizosphere microbial communities from Kellogg Biological Station, Michigan, USA - KBS C6-3 metaG (SPAdes) (version 2) | ecosystem: Host-associated > Plants > Roots > Rhizosphere > Soil ...
GTCATGTGAACCGCATCTAAAGGCCGAACACATGGCTGCACCGACCAATGCTGCTTACGTGAAGAAAGCTCTTGCCAACTCGGAGCCGTCCACACATGCCAACTCGGAGCCGTCCACACATGGCACTCAACGGACCTGCCAATCTTGCACAATCATGTCCGCTTAGCGTGGCAGACCGGAAATCATTTGAACCTTCTGAGCATTTCCGCTGATGGACCCAACTCGGACATCGGACCGACGGGCGCGCGCTCCGAGCCCCGCTAACATCCAGCCGAAACTAGGTGTCAACAGCACCTCAATTTAGAATCAGGCCTGCCCCATGACCCGCCGGCTCTCCAGGAGCAGGCTGAGCATGTGCTAATCCGCGTGTAAATCGGAAGGCGCACTGTCGTTTTGGCCATTCGCATTCCGGCGCGGCCGGCATGTTGCGTGCGCGTCCCCGGGCCGCCAAAGGATGGGGTTATCGAGCCGTGCCAGTCCATCTCCGCAGGCCGACTGCCAATTGGCGCCGTCTGGATTCAAGCACGACGGGTTCCAGCTGTGGCCCGGCGGCGTCTCATGAAAGAGACGAAGCCTGCTGAATAGCACGCCGAACGTATTTGCGTGCGAAGGAGCACTCAGGCAGCCCGGCTCGCTGAAAACGTCTTCCTCGTGACCTCCATCACAGCGCGCGACGCCTAACTGTGTGAACTAGATCACATGCACGTGGGCGACGACGTCGATTGCCTACAGATGGAGAGAACCATGCCACCTGACGCGGCGCCGCCTATCGGACAAACCGATGCGCCACTTTCCCAAAGGGGATCCAGCCCATCCCAAAAGACCAATGAGCGATTGCACCCCTAATCCTGCGCACATGAGCGAGCCACTCGCTGCTTGATCAACACGTATCAGGAGCAGTTCCATGGCCCCCCCGATTCTTCCCAAAGCCGCTTTGCACCACGCGCGTGGCCACAACAAATGGGTATCCGACGAGAGCGACACGCTGGATACGACCGAGTCGTTCGACTTCGGTGACACGCCGGCGTTCATGGCGTTGACCCCCAGCGCGGGTGACCACGCAACTGTTCCCGTACAGAACGGTTCTAATTGGAGCTGGGCTCTGACCGGCGCCGATGCACCCGCACTGCAGGCCGATGTGTCCAAGGCGATCGTCGCACCGACAATTCAGGCAGGGCCGACCCACTCGATCAATGAGAGCAACTTGGAAGAGCTGCTCGATCACCTCAATCGCGACGGTGACCAGTGGGCGTCTGGGACCATATTGCTCGTCCGCTTTCCGCAAAGTCTCGAGGAAATTCCGGAATACTTCCGCGATCTCGACGATGACATCGACAACGAATTCGATAGCTTCGAAGGAGAATACAGCTTCTTCCCTGCGTCGCCGCAGCAAGACCGGGCGATGCAGGCGCTGGCGACTTGGTCGAATGTCGCTAATGTCGAATTCAGGATAGCCGACCCCAACGAGGAACCCGACATCTATTTCTACGGCAGGCCGTTCACCGATGCCTATGACTCGTTCGGCGGCGCCTCCTCAGGTATCACCGATCATGGCAGCCGAATCGTCATCAACACCTCTTTCGGATGGCCCACCTTTGAGCCGGGGACGGGGGGCTGGGAAACGCTCGTCCATGAATCAGGGCACTCGCTCGGATTGACGCACCCTGGTGTGTACGATGGCAATGACGGTGGGGGCGATGGGAATGACGACGGGTCGCCGACACCACCGACCTATAACAACAGCGCCGAGTACATCGAGGACACGACGATGTACACGGTCATGTCCTATTTTGACGGCGGGTACACGGGATTCGACAGCGGCGGGAACGCGCCGCGTCTGGCCACGCCGCGCACCCACGACATGTATGTCGTGCAATACCTCTATGGCGTGAACTGGGATGCGCACGAGGGCAACACGACCTATGGGTACAACGCCGACGGCGTCAGCGCAGTCTTCGACTTCACCAATTACGGCGGCGCGGGTGAGCCGGATTATCCGCAGCTCACGATCTGGGACGGTCGCGGCGTCGACGATTGGCTCGATCTCTCTGGCGACGGGTCCGGCGTCACGCTCGATCTGCAGCCGGGCGCGTTCTCCAGCACGCACGGAATGACCTACAATATTTCGCTCGCCTACGTGCCCGACGGGGCGCCGGATGAGTGGGCCGGCTACATCGAGAACGCGCGCGGCGGCGCCGGCGATGATGTGATTACCGGCAACGACCGGGACAACGTGCTGGCCGGCAGCGGCGGCCAAGATTTTCTTTACGGCCTCGACGGCGACGACGAGCTGCGCGGTGATGGCGGTAACGATTGGCTGGTCGGCGGCTTCGGCCTCGATTCGTTCGATGGCGGAGCGGGTGTCGACACCGTGGACTACACCTACAGCGCCGGCAATTGGACGGTCAGCCTTGCCATTTTTCTCGATGATCCCAATGACATCGGCATCCTGGGATCGGCGAGCACCGGTGGCGATTACGAGTCAATCCGCGATGTCGAGAGCGTGAGGATGGGCTCGGGCGATGACCACGTCACCGGGTCGAGCCGGGCCAACACGCTGTCCGGCAATGATGGTAACGATACCCTCGAGGGCCGCGCGGGCGACGACATCCTGTATGGCGGCGAAGGGGGCGACACCCTCGATGGCGGCGACGACGCCGACCGGTTGTACGGCGAATCGGGCAACGACACGCTCATCGGCGGCGCCGGCATCGACCAGCTGTATGGCGGCATCGGCCACGACACGATCGATGGCGAAGACGGGAACGACGTTATCCATGGCCAGGATGGCAACGACATCATCAGCGGCGGCGACGGAAACGACAGCATCTGGGGCGAGGACGGCAACGACACGATCAAGGGCGGAGGCGGAGACGACACCATTGTCGGCGGCGACGGCGCGGACAACATCGAGGGCGGCGACGGAAACGACGTCATCGCCGGCGGCGACGGTGACGATACGATCTCCGGCGGCCTCGGTAGCGACGATCTCGAAGGCGGCGATGGAAACGACATCGTCGACTATACCTTCAGCGACGCCGACTGGACCGTCAGCCTCACCTTCGAGACAGCTAGGTTAGTGGACGGTGGCTTCATATTCGTAAACGAGTCGGTACGCAATTTCGAAGGCGCCCGCCTGGGCGGCGGCAACGACTACGTACGTGGCACGGCGGTAGCCAACTCACTCTACGGCGGCGCGGGCGATGACGAGCTGTTCGGTCTCGGCGGCGACGACTGGCTGGAAGGGGAAGGCGGCGACGATCTGCTCAACGGGGGCGCCGGCGACGACTTTCTCCTCGGTGGCAGCGGCTACGACATCGCCAGCTATGCCGATGAGTTCGCCGGTGTTCTGGTCGACCTGAGCGTGGTCGGGATTCAGGATACCGCCGGTTCGGGCAATGATCTGTTGCAAAGCATCGAGGGCTTGATCGGCTCGCAGCACGACGACTGGCTGATCGGCAATGCCGTCAACAACCAGCTGTACGGTGGGCTCGGACAGGATCAGTTGTTCGGCGGCGCCGGCGCGGACATCCTCGTTGGCGAAGACGGGAACGACAATCTGTTCGGGGGCAGCGGCAACGACGTGTTGAGCGGGGGGGATGGGATCGACTGGGCCAACTACATGCTCGAGACGTCGGGTGTGCACGTCAACCTGACGACAGAAAATGGGCAGAACACCATCGGCGCCGGCCTCGATACGCTGATCGGCATCGAGAATGTCGCCGGCACTTCCTTCAACGACGTGCTGATCGGCAATTCAGGCGCCAACCGGCTAGAAAGCTACGCCGGCAACGATGTCCTCTCGGGCGGCACCGGCGCCGATGTGCTGATGGCTGGGGCCGGCAATGACAGCCTCAACGGTGGCCTCGGCAACGACGTGCTGGAAGGCGGCACCGGGGTCGATTGGGCGCTCTACAACACCGGGCTCAACGCCGGGGTGACAATCGATCTCTTCACCGAGACGCAGAATACCGGCGCCGGCGGCATCGACACCCTGCGTGATATCGAGAATGTCATGGGCACGATCTATGGCGACTCCCTCACCGGTAACGACTCCGCCAACGAATTGCGCGGCGAAGGCGGCAGCGATTGGATCTGGGGCAACGGCGGTAACGACGTCGTCAACGGCGGCTCCGGCGACGATGCGATCGCCGGCGGGGCCGGCGCCGATGACATTATCGGCGGCTCGGGCAACGATCACATGTGGGGTGGGACGAGTGCCGATGATTTCAAGTTCAGCAGCGGCTGGGGCAACGACTGGATCTGGGATTTCCAGTCCGGTTCCGACCAGATCGACCTGTCCGGTGTCAGCGGATTGAATAGTCTAAACCAACTTGATGTCACGAACACCGAGAACGGCGCCCTCTATAGCTACGGCGGCCAGTCGATCCTGCTCGTCGGTGTGTCCGCCTTGTCCGTCCAGACCACCGATTTCATCATTTGATCCTGGCGCGGCCGGCATGTTGCGTGCAATTGTTCATCGCGAATTGGTCATCGGGCTAGCGGCGCAGCACCACAGGCATTTGGCTAATCGAGGTGTTTCCAATGATCACGGCGCGTTGTACCCAGCCGCTGCAGAAAATGCCTGCGGCGGTTTTGAGCTTCGGGGTGCGGCTGCATCGCAGAACGTCCGCTGCCGCCATGCACGACCCGCAAGCCATGCTGGCGGCAAACCAGAAGCTGGTAACGCGGCTGCTGGCCCTAGGTGGCAAGGTCTATCCGCCCTACGCCCCCGTTCTGACGCAGGAGCAATGGCGGCAACATTATGGATCGACGATCTGGCAACGGTTCGCCGCCGCCAAAAAAAGATTCGATCCGAACAACGTGCTCACGCCGGGCGCGGGGCTTTTCTAAGCTACGCCTTAAGGTCCTTTTAGGGTTGACCGCGAAGGTTCATGCGCCAGCCGACATTCTTCGTCAAAAAGGATCGCCGATCCGTCCGGATTTTCGACGTACATCATGGTCACGGCGATGCCCAACGGGGCGCGCGATAGTTCAACCGTGCGTCTAAAAAACTGCGGGGCTTAAGCGCATCCCATACGCATGGCACTATCGACGAGAATGCGAACGGCTTGATCGGATGGCGACAGGCTTCTGAACTCGGCCTCCCACAGATCACGACGAAGCCATTTCTCTGCGTTCGCTCGAAGTGCCAGCCCGAGCTTCGTTTTCGGACGTTCGTCTAGGATGATATGGCCCGCCAGGGCATCAAGCGCGGACTCGTGGCTCTCGGGTGCCTGGCGCAACGTCTCGAACAATGAGCCAAAGTAGATCAGGGCAAGGTCTGGTTCAGCGGGCTTTGGCGATAGAGGCTGAGTGTTCACTTTTCCCTCCCCGATAGGGAGGGCATTTGTCGTATCAGGTTCGCGCATCACAATGTGAGCTAGTTCACACAATCCGTCGTGCTGAACCACGATTTTGGCTTGCGGCGTCACCTCTGCCGGGTTGTCGCGCATCCCGGGAACCAAGTCGGCATCGATCTTGGGCTGCCGAGCTGTGCCGGCTGCTTGGCAGCCATTTCGTCCAAACTCGCCGGAGACAGACGCGGCTTGCCAGGCGAAGGCGGTTTGTCGATATAACTCGTCGCAGCATTCGTCCTGATAGTCGGGCGTGACGATCATGAGCTGATCCCAATGGATACCCTGGTGGAGCTCCACACCGTCGCGTTGCAAGACATTCCCTGCCAGGTTCTGCTCAGATCGATTTTCGGTCATGGCGTCCTCAATCTCCGACCAATAGCCCGAGGCCTCAGCCCCTACTGCCATTTGTCGCCGGAGACGGAATTTCGCCTATCCGAATTCTGCAAAGTCGCGTGTAGACTGTCCGAATCCTGCAAAGGTGACCCGCAATGGCGCCGAAGCCGTTGAATGGAGAGCCCTCCGGTCGCCGTATCGTCGAAGGTTGTTTCGACGACATCGATGCCATGGCGGCAAGCCCTCTGGCGTGGGACCAGACATACGAACAGATCGGACGCGGTCGCTTCCAAGGACGAGTCACGCAGCTTCTGTTGGATCAAGTTCAATTGGCCCGTGCCGTCTGGTCGCCCGGCGTATTGCAGCGCGGCAGTGCTCCCAAGGGCACCTGGGCGTTCGGCCTGCCGCTCGTCGCGGAAGGCTCCCTGCATGTGCGTCGCAGGCCCGCGGCTCCGGGCGAACTCATTGCGGCGACATCACGGGACGACGTGGGTTTCGCCGCGACCGGACCTACGGACCTCATGATCGTCGCGCTGCCGACTTCGTCGATCGATCGCTGGGTACAGACGCGACGCGGTATCGATCGGTTCGACCTCGATCTGCCTTCTCCGCGTTGGCAGGTGCCTGCTGACGAAATGGCCCGGCGTGCCCGCACCCTGTCAGGCTTGCTGGAGGCGCTCACGACGGAATCGGACGATCTGCTGACCGACCAGGTGCTGCCCCGGATCGAATCGCAGATTTTCGACGTGATCCTCGATATGATTCCGTCCGCCGAAATCATTGAGCCTCTGCACAACCGCGCCAGTATCGCACGGGCAGTCTTTGCCGTGCTGAATGAGCGGATCGACGATCCGCCCAGCATCACGGAGCTATGCCTCGCGGTGGGCGCCAAGGAACGCACGCTTCACTTGAGCTGCGTCGAGGCCTTTGGCCGTCCGCCTGCAAAGCTGCTCGCCGAGTTGCGGCTGAACGCGGCTCGCCGCGCACTGCTGCATCCCCGGAAGCAAACGAGCGTCGCCGCAGTCGCAATGCTCTACGGCTTCACCCATTTCGGGCGTTTCGCGGACATCTATCGGCGCCAGTTCGGAGAGTTGCCTTCTGCCACGTTTAGCAAAGCGCGCCGCGGCTAGTGGGGACATCGCAAATGCGGCCACAGGCTGAATGTCTCCTTCAGGCGCGAAGCTGCCCATGCGCCTTGTCGGTTCAAGTGCATTAACGGAGGTAAAGCGAACGGGATATGCTCGGGCTGAGTTCAATGCTGCCCTACCTTGAGGTCGCGAGCGGGTCCATCCCGCTATTCTTGATCGCCTCAGTGGCGCGCGGTGAGGCAAGAAATTCGATCAATCGTTTCGAAGCCGCGCTCTCCTTCGAGCCCGCCACGATGGCGGCCGCAAAGACCTGGACCAACTGAATCTCTGATGGAAGGGGGCCGGCATAATCAACGCCCGCCGCCACCAGGATTTCACTGACCGGCAACACCCCGATGTCTGCGTCTCCCGTGGCGACCATGTTGGTTACATCGGTGCCGCGCGGCTTCATCTCGATGCTGATCTTATCCGCAATGCCAAGCCGCGGAAAAAGATCGTTCTTGAGCCAGATGCCGCTGGTGCTTCCGGGGAGCGCGATTTTTTTGGCCCCCGCCATGGTCTGTTTGAAGGCCGCTACCGTGCTCACGTCTGGCTTGGGTGCCTTCGCCCGCACCGCAATGCCAAGGGGGACTTGCGCGAGGTTCACGTCCGTTCCGCCGGCGATCTTGTTGGCGGCGATCAGTTCGGTGAGACCCTCTCTGGACAGGATCACCACGTCGGCGGGTACGCCCTGTGCGAGCTGAGCGGAGATGGTCTGCGGACCGCTGCCCTGCGACGCGCCCGATCGGGTCGTGACCTTGATCCCACTCGTCCGCTCGAATTCCGGCAATAGCTTTTCGTATGCGCCGCCAAATCCGCCCGACATCAAAACGTTCAACTCCGCCAGCGCAACTGTCGGTGCATTCAGCATCATGGCAACCATAACGATCGTTCCTCGGACTGCCGTTGCGGTGGGCAATGAGAAGGGGATCATCGTTGGCCCTTTGTGATTGATGATGACGGGGAGTCGCCCGCCGATTGCATCAGTGCTGCCTTTGCAATGATCGGGATTTCGGCCTGTCCCGCTGACAGCTTAGAAGATTGTTAAATCAACTCGCAAGCGGGCCGGAAGGGGCGTCCACGCTTTGTTTCAGTGCATGAGTCAGGTTTTGGCACTTTTGAGACGCCCACCGATGTCCGCTGGAAGGCCGCTTTCGGGCCAATGCGGAGAACGCGAGCGCGCGAGGCGAGCGGCGATAATCGGGGTCAGTACGGCGAGAGCGCCGGAGCTTCCGGCGCGTAAGGCAGCGCCTTCGGCTTGAGGATCACCTTCTGCACGTTGCCCGGCAGCACGTAGTGGCCGATGTACCAATGCGATTCGATGTCGGCGCCGTAGGACCGGCTCATCGCGAACGACATCGTGTCCGCAACCAGTGCGCCGAACGCCCACAGGCGCAGCTCGCGCGCCCGCAGCAGGCGTGCGAACGGGCGCGCAAGGTCGTGATCCTCGATGACGATCGGCCGTGCGTTTTGCCGGAGCGCCGCCATCAACTGCGACTTGCGCGATACCCGCACGGGGATCGGCGGCGGCGGCTTCGCGGGCTCGACGTTGGTGTAGTCCCTCTCCAGCATGCCGACCTCCCTACGGCAGGAAATGGGCGCGGGTGTGGAGCGCGCGCGTAATGCGTTGTCATGGTTGAGGGAAGATTAAGCCGGGCGACGCGCGGTGCCGCAATACAGTCGGCGCGTTGCGCGCGGCACGGCGCAGAGCCAGTTGGACTGCGCCGAACTCTCGGCGGTCATTCCGGGGCGCGCCATTGCTGAAAACGGCGACCCGGACCGCGGTATCGCCTTGGCGATTCAGGCCCTCGCCGCAATGCGGGCGATCCAATCGCGTCATTTCCTGTGTTACTTGCTCGGGCTGCTGGCGGATGCGTGCACCAAGGCGGGCGCCACGCTGCAGCGATGAAAGCGGTCGAGGACTGACGCGACTCATAGTGCGCGCTATACTGCATTCGGGCTATGACGAAGCCTTCATTGACCGGGCGAGGCCGGGACTTACGGTCTCGCTAAACGGGATTGTCACAGGTAACGTTCAGGTGGCTGAACAGTCCGGCGAGGTCATTGGTGTGGTGGAGGTTTTGTCCACTGTGCTTCAAGGGATCGCAGTGCTTGGCATCTTCGCTGACCCCGCACATTGGAAGAAGGGGATCGGCAGAGCACTCTTCGAAACAGCGATAGCGCGTGCAAGGACTCTGAAGGTCGGCGCCCTCATGATCTACGCGTCACCATTCGCGGAAGGCTTTTACTGCCGTCTGGGCGCCATCAGGATCGGCGCGGGTCCGTTTGTTTACTCGCCAGAGGTCATACTGCCCCACTTTCTGTCTATCGTGCCTCCGACAGAGGGCTTCGTCGCCGATGAAAATTCAAACTGAGACACTTCAGCGTCCATCATCGCTACTGCAGGAGGACCATCATGCGACTAGACGACCATTTTGGGAGCAGCTCAACTGTACAGCGCAACGAGCGAGTCAAGTTGGCGGCCTCGTTTTGGAATAATGTAGGAGCAAGTATGGTTTTTGGCGGGATGGCAGGGGCGTTCTTCTTGGAGAAGCCCCCTGGCGCCTGGCCCAAAATCGGCATTGCCTTCGCAGGATTTGTCCTTGGTTGGATTTGCTATTCCATCGCCAGCAACATTTTAACCTATTTGCACACGGCACCCGACGAGCGCCGCTAGCGCCTGGCGACCGAAGCTGCGGAGCGTCGACATGCTTCGCATCGTTCCTGCGGCAATTCTGCAACGGGGGCTCCGCCGTAGCCGCGCTTCGAGGACATGACCGGCGTTTCCCGGCAATGCCCTGCCTGCGGAACTTGGATTTCGGAGTTGCATCTTATGCGAGACGCCCTGGCGATAATCCGAGTCCTTGTTTGGTCGGGGGAGGCTACTGGGGAAGCTCTGTATGGCGGAGGGCCCGGATGCATGTGATCTCACAACGAACAATGGGAGGATCAAGATGACGCGACTCTGCGCAATTTCACGTCGCTCGATGCTGCGAGCCGCCGGAACCCTGGCTGCCGTTTGCGCAACGCCCGCATGGGCTCAACGTGCTGCGGTCTGGCCCGATCGTCCGGTGCGCCTGATCGTGCCTTATCCGGCTGGTGGCTCTACTGACGTGCTCTTCCGCATCATCGCCGAGCGGCTTCAAGACAAACTCGGTCAGCCCTTTGTTGTAGAAAACCGGCCTGGCGCCTCCGGTAATGTAGGAATTGATGCCGTCGCGAAGAGTCCCCCGGACGGTTACATGATCGGCGGGGCGACAGTTGGGCACTTTTCGATCAACCAGTTCCTCATCGCGAAAATGCCTTACGACGCGGAAAAGGATCTGGTCGCACCCTCGCTGACTTACGAACTGCCGAACGTCGCCGTGGTCGCCGCCCAGCATGTGCCGGCCAAAACGCTCAGCGATTTCATCGTATGGGCGAAGGCGCGATCGAATGGCATCTCGATCGGCAGTCCGGGGCCAGGCACGACGCCGCATCTCTCCGGAGTTCTGTTCGCGGCGCGGACCGGCCTCAACGCCGTCCATGTGCCATTCCGTGGCGCGGCACAAACCATTCCGGCGATGTTGGCGGGGGATGTGACTTTCGCCATCGACAACCTGGCTTCATACATTTCTCAGATCGAGGCCGGGACAATGCGCGCCCTCGCGGTGACCTCGGCGCAGCGCTGGCCAACGTTGCCAAATGTACCGACCATGGCGGAAGTGGGGGTTCCGGATTTCGTCGTGACCTCGTGGGCAGCTTACGTCATGCCGATCGCAACCGCGCCGGCCATCGTCGACAAGCTCGCGACGGCGCAAAAAGAGATCGCCGCCGAACAGCCGATGCAGAACCGATTTTTGGCTGCCGGGGCGCGTCTTTTTTCGAGCACCCCGACCGAGGCCGCGGCTTTCGCCGCCAAGGAAACGGTCATGTGGCGCGAGGTGGTGCGCCTCTCTGGTCTGACGCCGCAGTGACAATTTCCGCATTTGCATGTGCGCAAAAGCGAATGGCCGTCCCGTGCAAGCCGCTGTATACGTCGGTTTGAAGATAGCGAAGAAGTTCGATGCCATCTGCCCTGTGCAACCAATTTCGCTTGGCGGCGGCGTCACGGGCTACCATTTGCGCGATCTTGATGCTTGGATCGACGGGCTCAAGCTGGTGCCGCCCGACAAGCGGGCGATCTCAGTTATTGAAAATCATTCTATTGAAGCGCAAAGTAAGCGTCCAACACGCAGAATGGGGCCTGCAATGAGTATACTTTGGACCATCATAATCGGATTTGTGGCAGGCTTGATCGCAAAATTCCTTCATCCTGGAAACAAGAATGAGCCGTCCGGTTTCATCTTAACGACCCTGCTCGGAATCGCGGGAGCATTTGTTGCGACGTATCTTGGCCAAGCGCTCGGGTGGTACAAAGCTGGGGAAGGCGCTGGTTTCATTGGAGCAATCGTTGGTGCAATCATAGTGCTGGTAGTTTGGGGAATTTTTGCAAATCGTCGCGGCCAAGGAGTCTAAGGAATCGCAAAATTTCGGCAAACTAAGGCCTGACGGCGACGCCCACTGGGCGGTGTTATTCGACTGAAGAGGGAATGTCATGCGCTTAGATAACCTGCCCCAAAGCGACCGAATTGAAGACCGGCGTGGTGGACGGAGCGGTGGCCTTCCCGGAGCCCGCAGCGGCGGAATCGGGATCGGCACAGTCGTCGTGCTCGGTCTCGTCGGTTGGGCATTGGGTATCGATCCGCGCGTCCTCATTCAGGGCGCCGACATGCTGTCGAAAACCGGTCAATCCCAACAAGAGTCGACGACCAAACCGGGCACTCCGTCCGATGCTATGGGTCGGTTTGTCTCCGCGATTCTTGGTAGCACAGAGGCGGAATGGACCGACATTTTCGCTCAAGCTGGGAAAAAGTACCAACCGCCAACGCTGGTCATGTTTTCCGGCGCTACCCAGTCGGGTTGCGGGTCTGCGCAATCGGCTATGGGTCCATTCTATTGCCCCCTTGATCAGAAGGTTTACCTCGACACGAGTTTCTTTCAGGATCTCGAGCGACGCTTCCGCGCTTGCGATGTCGGCAGCAAGACATGCCAATTCTCCCAAGCCTATGTGATTGCGCACGAGATCGGACATCATGTCCAGAACCTGTTGGGGGTGCTGCCTCAGGTCCAGCAGGCGCAACGTGGAATAGGCAAGGCAGAGGCCAATAGCCTGCAAGTCCGGGTGGAGCTCCAGGCCGATTGCTTTGCCGGTATCTGGGCGAACCGGGCGCATGCTAAATGGCAATTCATCGAACCCGGGGACGTCGAAGCGGCGCTACAGACGGCTTCGGCGATCGGCGACGATCGATTGCAGAAACAAAGCCAGGGCTATGTTGTTCCAGATGCCTTCACTCACGGCTCTTCAGCACAGCGCACCCGTTGGTTCATGACTGGCTTGAAGTCGGGAAGCGTCCCGAGCTGCGACACTTTCCGTACCGAAGAGCTCTGATACAGCAACCTGCTCGGACGTGTCACCGGCAACCGATCGCGTATCCCACAGAGGATTCACATGGCCGAAATAAACAAACTCTCCGTCGGTCAAGTGCTCGATAAGCTGCGTAGCACCGATGTGCCAAAATCGAAGATCACACGGCTCGACGATAAAACTGAGGCTCTTGAACAAGAGATACAGCGCTTGAGAGCGGCAAGACGCCGCCTTGAGCGGAATCAACGAGCCGACTCGACTAAGCGCGATTGAGATATCTGTAAACTTTCTTCAAGGAGGCTAGCATGGGACTGCTCGACATCCTCAATGGAATGCAAAATGGTCCGCGCGGCCAACAACAACCCAAAAACATTGGAAGCAGTGGCGGCATGTCGCCGATCATGAAGGCTCTATTGGGGGTGCTAGCCTACAAGGCGCTCAAGGGGGGCAGCGGTCAGGCTGCCGCTCCGGAAGGCATGGGCCATCCTGTGCCGTTGCCACCACGTGGAAACATAAATGCTGGCACCGCAGGAGGTGGACTTGGCGACATTCTGGGTGGGCTGCTTGGCGGCAAGCCAGGTCCAGCAGCCGCTGGTGCCAAGCCCAACGGAGGTCTGGGCGACCTGCTCGGCGGTCTGCTTGGTGGCGCCGCTGCCGGAAGCGTGCTGAGTGGGGGTCTCGGAAACCTCATAAAGGAGTTACAGGAGAGCGGACAAGGCCGCGTCGCGCAGTCATGGGTCGGAACCGGTGATAATGAGGAGATCGCGCCAAACGATCTCGCGCGTGCGTTGGGCGATGATACGCTCGCCACCCTGAGCCAGCAGATCGGCATAGGACACCAGGATCTTCTTGCGGGATTGAGCCAGCATCTGCCCGACTTGATCAATCAACTGACTCCTAACGGCCGACTGCCATCCGAAGAAGAAGCGTCAAGAATGTTATGACGCGCAGACACCTGCAGCTCGCAATCCGCAACGATCACGGGCTGCGCACCAAAACCTTGCATTTTTGTTCCCCGCGCACCCGAATCGGAACGCGCACCAAAATCTCATGCGCAGCAAGGTGCATCGAAAAATGATTTTTTAGCCCCCGCCCCAAGTAGGGAGCAGCATCGCAGCCGTGTACAATAGCACCTCAGCATGGTTGCACAGTTGGCGGAGAACTTGCATGGCAAATCCGTCCGATCTGGAACAATCTCAGCCTAACGCGCAGCCGCCGAGCTTCGTCGGAGCACTTCGATGCGTCTTCCGACCGCCATCTCGCCCGATATGACGGAGTTCCCGCTAAACCTAGCGGCGGGACTGCGGATGGTATTTGCTGACGTCGCCTGCGCGCCAATTCCGCAAGACTAAGCGGCTGAAGCTGCCCGATCTTCCGATCACGGTCGCTCCCACGCGAGCGGCACAACCTTCGTGTTCACCAAGCATCTCGCCGCGATTAATGACCTTCGCCAAGCAAGACCTGAGTCTGCAGTATTGATGATGAAGGCCGTGGAGGACAGGCTATGATGTGACGACACCGAAGCGCTCAGCAAGGCTCTCGGGGTTAACGACTGGTGTCATGGCACCCGAATATGAACAAGGAGATGGCCATGGTGGGCACATTGTCCCGATTGATCATGGCTGCGCTGCTCTGCTTGCTTCCGCTCGGTGCGCTCGCGCAGACGCCGGCCGCGGCATCGAGCCAAGCGCTGCTCAAGCCGGCGGAGCTCGACCAACTGGTGGCGCCGATCGCGCTCTATCCCGATGCGCTCCTTTCGGAGGTCCTGATCGCATCGACCTATCCACTCGAGGTGGTGCAGGCTGACCGCTGGGCGAAGTCGAACAACAGCCTCAAGGGCGAAGCATTGACGGCTGCGCTCGCCAAGCAGGGCTGGGACGACAGCGTGAAGGCGCTCGCCCAGGTCCCGAACGTGCTCACCATAATGGCCGACCAGCTCGAGTGGACGCAGAAGCTCGGCGACGCCGTGCTGGCGCAGCAGCCGGAGCTTATGGATGCGATCCAGCGACTGCGTGGACGCGCGCAGGCCAACGGCAAGCTGCAGTCGACCAAGGAGCAGACCGTCACGGTCGAGAGCGCGGCCCCGGCGCAGGGAGGCGGGGGCCAAGCACAAGAAGGACAGGCGCCGGCCCAGTACATCGTCATCGAGCCGACCTCGCCCACCGAGATGTATGTGCCGTACTACGATCCAGCGGTCGTTTACGGTGCCTGGCCTTATCCTGATTATTCGCCGTACTACTTTCCGCCTCCACCTGGGTATTATGCAGGGGGTGCGATTGCCGCCGGGATCGCATTCGGCAGCGCCGTCGCAATCGGTCATGCCATCTGGGGCAACTGCGACTGGGGCCGCCGCAACATCAACGTCGCCAATCGCAACGTTAACATCAACAATTTAGATCGCAGCAACATCAACAATTTCAACAAGTGGGAGCACAACGCGGACCATCGACACGGCGTCAAGTACAACAACGCCGATGTGCGGCAGAAATTTGCCAAGAACGACATTCAGGCTGGCAAGGGTGCGCGCCAGGACTTCCGAGGCAAGGACGGCCAGAAGGTGATTGATTCCGCCCGCCCCGGCGCGGGTAATCGCCCGGGCGCGGGGGATCGGCCGGGCGGAGAAGATCGTGATCGGTCGGGCGCAGGCGACCGGCCCGGAGCTGGCGCTCG
>Ga0207678_10003146_pt1 | contig 14929 bp, 15 predicted proteins | sample KBSC63metaG_FD_184319 | JGI IMG/M metagenome (GOLD analysis project Ga0207678, IMG submission 184319) | Corn rhizosphere microbial communities from Kellogg Biological Station, Michigan, USA - KBS C6-3 metaG (SPAdes) (version 2) | ecosystem: Host-associated > Plants > Roots > Rhizosphere > Soil ...
TATCGCGGCTCGGTCGGGGAGAAAACCAATCGTCATCTGCGAATGCAGCTGGCGCCGTCGGCGGACGCTGGGACGACGCCGCTCGAAGGCGACGCTGGCGTGCGGATCTCGATCATCGTGTCCGAGGCCGAAGCAGTCGGCGGTTTTGCGGGCGGAAGCTTTTCCGAGCCCGTGCTGAACGCGGGGATCCTGTTGAGCGTGTTCTGTTACATGCTCTACGTGCAGCCGTGGATGGCGCTCGTTGCGTTCCTGATGCTCTGTCCGCAGCTGCTGTTCATCCCGACGTTGCAGGAATCGATCAACCGGCGCACGCAGCGGCGCATCGAGACGCTGCGCGCGCTGTCCGCGGCGATCGTCGAGGAAGCGGCGAACGGCGCAGGCACCGCCAAGCATTACACGTATCGTCGCAGGATCGGTTTCGTCTACCTGTTGAACGTGCAGATCTTCATGCGCAAGTTCGGCATCAATTTCATGATGAACCTGCTCTACAGCCTCGGCGTCATCGGCATCCTCGCCGTCGGCGGCTGGCTGATGCTGCAGGATCGCACCGATGCGGGCACGATCGTCGCGTTCATCTCCGGTCTCAACCGGATGAACGTGCCCTGGCGTGACTTGATGAACTGGTTTCGTGACCTGACGAACGCCGGCACGAAATACCGGCTGATTGCGGCAAAGCTTGCCAAGGCCTGAGCGCGGCACACAGCACCCGCCGCGATCGATACAGTCAACCCGTTGCCGCCTTCAACAACGCTCCAGGCAGCGCGGCAACGGCAGCGGGCGCATCGATGATGAATTCATCGGCTTGGAGCAGCGCGTCGATGAGCCGCAACACGGTGGATTCGTGCGGCAGCGACACGCCGAAATACGCGGGCCGGCCGTCGCGAAAGACGGCAAGCGTCGGAAAGTTCTCGACATCGATATCGCCCGCGATGTCCGCGTCGTCCTCGATGTCGAGCCACACGAAAACGCATTGCGGGCGCGCGCTCGCGATGCGCTCGAACCCTGCGCGAAACTCGTTGCACGTGTCGCACCACGCAGCGCAGAGCGACACGACGACGAGCTGCGACGCTTCATTGAGCGATCGCGCCAGCGCATCGCGGTCGGCGGCCGAGGTCGTCAACACCGTCATGGTTCGCGCGCAATCGCGTCATCGACGATCTCCGTGCCCGCCAGCCGGTCGTGCAGGAACTGGCGATTGGGATCGATCCACGCCCACGCGTAATTGATGAACAGCAGCAGTGCCGCGTAACGCGCAGCCATGTTTCCGCGCAATAGCGCGTAGGCGGCGACGGCCAGCGCCGGTCCAATCCACCCCGCCATGTAGCGAACGAGCGCGCGGGCACGCGAGACGTTGCTGCCGTCGGCGGCGATGAGGCGCAGCCGCCAGGTTTTCTGCGGCAACGTGCGGCGGCCATCGGTCCAGAACCACGTGTAGTAGAAGGCGGCGCCGGCGGCGAGCGCGCAGAACAGCATCGTTCGCACGAAGACCGGCGGGATCGTCAGCGACTCGGCATGCGTTGGCGATGAGAGCGGCAACAACGCGAAGCCCGCGCAAATTGCGAGTGCGACGAGCAGCAGTGCTTCATAACAGAGTGCGCCGAGCCGACGTGGCAACGATGCAGCACGACGCTGATCCGCGGCGCTCCGGACCGCTGGCGCCGGCGCGCGGCGCGTCACTTCGCCGGAGCGGGCGACGGTGGGAGTGCGGCGGGGGATGGGGCGGGCGTGGGCGACGCGGGTGTCGCCGACGGCCGCGCCGGCGTGCGTGCACCGCCGGTCGACTTGGGAGGCGCAGGCGGAGGCTTGGCGGCGAGCTCGCGCTTCTTGTCGGGCGGCAGGTTCTGGTACTCCTGCCATTTCTCGCGGACTTCGCTTTTTTTGTCGGGTGGCAGCGATTTCAGCGACTTGTAGCGCTCGCGCGCCGCGTTGCGCTGGTCAGGGGTCAGCCGCGACCATTCCTGCATCTGCGTCTGGATTCGCTGTTGCTCGTCGGGACGCAGCGTCGGATAGCGCTTCGCGAGGCCCAGCCATTTCTGCTTGCGCTGGGCGTCCATGTTGCTCCAGTCGGACTGCAGCGGCGCGAGTACCTGCCGATCACGCTCGGCGAGCTCGTTCCACGCCGGCGACTTCAGCGTGATCTGCCCGTGCGCGGTCGATGCGACCAGCGCGAGCAGGAACAAAGCCCTCGTCAATAGTCGAACGTCGTCCGAAGCCAATTCTGGAATCCCCCGTCCAGATAGGCGTCGATCGGCAGGTCCGACGCGAGCAGGTGCAGGTCGAGCTCCTCGAACTCACGCACCTGCTGCACCGCCTGCCATTGCTGGTAGCCGAAGCCCAGCGCCGCGATCAGCATCACGGCGGCGAGCCAGCGGGCCGGGGTTCCCCGCGCGCCGAAACGACCGGACGTGCCGCCGGCGCCGGCCATCGCAAGCTCGGTGCCGGCGGTGCGGGCCTGGTTGACGCCCGCGAGCGCGGCGGCGCGCGCCTGTTGCAGCCGGTAGACGGTGCCCGAGCGCAGGTCGGCCGCTCCCCGGTCGAGGTAGGCGGTCAGCTTGTGGGCGATTCTGGATTCTTGGTCGTTCATAGCGTGATACCCCTTGCCTTCAGCATTTCGGCCAAGGCATGGACTGCGCGCGAGCAATGCGTCTTGACGCTGCCCTCGGAGCAGCCCATCGCGGCCGCGGTCTCCGCGACGTCCAGTTCCTCCCAGTAACGCAACAGGAACGCCTCGCGTTGACGCGCTGGCAGCCGGGAAAGTGCCTGCTCGATCATCCGGACAGTCTGCGCCTGCTCGGCGTTGGCCGCCGGGTCGGCCGAGATGTTCGTGTCGGTCCGCGACTGTAGCGTTTCCAGCGGATCGTAATCGTCGTCCTTGTCGTCCCGGTGGCCCAGCGCCGACAGCAGCGTCGTCCACGTCGAGCGCACCTTCTGCCGGCGGAAATGGTCGTGGATCGCATTCTGCAGGATGCGCTGGAAGAGCATCGGCAATTCGGACGCAGGCTTGTCCGAATAGTTCTCGGTCAGCTTGAGCATAGCGTCCTGCACGATGTCGAGGGCGGCGTCTTCGTCGCGAACGGCGAACATCGCCTGCTTGAAGGCACGGCGCTCGACGTTCGCCAGCAAGCTCGAGATTTCCTGTTGCGAGGCCAGTTTGATCAGTCCGGGTGGGCGCGGCGATTATAGGCGGATGTGGGATCACCGCCCGTCCGGCGCAACGGCGCGCGCCGATGTTGCAACGTAGCAACCGGCGGCTTGACCGGCGTCCGGGTTTCCCGGTACTGTCTCGGTTCCCGGTTCGCGAGACCGGTTGCTGTATTGCAACAAAGGCCGTTGATAGCTCCCTCCGCGCCGTCACAAGCGGCAACGAGTTTCCCTGGAGTCGGCCTGCTGCCCCCAATCGCGGCTTTCTACCCGATCGAGCCTGTTAGCGGGCGCGCGCTCAACGAGAGTGCGACCGGCAGTTAAGGAACCTCCCGGGGTTCCGTCGACGTTTCACGTCCTGCGGGCGTGAACGGGCACATTCACGGCACGAGGCATTGATCATGCAATTGACGGGTGCGGAAATCCTGATCCGCTGTCTGCAGGAGGAGGGCGTCGAGTACGTCTTCGGCTATCCAGGCGGCGCGGTCCTCAATATCTACGACGAACTGTTCAAGCAGACGCGCGTCAAGCACGTGCTGGTGCGCCACGAGCAGGGCGCCGTGCATGCGGCCGACGGCTATTCGCGTTCATCGCTGAAAACGGGCGTCGCGCTGGTGACGTCCGGACCGGGCGTCACCAACGCCGTCACCGGCATCGCGACGGCGTACATGGACTCGATTCCGATGGTGGTCATTACGGGCCAGGTGCCGACGGCCGCGATTGGCCAGGACGCATTCCAGGAATGCGACACCGTCGGCATCACGCGGCCGTGCGTCAAGCACAACTTCCTCGTCAAGAACGTCGCCGACATCGCGCTGACGATGAAAAAGGCGTTCTACCTCGCGACCACCGGCCGTCCGGGCCCGGTGCTGGTCGACATCCCCAAGGACGTGTCGCAGGCGCTGGCGGAGTGGAGCTACCCCAAGACCGTGTCGATGCGGTCGTACAACCCGGTGACCAAGGGCCACGCCGGCCAGATCAAGAAGGCCGTGCAGCTGCTGCTCGAAGCGAAGCGGCCGATGGTCTACTCGGGCGGCGGGGTCATCCTGAACAACGCGTCCGACGTGCTGACGCGGCTCGTCCGGCTGCTGGGCTTTCCCTGCACGAACACGCTGATGGGGCTCGGCGGCTTTCCGGCGACCGATCCGCAGTTCACCGGCATGCTCGGCATGCACGGCACGTACGAATCGAACATGGCGATGCAGAACTGCGACGTGCTGTTCGCCGTCGGCTCGCGGTTCGACGATCGCGTCATCGGCAACCCGTCGCACTTCTTCCGCGCCGATCGCAAGATCATCCACGTCGACATCGATCCCTCGTCGATCAGCAAGCGTGTGAAAGTCGACGTTCCCATCGTCGGCTACGTCGCCGACGTGCTCGCCGAGATGGTGAAGATCGTCGAATCGTCGCCGGTGCGCCCCGATCCGGTCGCGCTCAAGGCGTGGTGGGCGGAGATCAAGGAATGGCAGCGCAAGGATTGTCTCAAGTACGACCGCGCGAGCAAGCTGATCAAGCCGCAGATGGTCGTCGAAAAGCTGTACGAGGTGACGCAAGGCGACGCGTTCATCACGTCCGACGTCGGCCAGCACCAGATGTGGGCTGCTCAGTACTACAAGTTCAACAAGCCGCGGCGATGGATCAATTCGGGCGGCCTCGGCACGATGGGCTTCGGCCTGCCGGCGGCGATGGGCGTGCAACTCGTGAATCCGGGCGCCACTGTCGCCTGCGTCACCGGCGAGGCGTCGATCCAGATGTGCATCCAGGAGCTGTCGACGTGCAAGCAGTACCACCTGCCGATCAAGATCGTGAACCTGAACAACCGCTACATGGGCATGGTCCGGCAGTGGCAGGAGTTTTTCTACGGCAATCGCTACGCCGAGTCGTACATGGACGCGTTGCCCGACTTCGTCAAGCTGGCCGAAGCGTACGGGCACGTTGGCCTCAAGATCGAGAAGCCGGGTGACATCGACGGCGCGCTGCGCGAAGCGTTCGCGCAGAAGGAGCGCCTCGTGTTCCTGGACTTCATCACCGACCAGACCGAGAACGTGTTCCCGATGGTTCCGGGCGGCAAGGGGCTCACGGAAATGATCCTGGCGGAAGAGCTCTAGTCATGAGACACATCCTGTCGATTCTGGTCGAGAACGAGGCGGGCGCGCTGTCGCGGATCTCGGGACTATTTTCAGCGCGCGGCTACAACATCGAATCGCTGACGGTCGCGCCGACAGAGGACCCGACGATGTCGCGGATGACGATCGTCACGAGCGGCTCCGACGATGTCATCGAGCAGATCACGAAGCAGCTCAACAAGCTGGTCGAGGTCGTCAAGGTCGTCGACCTGACCGAGGGCAATCACATCGAGCGCGAGTTGATGCTCGTCAAGGTGCGCGCCGCGGGCAAGGACCGCGACGAGATGAAGCGGCTCGCCGACATATTCCGCGGCAATATCCTCGACGTCACCGACAAGAGCTACACCATCGAGCTGACCGGCACGGGATCGAAGCTCGACGCTTTCTTGCAGGCGATCGAGCCGGGCGTGATCCTCGAGACCGTGCGCACAGGCGCGTCGGGCATCGGGCGCGGCGAACGAATTTTGCGTATCTGAACGAACCCAGGGAGCTTCGAGCATGAAGGTTTATTACGAGAAGGATGCGGACCTGTCGCTGATCAAGGGCAAGAAGGTGACGATCGTCGGTTACGGCTCGCAGGGGCACGCCCACGCGCAGAACCTCAACGATTCCGGCGTCAAGGTCGTCGTTGGCCTGCGCAAGGGTGGTGCGTCGTGGGACAAGGCGAAGGGCGCGGGGCTGAAGGTCGCCGAGGTGGGCGAAGCGGTCAAGGGTGCCGACGTCGTGATGATGCTGATGCCCGACGAGAGCATCGCCGCAACCTACAAGAGCGACGTCGAGCCGAACATCCGCAAGGACGCGACGCTCGCGTTCGCGCACGGCTTCAACATCCATTACGGCCAGGTGGTGCCGCGCGCCGATCTCGACGTCGTCATGGTCGCGCCGAAGGCGCCGGGACACACGGTGCGCTCGACGTACGTCGCCGGCGGCGGCGTGCCGATGCTGATCGCCGTGCATCGCGACGCGTCGGGCAAGGCGCGCGACGTCGCGCTGTCGTACGCTGCGGCGATCGGCGGCGCGCGGGCGGGTGTCATCGAGACGAACTTCCGCGAAGAGACCGAGACCGACCTCTTCGGCGAGCAGACGGTGCTCTGCGGGGGACTCGTCGAGCTGATCAAGGCGGGTTACGAAACGCTGATCGAGGCCGGGTATGCGCCGGAGATGGCGTACTTCGAATGCCTGCACGAGGTGAAGCTGATCGTCGATCTGATCTACGAGGGCGGGATCGCGAACATGAACTACTCGATCTCGAACAACGCCGAGTACGGCGAATACACGAGCGGGCCGAAGATCGTCACCGCCCAGACGAAACAGGCGATGAAGGACGTGCTCGCGCGGATCCAGTCCGGCGAGTACGCGCGCGATTTCATCCTCGAGAACCGCGCCGGAGCACCGACGCTGATGTCGCGGCGCCGGATGACGTCGCAGCATTCGATCGAGGTCGTCGGCGAGAAACTGCGCTCGATGATGCCCTGGATCAAGAAGAACAAGCTCGTCGACCAGACGCGCAACTGAGCGCCGGCGAGGCCCGACGGTATACTGGCCGCGTCCCGGGGAGGTTCCCCGGCGTGGAGGCTCTTCGGTGGCACTGCGTCGTCGCCAACGCGGCTGGGTCGGGCTCGTCGTTATCCTGCTGGCGCTCGTCATCGTCGCCGTTCTGGCGCGTACTGCCCTGAAGCAGTACGGACTGCTGGACGATCCCGCGAAGGCGCCTGCCGCGGCGGGGGCATCGGAGGCCGCGCAGGCCGCTACCGTCACGCCGCGCAACGCGCTCGAGCGCGCGAAGGGCGTCGAGGACATGGTGAAGCAGGGCGCCGCGGCGCAGCAGAAGAACATCGACGATGCAATTTCGAAGTAACACGCGGTCCACGGTCCGTGGCGGCGCATCGGACGAGTGCGCTTAGGCGATGGCGGCCGCCCGTTATCCCCATCCGATCATCGCCCGCGAAGGCTGGCCGTTTCTCGCCATCGCGCTGGTCGTCGCCGTGGCGCTGTCGCTCGTGTCGTGGTGGCTCCTCGCGACGGTCGCATGGATCGTTTTCGTGTTCGTGCTGCAGTTCTTCCGCGATCCCCCGCGCAACGTGCCCAGCCAGCCGAATGCGGTGCTGGCGCCGGCGGACGGCCGCATCGTCCGGATCGGCAAAGCGCGCGATCCTTACCTCGATCGCGACGCCCTGATGATCAGCGTGTTCATGAACGTGTTCAACGTGCACTCGAACCGCAGCCCGGTCGACGCGATGGTTGCCGACGTGTGGTATCACCCCGGCAAGTTCGTCAACGCCGCACTGGAAAAGGCGTCCTCCGACAACGAGCGCAACGCGCTGAAGCTCGTGACGGACAACGGCGCCGACGTCACCTGTGTGCAGATTGCCGGGCTGATCGCGCGCCGGATCCTTTGCTATGCGAAGAGCGGCGATCGCCTTGCGCGCGGCGAACGCTACGGGTTCATTCGCTTCGGCTCGCGCGTGGATCTGTACCTGCCGGCCGACGCCATCCCCCGAGCAAGCGTGGGCGACAAGGTTTACGCCACCGAAACCATCGTCGCCGAGTTGCGCTGACGGCCATGGACGAGTACCAGGTCGAGCGCAGGGCGATGAAAAACCGCGTGCGCAGGCGCGGGATCTACCTGCTGCCCAACCTGTTCACGACGGCCGCGCTGTTCGCCGGCTTCTACGCGATCGTGCAGGCGATGAACAACAACTTCGACCAGTCCGCCGTCGCGATCTTCGTCGCAATGGTGCTGGACGGGCTCGATGGCCGCGTCGCGCGGATGACGCGGACGCAAAGCGCGTTCGGCGCCGAGTACGACAGCCTGGCCGACATGGTTAGCTTCGGCGCGGCGCCTGCGCTCGTCATCTACGAATGGGTGCTGCGCGACATGGGCAAGCTCGGCTGGATCGCCGCCTTCGTTTACGTCGCCGGCGCGGCGCTGCGCCTTGCGCGGTTCAATACGCTGCTCGAAGTGGCCGACAAGCGCTGGTTCCAGGGCTTGCCGAGCCCGTCGGCGGCAGCCGTTGTCGCAGGTTTCGTGTGGATCGTCGAGGATCTGGGCTACGCGCCGGCCGGCTTCCGCGTGCTCGCGTGGTTCGTCACGGTGTTTGCCGGGCTGACGATGGTCAGCAACCTCAAGTACTACAGCTTCAAGACGATCAACCTGAAGAAAAGCGTGCCGTTCGTCGCGATCTTCCTGATCGTACTGTTCGTCGCGCTGCTTTCATACCAGCCGCCGCTCGTGCTGTTCGCGGCCTTCGTCGCCTACGGCGTTTCCGGCTATATCGTGTCGGGTTGGCTGATGCTGCGCGCCCGCCGCTCGCGCGCGGCCGACGCGGGTTGACGTCGCCGCCCCGCATTGCGGTGCTCGTGCCGTGCCGCAACGAAGCGGCGACGGTCGCGTCGGTCGTCGCGGACTTCAGTACCGCGCTCCCGGGATGCACCGTGCACGTGTACGACAACGGCTCGAATGACGGAACCGCCGACGTCGCAAGACGCGCCGGCGCGATCGTCCGCAGCGAGCCGCGCCCGGGCAAAGGTGGCGTCGTGCGACGGATGCTCGGCGAGATCGACGCCGATGTCTACGTGATCGTCGACGGCGACGCTACTTACGACGCTGCGAGTGCTCCGCGGTTGGTCGACGAGCTCGTCGTCAACGACCTCGACATGGTGACGGCCATCCGCGACGAGCAGGGCGGTGGCGCCGCCTATCGCCGCGGCCATCGCCTCGGCAACCGCGCGTTCAACGCGCTCCTCGGCACGCTGTTCGGCGTGCGGCCGAGCGACATGCTCTCGGGGTATCGCGTGCTGTCGCGTCGATTCGCCAAGTCGTTTCCGGCGGCATCGCGCGGCTTCGAAATCGAAACCGAGCTCACCGTGCACGCGCTTGCGCAGCGGCTGCCCACGACTGAGATCCGGACGCCCTATTTCGAGCGCCCGGCCGGGTCGCAGAGCAAGCTTTCGACGTATCGCGACGGCAGCCGGATCCTGCGGATGACCGTGAGCCTGTATCGAGACGAGCGGCCGTTGTCGTTCTTCGGCATCTTCGCGCTAGCGTTCTGCGCGGTCGGACTCGTGCTCGGCGGCAGCGTCGTCGTCGAATACATGGAAACGCATCTCGTGCCGCGTTTCCCCACCGCGATTCTCGCGACGGGGCTGATGCTGCTGTCGTTCCTGTCACTGGCTTGCGGCCTGATCCTGCACAACGTCGCGCGCGGGCAGCGCGAGATGAAGCGCCTTGCCTATCTCGCGGCAAGCAGCAGCGACGCGCAGGCGCATCGCGCGGCGGGATCACCCGTGACGACGCCGATCGCGCGCTGAGCGCGGAGACCGCGCGGGCCGTCGCCGAATGATTTTCGCATCGCCGGTTTTCCTGTTCCTCTTCCTGCCGCTTACGCTCGTCGCGTACTGGGCGTTCCCCGGCCGTTTCCGCAAGGCCGTGCTGCTCGTAGCCAGCCTCCTGTTCTACGCGTGGGGCGAAGCGCGCTACGTTCCGCTGATTCTGGGCTCGATCGCGCTGAACTGGTGGATCGGGATTCGCATCGCCGACGCGCCGCATGCCGGCGCGCGCAGGCGCTGGGCCATCGTCGGCGTCACTGCGAATCTCGGCGTGCTGGCCATCTTCAAATACGCGAATTTTGCCGTTGCGAACCTGAACACGCTCGCGCCCGTGCTGAGCGTTGCGCCGTTGTCGGTCGCGACGATTCCGCTGCCGCTCGGCATTTCGTTCTTCACGTTCCACGCCATTTCATACATCGTCGACGTGTTCAAGCGAACGGCGAGCGTGCAGCGCGGCGTCGCGGAATTCGCGCTGTACATCCTGTTGTTCCCGCAGCTCATCGCCGGTCCGATCATCCGTTACCGCGACATCGCCGCCCAGCTCGGCGCCCCGCAGCCGAGCGCTGCCGAATTCACCTACGGCATGCGCCGTTTCATCCTCGGTCTCGGCAAGAAGCTGCTGATCGCGAACACGCTGGGCCGCACGGCCGACGACATATTCGGCCTGCCGGCAACCGAGCTCGGCGCACCGCTCGCCTGGCTCGGGCTGCTCTGCTACTCGCTGCAGATCTACTTCGATTTCTCCGGCTATTCGGACATGGCAATCGGGCTGATGCGGATGTTCGGCTTCCGGATCCTCGAGAACTTCAACTACCCGTACGTCGCGTCGAGCGTTCGCGAGTTCTGGCGGCGATGGCACATATCGCTGTCGAACTGGTTTCGCGATTACCTGTACGTGCCGCTCGGCGGAAATCGCAGCGGTAGCGCGCGTGCGTACGCGAACCTGGTCGTCGTGTTCGTGCTGTGCGGACTCTGGCACGGCGCGAGCTGGACGTTCGTGCTGTGGGGGACATGGCACGGCGTGTTCCTGGTGCTGGAGCGCGCACGGCTCGGGCGCGCGCTCGAACGCCGTCGTATCGTCGCGCACGTGTATACGCTCGCCGTCGTCGCCGGCGCCTGGGTGCTGTTTCGCAGCGACAGCGTCGGGCACGCGATCGATTACTACGCGGCGCTCGCTGGATTGTCGGGCGCGGACCCGGCGCGGCATCCGGTGGCCCGCTATGCCGACGGCCTGCTCGTGACCACGCTTGGTGTCGCGATCGTCTGCGCGATGCCGGTCGGCAGGCGCATCGCCGCGTGGCTCGACGGCGCGGTGCAGCGGTCGCGCGAGGCGGTCGTCGCGATGACGGTCGAAGGCGCGTGGCTCGCCGCCGTGTTCGTCGCGTCGGCGGCAACGCTGGCGGCAGGCACGTACAACCCGTTCATCTATTTCCGCTTCTGATGCGCACCGATCGCAACGCCAGCGCGCCATCGCGTGTCCCTGCGGAAGTGCCGACATTGCATTCCCGCCGGGACCGGCTCTTCACCATCGTCTTCATCGTCGTGCTCGTCGTCATGGGCAGCCTTGCGTTTCGACCGCGAGCGAGCGTCACGCTGGACGCCGAGAACCGGACGATGGCGCCGTGGCCGACGGGTGTACCCGCCCGCACGTTTCCAACTGCGTTCGAGCACGCGTTCGCCGATCGCTTCGGCGGCCGTGAGGCGCTGTTGCGCGGGTACAACCGCGTACGAGTTCGCCTGTTCGGCGTTCCCGCCGCGTCGAACGTGCTGATCGGCCGCGATGGCTGGCTGTATTTTCTGGGCGAGGAAGGAACGTCCTTCGATCGCTACTACCGCGGCACGTTGCCGGTGTCGGATGCGCAATTGCGGGCCGTCGTCGCGGAATTTGCGCGGCGTAACGCGTTTCTCGCGGCGAACGGCATTGCCTATGTGGTGACGATTGCTCCGGATAAAGCCACGATCTATCCCGAGCATCTGCCACATTGGGCAACGCAGCTCGTCACCCGCACGCCGCTCGATCGCCTCGTCGACGCGATTCGCGCCGACGGGTCGGTGCGCTTCGTCGATCTGCGGAAACCGTTGCGCGCGGCGAAGTCGCGCGAACGGGTCTATTTCGCCACCGACTCGCACTGGAACCTGCTGGGCGCGGCCATCGCATACGACGAGATCATGCGCGAAGTGGCGCACGCGTTGCCGTCGGCGCATCTGCAGCCGGTCCCCGCAGCGCTTCCGCCGTACGTCGCGGGCGTCGACGTCTATCGCGGCGACCTCGCGCGGCTCACCGGCGATCCGGCGGCATTCGGCGAGCCCGACTATGCGCCGCTGGGGAAAGTCCTGGCGGCACCGCAGACGCGTTGCGCAAAGCGGACCGACGTCGAGCAGAACAATGGCTTCGAGTGGTACGCGTGCGATCGCGCACCGCTGCCGCGCGCGATCGTGTACCGCGACTCGATGGCGATCCCCTTGATTCCGCTGCTTGCCGAAAATTTCAGGCGGTCGATCTACGTCGGCAGCCGTCAACTCGATCCCGGCTTCGTGCTGCGCGAGCATCCCGACGTCGTCATCGAGGAGATGGTCGAGCGGACGCTGCTCGCGCCTGCTGCGGTCCCGATGCCGCCGGTGCCATGAGGCGCCTGTGAACCCGACCGACGCATCCCGGGGACCCGCGCCCGCGCGGCTGTTCTTCCTGGCGCTGCTCGGCGTGCTGCTGGTCTATGCAGGATCGGCCACTCATCTGATCGATCTGCCCGGCGTGTACATGGACGCGGTCAATCCGGATTACCTCGTCGCGAAGGTGCTGAATCGCGCGCATGCGGATCAGTTGGTCGCATGGGTGCTGCCCGGCAACTATCTCGCCAACCGCTTTCCGGTCCTCGTGTCGCTCTACCATGGGCTGCAGCAATTCTGGCTGGCCCTGCCGCTGTACGCGATTTTCGGGATGAGCGTCGACGGCATCCGATTGACGCACATGGTCTTCGCGATGGGCGTGCTGGTCGCGGCACTGCTGCTGCTCCGGCGCGCGCAGGTGCCGCTGTGGATCGCAGCACTCGCGGGGATCGCCTTGGCGACCGACCCCACGTTCGTCTTTGCGTTTCGCACGCAAAGCTACATCACGATGTCGCCGGTGGCGTGGCTGCTGCTGTCGCTCGCGGCGCTCTCCGGTGCCGGCGAGCGCGGCGCTCCACTGTCCGTTCGCCACTACTTCGCGAGCGGCGTCTGTTTCGGCTTTGCCGTGCTCGGCTATTTCGTCTACGCGTTTTATCTGCCCGCAATGTTGCTGTGGATGCTCGGGATGGCGCGAGCGCAACCAACCGGAGCCCCTACCGGACGCGGGCTGAAAGATGCGGCCGGGTGGCTTGCGGGCCTGGTCGTCGGATGCGCCTATTACGTTCTGGGCTATTCGCTCGTAGCCCGCAAGGTCGGCGGCGGCCTCGCGGGGTTCGTCGCTTATCTCGGCGAGTCGTCGACGCGGCTGAGCGCGTTTCCGACGGGGCTTTCGTTCGTCGATCGCGTTGCGACAGCGACATCGTTCGTCGAATCCGTCTTCACCAACGACTGGCAACGCGCGCTGATGTTCGGCGCGAGCGAGCCGCAGCCGTTCGATGCGCTTCGCATCTTGCTGCTCATCGTTGCGCCGCTTGTGTTGTTCGCGTACGCCGAGATTCGCGGACGATCGACGCCGCTGATGCGCATGGCGATCGCGCTGCCGTGCTCGTTCTTCGCCGTGTCGCTGGTATTCGGCAATCGGTTGGGTGGACATCACTTCATGTCATTCCTGCCGCTCGCTTACGTCGCGCTGGCCGCCGGCCTCGCTGCGATCCCGTCGGACGCACGTGGACGTCACGCCGCCGCCATCATCGCGGCGGGATTCCTGTGCGCGCTGGCGGCGATCAACCTTGCCGCAACCCAGCGAGCGTTCGTGACGCTGGCGCGAACCGGAGGCGTCGGGCTGTATTCGGACGCCGTCAACCGGCTTGCGGCGGATGTGGCTGCGCTGTCGCCTTCGACGCTTGTCTATTTTCCGGACTGGGGACTGGCGCTGCCGGTGACGCTCATCACCGGCGGCAGCGTCGCGACGTCGGCGATTGTGAATGCCACGGAAGCGCACCGCCTCTTGTGCGGCGGACGCGACGTCGCGATCGCGATCGTCGGCGAAGACCGCGCCGGCCGCTTCGCGTCGTGGGCTCACGACTTCCAGTGGCAAGGCCCCCGCGTGAAGACGTTTTTGCAGCGCGACGGGAAGGCTGTCGCGCAACTCGGCGTCTACGCGTCCGCGAGCCGCGGCGAGTCCGCTTGCAGGTCCGGCTGATTTGGGCTAGATTCGCAAGGATGAGCAGCGTTACCTCCTTGGCCAGCCTCGCCATTGCCGGTGCCCGGACGATTCCGTCCGCTTCGCGCCGCCTGGCCGGCCTGCTGCTCCTGCTGCGCCCCGCGCGCAGATAAAACCCACCCCCTTCCGCTGGAGCAGTAACCTACGCCGTCCCAAGCGGGGCGGTCCAGTTGCGTTCATCGTCGCCGGGATTCCGCCATGCATGCCGAACCTTCGCAGAAATACAGTCCGTTCAAGCCGATCGACCTCCCCGATCGAACCTGGCCCACGCGCACGATCACCCGGCCCCCGGTATGGCTTTCGACGGATCTGCGCGATGGCAACCAGGCGCTGATCGAGCCGATGGACGCCGCGCGCAAGCTGCGGATGTTCCGGCAGCTCGTCGACATCGGCTTCAAGGAGATCGAGGTCGCGTTTCCGTCGGCTTCGCAGACCGATTTCGATTTCGTCCGCCAGCTGATCGAAGAGGACCTGATTCCCGACGACGTCACGATCCAGGTGCTGACACAGTCGCGCGACGAGCTCATCGGGCGCACGTTCGAATCGCTGCGCGGTGCACGGCGAGCGATCGTGCATCTCTACAACCCGACGGCACCGCTGTTTCGTCGCGTCGTCTACGGCAAGGATCGCGCAGGTATCGTCGACATCGCGACCACCGGTGCGCGTCTCTTCGTCGAATGCGCGGCGAGCCAGGCCGAGACGGACTGGCGCTTCGAGTACTCGCCCGAGACGTTCACGATGACCGAGCTCGACTTCGCGCTCGAGATCTGCGAACGCGTCGTCGACGTTCTCGAACCCGCGACGCGCTATCCGGTGATCCTCAACCTGCCCGCTACCGTCGAGGTCGCGACGCCGAACGTTTTTGCCGACCAGATCGAATGGATGCATCGCCACTTGAGCCGGCGCGATCGCGTCATCGTGTCCGTGCACCCGCACAACGATCGCGGCACCGGCGTCGCCGCCGCGGAGCTTGCCGTGATGGCCGGCGCGGATCGTGTCGAAG
>Ga0207678_10003147_pt1 | contig 14926 bp, 7 predicted proteins | sample KBSC63metaG_FD_184319 | JGI IMG/M metagenome (GOLD analysis project Ga0207678, IMG submission 184319) | Corn rhizosphere microbial communities from Kellogg Biological Station, Michigan, USA - KBS C6-3 metaG (SPAdes) (version 2) | ecosystem: Host-associated > Plants > Roots > Rhizosphere > Soil ...
GTCTCGCCAACCATAATGCGATCTGGATCCTGGCGTAAAAAATGCCGTAACACGCGTGCAAACGTCAACCCAATGGCATCGTTCACCGGCACCTGAACGATGCCCTCCAAGTCGTATTCGACTGGTTCCTCCGCAGTGATCAGCTTCGAATCGATCGTATTGACCTTGCGCAAACAGGAATAAAGCGTTGTCGTTTTTCCCGAGCCGGTCGGCCCGGTGGCGATGAAAATGCCGTTTGGCCGCTCGATCATTTCGAGCAGAAAATTGTAGATGTAATCAGGCATCCCAAGCGCTTCGAGATCCAGATTGACGATGCTGCGATCCAGCACGCGCAGCACGAGGCTTTCGCCGAATTGGGTTGGCAAGGTCGAAACTCGGAGGTCAACACTGCGCCCGGCGATGTTCTTTTGTATACGGCCATCTTGCGGCAGTCGCCGTTCCGCGATGTTCATGTTCGCCATGACTTTCACTCGCGAAATCACCGGCAACGCCAGATGCCGGGGAGGCGGTGACATTTCGTAAAGCGCGCCGTCGACGCGGTAACGGATTTTGAACTCGTTTTCAAACGGCTCGAAGTGAATGTCGCTCGCTCGGTCCTGAATCGCCTGATAAAGAATGAGATCGACGAAACGAATGATCGGCGTCGCATTCGCCTCTGCTTCAACCGCAGCATCACCGTCGGTTTCGCGCAATTGCAACGCTTCACCCGCTTCGCCGAGCTGCTTGAGGACTTCCTCCATGCTCGTCGTGTCGGTGCCGTAATACTGCTTGATCAACTCATCGATTTGCTCGGGCGGCGAAACGACTACCTGAATGTCTTTGCCAAGTGCGAAGCGCAGGTCCTCAGCGATATGCAAATCAAAGGGATCCACCAGCGCTACCCGCAGCGAACTCTCGGTCATATCAATTGGCAGCGCGCCGTGCAACCGCGCCAGACCGGTGGGAATGAGTCGTAAAACCTCCGGCGCAATTTCGCGCTCGGTCAAATCCAGAAATTCGGTGCCAAGGCCATTGGCAATCGTTTCATAAAAGCTCGGCTCATCGATGAAGCCGCCATCAATCATTGCCTGCGCGACGGTTTTGCCGTTCAACTCCACTTCGCTCAACACATCGTCTGCCTGCGAAGGTTGCAGCACGCGCTGTTCGACAAAAAATTCGGCGAGCTGTTTTTCGGTCATTTGACGCCTTTACGATTCACGATTTTAACAACGTTGGGTCTCAGCTCACGTCACCTACGGTAACGGAGATGACCTCGTCGGCAGAAGTCAGACCGGCCAATACCTTGCGAACGCCATCCTCGCGTAACGTTCGCATGCCTAGTTCGCGAGCTCGTTGCCGCAGGATAAAAGTCGAGGTGCGCTTGTTGATCATGTGGCGCACTTCATCGTCGATCACAAAAATTTCGAATATGCCCATTCGCCCTTTATAGCCAATTTGACGGCATAGCTCGCACCCGACTGGCTTCATGACTTGTGCTTCCAAGAGCTGACCCGGCTCAATTCCAAGCGCTCGCAACTCGGTATCCGTAAGTTCGGCTGGCTGTTTGCAGTGACTGCACAAACGACGAATCAGCCTTTGCGCCATCACTGCGCGTACCGAAGATGCGACCAGAAACGGTTGCACACCGAGATCGATCAAACGGGCGACAGACGAAGGCGCGTCATTCGTGTGCAGCGTACTGAACACCAAATGACCCGTGAGACTCGCGTTGGTCGCGATGCTTGCAGTCTCGAGATCGCGAATTTCACCGATCATGATGACGTTAGGTGCCTGACGGAGGATCGAACGCAAAGCGGCCGGAAACGTCATGCCGATCTCCGTGTTCACCTGCACCTGATTGATCCCGGTCATCTGATATTCGATCGGTTCCTCAACCGTGATGATTTTGCGGTCGGGTTTGTTGATGTAATTGAGACAGGCGTAAAGCGTGGTCGTTTTTCCAGAACCAGTGGGTCCGGTCACAAGGACGATGCCATCGGCCAATCTAATGAGGCGCTCGAAGCTTTCCTGGTCGTCCGAAAGAAATCCGAGCTCCGGTAATCCAAGCTTCAGGCTGGATTTATCGAGAATCCGCAAAACCATGCTCTCGCCGTGATTTGTCGGCATCGTGGAGACGCGAAGGTCGATGGGCTTCTTTTTAATTCTCACCTGGATTCTGCCGTCCTGTGGCAGACGTTTCTCCGCGATACTCATCGAGCCGGTCATGATCTTGAGGCGGCTGATAATGGCTGACTGCAGACGTTTCGGCGGCGATTGCATTTCCTGCAGCACGCCATCGATCCGAAACCGGACTCGGAATTTTTTGTCCATTGGTTCGAGGTGAATGTCGCTCGCGCCCGCGCGATGCGCCTCGATTAGCAACATGGACACGAGCCGGACAATCGGCGCATCTGCTTCATCGATTGGGCTCCCTTCCGTGCCATCGCCAATTTCCAGCCCAAGATCGATCTCCTCTCCAATCTGCTTTTGCAGCACGTCGGCTGCTTCATCGGCCGTGCCGTAATATTTGATCAGCGCTTCCCGAATTTTTTTTGGACTCGTGCAAACCAATTCCAGCTCGCGTTGGAGGAGAAAACCCAAACTGTCGATGGTATCGATGTCTAACGGATTGCCGACCGCGACGACGAGGCCGCTTTCACCAAACGCGACAGGGATCACTTTGAACCGTCGGGCATCCTCTCCCCGAATCTCGCTGATGACCTGCGGCGGAATGATCATCGTGGAGATGTCGATCCAATCCATGTGCGCTTGCGCTGCAAGCGTGCGCGAGACATCGATCTCCGACAACGAGCCGTCGTTAATCAAAACGTCGAGCACACCGGGCTCGCCGTTCAGACGCGAGCGTGCCCCATCGATTTGGTTGCGTGTGACGAGTCCTCCGTCCTGGAGAACGCCGAGCACATAGTCTTCGTTGTTTTGCACCTGGGGAAAAAGGCTGTGCCCAGTTTAGCGTAAACCGGCGTTTATTTCCAGCAGTGGCAATTAGCCGCAATAAAAATACGCCCGAAGCCTATAGGCAAACCTATTTCACACTCGTTGTGATTACTTCCAAAAGGTGGGCTGTGGCATTTGGAATATACAGCGTAGTACCATCTGGCCCGACCGTCACGTTGCGTGGGAAAGCATCATTTGCATTCGGAATAATTTGTTGTACGGCCGGCGCTGCGGGGTCGCTAACGTCTAAGATCGCCACGCTGGCGGTACAAGGTGGCGCACCGGGAGGCGGATTTACGCATTCGCTGTTGTAGTAAAACCGGTTGGAATTTGCCACCGCGAGCAGGTTATCGTTGTTCCCAAATAACGCTATGCCCACGGGAGCGGTGCCACCGCTATTCCCTTGTCCAACCAATGCGTCGTTTGGAGAATTTGGGGTGGGGCGCGGCCGCGGTGTGGGGGTAGGCCGCGGTGACGTGGAGGGGCTACTGGGATCGAGACTAGTATCGCTGAGGCCGCGCCTCGACACCAACTTCGAGACATCGAAAGCCAAAATTTGATATCCACTTGTACCTTGTTGCGGCGGCAATTCCTTGTTCAAACCACGCGCTGCCACAAAAAGATATTGACCGTTTTCCGTTTCGACTGCCCGAACTGGCGAACATCCGGAGGCAATAGACATTATGATTGAAGCCTGCCCCATCCCGCTTGTTGCTTTGGCAACATCGATAACTGTTAGCAAGCCGTTGTTTCCGTACTTTCCATTTGATTCGGCATCGCACTTTTTCGCATTTGTCGCGCAACCTGGGCAGAGGACCGGACCGTTTGGGGTGCCTCGAACGTTGGTCGGATCCCGATACGGGGTGAAGGTTTCGGGGTTGATACCGTCTGCAGATCCTTCGCATGTGACATAAAGATACTTACCATCATGCGACATGGTTATTCCGGGAATCGTACTGCCGCCCGGTACATATATGGTCCCCACTTGGGATCCACTCGTAAATCCACCAAAATCGTCGCGTTCCAGCCTGATGACGCCTACCGTCCCCCCGCCTTTTTCAGTTTTTGGTGTGGGACTGGGCATTAGCCCATATTCGTTGGCAACAAATGCATATTCTCCATCAGGTGTGACGGCGATATCAAAAGTACCGGGTGGACAAAGATGCTGCGGATTGCAGTTATAATTCACCGGGTATTGTTGAACATTGATAACGCCGTCCACAGCACATGGTGCGGTCAAACTAGCCAGACGAAAAAATTCGGCGCCGTGCGCCTCAACTGCGGCACCAACGCTGACTTGCGGTGAACCCGGGAAAAATTGCATTCCGTCTACTGCTTGCAAGGGTCCTCCGGGAGGCGGGGGTGTGCTGCCCGGGATCGGCAGCGGAAAATTAAGAATTTGTTGGCCGCCGCAAGGGTTCGTGAAACCAGGGTTTCTGAAAACCTGAACACCCGTGGGGTTGCTTACCGAAACGAGGACATGAGCGTCATCAGCCGTAACCAGCGTATCATTAGGGGTTCCGAAAGTCGGGTAGTAATGCGTTTCCACTGTTAGGATGGACGGCTTCGAACGCGCTGAATCACCGTATGAAAGACCTCCTGCAGCGCAAAGAAAGAGAGCCAGAGAAGCGCCTACCAGCGCGAGCGCCAGGATTTTGCAGAGGTACCGTTTCCTGATGAGCCCGCCAGTTCGTGACGAATTAAGTAGAGTTGTCATTGCCTTGCTTTCATTTGTTTTGTTGTGGGTTCGATTTTTCGAGTTCGAGTTTGCGGTCACAGCCAGCGCGCGGCCAGCCAGGCAGCTTTACTGATTGTTATCAACCACCTGCGGTGCACGTTTGCTGACCTCAAGCTGGGCGCTCACCCTCTGGATTTGCGCTGCCTGTTGTCTGAGTTGCGCTGCGAGAACCTCCATTCCCTGCTGTTGCTGAGTAACCGTTGACTGCATTGCAGAAATAGTCGCTGCCTGTTCCCGAACTTTGTAGTCCTGTTCCTGTATTTTGCGCTCCTGTTGCTCGACCTTGCGGTGTTGTTTGAGAAATTCGTTCAGCAACATCGCGTTCACCGCTTCGTAGCGCACCGTGTAGATTTCGCCCTTCCCGTCGTGCACCACCAAGTCCGGGCTCACAGCGACTACGTCCTCGGCAATCAAACCAAATTGCGTCGTGGCGGTATTGTCACCCTTGTAACGGAACGTCACCGGCTTGAGAGCCAGAATGGCTTCGCTGGCTTGGTCCATCGGTTTAATCTCTTTCTTGAATCGCTGCGATGAACTCGCCGTGCCGAGCTGACCGGCAGAGTCTATCACGACTGGTATAGCGTCGCCCATTGCGGTCGTGACCTCACGAATATTGCCGATAAAGCAGCTATTGTTCAGGTTTGCACCGCTGACATTCGCGCCGATGCAGATAACGTTGCTGGCCGTGGTGACGGCGCTGCCGGCCGCAAAACCCAGGGCCGCGTTCCCGACACCGGTAGTGCTGTTAAACAGCGCAGCGTCACCGCAGGCCGTGTTTCTGTCGCCAGTGGTGTTGGAAAGGAGCGCATCAACACCGATGGACGTGTTGGCGCTGCCGGTAGTGTTGTAAAAGAGCGTAGCAACACCGTTGGCCGTGTTGAAGCTGCCAGTCGTGTTTCTCTCCAGGGCTTGCTCGCCAATGGCGGTGTTTGAGATGCCAGTGCTGTTGCTAAAGAGCGCATCAACACCGGTGGCGGTATTACCGCCGCCAGTCGTATTGCTATGCAACGCATCAACACCCGTGGCCGTGTTGAAGCTGCCAGTAGTGTTCCTTAAAAGCGCCGCCGCACCAATAGCAGTATTTTGGACTCCCTCTTCTGTCCTCGGGTCCCCGTGGTTGAAAAGAAGCGTGCCAGCCCCGACACCCGTATTGAATTCTCCGTCCTTGTTGTCTCTAAGCGCAAGGAAGCCAATGGCCGTGTTATAGGTGCCGGTAGTAAGGTGCAAAAGCGCGCGCTCCCCCTCCGCTGTGTTGCCGCCGGGGTAGCCTCCATCCGGCGCAGGGACAACCGCTTGCGTCCTGGGCAAAAACCCAATGCAGACAATCCCGATCAGAATGTGAATTGGATTGTGAACTTTCATATTTAGTTTTCCGTTATTGAGGTTTGGATTGGTCCAATGTGAGCTTGATGTTACACCCAGTGCCGCGCTGAACTTTGTTTGGCTTTTCCTGTGCATAAATTGCCCAGATTTAGATTTGGCGGAAAGCGTTGAACAGGTGTTTCAGCCAAGATCCGGGCTTGGGTGTACTCAGCCTGCCGGACATAAGTGAAACAATCGGACAACGTTAACAGGGAGGATTTTTACGAAAGACGGCGCGATTTGTCGAATTGTTTTCACGGATCGAAAACAACTCCGGAGCCTACGGGGCTCGAACCCGCAACCTCCGCCGTGACAGGGCGGCGCTCTAACCAATTGAGCTAAGGCTCCAGCGGAAGAAACAGAGTGTAAAGGCGCACATCTTCAGTCGCAACTTTTCAGTCGCAGCTGCCACTCGGAGTCGATTTTTTTCAAAGTGCAATCGTGAAAAATCATTTCTGAGCAACAACATGATGAACTTCGCGGTTGAACATTTTGGAGATGCACAGCGTCGAACATTGCGAACACGGCTGAAGACCGTATAATTAAACTCGGTTCGGCGGATCGACCCAAACCATAATGAGCGACGAGCGCAGCGAGGGATTGCAGGGCGAAGGGGACTCGGGTCCGGAAAATTTTCTTGATTCATTCGATCGAATGATCGGATCGCTGCCGCCGAGCGATCCGGTTCGGCGTGAATTGTTGCAGCTGCGCCCGCAAATTCTTGATCAACAGGAAACGATGATCGAGGCGCGCCGGATGATTGAGAAGCTTGAGGACGTGGTCAAAAAAGTCACTGCTCCGGCAAACCGGATCGGCACCTTTCTCGGCGCCACTTCTAAGGAGACAGCGCACATCGTCGTCGGCGGAGCTGATTATTATTGCAACGTCGATCCGCGCATCCCCCTATCAAAGTTAAAAAAAGGCACGCGTGTTCTGGTCAACGAAGCATTCGTTATTGTCGGCGATTTGGGATTCGAGACAGCCGGCCCGGTGACAAAAATCACCGAGGTCATAGGCAAGGACCGATTGCGTGTAGGCTCGGAGCACGGTTTGCATTCGATGGTGCTGCAGCGCTCTTCAGAACTTGCTCACACTAACTTGAAATCGGGCGACGAAGTCCGCGTTGATTCCAATTACCGCATGGCGTTGGAGATGCTCTCCAGCACTAAATCGGACGAATACTATCTCGACACTGTCCCCGAGTTGCCGTGGGAAAAAGTCGGCGGCCAGGAAACGGCGCTGCAGGCAATCAAGGACGCGATCGAGCTGCCGCTTTTGCATCCTGATCTTTTCAAAAGATTTCAACACGCTACCCCGAAAGGTTTTCTGCTTTACGGGCCGCCGGGTTGCGGGAAGACGCTCATCGGCAAAGCGACTGCCTTCAATCTAACGAAGCAACTGGGCGAAAAGACCGGGACTGAAATGAGCGAATACTTCATGCACGTGAAGGGTCCGGAGATCCTTAACATGTGGGTAGGCGAGTCGGAGCGAATGGTCCGCGAAATTTTTTCAACTGCGCGCGAGAAACGAAAGGAAGGTTTTATGCCGTTCCTTTTTATCGATGAAGCAGAATCGATCCTCGGCACGCGACGCGCATCGCGACATTCGAACATTCTATCGACGCTTGTGCCGATGTTCTGCTCGGAGATGGACGGGATCGATTCGCTCAATGACGTTGTGATTATTCTTGCTTCGAATCGCGCAGATTTGATTGATCCCGCAATTTTGCGTCCGGGGCGGATCGATCGAAAAATCAAAGTCAATCGTCCGGACAAGGAGGGAACACGCGAAATTTATCGCATCTATCTCACCGACAACCTGCCATACGACGGCGTGCTTGCGAAGGAGGCGGATGGGATTGGAGCGTCCATCGAACGGTTAATCGAGCGCTTTGTTGACTGGCAGTTCGCCCGCCGCGATGAAAATAAATTTTTGGAAGTGACCTTGCGCAGCGGTCGCAAAGAAACGCTTTACCGAAGCGATCTCATCAGCGGTGCGATGATTGCCTCGATTGTAGAGCGCGCAAAGGCGATCGCGATTAAACGGGCCATCGGGACACAACAGGATGAAGGACTTCGGGAAACGGATTTGCAACTCGCCTTCAATGCGGAGTACGCAGAGAACGACATTTTCCCGGGCACGGACATTACCGAGGATTGGCTCAAACTGATCGACTACGATCCGGAAAACGTCGTGAAGATTTCACCGGTTAAGCCAGTGTCGGACGCACGGCTGCGCGCAACGTCAGTGATCTAATGCGCATGGAAACGGTGATTCCAGACTGTAGGAGAAGCTGACGCTTCCCACGCATATGGCGGAACCCCCGCTGCTACCAGAAATCCACCCACCATGGGAGAGTTCGATAATATATTTCGCGACCATCCGCGTGAACGATCGCTGGCAAGGTCGCTACGATAACAAAATGGGCTGACATGAAACGCGTCTTTGGGCTGGAGACGGAGTACGGCATCACCCTGTCCGGGGCGGAGACGGTGGATGTTGTGGCCGAATCGATCGAACTGGTGCGCCGTTACACCGATCACGGGGCGTTGATGAAATGGGATTATGACCTTGAAGATCCCCATCTCGACGCACGCGGATTTCGCGCCCGGGAATTACTTCAGGATACCGACGAATCCGCTTACTACGAGATCGACAAACGTCGTCCGCTTAGTTTCGAGGAAATAAAAAGCGACCTCGTGCTTTCAAACGGCGCGCGGTTTTATAACGATCACGCGCACCCTGAATATTCAACGCCGGAATGTACAACTCTCCAGCAGATCGCTGCTCAGGATAAAGCAGGGGAGCGCATCCTTGCGGAATGTGCACGCCGCCGAAATCAAAAATTGCCGCCCGGCTACGAGGTCCGCCTTTATAAGAACAACACTGATTTTGCCGGGCACAGCTACGGTTGCCATGACAATTACCTGATGACCCGCGACATTCCGTGGGATCGGATCGTTGCCGGTATTCTGCCGTTTCTGGTCACTCGCCAGATCTTTTGCGGCGCCGGGAAAATGGGGATTGAAGGCGAAAGCAGCCAGGGGGATCCGGGAATCTTTCAAATTTCGCAACGTGCCGATTTTTTCAGCGTCGTTGTAAGCATCGATACGATGAATCGTCGTCCGCTGGTCAATACACGCGATGAACCGCATGTAGACGCGAGTCGCTACCGCCGGTTTCATGTGATCCTCGGCGATTCCAACATGAGCGAATGGGCCAGCGCGATGAAGATTGGAACCACCGCGCTGGTGCTAGATCTGATCGAGCGCGGCATTGCGCCAGAGCTGGAAATCGCCCAACCGGTCGACGCTAACAAATCCATCAGTCGCGATCAAACTTTTGATTGGATCATCGAATTGAAGGACGGCCGAAAAATTTCTGCGATTGACGTGCAACGAATTTATTTGAGCGGTGCGAGGAAGCTGTGGCGTGATCCGCCAGATGAGGAACACGCCTGGATTTTATCCGAATGGGAAAATGTGCTGAACGATCTTGAGCGAGACGCGATGTCAACGCGAGATCGCGTCGATTGGTCAGCCAAAAAATTTCTATTAGATGCGTTGCAACAGGACGAGAAGCTGTCCTGGAGCGATCCATGGCTGCAATCGATTGACCTCGAGTATCACAATCTCGATCTGGATCGCGGGTTGTACTACGAATTGTTGCGTAAAGGTCTCATGCGCCGCGTTACTTCCGAGGACGAAATCAAGGCTGCGATCTTTAATCCGCCGGAAACCACACGCGCATTTTTCCGCGGCCGCGCGGTGGCGCGTTTCAACGACCAGATTTCGTCCATTCAATGGGACGAAATCGTCTTTTCAAACGGCACCTACTCACATCGAGTCGCCCTGCCCGAAGCCGCGATGGACTCGCGCCTCGACGCGCTCAATCGCGCAGCTCAGAACGGCAGGGATTTCCCGGAGTTTATGAGCGCCATCACGCAAGTTGGCTGAGAGCGCCTCTCTCAATTGTCTAATCGTAATCGGCAACCGCAAACAACATTCACTCCCACTCGATTGTGCTGGGTGGTTTGCTGGAGATATCGAACACCACCCGGTTAACGCCTTTGACTTCGTTGCAGATGCGATTGGAAATGCGCGCGAGCAATTCGTAAGGGATGCGAACCCAGTCGGCAGTCATGCCGTCCTGGCTCTCAACGATCCGCAGCGCGATGGTGTTTTCATAGGTGCGTTGGTCCCCCATGACGCCAACGGATTGGACCGGAAGCAAGACGGCAAAGGATTGCCAGACTTTGTAATACCAGTCGGCAGCTTCCATTTCGTTTTGTACGATCGTGTCTGCGTCGCGCAGAATCGCCAATCGCTCAGGCGTAACCTCGCCCAGAATGCGAACCGCAAGACCAGGTCCGGGAAATGGTTGACGATAAACAATCTCTTTCGGCAAACCAAGTTGCAGGCCTGCCTGACGCACCTCGTCTTTGAACAATTGCCGCACCGGTTCAACCAATTCGAAATGCATTTTGTCCGGCAATCCACCGACGTTGTGATGGCTCTTGATTACTTGCGCGGGATTCCCTGCAATCGACACGCTTTCGATTACGTCGGGGTAAAGCGTTCCTTGTGCGAGAAAGCGGAACTTGTGATCGGAAACCGGCGATCCGTCGTCAGTCTTTGCGAGATCGACGATGGCGTCCTCGAATACGCGAATGAACTCGTTGCCGATGATTTTGCGTTTCTCCTCCGGATCGGTAACGCCGCGTAGTTTCGACAGAAACCGTTCTGAGGCGTCGACGTATTTCAGTTTGATGTGGAAATTTTCGCCGAAAACCCGCTGCACGATTTCTTCTTCGCGCGCGCGCAGCAGACCGTTATTTACGAAAATGCACGTGAGCTGATCGCCGATGGCTTTATGCAGAAGGGCGGCTGTCACTGACGAATCGACGCCGCCGCTCAAACCGAGCACAACTTTGTCGTCGCCGACCTGCCTACGGACGCGTGCGCAAGCTTCTTCGATGAACGAGCCCATCGTCCAGTCCATCGTGCAGTTGCAAATGTGATAAACGAAGTTTTGCAGGATCTCCTTGCCTCGCGGTGTGTGCGCGACTTCGGGATGAAATTGCAGGCCGTAAAGTTTGCGTTGCGGATCCTCCACGGCGGCAAAATCGCAACCATCGGTCGTCCCGACGACGCGAAATCCTTTCGGCAACGCCGTTACTTCGTCGCCGTGGCTATTCCAAACATCGAGGTGACTGCCTAATCCATTGAAGAGTTCCGATCGATTCGCCACCTGCAACACCCCGGCCCCATATTCCCGTCGTCCGGTGAAAACAACACTGCCGTCAAGGTGATGCGCCATCAGCATTAACCCGTAACAAATGCCCAATACTGGAACGCCTAACGAAAATATTCCCGGATCGACTTGAGGAGCGCCTTTATCGTACACGCTGGCCGGCCCGCCGGAAAGAATCAGTCCTTTCGGTTGCATCGCCGCGATTTCAGCAGCCGGTGTGTTGAAGGGAATGATCTCCGAATACACCTGGCATTCCCGGATCCGCCGCGCGATGACCTGCGTGTACTGTGACCCGAAATCGAGGATTAAAATTTTAGAGTGCGCTGGGCGTTCTGAGGTCTTCACATTCTACGGATGCGTTTGCGGCACGCTGTGCTCCGCTGCGGGATCACCGGGTGCCCCTGCCCGCTCCATTGGACCGAGCGTTCCCTGACCAGTGACGCCGCGCCCGAACTGCTCTTGCATTTCCTGCCCGCTGCGTTGTTCCAGCGGATCCGCGCAACCGCCCAAGGCCAGCAATGCAATTGCGAGCGGAATTGCAAGGGGCTTCATCTGCTCATTTTATGAAGCGCCGATTTCATTGCAAGAGGGTTGACGGACCAATTCGGTTACTCCCTACATTGTCATGTTGAGCGAAGCGAAACATCTCTGACTGTCGGCTTGTACTCGACAAAGATCAGAGATTCGTCGCTTCGCTTAGAATGACAACGTCCTTGCCGCTTCAACACTTCGCCTATTTAACGTTTTAACGGCCATGATTGACCCCGATCTTTTACTTCAAGGCTACCGGCTCGGTGTCTTTCCGATGGCGATGAACGACGATTCAATTGAATGGTTTTCGCCCGATCCTCGCGCCATCCTGCCATTGGAGGATTTTCATGTGCCTCACGCACTGCGCCGCCTTGCTCGGAAAAAACCGTTTGAAATTACAATCAACAAAGCCTTTCCCGCAGTAATCCAGGCCTGCGCGGAACGCGAAAATACCTGGATCAACCGCGACATCATCGACAGCTACGCGCGCTTACATGAACTCGGTCATGCTCATTCCGTTGAGGCTTGGAAAGAAAATCAACTCGCGGGCGGCCTGTACGGGGTCGCTGTCGGCGGCGCGTTCTTTGGCGAATCAATGTTTCATCGTGTGACCGATGCATCGAAAATTGCGCTCGTGGCGCTCGTGGAACATTTACGCGCGCGCAAATTCGTCCTGCTCGACACGCAGTGGCTCACGCCTCATCTGCAACAGTTTGGCGGGATCCAAATTTCGCGGAGCCATTACCTACGGCTATTGCGGAGAGCAGTCGATTTACCGGGAAAGTTCGGTTAAATCCGAAACTGTATTAAGTTGCGCATTCAGCGGTCGCGGTTTGTGTCACTTTGCGGCATCGAGGAGGTCCGCGCTGGCATGAAAACTCTGCTCCGTCGATTCCGGCCGCTGAAAATCCAAATGATAAAAACGCACTCGCGCAGGCGGCGAATCATACTGGCTTGCCACTGCCTTTCCGCCACCGGCGGTGATGATCGACGGTTGCCGGCCTTTTAAAGCGATCGTTCGCGGGTACTCCTGGGTAACCATCCCCATCACCTGGCGCGGACGGGACACCGGGACTGCCAAACTAAAAATCAAGGAAATGGGCAGCCGCTATCTCTTCATTTGCCTCTATGTGTGGCTGGAAAAATACTTCAGGCGCAGAGATTATCGGCGAGTGCAGAAGTAGGCATGCAACGCCCTGTGTAGCCACCGGCCTATGGCCGGTATGAATTTTCTAAAGCCCGACCGCCCACAGAGCCATGGCTACAGATTGATAGTGGAGGAAATCTGACCGATATTCCGGGTTCAAATGGTTGCTTGGATTTTAAAGAAAATTTTAGGATCGAAAAATCAGCGCGAGCTCAGGCGCTTTACACCGACTGTTCGCCAAATCAACGAGTTCGACGAGCAGTTCAAGAGCTTGTCGGACGACGAGTTGCGGGCAAAAACTGCGAACTGGAAGGAAGAGATCTCGAAGCTTTCGGACCTGCAAGAGCAGTGGAAAAAGCTGGATGAAATTTTGCCGGAAGCGTTTGCGGTGGTGAAAAACGCCGCACGCCGGCTGAAGGATCAGGGACACAGCTTCACGGTGTGCGATCAGCCGATGGTCTGGGACATGGTGCACTTCGACGTGCAATTGCTTGGCGGTATCGTTTTGCACAGGGGCCGAATTGCGGAGATGGCGACCGGCGAAGGTAAAACCCTGGTAGCGACGTTGCCTCTTTATCTGAATGCGCTCACCGGCCGCGGCGCGCACCTGGTGACAGTCAACGATTACCTGGCCCGGCGCGATGCGGAATGGATGGGACAACTTTACGGTTTTCTCGGGCTGACTGTTGGCTGCATTGAACACGATCAGGAACCCGACGTCCGTCGCGAGCAGTACGCAAAGGACATCACCTACGGCACGAACAGCGAGTTCGGCTTTGATTATCTGCGCGACAACGGCATGGCCACGACGCGGGAACAACAGGTTCAGCGCGGCTATTGCTACGCCATCGTCGACGAAGTCGATTCCATTCTGATCGACGAAGCGCGGACACCACTCATCATCAGCGGACCTGCGACGATTTCCACGCATCAATACGACAAATGGAAACCGCTCATCGAGCAGTTGGTGCGGAAGCAAAACATGCTTTGCAATCGCGTAGCGAGTGAAGCAATCGAGAAATTTGAGCAGGGCGAGATCGAGGTGGGCGGTCGTCTCATGTTCAAGGTGAAGCTCGGTCAGCCGCGTAATAAGCAGCTTTTGCGGATGATGGAAGATCCGGATAAGCGCCGCGCCGTCGACAAAGCTGAGCTTTCCTTTTTTCAGGACACGCGCAAAGAAGAACTGTTTGCGCTCAAGGAAGAATTGTTCTTCACCATCGACGAGAAATCGAATGAATCCGATCTCTCGGAGCAGGGCCGTAGCTTTCTCAATCCCGACGATCCGAACGCATTTGTTTTGCCCGATCTAATTAACGAATTCACCGAGATCGATCTCGACGAAACGCTTTCGCCGGAAGAAAAAGACAAGAAAAAAACCGAGCGCCAGCAACACTGCGATGCGCAGGCCGAGCGCATCCACAACATCTCGCAGCTACTTCGCGCCTACTGCCTCTTCGAGAAAGATGTCCAGTACGTCCTCGAAGATAATAAGGTCGTGATTGTCGACGAATTCACTGGCCGCAAAATGCCGGGCCGGCGGTGGAGCGATGGATTGCATCAGGCGGTGGAAGCTAAGGAAGGCGTCCAGATCGATCGTGAGACCCAAACATTGGCGACCATCACGATTCAAAATTATTTCAGGCTTTATCGAAAACTGGCAGGAATGACCGGTACGGCCGAAACCGAAGCGGCCGAGTTTCACGATATCTACAAGCTGGACGTGAACATGATTCCGACAAACCGGCCGGTGCGGCGGACAGATAGCAACGATCGCATCTACAAAACGCGTCGCGAAAAATACAACGCAGTCATTAAGGAGATCAGAGAAGCTCACGCGAAAAATCAGCCTGTCCTGGTCGGCAGTGTGAGCGTGGAAGCCTCCGAGCTGCTCAGCCGAATGCTCAAACGTGAGAAGATTCCGCACAACGTTTTGAACGCAAAGTTCCACATGCAGGAAGCCG
>Ga0207678_10003154_pt1 | contig 14913 bp, 6 predicted proteins | sample KBSC63metaG_FD_184319 | JGI IMG/M metagenome (GOLD analysis project Ga0207678, IMG submission 184319) | Corn rhizosphere microbial communities from Kellogg Biological Station, Michigan, USA - KBS C6-3 metaG (SPAdes) (version 2) | ecosystem: Host-associated > Plants > Roots > Rhizosphere > Soil ...
CATCTTGTCGACCTCGGACGCGACGTCGGAGGCGACGGCGCTGTTGCCGATATTGGCGTTGATCTTGACCAGGAAGTTGCGGCCGATCGCCATCGGCTCCGATTCGGGGTGGTTGATGTTGTTGGGGATGATGGCGCGGCCGCGAGCGACCTCGTCGCGGACGAACTCGGGCGTGACATGGTCCGGAATGGATGCACCGAAGGATTCACCGTCCCTTGGGCCGTCGCGCGTGGCGTTCAGCGCGGCCTCGCGGCCGAGGTTTTCGCGATGTGCGACATATTCCATCTCGGGCGTGACAATGCCGGCCCTCGCATAGTGCATCTGGGTGACATTATGTCCCGCACGCGCGCGAAGAACGGTCTTGCGGACGTTGGGGAAGGGCTGGACTCCGCCGCTGCGGTCGGGGCCGAGCTGGCCATTGTCCTCAGGCCGGACCTCGCGCTGGGCGACTTCCTCGACATCGCCGCGGGCGCGGATCCACTCGCGGCGGAGCTCGGGCAGGCCGGCCATGATGTCGATGCGTTGCTGAGGATCGGTGTACGGCCCGCTGGCGTCGTAGAGGATGACCGGCGGCTCGCCCGACGAGGGCTCGAGATCGACCGCGCGCATGGCGACCTTGAGATCCCCGACATGGATCTTGCGGCTGCCGCGGATCGGCCCGGTGGTCACTTTGAGTTCGGTGCGTGCAGGCGCGTCGGCCATTGGACTCTCCTCTTCCTCCGCCGGTGTGAGCCGGATCAGGTTCGACGGGTCTTGGCGCTCCGCCAATCTCAGCCGCGGCTCGCGCGGCTCCCCGGGGAAGAGTCGTCCTTAGATGCGGCGAAGCCCGCGCGCCAGCCAAAGCGCGCGGGCTCCGCGAATGATAGAATCGGTCCTAGCGGGCTCGACTGGCCTGGGCGGCCTGACGCTCGGTCGCGCTGAGGGTCCCGTCGTGGTTGGTGTCGAGCTTGTCGAAGATCGCAAGCCGCTGCGCCTTATACTCGTCGGGCGTGACCTTGCCGTCCTTGTTCTTGTCGAGCTGGGCGACGATCGCCGCGCCGTTGGGGGCATTGCCGACCGAGGTGGGAGCGGCGGCCATGAACTCGGTCTTGCTCAGCTGACCGTCCTTGTTGGTGTCGAGCTTGGCGAACTCCGCCTCGACGTTGCTGCGCACGCGAACCAGGCGCTGCTGCTGGACCTTGGCCTCGGCCGCCTGCGCCTCGGCCGCGCTGATCGAGCCGTCGCCGTTGGTGTCGACCGCCTTGAACGTGGCGTCGAGGCCCTTGCTGAGGGCCGCGCGGGTCGGAGGCGCCTGGGCAGCGCCCGCCGCCGCCTTCGGAGCCGGCGCGGCGGCGGCGCTGGCCACTGCCGGAGTGGCCGCGAGCGCAATCACCAGCGCGAACGAAACATGACCTTTGGACAAAGACTTCTCCCTTGTTGGACCTGGCGTGTGCTTGACCCGCCGTTGAATTCTCCGGCCGCGCGATAACGCTTCGTCGGCGCGCCGTCGACCACCGCTAGTTTCCCGCGCACAACCTTGCTGCGAACTGAACTGACATTTCGCGTGAACCTTTTGCTAACCGGCCCTGCCGCACTAGGGCGCAAGGCAATCACTGTGGCAGGTCCGCCACAGGATGCCCCGTGAAATGTCATTATTCGCAATTCGGATTAGTTTTTTGGCTTGGCTTTTCGCGGAATCCGGCGATAAGCCACAGTCAGAGGAATGTCTCGCCTGGGGGCGGGCTGCATTGCGTGCCGAACGTGCAGCCATCCAGGAGGGGCCTTCCAAGCGTAACCAAAAGTCCGCGGCCGCGGAGAAGAACAGGGGATATATACATGAAGACCTCGCACCGGCGTTTTGCGCTTCTCACCGGAGCCTCGCTCACTGCCCTTGGCGTTACCGGCCTCGGCGTCGCAACTCCGGCTCTTGCCGCTCCGCACGACGCGTTCACCGCTGCCGACACCGGCACTTATGCGGGCACCAGCACGGCGACGGCGACGCTGACGATCTGCGACATCGCGGCGACGAACCCCTGCTTCTACGGCGAATATCTGACCGGCTCCGGCGCGGTCACCGCCACGGTCAACAGCACCGCCACGGGCCGCATCGCGCAGGCCGACACCGGCGGGACGATCACCCTTTCGCTGGTCAATCCGGCCGGCAGCAGCGCCGAGATCGGCGCCATCGCCATCGCGACCGGCGCGGGCAACCAGACGGCGGACGCGAACGTCACGACCGCCCTCACCCAGAACGCCAGCGCCACCACCGGCGACGCGGTCAACACCTTCACCAATGACGGCTCGCTGCTGATCGACGCCGTTGCGGTGGCCTCGGCCTCGACCGGCGGTGCGGACGCCTCGGCCTACAACTATGCCGGCGCCTGGCAGTATGCGACGGTCGCGCTCGGCGGCGTCGGCAACGCTTCGAACAGCATCGTCAACAACGGCACCTACACGGCCCTGGCCTCGGCCAGCGCGGTTGCGCCGAGCGGCTTCGCGTCAGCGGACGCGAGCCAGCTCTATGGCATCTATCAATCCGCCAGCAACAACGGCACGGGCAACGCCAGCAACGCGCTGGACAACGAAGGCTCGATCACGATCGCGGCCAACGCCTTCGCTTCCGGGACCTCGGCTTCGGCGAGCGCGACCAATTATTACGGCATCGAGCAGCTCGCGTATGCCACCAACGGCGACGCGACGAACACGCTGACCAACGGCACCGCCGGCGTCATCGACATCCACGCCAACGCCACGGCGAACGGCACGACCGGGACCAACGGCGCGTATGCTTATGGCTATCTCCAGACCGGGATCGAGCAATACGCCACGGCGAATAATGGCGACGCCACCAACACGCTGAACAACGACGGCACGATCCACATCGATGCGCTCGCCAACGCCAGCAACATCGGCGGCGGCGCAACGGCCTATGCGTATAATTATTACGGCATCTCGCAGTATGCGACGGTTGACGCCGGCGGCAACGCGACGAACACGCTCGACAACGAAGGTACGATCACGATCGATGCCACGGCCAACGCCACGGGTACGACGAACGCGTACGCCTTCGGGTATAATTATTCCGGCATCACCCAATATGCGGATGCCACGGGCGGGGGCAATGCAGTCAACTCGCTGACCAACGGCACGGCCGGCTCGATCGACATCGGCGCGGTCGCCAATGCGAGCGCCGTGAGCGGCAGCGCAACGGCTACGGCGTCCAATTACTACGCCATCAACCAGTATGCGAACACGACCGACTTCGGCAACGCGTCAAACCTGGTCCAGAACGACGGCACCATCAACATCCACGCGACCGCGAACGCCACGGCATCGACCGCGGCGGACGCCAACGCTTCCGTCACCTACGGCGTCTCGCAGTCGGCTTACGCGGACGATGGCGATGCTTCGAACACGGTCAACAACAGCGGCACGCTGAACATCACTGCGGTCGCCAACGCCAGCGGCACCTCGGGCCAGGCTTACGCTTCGGCTGAATATGGCATCTACCAGTATGCGAGCGCGAGCGACGGCGATGCCTCGAATACGATCGACAATGGCGGCACATTGAATATCGACGCGACGGCGGTTGCCAACGGCACCGACCTGGCGTCGGCCACCGCGTACAATTACTACGGCATCTACCAGTCCGCCTCCGCGCACGGCAACGGCGATGCGGCCAACGTCGTCAGCAATGGCACGGCGGGCTCGATCGACATTGGCGCGGTCGCGACCGCGAACGCGCCCGGCACCTCGGGCGACGCCAGCGCTTATGCGTACCTTTACGGCGCGATCTCGCAATCCGCTTCGGCAACCGGCGCGGGCAATGCATCGAACCTCGTCCAGAACGACGGCACGATCAACATCCACGCGACCGCCAACGCGAGCGGCGTCCTGGGCGCCACGGCAACCGCGACGGCCTATTCGAACCTCACCCAATATGCCTACGCCGATGACGGTGATGCCTCGAACACGATCAACAACACCGGCACGCTGAACATCACCGCGGTGGCCAACGCGACCGCGGCGGGCAACGGCACGACCGGCGTCGCCGAGGCCAGCGCTTCGGTCTATTACGGCATCTATCAATATGCGACGGCGACCGACGGCAACGTGACCAACACGCTCGCCAACGCCGGCGCGATCAACATTGACGCGACCGCGGTTGCCAACGGCACCAGCTTCGCATCGGCGAGCGCCACGAACTATTACGCCATCGAGCAACAGGCCTATGCGTCCGGTAACAACGACGCATCGAACTCGCTCACCAACGATGCGGCGGGCTCGATCGACATCGGCGCGGTGGCCAGTGCCAACGTCGTCGGCACGACCGGCGCCACGACCGGCGAGGCCAGCGCGCTCGCTTCCCTCTACACCGGCATCTACCAATATGCCTCGGCTACGGGTGGCGGCAACGCGTCGAACCTGCTCCAGAACGATGGCTCGCTCGCCATTCATGCGACCGCCATCGCCAACGGCCTGACGAACGCCAGCGCGACGGCGTCCAACTATTACGCGATCTCGCAATATGCGACGGCCAGCGACGGCACCGCCTCGAACGTGCTCAACAATACGGGCACGCTCGGGATTACGGCGCTCGCCAGCGCCCATGCGGGATCGGGCTTCGCGAATGCGAGCGCGTCCAACTACACGGCGATCTACCAGTACGCCAACGCGACCGACGAGAGCGCCAGCAACACGCTGACCAACGCCGGCGCGATCAACATTGCCGGAACGGCGGTGGCGAGCGGCGCCTCGGCTTCGGCTTCCGCCTACGTCTACGACGCGATCAGCCAGAGCGCGACGGCTTCCGATGCCGGAAACTCCGCCTCCAACACGATCGACATGACCGGCGGGACCCTGACCATCGAAGCCGCGGCGACGGCGGTCGGAACCAGCGGCTTCGCCAACGCGACTGCGTCCAACTATTACGCAATCACGCAGCAGGCCAACGGTAACCTGGGCGCTGACGCGACCAATATCATCAACAACGCCGGCGACATCAGCATCGGCGCGGACGCTTCGGCGAGCGCAACCGGTCGCGGCTACGCCTACGCCATTGCGAGCTATCCGATGTACCAGTCGGCGACCGCGACCGGTAACGGCGGCAATGCGCTCGACTCCATCACCAACGATGGCTCGATCGACATCCACGCGATCGCCAACGCGGCCGGATCGGTCGCGACGGCTTCGGCGTTCGTCGTGTACGGCCCGTCCCAGACTGCCTCGGCCAATGGCGCCGACGCTCTCGCATCCGCGCTGATCGTCAACAACGGCAGCATCGACGTGCATGCGACCGCGGCAGCGGTCGGGACGGCCGGCAATGCCTTGGCGACGGCAACGGTCACTTCCGCCATCTTCCAGCATGCCTCTGCGCCGGCTGGAAGCGCCATCGCGTCCTACTCTGGCAGCGGTACTCTGACGGGTGCGGCGAGCGCCTTCGCTTCGGGCGTAACGGCGGCGACTGCGGTTGCTTCGATCCAGCACGGCGTCTTCCAGTCGGCCGATGCCTTGAATGCAGCGACAGTGGCGCTCAACAACACCGGCGCGATCACGATCGCGGCCAACGCCAGCGCCGTCGCCAGCTCGGGTGTGGCACATGCGACGGCGCTCGTCGGAGCGACGACCGGCCTCGGCACGCCGAGCGGCGCGGCGATCTGGCAGAGCGCATCGGGCGCGACCGCCACGGCGTCGATTGTCAATGGCGGAAGCATCAACGTGACGGCTGCGGCCAATGCGTCGGGCGTGACCAGCGCGACGGCGAGCGCGGTTGCGATCGGCGCGGTTCAGCTGGCCAACGGCGGAGCGGTGTCCTTCTCCAACAGCGGTTCCTACTCGGTGTCGGCGACTGCGAACGCCGCCGCGAGCACCCTTGCGAACGCTTACGCCTACGCATCGGGCGTCAACCACCTGGTCCAGGGCGGCACGGCTTCGTTCAACAACAGCGGCGCGTTCAGCGTTCACGCCGGCGCGCATGCAAGCGGGTCGAGCGGAAGCGCCTTTGCGACGGCCTACGGCTATTACGAGCATGATGTTGGCCCGGTGACGATTGCCGCGACCAATGCCGGCACGATGACCGTAAGCGCGAGCGCTTCGGCGCCGGGCTTCGCCTTCGCGCATGCGGTAGGCATCTCGGCGGTCGGCACGGGGCTTTCGGGCACGGTGGCCAACTCGGGGACGCTGAACGTCGCGGCGAGCGCCAGCGGCGGAACGGCGAGCACGGCGACCGCGGTCGGCATGTACCTCCAGGCCGGAACCGGCACCAACACGGTGAATGTCACCAACTCGGGTGCGATCAACGTCGATGCGGCCGTCGCGGCCGACACCGGCACGGTCGCCGCGATCGGCGTGACGTTCCTTGGAACGGGCGCGACCGGCGGGGTGACCTTCACCAACGACGGGGGCGACATCATCGTCCGCCAGTCGGTGGACAGCGGTGCAAGCTGGACGCGCGGCATGGCGATCGACGTCGCCGGAACGCCCAACCCGGCGGTCATCAACCTGCTCGGCGACGGCACGATCTACGGCAACATCGACATCAAGACCGGCGACACGATCAACGTCCAGTCGGGAACGACCTACTTCAACGGGATCATCAATCCCGAATTCCTGCCAGTCGGCGGGGTGACGGAGGCCGATCTCGACACGGGTCTGGCAGGCGAAGGCACGCTCAACATCGACACGGGCGGCAATCTGATCCTGGCCGACCCGCGCGTGACGGGCGATCCGACGATGTACGACGGTCCGGCCTATGCCTTCGTCGACACGCTCAACGTCGCTGCCGATGGCACGATCACCTTTGAGCTCCAGCCAACTGCCGGCGGAACGCAGCCGGTTGGCACCTATCCGCAGGTATTCGCGGACACGGCCAACCTCGACGGCACGCTGGTGGCGGATATCTCGCCGGCCGGCGGCCTGTTCGCCGACAGCTACTTCTGGGACAACGTCATCGACGCCAATGTCCGCAACGGCGGCTTCGACGGCGACCAGTGCGTTCTTGGAGGAGCGGTCGCGGGTTCGCTGTTCGTCGACCTCGACTGCATCGAGGATGCCGACAACAACATCGACCTGACCTTCACCCGCACTCCGTTCGACCAGATCACCGGTCTCAACGCGAACGGGCAGGCGGCTTCGGCGGGCCTCGAGTGCATCTACGACATCAGCCTGACGGGTGGGGTCGCGGACATGTTCGCCGACCTGTTCCTGTTCACCAATGCGGCGAACTACAACATCGCGTTGAACCAGCTGGCCGGCTCCAGCTACGCCAACTACCTGCAGTCGTTCTCGTCGCTCGGTGTCCACTACAACGACATCATCGACCATGCGACGAGCTGCGAGGTTCCGGCGTTGGCGGGCAGCGTCCTCGAGTGCCGCGCTTCGGCTCCGATCCATGTCTGGGGCCAGCTCGACTATCAGTCCCGCAAGGCCGACGGCGACCTCGAGGCGGGGACCACCAGGTCGAAGCGCTTCACCGGTCTCCTCGGGGTCGACGCGAGCGTCGGCAACGCGGCGATCCTCGGTGTCAGCGCGGGCCGGGTCACCAACCACACCCGCGACCACCAGTTCGGCGACCGGATCGACGCCGACGGCATGCAGGTGGGTGCTTATGCGGTCTATGACCCGGGTGCGTTCTACGTGAAGGGCGTGGCCACCTATAACTGGTACGACGGCGACTCGACGCGGCGGATCAACTTCGCCGGGCTGGCGCCGGGAGCGACCTTCGCGGGCACCGTGACCGGCGATCCGGACGTCAAGATGTGGACCGCGGGTCTGCATGGCGGCGCCAGGTTCCCGATGGGCGGCGCTTCGGTGGTCACTCCCTACCTCAACCTCGATTATGTCCACGCCAAGATGAGCGAGTTCATCGAGGGGTCGACGACGGGCGCCGAGCTTCACCTGGGCAACAACACGTCCAACCGCACCTTCCTCACCGGCGGTGTGAAGTGGGCGACCCAGTTGGGCAGCGTGGTTCCGGAAGTGAACGTCGGCTACCGCTACCGCTTCGGCAACAGCCGGACGACGATCAGCGAGGCGTTCATGTGCCAGATCGACACCTGCGCGTTCGACGTGGTCTCCGCCAGCCAGAAGCGCGGCACCTTCCTTGCCGGCCTCAGTGTTGGCGGCAAGCTGGGCCCGGTCGACGTGAGGGTCGGTTACGAGGGCGAGTTCAACGGCGACGTCACCAGCCACAGCGGGAACTTCAAGTTCGTGCTTCCGCTGGGTGGCCATGCCGCTGCTCCGCCGCCTCCGCCGCCGCCTCCGCCGCCTCCGCCGCCGCCTCCGGCGACGCAGACCTGCCCCGACGGCTCGGTGATCCTGGCGACTGCGGCCTGCCCGCCGCCTCCGCCTCCGCCGCCGCCCCCGCCGCCCCCGCCGGTCGAACGCGGCGAACGCGGGAAGTAAGAACTGCGGGAGAGGGGCCGGACCAGACGGTTCAGCCCCTCCTCGAAGGCAGCAACGAAAAAGAAAGAAGAGGGAAGAAATTCCCTCTTCTTTTCCGTTTTGCGGGGCTCACCGGAGCGCGATTTTTGTGAGTCTAAACACTTTATTTGCCACGGCTTCCGGGTAAAAGAACGGCCATGACCAACAACAAGACCAGCAACGCGCCCAAGGGCGCAGGGAATCAACGCGCGGGGCGTGGAGCGGTGCGTCCGCCGCAGGCAGGAGCTGGCCCGCGCGGGCAGCGCCGCCAGGCTGGAATGGGCAATGTAGATGAAGCGATCGCCAAGGCTCAACAGGGCCGAGTGAACGTGACTCCGGCCAAGGCCGTTGAGATGGCCGGCAAGCTCTACAGCCAGCGCCAATTCGCCCAGGCCGCCCGCACGTGCAACCAGATCATCGCCGCCCGCCCGGCGAACGCCGACGCGCAGAACATCCTGGGCGTGTCACTGGCCGCGCTGGGCCGCTTCGACGACGCGATCGCGGCGATCCGGCGCGCGATCAAGATCAACGCGCAGGCGCCCAGCTATTATGCCAATCTCGGCGAAGTTCTGCGGCAGGCCGGGAAGGCCGACGAGGCGATCGAACCGCTGGAGGAAGCGGTGAAGCTCGATCCCAATAACGCGCAGGCGCTCAACAATCTCGGGATCGTCAATTTCGAGCGGAAGAAGTTCGCGGACGCCATCGGCTATTACCGGCGCGCCCTCGAGCAGCGCCCGGAAATGGCCGAAGCCCTGAACAATCTCGGCAATGCGCTGCGCGTGACGGGCGACGTCGAAGGAGCGATCAACGCCTACCAGGACGCGCTGACCCAGCGCGCGATCTATCCCGAGGTCTACAACAACCTCGGAACCCTGCTGCAGCAGGACCGCAAGCTCGAGGACGCCGAGCACGCGCTGCGCAAGGCGATCCAGCAGAACCCGAAATATGTCGAGGCGCATAACAGCCTCGCGCAGCTGCTCTACGCGCAGAAGAAGGAAGTCGACGCGCTTCGCGTGCTTGGCGATGCGCTGAAGTTCGCGCCGAAGAACATCCAGACGCTCACCATCACCGGCCGGATCCAGCTGCGCCGCGGCAACTTCCCGGCGGCCGAGCAAGGCGTGAGGCGGGCGCTGCAAGAAGAGCCCGAAAACGCCGAGGCCTTGACGCTTCTTGGCCAGGTCCTGCACGAGACCGACCGTTACGACGAGGCCATCGAAGTCCTCGATCGGGCGCTCAAGAGCAACCCGAACAATCCAGAGGCGCTGAACTTCTACGGGGTCGCGCTGAAATCCGTCGGAAAGCTCGACGAGGCCCGGGAGAACATCCTCAAGGCGCTGAAGCTCAACGACACGATGTATGGCGCTTACGCCAACCTCAACGACCTGGTCGATTTCTCGAGCGGGGTCGGCGAAGAGCTGTTCAACCGCATGGAAGCGATCTTCGAATCGATCCCGAACGAGGAGGCCGAACCGTTCCTCCCGCTCCATTTCGCTTACGCCAAGGCGCTCGACGATCGCGGACAGCACGAGAAGGCGCTGCACCATTACATCACCGGCGGCCGAATGAAGCGCCGGCAGCTCGACTATAAGGAAGAAGAGACGTTCGGCTTCTTCGACGCGATCCGCGCGGCATTCCCGCCGGAGATCTTCCAGAACCGCAAGTTCGAGGGGCTGGACGACGACCGCCCGGTGTTCATCGTCGGAATGCCGCGCTCGGGATCGACTCTGGTCGAGCAGATCCTGTCGAGCCACCCCGACGTCTATGGCGCGGGCGAGGTCAAATATCTGAGCCGCGCGCTCAGCCAGCTTCGCGACCGGTTCCCGTCACTGCCGAAATATCCCGAAATGGCCGGCAAGATCACGCCGGCGCAGCTGGATATCGTCGCCAAGAACTATCAGGCGGCGCTGAGCCAGGGCGCGGGCGATGCCAGGAAGATCACCGACAAGCTGCTGACCAATTATTTCTTCCTCGGGCTGATCAACCTGCTGTTCCCGAAGGCCAAGGTCATCAACACGATGCGCGACCCCGTGGACACCTGCCTGTCCGGCTTCACCAAGCTGTTCAAGGACGACATGCCGCATAGCTACGACCTCGGCGAGCTCGGGCGCTATTACGGCAAGTATCGCGAGCTGATGGAATATTGGGACGAGGTGCTGCCCGAAGGCTTCCTGACCACCGTTCAGTACGAGGACGTGGTCGCGGACACCGAGAAGGAAGCGAAGCGCCTGATCGAGTTCCTTGGCCTTCCGTGGGACCCGAAGTGCGTCGACTTCCACAAATCCGATCGTCCGGTGAAGACGGCGAGCGTCGCCCAGGTGCGCAAGCCGATCTACAAGACGTCGGTCAAGCGCTGGAAGAAATATGGCGATGGCCTGCAGGCGCTGGTCGACGCGATCGAGGGCAAGTCCGAGAAGCCGGTCGCCAAGGCGAAGTCCAAGCCCAAAGCGAAGGTCCAGGAAAACGCCTGATCGTCCGGCCGCCGCGCGCCTCGCGGCGGGCGGCGAACGGGCCCAAGCGGGAACCCGAACAGACCCATGCGTTCACTGACGCATCTCGATCGGCTCGAGGCCGAGAGCATCCATATCCTGCGCGAGACGGTCGCCGAGGCCGACAAGCCGGTGATGCTCTATTCGATCGGCAAGGATTCGGCGGTGATGCTGCACCTTGCGAAGAAGGCGTTCTTCCCGAGCCCGCTGCCCTTCCCGCTGCTCCATGTCGACACGACCTGGAAGTTCCGGGACATGTACGCCCTTCGCGACAAGGTCGCGGCGGACCCGGCGATCCAGCTCATCGTCTACAAGAACCCCGAGGCTGAATCGAAGGGGATCAACCCGTTCGACCACGGCCCGATCCACACCGACATGTGGAAGACCGAGGGGTTGAAGCAGGCGCTCGACACCTATGGCTTCGACGCAGCCTTCGGCGGCGCCCGGCGCGACGAGGAGAAGAGCCGCGCCAAGGAGCGCGTGTTCAGCTTCCGCGACCGCAACCATCGCTGGGACCCCAAGCGCCAGCGCCCGGAGCTGTGGTCGCTCTACAATGTCCGCAAGGCGAAGGGCGAAAGCATCCGCGTCTTCCCGCTGTCCAACTGGACCGAGCTCGACGTGTGGCAGTACATCCTCAAGGAGAAGATCGAGATCGTGCCGCTCTATTTCGCGGCCGAGCGGCCGACGGTCGAGCGCGACGGCTTGCTGCTGATGATCGATGATGAGCGCTTCCCGATGAACGGCGAGACGGCGGTGATGCGCAAGGTGCGGTTCCGCACGCTCGGTTGCTACCCCTTGTCCGGAGCCGTCGAGAGCGAGGCGGCGACGGTCGAGGAGATCGTCGCCGAGATGCTGTTGACCAAGACATCCGAGCGGCAGGGCCGGGCGATCGACCGCGATGGCGGCGGCGCCTCGATGGAGAAGAAGAAGCAGGAGGGATATTTCTGATGTCCCGCCCGCTTCAGTCCGACGAGGAGCTGATCCGCCGCGATGTTCGCGCCTGGCTCGCCGAGCAGGAAGCGAAGGAGCTGCTGCGCTTCATCACCTGCGGGAGCGTGGATGACGGCAAGTCGACTTTGATCGGGCGGCTGCTGTACGAGTCGAAGCAGATTTTCGACGACCAGCTCGAGGCGCTGGAAAGCGACAGCAAGCGCCACGGCACGCAAGGCCAGCGGATCGATTTCGCGCTGCTGGTCGACGGGCTTTCGGCGGAGCGCGAGCAGGGCATCACGATCGACGTCGCCTACCGCTTCTTCTCGAGCGCCCGCCGCAAGTTCATCGTCGCCGACACGCCCGGCCACGAGCAATATACGCGCAACATGGTCACCGGCGCTTCGACCGCGGATCTGGCCGTTCTGCTGGTCGATGCGCGAAAGGGGGTGCTCACCCAGACGCGGCGCCATTCCTACCTTGCCCAGCTGGTCGGCATCCGCCGCTTCGTGCTGGCGGTGAACAAGATGGACCTGGTCGATTACGACCAGGCCGCGTTCGACGCGATCTGCGCCGACTATCGCGCCTTCGCGGAGAAAATCGGAATCGCCGAATGGGTCGCGATTCCGGTTTCCGGGCTCAACGGCGACAACGTCATGAGCCGAAGCGACGCGATGGCCTGGTACAGCGGGCCGAGCCTGCTCGAGCATCTCGATACGGTGCCGCTCGACGCCGCGGCCGATGCCGCCAAGCCGCTGCGCATGCCGGTTCAATGGGTCAACCGGCCCAACCAGAATTTCCGCGGCTTCGCCGGCCAGATCGCCTCGGGCACGATCGGCCCGGGAGCGGAGGTCCGCATCTTGCCATCGGGACGGCTCACCCGGGTCGACAAGGTCGTGACGATGACTGGCGAGCTCGAGCATGCAGTCGCGGGCGAATCGGTGACTGTGACGCTCGCGGACGAAGTCGATTGCTCGCGCGGGGACGTGATCGCGGCGGCGGGCGATCCGCCCGAGGCTGCGGACCAGTTCGAGGCGACCATCGTCTGGATGGCCGACGAGGAGCTTCTGCCCGGCCGCGGCTACTGGATGAAAATCGGGGCGCAAAACGTCACCGCGATGGTCCAGCAGCCCAAGTTCGAGATCAACGTCAACACGCTGGAGCATCTCGCCGCGCAGACGCTCGGCCTCAACGCGATCGGCGTCGCCGAGATCGCGACCGACCGCGAGATCGTGTTCGAACCTTACGCGGTCGAAGGCACCAGCCCGAACAAGGCGCTCGGCGGATTCATCCTGATCGACAAGCTGACCAATGCGACGGTCGCCTGCGGAATGCTCCATTTCGCGCTCAGGCGCTCGCTCAACGTCCATCGCCAGCACCTCGACGTCAGCCGCGAGACGCACGCGACGATCAAGGGCCAGAAGCCGGCGGTAGTGTGGTTCACCGGCCTTTCGGGCGCGGGCAAGTCGACCATCGCCAACCTGGTCGAGAAGAAGCTCGCGGCGCGCGGGCGGCACACGTTCCTGCTCGACGGCGACAATGTCCGCCACGGGCTCAATCGCGACCTCGGCTTCACCGAAGCCGACCGCATCGAGAATATCCGCCGGGTCGGCGAAGTCGCGCGGCTGATGGCCGATGCCGGCCTCATCGTTCTGACCGCCTTCATTTCGCCGTTCCGTGCCGAGCGGCACATGGTGCGGCGCATGATGGCCGAGGGCGAGTTCGTCGAAGTGTTCGTCGACACGCCGCTGGCCGAGGCCGAGAAGCGCGACGTCAAGGGCCTCTACGCCAAGGCGCGCGCGGGCGAGCTCAAGAATTTCACCGGCATCGACAGCCCGTATGAGGCGCCCGAGAGCGCCGAAATCCACATCGACACGACGCAGTTGAGCGCCGACGAGGCGGCGGACCTGGTCGTCGAGAGGTTGATGGCCCGGCGTTAGCCGACGCGATCAGTGGCGCTGGAACCGCTATTCCGATACGGTCGTGCAACCAGGGTCCACGACATCGGTTAGGGGCAACGATGAGACACATCCTGATTGCATGCGCGGCGCTCGTTCCGGCGTGGAGCGCGGCCTCGGCGCAAGAGAGCGACGATCTGCGGATTCGTGTCGGGCTCGGCGCGCAAGTGCGGCCCGACTTCATCGGCGCCGACGGCACCGAAGTCGCGCCACTGTGGCGGGTCAACGTCGCCCGCGGCACCAACGAGTTCAAGTTCAGCGCGCCCGATTACAGCTTCGGAATTCCGCTCGTCTCGTCGGGCGGCTTCTCGTTCGGGCCGGCCGCGAACCTCGCCAGCGGGCGCAAGAATTCGGACCTCGACGTGCCCGTGGGCAAGGTCAAAACCACGATCGAAGCGGGCGGATTCGCGAGCTATGAGCTGCCCGATTCCTTCTACCTGCGGGCCGAGGTGCTGAAGGGCCTGGGCGGCCATGACGGCGTCGTCGGCACGGTCGGCGCCGACAAGATCTGGCGCGATGGCGACCGCTACGTCTTCTCGATCGGGCCGCGCGTCCTGTTCTCCGACAGCCGCTATCAGCGGGCCTTTTTCGGGGTCACTCCGGCCGTCGCGCTCGCTTCGGGCCTGCCGGCCTATCGGCCCGGCGGCGGCATCCACGGCATCGCGGCCGCGACTAGCGTCTCCTACCAGTTCGGTCCGCGCTGGGGCCTCTTCGGCTATGGCCGATACGAACGACTCGTCGGCGACGCCGCCAAATCTCCGATCGTTCGGGAGCTCGGATCGCGCAACCAGCTGTCGGGTGGCCTGGGGCTGAGCTACACCTTCACGATGAAGCGCTAAGCGCCGCGGCGCTCAGTCGCCCGCGCCGGCCTCGGGCGTGAAGAATTTGTCGTATTTGCCCTCTTCGCCCTTGTGCTCGTCGGCGTCCGCCGGACTGTCCTTCTTGCGCGTGATGTTGGGCCATTCGGCGGAGAAGCTGGTGTTGAGCTCCAGCCATTTCTCGAGGCCGCTCTCGGTGTCGGGCAGGATCGCCTCGGCCGGGCATTCGGGCTCGCACACGCCGCAGTCGATGCACTCGTTGGGGTTGATGACCAGCATCACCTCGCCCTCGTAGAAACAGTCGACCGGGCAGACCTCGAC
>Ga0207678_10003155_pt1 | contig 14911 bp, 11 predicted proteins | sample KBSC63metaG_FD_184319 | JGI IMG/M metagenome (GOLD analysis project Ga0207678, IMG submission 184319) | Corn rhizosphere microbial communities from Kellogg Biological Station, Michigan, USA - KBS C6-3 metaG (SPAdes) (version 2) | ecosystem: Host-associated > Plants > Roots > Rhizosphere > Soil ...
TCGGCCGTTTGGTTTCAGCCGGCATCGCTGATCACTTTGGTCTGGCCGCCAATTTCTATTTTTTCGCCGCGATGAATTTGGCTGGCGCCGCGTTGGTTTATTTTACGGTTCGCTCAACGATGCCGATATTCCCCGCGGGCGAGACGATTGCACCCCTCGCAATCTGGTCGAAGCATTTGCGCAATGCGCCTCTGCTGGCAAGTTTCGGCATCGGATTTTGCATCCTGTTCGCTTTTATTGGCACTTTCAGCTTCGTGAACTTCGTTCTCGTGCGAGAACCGCTGTCGCTCGGACGAATGGAACTGGGTCTTGTCTATTTTGTCTTTCTCCCTTCAATCGTAACTACTCCGTTCGCCGGCGCAGCCGTCCGTCGATTTGGCACGCGCCCTGCCTTCTGGAGTGCGCTGGCGCTCGCCGGCGGCGGGCTTCCTCTCTTGCTCGTGCCGCGTCTGCCTGCAGTGCTTGTTGGCCTGATGTTGGTTGGAGTCGGCACGTTCTTCGCGCAAGCGGCGGCGACGGGCTTTGTTGGCCGCGCTGCAACCACGGATCGCGGGTCAGCGAGTGGCATCTATCTCGCCTGCTATTTCTTTGGTGGGTTGGTTGGTACCGCGGTTCTCGGTCAGCTATTCGACCGCTTCGGCTGGGAGGCCTGCGTTTCCGGGATTGCGGTTGCTTTAACCGTCGCCGCTTTGTTGGCCTATCGTTTGAAAATTTCATCTCTTCCAAGTGGATGAACGACACACTCTGCGTGCACTCACTCTTCTCTTGTGACCGAGACCGAGATCGCTCTTATCGCCGGAGCGGCCAACACCACCACCGGCAACATTGCGATCCACGCGACGAACCAGGACGATAGCCAATGGAAAAGGAACTGCGCCGGATTCGGCGATGGGAAACTTGCAATCCCGGCGGCGATCAAGCTTGTCAGCCCTGCCTGAATGACGCCGAAAATGAAATGGCTATATCTGCGAGGTATGCCAAGCATTAACGTAGCCTTTCGCACCGAGCAAAGCGGACCGCATAAATTGCCCATGCACGATTTAGGCCACGTGGGCATCGACGCCGGCAGATGTAACCAATTCAAGGAATCCATCGAATAAAGAACGCCCGCCACAGCAACACATGGCCGGTTGGGCATGTCATCGACCAGGGGGATGACGGATGGTTCACCCGACTGTGAGAGCGGTGCCTATCGACTTTCCTTTGTCTACCGACCTATTTTGCGTCGATCCCGCCGCTTTGGCTGGACATCGAGGTCGCTCCGTTTCCAAGCCTGAAATCATTAAACGGACAATGGCGAAGTCTATTGCAGACGAGGCTGTCGCGGAACGTGATCGGCATTGGTCGGCTTTGATGGTGGCCGCCCAAGCTGGCGAGAGCGCTGCCTATGAGGAACTGCTGCGCCAGTGCGTGCCGTTTATCAAAAACGTCGCACGACGGCGCAACATAGCTGCCGATCGTACCGACGACGTCGTGCAAGACGTTCTTCTGACCATACATCGCGCACGGCACACCTACGACCCGAGTCGTTCATTCATCGCGTGGCTACGCGTGATCGCCGATCGTCGCGCGATCGACCTGGTCCGCCGAACTCTTCGGCAGGAGTTGCGAGAAGTTCATGCGCCTCTTGCGTTTGAAAACCATGCCGATGAAACGGCTGATCCGGCGCGTGGTGTTTCGCATGCGGACGACGCGACAACCGTGAGCCGTGTCCTTGAAAGTTTGCCGGTGAGACAACGCGAGGCTGTCCAGTATCTTGTCTTGGAAGAGCACTCACTCGCGGATACCTCCGTGCTGACGCGGCGGAGCAAGGTGTCCTTAAAGGTCAATTTACACCGTGCGCTAAAGGCACTTCGTGGCAGATTGGAGCGCGCAGAATAGCGATGGGCACGTTCTCGGATAATGGCTCGGCGCACGAGCATCTCATTCGCGACCTCGCAGGCGACCTTGAGCCTGTGAGGCGGCTAAGGCCGCCCGCTGTCCGGGCGTTTGGCTGGCTTGCCTTTGTCGCGGTTATTGGGGTGGCATTGGCCAGATTCGGCGACCTGCCAGCGCTCGAGGGCCGGCTTTCGGCATCTCCCGACATGTGGCTCTCAGTCGCCGGGTCTGTCATGACGGCAGTGCTTGCGGCCTTGGCCGCGTTTCAACTCAGCCTGCCCGATGCGAACCGGGCGTGGGCCCTGCTGCCGTTACCGGCCGCACTGCTATGGGTCACCGCGAGCGGGCTCGGTTGTCTACGCGCGTGGCTTGTGCCGGGGACTCACGTCGCGGAATTGACCGAAGCACGCGACTGCCTGATGTTCATCATTGCCATCTCGATACCGCTATCAATTTTGATGTTCATGATGCTCCGGCGCGCGTGCTCATTGCAGCCTGGACTGACGGCCGCCATCGCCGGGTTAGCGACAGCGGCAGCAGCGGCAACGCTACTGAACTTCTTTCATCCTTTTGACGCGGCGGCGACTGATCTTGCAGTCCATGCTTGCGCGATCGCGGTTGTGGTCGTCGCCAGCTGGGCCTTCAGCGGACGCCTGCTCAGCACAATCTCATAAATTTTTGCGGCGACGTGTAACCTGTACGCTTGATCGCTCGAATGAGGACCGATGGGTCGATATCGCCATCGTTAGACGTCCTCAGGAGGATCAGCAATGTCTCGTACACGCATCATCTCAGCCTCGATCGCAGCCCTCATGTCGCTCGCCCTTGCCGGCGCGCCGGCTTTTGCAGCGGATGACATGAAGAAAGACGGCATGTCGAAGGACAGCATGGCAAAAGACTCGATGAACAAAGACACGATGTCCAAGGACTCAATGAAGAAGGACACGATGTCAAAGGACAATATGTCCAAGGACACAATGTCGAAAGACTCGATGTCCAAGGACAACATGAAGAAGTAACGATGGAGCGTTGTGGCCGGGCTTCGGCGCCATTACGCGGCCCGGCTTACTTCGCGTCATAGGCGCGCCGCCCCCGATCTTCAGGGGCCGTAGATTCTTACGATTTTATCATCGGCCAGTTGAATGGATGTACTTCCGTAAACCCACACTGTCAGCTTTTTTGCATCTCTTGTAATCATATCCGACGTGCGCTGTGGCCTGCGCTCGCAGATTGACAATATTTCCGCCGTTGTCATTCCAACCTGCAACTCGTTCACCTTTGCACATCCCGCGCCCTGGTCTTGCGCCCCAACCTGCTGGCTTGTCTCTGTCTCCTTGGGTGGATCGATGATCTGCGCGCACGCGCAAAGGCACAGGCAACTCGCAACGACAGCCGCCAGGTCCTGTATTTTCATGCGTGAGGCTACTCGATCAGGCCGAACGAGCCGCATCACGCGCTGTCCGAACACTGCACTACTTTAACGCGACTCTGGCAACGCGGAAACCACCGGCACGATAATAGGCGGGTCCTTACCGTAGATTCCTCACCAAGAGCGTCATTGCACCGCTCGCGCTTTTGGCTGCGCGACTTCAGACTGGGTGCCCGGCGCGCCGCGGGCCAGAGGTCCGTTCAATGCCTCAGCGAACCGCTTACGTGGTAGGGGCCTACTGCGCGGCCTCTGCGTGGCCGAGATAGGCGGCCTCCAATGCGGGATCGTGCGCCAGCGCTTCCGCGGTGTCATCGCGCACGACGCGGCCCGACTCCAGAACATAGCCACGATCGGCCACGGTCAACGCCAGGGCTGCCATCTGGTCGACGAGCAGAATGGTCACGCCGTCGTCGCGCAGCGTCGCAAGAACGTCGAACAGTTCATTGATCATCGCTGGAGCGAGACCGAGCGACGGCTCATCGAGCAGCAGAATGCGCGGCTTTGCCATCAGCCCGCGCGCGATCGCCAGCAATTGTTGCTCGCCGCCCGACAGAAGCCCGGCGCGGCTGGACAGTCGATCGCGCAAGCGCGGAAATCGTTTCAACAGGACTTCGACTTCTGCCGCCCGATCGACGCCGGATCGCGTGTACGCACCCAGGAGAATATTGTCGAGCACGGTCAATTCCGGAAAAACCTGCCGGCCCTCGGGGACGAGCGTCAATCCACTCGCGGCGATCTTGTGCGCGTCGAGGTCTTCGATCCTCGTGTCCTGCAGCACGATCGCGCCGGTCACCGGACGCAGCAGGCCCGTCACGGCGCGCATCGCCGTCGATTTTCCGGCTCCGTTTGCGCCAAGCAGCGCGACCATCTCGCCCGGCCTGACTGCAAACGAAACATCCTCAAGCACCGGCGCGGCGCCATAACCGGCGGTCAGCTTGAGACAAGAGAGAATGGGATCCTGCGAACCCGACCACGGTGTGACGCGTGGGCGCGCGCGCATCTCGCCGTCACCGAGATAGGCCTTGAGCACGCGTGGATCGCGGCGAACTTCGGCAGGCTTGCCGGCCGCGATGATCCTGCCGGCATCAAGCACCACGATGTGGTTCGAGATGTTCATGACCATCGCCATGTCGTGCTCGACCAGGATGACCGCGATGCCGAGATCGGCGATACGACGGATCAACTTTGACAACGCGGCCTTGTCCGCGCGCATCAGGCCCGCCGCCGGCTCATCGAGCAGGAGAACCTGAGGACGCGTCGCCAGCGCGCGCGCGATTTCGACAAGGCGCCGATCCACGTGCGGCAGATCTCCGGCAAGCGCGGCGACCGGTCCGTGATATCCGGCGAACATCAGCAAGGCTTCGGCCGCGCGCCGATCGTCTTCGGTTGCAATGTTTCGAAGTGGGTTGCCGAGTTTCCCATCGCGCAATGCGATGAGAACGTTGTCGAGCACGCTCATCGCGCCGAACAGCTGCGTCGTCTGGTAAGTCCGCGAAATTCCCGCTCGCGCGATACGCCAGGCCGGCGCGCCGGCCAATTCGGTTTCGCCACTGCGGATCGAACCACCGTCGGGGCGATAGAAGCCGCCGATCATGTTCAGAACAGTCGTCTTCCCCGCCCCGTTCGGGCCGATCAAGGTCGTGACAGCGCCCGGCGGCGCGACGAAGCTCACATCTGCCGCAGCCTTTATCCCGCCGAACGAAATGCCGATGTCACGCACCACCAGTTGCGGCCGCGCGCCATCGGTTGCGAAGAACGCCGCGAGGTCGAAATTGTCGTTCTTTGCCGCCGCGGGATCGGTGCGCCGCACAAAGCGGCCGAGCGTGCCGATCACGCCTTCGGGCGCGATCCAGAGCACAACCAGCAGCAAGACGCCGACGAACAGCAGACGGTACTCGGCAAGGCTGGACAAAAGTTCGGGCAGCATCACAGTTATGACGGCGCCCACTGCCGGGCCCAGCACCCATCCCGAGCCACCGACGATGACCGCTAGGAGAAAGAGGATCGACTGCGAGAACGGAAACGAGTCCGGCGCAACGAACATCATCAGCGGCGCAAAGATTGCACCGGCGAGACCCGCGAACACCGCCGATATGGCAAAAGCCGCGGTCTTGATCGCCACTGGATTGAGGCCGATCGAACGCGCCGCGATTTCCCTGTCGCGCACGGCAACCATCGCCCTTCCCCAGGCACTCGCGGCCAGGCGCTGGAACAGAAAGAACGAAATTCCCGCGAGTACCGTCGCAAATATCGCCATCTCACGTTCGCCGAACGGATGTCCGGCGACTGTCGGCGGAACGAGGCCCATCAATCCGTTTTGGCCCCCCGTCAGGGTTTTCCATTCGATGGTGGCGTGCTGGACGATGAAGGCAAATGCGATGGTGATCATCGCGAGGTAAGGACCGCTCGCCCGCAACGCCGGCAGCGCCAGCAAGGCACCCACAATACCGGTGATGAGACCGGCCACGGGGAATGCAATCCAGAAGCTCACGCCGTTCACCGTCAGGATTGCCGCGGTGTAGGCGCCAATGGCGTAGAAGCCGACATGGCCGAGCGAAACCTGCCCGGACAGGCCAAGCAGGACATTCAACCCGACGCCGACGACCGCCGTCAGCGCGACGAGCGCTAGGATGAAGTGCGAATAGCCTTCGGATGCGAACGCGAGCAACACGCCTGCCACGGTCAGCGCGACAATCGCCAGCGTCATTGGTGTCGGGCGCGCGAGCATCACTACACCTTCTTCGCTGCCGCGCGGCCCAGCAAACCGTTCGGCATCACGGCGAGTGCGGCAATGACGACGCTGAATGCGACGATCTGCGTGTAGGTCGAGCCAACGAGCGCTGTGACAAGCGCCTCGATCAGGCCGTAGAGAAAACCGGCCAGCATGACGCCGGACGCGGACGTGATGCCGCCAAGAATTGCAACGGCGAAGGCCTTGATGCCGAACAGCGTGCCCATGTCGGAGTGAATGCTGAACAGCGGTGCGATCAGAAGACCGGCAAGACCTGCAAGCGCTGTCGACAGTGCAAACGACAGCGCGATTGCAACCCGCACGTTGATGCCCATCAGGCGCGCGGCATCCTTGTTCTGCACAACCGCGAGCAAAGCCTTGCCAAATTTCGTGCGATTGAATGCCAAATACAGCGCAAGCGTTATTCCAAGCCCGACCAGCGGAATGACCAGTTGCAGCGGAAACACGCCGGCGCCAAAAAGCTGAATCGGTTTTTGCGCGAGGACGGACGGAAAGGCGCGCGGCTCCTTGCCGAACGTAAACAGCACGATGTTGTCGAGCACGATGCCGCCCGCAACCGTCGCCATCAGCCAGCCATTGGAGCCTCGTTCGGCAAACGGCCGCACCAGGAAACGCTCGACCACAAGACCGAACAGGGCGCACAGCAGGAGCGCCATGGCCACCGCAAGCGGCAGCGGCCAGCCGAGCCGGATCGCAAAGGTGTAGCCGAGCACGGCCCCCAGCATCATCGAGGAGCCTTGCGAGAAGTTGACGGTGTTGGAGACGACGTAAGTGACGTGATACCCGAGTGCGATCAGTCCATACATGCTGCCGACGGCCAGGCCGGTCACGATCGCGGAGATCAACAGCATGATTTCAACGCCCCCGGAAAGCGAACAGCGGGACGCGGGAGCGAACCCGCGTCCCGCTGCGCTCGATCATCGGCTCAGTTCGTCAAAGGAAGTATCTGGCCTTCCTTGAAATGTGTGAAGATGTAATCGTTCGAGGTGAGCGCGTCGTGCTCGGTCGCCGAGAACGGCTTTTTGTAGTTCTTGATCAGCCCGTCGTACGACTCGATCTGCTCGAAGGCCTCGCGGATCTTGGAACCGTCGGTCGAGCCAGCCTTGGCGATGGCGAGGGCCGTCAGGTTCATCGCGTCATAAGCATTTGCGATGCCGACGGCCGGCGTGACGTCCGCGAGCGACTTGATTTCCGGATATTTCTTTTTCAGCGCGGCCAGGACCGCTTCGCCTTTCGGAGAGAGTGTGCCGGCGAAGCTGAAGGTCTGAATGAAATGCACCTTGGCGCCGCTCGGTCCGGCAAGTTCGCTGAAGCGGCCGCCGGCCGGTCCCCAGTGCGATACGATCGGAACATCCCAACCCATCCGATCGAGTGACTTCACGACTTGCGAGGATGGTGCGACGTTGGCTACCATGAACAGAACATCCGCCCCCGACTCTTTCAGCCGCGTGAGCTGCGGCACCACGTCGACATCAGCATCCTGAAATTTTTCGATACCGGCAAAAGGCATACCCTTCTCTTCCAGGGCAGCCTTGAGTCCCTTCTCGTTCGACTCGCCCCACGGATTGTTGATGAGGATCATGCCGGGCTTCTTCGCGCCATATTTTTTGATGGCGTAGGCGACGAGCGCCTTGTCGACGAGCGCGTCGACGGCGGAAACACGGAACACATAGTTCTCCGGCGCGCCGTTGCGCGTGATCGGCGTGCCCGCCGCCCAGACACCCATGAAGGGGACCTTGTTCTGGTTGGCGAACGGCACGATCGCCATCGATACCGGCGTATCGAGACCACCGAAGAGCGCAGCGACTTTCTCGCGCTGCACGAGTTCGCGCGCTGCCACGACCCCCTTGGCCGGATTGCTTTCGTCGTCGCGAACGACAAGCTCGAGTTTCTTTCCGAGCACGCCACCCTTCGCATTGATTTCGTCGATCGCGACCGACAGGCCGCGAACGATGGCCTCTCCCGATTTGGCCGATTGGCCGGACATTGCCGCGACAAGGCCAAGCTTGATGGTGTCGTCGGCTATCGCAGGAAGTGCGAGCGCCGCGCTTGCGGCCGCCGCGAGAAGGACGCGTCGCGTGATGTTCGAGATGCTGTTTTGCAGGGCCATGGCAATACCTCTTCGAGAGTGATCCGGCCATTCATTCGCAAACCGCGTGCCACCGGGACAGCCCCAAAACACCAAGTAAATCGGCGTTATGAAGCATTGTCGCCGCCTATTTATAAGGCAACGTGTGAATGCTTTAGGCATATTGTATTCATCGGTGTATACAATCAACCACTGTCTTCTCGGCCGTTGATTTGGCCGGAAAAATGCATGGCTGGCGGCAATCGTCCGACACCGCCGGCTTTCTCAAGGAGATTTCGTGATGGCACCCGCCCAAGCCGCTCTCAAAGCCTCTGTGATCATGCCCACCGACGAAACCGCCGAAGCGGCGGCGATCGTCGAAAAATTTCTCGTGGCCTCGATGGTGCCGGATCCTGAAACAGCGGCGCGTTACGTGGCGGAACCGCTCAAACTCACCTTCACCGGCGGCCGGCGTTTCAGTCACCCGCGCGAGAGCACGGCGTTCAATGCAAAACGCTACAAGTGGGTGAAGAAAGCGATGGAACGGTCCGACGTCGTGCCCGGACATGGCGAGACGATCGTCTACAACATCGGAACGCTGTACGGCGAATGGCCGGACGGCACACCGTTCGAGAGCAACCGTTATGTCGATCGGTTCGTCGTCCGCAGCGGAAAAATCGTACAGATGGATGTGTGGAACGACAGCGCGGAGCGCCTGCTGACGCGAAACGGCATCGATGCCTGACTAGCGCCTATGGCGCCCTTTGCCGTTGGCGCTGCCGTTCGTTTCCTTGTCGGCATATGCGCTCAGAATATCCTTGAGGTCGCGGCTCCTCTCAGGTCGCGCAACGATCAGCGCTCGCCCGGCAACGGCCTCGAGATGCTTTTCCATCACCGCGGACGCACGCTCGACGTCTCCCGCCGCCAAAGCCGAAATGACCGCACGATGCTCATTCACGGCGCATTCCGATGAATGCGGACGGCTGTACAGCGCAAGGATGAGGCCACAACGCGAGGACAACTCGCTGACATAGCGGGCCAAAACCGGGCTCCCGGTCATTTGCGCAAGCAGGATATGGAATTCCGTCGCGAGGCGAATGGATAGCGGCTCGTTGTTGCCCCTCGCCCGTTCTTCCTGATCGACATGCGCTTCGAGCGCACTGATCTGTTCTTTGGTCAGGCGTCCAGCGAGCCGCGACATGACAAGACGTTCAAGTCCCAAGCGGACATCAAAAGTATCGCGCGCCTCTTCCCAGGCGGGCGTCGCGACCGCGGCCCCGCGATTGCGCCGCAATTCCACGAGTCCTTCGGCCGCAAGCTGACCCAAAGCGCTGCGCACGATCGTGCGGCTTGCACCGAAACGCTCGCCGATCGCGTCTTCAGGAAGTTTCGCGCCCGGGGCGAGCGCCTGCTCGATGATCGCGTGACGGAGTGTTCGATAGATCGACCCTGCTCGATCAGCGTCGGGTTTTGCCTTCGACCTGGCCATGGTTCGGCGTTTCCGTTGCGCGAGCCCTTTTAAGGGTATCGCCGGCGCACGACAACGGCGGCTCCGTTCGCGTCGTCACGATGCGAACGCCCAGTGGCACTCGTGCTGCGCACAGTCAGGCGGCAGGTCTACGCTCGGGACCGGCGGCTTGCCCTTCTTCAACCTCAGCAAGATGGGTGTAGGTGCGCTGCAACTGTTCGCACCTTTGCCGGCTGTCCTCGTCGTGCGTGCGCTTCGCCAACTCCGCGCACTTTTCGGCCTGTCGTCGCAAGAACTTCACAGAAGCCATGGCTTGGGACTCTTCAAATTCCCGGCTTTTGCATTGCACCATTTATTATTTTGCGATGCAACGAAAATTGCGTGTTGGATCAACAAGTTTCGGCAGGCCCCCGGCGGCGACCCGCCTGGGGCAACGTGCCCAAAGTCTGAACTCGCCACCGCCTAATAAATATGCAGCGGACGACGTCACACCCGATTTTCCCTGCTTTGGACGCAGATCAACCCGGAAGGCCATGCCGGATCAGCGGAATACGCCGGCCCTTGTTTGGCACGCACCTTGCGACTTGAGCCCTGCGGAGCGGGACCGGGCCCGACTTTGCGGACGTCAACCAGGGGAAAAAACGATGCTCAACATGAACAGGGCGGTTTTTGCGCAACCGCATGCTCGACGCTGGCTTTCTGCCGCGGCGGGCTTGGCATTTGGTTTCGCTGCCACCTACCCCGCAGCCGCTGAAGATACGATCAAGATCGGCATTCTTCACTCGTTGTCGGGAACGATGGCCATCAGCGAAACGACGTTGAAAGATACGATGCTGTTCCTCATCGATGAACAGAACAAGAAAGGCGGCGTGCTCGGCAAGAAGCTTGAAGCTGTCGTCGTCGACCCCGCCTCGAACTGGCCGCTCTTCGCCGAGAAAGCGCGCGAGCTCATTTCGAAAAACAAGGTTTCCGTTGTCTTCGGATGCTGGACGTCGGTGTCGCGAAAATCCGTGCTGCCGGTGTTCAAGGAACTCGACTCGATTCTGTTCTACCCCGTGCAATACGAGGGTGAAGAGTCGGAACGCAACGTCTTCTACACCGGTGCTGCGCCGAACCAGCAGGCGATCCCTGCCGTCGACTACCTGATGAGCAAGGACGGCGGATCGGTGAAGCGTTGGGTGCTGGCGGGCACCGACTACGTCTATCCGCGCACGACCAACAAGATCCTTGAGGCCTATCTGAAAGCGAAGGGCGTCAAGGACGAAGACATCATGATCAACTACACGCCGTTCGGTCACTCCGACTGGCAGACCATTGTCGCCGACATCAAGAAATTCGGATCGGCGGGCAAGAAGACGGCGGTCGTGTCTACGATCAACGGCGACGCCAACGTTCCCTTCTACAAGGAACTCGGCAACCAGGGCGTGAAGGCGACCGACATTCCGGTGGTCGCATTCTCGGTCGGTGAGGAAGAGCTCGCAGGCCTCGACACAAAGCCATTGGTCGGGCACCTCGCGGCGTGGAATTACTTCGAGTCGATCAAGAGTCCGTCCAACGCCGAATTCATCAAGAAGTGGCAGGCCTACACCAAAAATCCGAAGCGCGTCACCAATGATCCGATGGAGGCGCACGTGATCGGCTTTAACATGTGGGTGAAGGCCGTCGAGAAGGTGAAGTCGACTGATGCGGACAAGGTGATCGAAGCGCTGCCCGGCATCGAGGCGGCAAATCTCACCGGCGGCACATCCAAGATGCTGCCGAACCATCACATCACCAAGCCGGTGTTCATCGGCGAAGTCCGCGGCGACGGTCAGTTTGACGTCGTGTGGAAGACCAAGGGACTTGTGCCAGGCGATGCGTGGTCCGACTTCCTGCCCGGCTCGAAGGATCTGGAAGCCGATTGGGTGACCCTGAAATGCGGCAACTACAACAAGGTCACCAAGAAGTGCGGCAGCAACCCATCGTGAGTTGCGGTTGACGAAACCGGAGACGGCGGACCACCGCCGTCTCCTTCCTTGACGTGCTGCCGGGGCGGAATGACATGCATCGCTTCCACGAACGCATCGTGGCGCTCGTATTTGCCGTCGGACTCCTGTTCGTCGCGGCGACTGTCGCCAATGCCGGGGCTTACGAAGACGCGCTCATAGGCTTCACCACCGACTCGTTCGGCGACACCGCCGACGCAATCGACGCGCTAACCTCAAGCGGTGACCCGCGCACGGGTCCGTTGCTCGAAGCGCTCAAGGATCAGCGCGTTCTCTACTCGGCCGAAACCAAAAAAGTTTTCATCAAGGATCAGTCCGACAAGCTGATCGATGCCGCTACAGGCGAAGCGGTTGCGACACCTCCATCGGACATCGAAGACGTTCGGCTGAACAACCGCGTGCGCGGCATGCTCGATGCTGCGCTCGGTTCACTGACATTGCTGGCGAAGGAGCCGAGCAAGCGCCTCGACGCCGCACAAGCCGTGTTCAAATCGCGAGACGCCAGCGCTTTGGCGAATATCGACAAGGCGCTCGAAAAGGAAAACGACCCGCGCGTTAAGAAGACGCTCACGGAAGCGCGCGCCGCAATCATCCTCAACTCCGCAGATTCCAGCGAAGAAGACAAGTTGTCTGCGATCGCCGTGATCCGCGACCGCGGCGATCAGGACGCGCTCGGCCTTATCGATGGGCTGCCTTCCGACCTGCCTCCGGCAGTGAAGCAGGCCGCTATATCCGCCCGCGGGAAAATCCAGGGCAATCTCGCGCTTTGGAACGCGCTGCAGAACGCGTGGTACGGGCTTTCGCTCGGTTCGGTGTTGTTGTTGGCCGCAATCGGGCTCGCCATCACCTTCGGCGTGATGGGCATCATCAACATGGCGCACGGTGAAATGGTGATGCTCGGCGCTTACACGACGTTTGTCGTGCAGGAGCTCATTCGCACCTACAACCCGGCGCTGTTCGATTACTCCCTCGTGATCGCCGTGCCGCTCGCCTTCGTCGTGGCGGGCGCGGTTGGCATTGCCGTCGAACGGAGCATCATTCGCTTTCTTTACGGGCGCCCGCTCGAAACCTTGCTCGCAACATGGGGGCTGTCGCTGATCCTGCAGCAGGCGGTCCGCACGATCTTCGGACCAACCAACAAGGAAGTCGGTAATCCCTCCTGGATGAGCGGCGCCTTCGACCTCGGTGGCATCACGATCACCTATAACCGTCTCTGGATTATCTGCTTCACGCTTGCGGTGTTTGTGGCGCTGCTCGCAATGCTGCGACTGACGCGGCTCGGGCTGGAGATGCGCGCAGTCACGCAGAACCGCGCGATGGCGGCAGCGATGGGCATCCGCACCGCGCGGATCGACGCCCTGACGTTCGGGCTGGGCTCGGGGATCGCAGGAATCGCGGGAGTAGCGCTGTCACAGATCGACAACGTCTCGCCCAACCTCGGGCAGGGCTACATCATCGACTCGTTCATGGTGGTGGTCTTCGGCGGCGTCGGCAATCTGTGGGGCACGCTCGTCGGCGCATTCACGCTGGGCATCGCCAACAAATTCCTCGAGCCCTATGCAGGCGCCGTCCTCGGCAAGATTGCCATCCTCGTCCTGATCATTCTTTTCATCCAGAAGCGTCCGCGGGGCATGTTCGCGCTCAAGGGCCGAGCCGTGGAGGCCTAGATGGGCCCCTTCCCGCTCACGCGCCTGCTCGACAGATCGGCGACAGTGTTTCTCGGTTTGCTCGCCGCCTTTGCGATCGCAATCCCGGTTCTCAATCTGTTGATGCCGGCCGGATCGCCACTCCATGTCTCGACCTATCTGGTCGCGCTGTTCGGCAAATACATCTGTTACGCGATGCTGGCGCTCTCGATCGATCTCATCTGGGGCTATGCCGGCATCCTGTCGCTCGGCCATGGCGCCTTCTTCGCGCTCGGCGGCTACGCGATGGGCATGTATCTCATGCGGCAGATCGGCACGCGCGGCGTCTACGCCAACCCGATGTTGCCAGACTTCATGGTGTTCCTGAACTGGCAGGAATTGCCGTTCTACTGGTACGGCTTCAATCATTTCGCCTATGCGGCGCTGATGATCTTTCTGGTCCCCGGCCTGCTCGCCTTCGTGTTCGGCTGGTTCGCTTTCAGGAGCCGTGTGACCGGCGTCTATCTCTCGATCATCACGCAGGCGATGACCTATGCGCTGATGCTCGGATTCTTCAGAAATAATTTCGGCTTTGGCGGCAATAACGGCCTCACCGACTTCAAGGATATTCTCGGCTTCAATGTACAGACCGAAGGCACGCGCAACGGTCTGCTGGTAATCTCATGCATCGCACTGGGGTTGTGTTTCCTGATCTGCCGCGCCGTCGTCACTTCAAAATTCGGCAAGGTGCTTGTGGCGATCCGCGACGCGGAAACGCGCGTACGGTTTCTCGGCTATCGGGTCGAAGCTTACAAGCTGTTCGTGTTCACCCTGTCCGCCTGCATGGCTGGTGTTGCCGGAGCTCTCTACGTACCGCAGGTCGGCATCATCAATCCAAGCGAATTCGCGCCCGGAAATTCGATCGAAGCGGTGATCTGGGTCGCCGTCGGTGGCCGCGGCACACTCACGGGAGCAGTGCTCGGCGCCTTTGTCGTCAACTACGCGAAAACATTCTTCACCACAGGCTTGCTCGCGCCGTACTGGCTGTTCGTGCTGGGCGGGCTCTTCATCGCCGTGACGCTTCTATTGCCGCGCGGGATCATCGGTACGCTTCAGTACTGGCACGAGCGGCGCACTGACAAAAAAATCGTCGCGGTGCCGGAATCGGCACCGAGCGCAGCGGAGTAGTTCGATGGAACCGAAAACGACATCCGCCCTGCTCTATCTCGACGGCATCACGGTGTCGTTCGATGGGTTCAAGGCGCTCAACGAACTCTCATTCGTCATCGAGCCGCGAGAGATGCGCGCGATCATCGGGCCGAATGGTGCCGGCAAAACAACGATGATGGATGTGGTCACCGGCAAGACCAGGCCCGACGCCGGCGACGTCTACTTCGCGCAAGGTCGCTACGATCTGTCCAAACTCGACGAAACCGAGATTGCCGAGCTTGGCATCGGCCGTAAGTTTCAGAAGCCGACTGTTTTCGACATGCATTCGGTCGAGGACAATCTGATGTTGGCGCTCAAGAATGACCGGGGCGTACGAGCTACGCTGTTGTGGGAGAACAGTCCTGCACAGCAGGGCCGAATTGACGACATCCTCGATACGACCAGGCTCAAGAGTGTGCGATCACGCGTGGCCGGAAGCCTGTCGCATGGCCAGAAGCAGTGGCTCGAAATCGGCATGCTCCTGGCACAGGAGCCGC
>Ga0207678_10003156_pt1 | contig 14908 bp, 12 predicted proteins | sample KBSC63metaG_FD_184319 | JGI IMG/M metagenome (GOLD analysis project Ga0207678, IMG submission 184319) | Corn rhizosphere microbial communities from Kellogg Biological Station, Michigan, USA - KBS C6-3 metaG (SPAdes) (version 2) | ecosystem: Host-associated > Plants > Roots > Rhizosphere > Soil ...
GGTCCGCGGTGGGGCGGGCCATGGAGGCACTCCCGGCGCCGTTCGGCCTGACGAAGGTGCAGGCCGCGGTCATGGCACTCGATTCCTATCCGTTCGGGGACGTCGACGTGACCCGGCTGCAGCGGGTGGCGGACGTCATGCACCAGTTCCTCGGCTTCCCGGATTTCAACGTCGGCCAGATGACTGGCTGACGGCCCTGGCCCCCGGATCAGGGTTCCCGGCCGATGTACGCTCGGACCGGGAGGCATGGTGGAGCTGATCGTTACTGATGCCGAGCTCGTCACGATGGCACCCGGCGCCGGGCCGGCCGACAGCATGCTGATCCGGGATGGCCGGATCGCTGCCGTGGGGCAGGCCGAGGCGGTCCGCGCGGCCGCGCCCGGCGCCGACGAAGTACGGCTCGGCGGGGCGACCGTCATCCCTGGCCTGATCGACGCGCACTGCCACGTGGCTGACATCGGCTACCTCGCGGCCGCCGCCGACTGCAGCCAGCCGTCGGCGCCCGACATCGCTGCGATTCAGGCGCGGATCAAGCAGGCCGCCGAACGGACTCCTGGCGGCTCCTGGGTAACCGGGGCCGGGTACGCCGAGTACAAGCTCCGCGAGGGCCGGCATCCGAACCGGGCGGAGCTTGACGCGGCCGTCCCGAACCGCCCGGCCGTGCTGTACCACACGTCGCTGCACGTCTGCGTGCTGAACACGGCCGCGCTGCGGGAGGCGGGGTTCGCCGATAACCAGCCCGATCCACCGGGCGGCGCGTTCGGACGCGACAGCGAGGGCCGGCTCGACGGCGTGCTGTACGAGGCGCCCATGTTCGCGTTGTTCGAGCAGAACATCCGGCGTGACCTCGCCCAGGCGGGCACCGCCGGGGCCAAGCTGGTAGAGACGGCGGGCGAGCGCCTGGCTTCGTTCGGCCTGACGTCGGCCTGCGATGCCGACATGCGGCGCGACACCTTCGCCGCGTTCGCCGAGGCGGACGCGGCCGGGCTGCTCCGCCAGCGGATCTACGGCCTGGTCGTGCACGACCAGGTGGACTGGCTCCTCGGCGCCGGCCTGCAGGGCCGTCATTCCGGCCAGCTGGCCACCGAGGCCGTGAAGATCTGGGCCGACGGCGGGATGAGCAGCCGCACCGCGGCCATCCACGGGACCTACCCGGTGCCGCCGCACGGCTCGGGCATCTTGTACTTCGAGGGCGACGAACTGACCGGGATGATCCGCGATTTCGACGCCCGCGGCTTCCAGGTCTGCATTCACGCCCAGGGAGACCGGGCCATCGAGATCGTCCTGGACGCGTACGCCGCGGTACTGGCCCCCGGCGGCGGCAACCCGCGCCGGCACCGCATCGAGCATGGCGGCGCGATGTATCCGCCGCTGGCCGCGCAGGCGGCGGAGCTGGGGATCGTGGTGGCGAGCCAGCCCGGATTCCTGTCGTCCCTGGGCGACGGGTTCGCCGCGGCGTTCCCTGACCGCGGCGACCAGCTGTACGCCTTCGCCTCCTGGCAGCAGGCCGGCGTCACGGTCGCGGGATCCTCCGACGCACCCGTCATCACCGCCGATCCCCGCATCGGCATCCGCGACGCCATCGTGCGCCGCACCGGGGACGGCCGCGTGCTCGGCCCCGCCGAGCGCCTGACCGCTCGCGACGCGCTCGCCCTGTACACCACCCAGGCGGCCTACGCCTGCCACCGGGAGGGCGAGATCGGCTCGCTCGAGCCGGGCAAGCTCGCCGACTTCGTCGTCCTGGACCAGAACCCGCTCGAAACGGAACCCGGGCAGATCCCGGACATCGGCGTCCTGGCCACCGTCCTGGGCGGGACTCCGGTCTACCAATCCGGGAGCATCTTCCCCGGTCGCTGACGCCTTCGCGGCGCCGCTTCCAGATTTCTGGAAAAGGCGCGGGATTGGACTGGGTGTCGCGTGGCCCGGGTAGGCTTTTTCCCGGCTAGCCATCCCATTCCATTTTGCAGACATGCTATGGAGGCCATGATGCACATCGGATCGGTGCTGCTTATCGTATGGCTGGTCATCGGCGGTATCGCCGCCGGACAGCGCGGGGATTTCAACGGGCCTATGGGCTGCAGCTCGGCCGGCACGATCGCGGTGACACTCCTGGCCGGGCCGCTCAACTACACGGGCGTGCATCCGGACATTCACTGCACCGTGCGGCACCCTAGCAATTAACCGCGACGATTCCGGTGGATCGTTTATTTCCCGGGTTCGCTTTATCAGAATTGCCGGGCAGGCCGGCACTGGCTAACCTGCCGTCATGATCACCTGCGTCGTCGAGTACGTCATCGATCCGGCGAAGACCGACGCCTTCGAGCGCTTCGCCCGGCGGTGGATGGAGCTGGTCGACCGGCATGGCGGCCGGCACCACGGCTACTTCCTGCCCGCCGAGGGCGCGAGCGACAAGGCGCTGGCCCTGTTCAGCTTCCCCAGCCTCGCCGCGTACGAGCAGTACCGCGGGCTGTTCGGGGAGCACCCCGACTTCGTGGCGGCCGACCGGATCAGGGACGAGAGCGGGTGCGTGCTCCGCTACGAGCGGACGTTCATGCGCCCGCTGCTGCCGGGGGACTAGGTTTTCAGGAGTCGATGGCATCGCCGATGCGGTGCACGCGCAGGGAGTTCGTGCGGCCCGGGGTGCCCGGCGGGCTGCCGGCGACCATCACCACGAGGTCGCCCACCTGGCACCGCGTGATCTCCCGCAGGGCCACCTCGACCTGGCGGACCATATCGTCGGTGTGGGCCACGGGCGGGACGAGGAACGTCTCGGCGCCCCAGGTCAGCGCGAGCTGGCTGCGGGTCGCGGACTCGGTGGTGAACGCGAGCAGCGGGATCGGCGACCGGCACCTGGCCAGCCGCCGCGCGGTCTCCCCGGTCATGGTGAAGGCCACCAGCGCCCTGGCCCCGACCGCCGCCCCGACCTCGGCCGCGGCCCGGGCGATGGCGGACCCGGTGGTCTCCGGCGTGCTCGCGGGCAGGGAGAACGGCCAGTCATGCTCCGCCGCCTCGATGATCCGCGCCATGGTCGCCGCGGCGTCCACCGGGTAGGCGCCGACGCTGGTCTCCGCGGAGAGCATGAGCGCGTCCGCGCCGTCGAGCACGGCGTTGGCGACATCGGACGCCTCGGCCCGGGTCGGCCGCGGCGCGCTGATCATCGACTCGAGCATCTGGGTGGCCACGATGACGGGTTTGGCGGCCTGCCGGGCGAGCTTGATCGCCCGCTTCTGGACCAGCGGCACCTGTTCCAGCGGGTACTCCACACCCAGGTCACCGCGGGCCACCATGATCCCGTCGAACGCGGCGACGACCTCGCCCAGCGCCGCCACCGCCTGGGGCTTCTCGACCTTCGCGATCAGCGGCAAGCGGACGCCCATCTCGTCCATGATCTTGCGGGGAGGTTCGGCATCGTCCGGCCCCTGCACGAAGGACAAGGCGATCATGTCGGCGCGCAGCGCCAGCGCCCAGCGCAGGTCATCTGCGTCCTTGCTGGTCAAGGCGGGAACACTGACCCTGACCCCGGGCAGGTTGAGGCCCTTGTGGTCGGAGACCGGGCCGCCGACCAGGACCCGGGTGCGGACCCGCTCGCCCTGCACCGCGGTCACCTCGAGCACCACCCGGCCGTCGTCCACGAGCAGCCGCGTTCCCGGCCGGACGTCGCCGGCCAGTGCGGGGTAGCTGACCGACACCTCGTTCTGGTCGCCCGGCACGTCCTGCCCGGTAATGGTGAACTCCTGGCCGGCCGCGAGCGTCACCGGCCCGCCCGCGAACCGGCCCAGCCGGATCTTGGGGCCCTGCAGGTCGACCAGCACGCCCACGCTCCGGCCGCTGGCATCGCTGGCCGCGCGGACGGCCTGGTAGGCGGCGCGATGCGCGTCGTGGTCGCCGTGGCTCATGTTGAGCCGCGCCACATCGAGGCCCGCCGCCACCAGTTGCGTGGCCATCCCGGGGCTGGAGGTGGCGGGGCCGAGGGTGCACACGATCTTCGCTCGGCGGCTCATGGCCGGTGCTCCTTCGCCGGTCGCCCTGTGGTCTATGCCAGTATGCCGACCGCGGGGCTCAAGTGAGTTGGCGGGCAAGGCGCCGAGGCTGGATGCTGGGGCGCATGACATGGACAGCGCCGCAGATTCCCCGCCAGAGCACGCCGACCATCGCTGGTGAGCGGCAGCTGCTGGAGGCCTGGCTGGACTTTCACCGCCAGACGCTGCTGAGCAAGTGCAGCGGGCTGACCGCCGAACAGCTCAGGCAGCGCCCGGCCCCGCCATCGACGATGTCGCTGCTCGGGCTCGTCCGGCACATGACCGACGTCGAGCGAGGCTGGTTCCGCCGTCGCATCGCCGGAGAGGACATCGACTTCCTCTACTCCAGCGAGGCGGACCCCGACGGGGAGTTCGACAACGTCGAGGGCGCGGACGCCGAATTGGACTTCGCCGCCTACCTCGCGGAAGTGGAGCTTGCGCGCCAGGCCGCGGCGGACCGTGGTCTCGACGAGACCTTCTTCCACACCCGCCACAAGGCCGACATGAGCGTGCGCTGGGTGTACCTGCACATGATCGAGGAGTACGCCCGGCACAACGGCCACGCCGACCTGCTGCGGGAGCGCGTTGACGGCACGACCGACGACTGACGCGATGCCGCTGCGCCGGATGACGCGCCGACGCTAGCGGCGGAGGCGCCGCAGGAGGCTGGCCGGGCCGGGATCGCATCATCGCGGATATCTGCACGCCCTATGAGGGGTGCAGATATCCGCGATCTTGGCCGTCGGCTGAGCAGTCACACCAGCCCGGCCGGAACGGACCGCGGCCAGCCGGGCGGACGAGTGGGTGACACCCAATCACGGATCCTGTGAAAGCTGCGACTCCTACGGCATCGGGGGCTGTTTCCGATTGACGGATGACCCCGCACGGTGGGCATGATGCCGGGGTGCCCCTGATCGCCTATCGAAGCGAAGCCCAGGGTGCGGCCAGGGACCGAGCCCAGGGTTGTCACGGGCGCGACTAGCCGTACCGTTGCGCGATCGTGAAGGATATCGAGCAACAGGAAGGCATCGTCATGAAACCACACTGGCTCATGCCCGCCGGGCTGCACACGACCTCGGCCCAGCTGCCCGTCGAGGGCAGGCTGCCTTCTTTCGGGGGCGCGACCGGGTGGCTCAACTCGCCGCCGCTGACAACGGACGGCCTGCGCGGGAAGGTGGTCCTGGTCAACTTCTGGACCTACACCTGCGTCAACTGGCTCCGCCAGCTGCCCTACGTCCGCGCCTGGGCCGCGAAATACGCGGACCACGGGCTAGTGGTCATCGGCGTGCATACGCCCGAGTTCTCGTTCGAGCACAATCTGGACAACGTCCGCCGGGCCGTGCAGGACATGGAGGTCGCCTACCCGGTCGCGATCGACAACGCCTACGCGGTCTGGAGTGCGTTCGACAACCACTACTGGCCCGCCCTCTACTTCGTCGACGCAGAGGGTCGTATCCGGCATCACCACTTCGGCGAGGGTGAGTACCAGCAGTCGGAGATGGTGATCCAGCAGCTGCTGGCCGAGGCCGGATCCGCTGATGCCGGCCACGACCTGGTGTCGGTCGAAGCCCCGGGCGTGGAAGCCCCGGCCGACTGGGAGACGCTGAGATCACCGGAGAACTACACCGGCTATGGGCGCACGGAGGGCTTCGCGTCTCCCGGCGGCGCCGAGCCGGACAAGCCTCACCCCTACACCGTCCCAGCCAGGCTGAGCCTCAACGACTGGGCGCTGGCGGGTGACTGGACGGTCCAGGAAGAGGCCGCGACATCGAACACCGCCAGCGGCCAGATCGCCTGCCGCTTCCAGGCCCGCGACCTCAACCTGGTCATGGGACCGGCCGCGCCGGGAACGCCAGTGCGATTCCGGGTCCTCATCGACGGGCAGGCACCCGGCGCGAACCACGGAACCGACGTGGACGAGCACGGCGCCGGAACGCTTACCGAGCAACGGCTGTACCAGCTCGTCCGGCAGCATGGGCCCGTCACCGAGCGCACCTTCGAGATCACGTTCCTCGACCCCGGCGCCGCGGCCTACTCGTTCACCTTCGGCTAGCCGCTAGACGGCTGGGCGGCTAGGCGCTAGACAGGGACGCCAGGCCCGGTGCAGCATCGGCCTGGCCGGCTGATCCACCCAGGCGAGGAGGCAGGATCCGTGACAACGCTCGTGATCGGCAGTGAGGCCGTGGGTAGCGACGGATACCGCGGCGAGGTGCTGGCTGTGGTCGTCGACCCGGCCGCCCGTACGGTGACCCACCTCGTGGTGGAGCCGCACGGGCGGGCGGGGCTGGCCCGGCTCGTCCCGCTCGAGCTTGCCGAACTGGCCGGTGCGGAACCGGGTCCGATCCCGCTGCGTTGCACCGAAGCGGAATTCATGAGCCTGGAGCCCGCCGAGGAGACGCTGGCGGAGTTCGTGCCGGGCTACCCGGACCCGGTCCAGTTGCTTCCGCCCGGCTGGCGCGACACCGGCGGGCCCACCGCCGACGGCGGCACGATCCTGCGGATCCCGGAAAAGGAAACCGTCGACATCGTCCCGCCCGGCGAGGTGGAAGAGCGCCGCGGCGACCACGTGCACGCTTCCGACGGCGACGTCGGGCACCTCCGCGGCCTGCGCATCGACCCCGGCAGTCGCCGTGTGACCCATGTGCTGGTCAGGGAGGGGCACGTGTGGGGGCATCAGGACGTCGACATCCCGGCCGAGATGGTGGCCGGGTTCGGCGACGGCATCCGGCTCAGCGTCACCCGGCAGCAGGTCCGGGACCTGGCGTAGGCCGGCCTCGACGCGCTGGCCTCGAGCTTGCCTGCTCCGCCACCGATCGGCTAGGTAGCCGGCGTGGCGTGATCGTAGGCGACGCGGGCGGCGTGGACCTCGCGGATGTGCGTCTCTGACCAGTCCTTGATCGCGCGGACGACCGGCAGCAGGGTCCGGCCGAGGGGGCTGAGCTGGTAGTCCACCCGGACCGGGACGGAGGCGGTGATGGTACGGGTGACCAGGCCGTCGCGCTCGAGCATGCGCAGTGTCTGGGTGAGCATCTTCTGGCTGACACCCGCGATCGTGCGTGACAGCTCGCTATAGCGTCGCGGCGCGTCCGCCAGCGCGGTCAGGACCAGCGTCACCCACTTGTCGCTGAGAGCGTCGAGTACCTGGCGGGACGGGCATTCGGCGACGTACGCGTTGTACGCGGCGCGTTCGTGCTCGCGCCGCTGCGCCGCGGTCGTCGTGGCCATCGCGCTCCTCGATACCAGTTACGCACTTTTAGGTGCCTTCTTCCCAAAAGAGAGTAACAAACCTAGCGTTGGGCTTTGGCGGCGGGTGCCCGACGCAGCTCGCCGTGGGAGATCACTTGGACGAGGGAGATCGCCTTCGCGAGGCGGATCACATGGACGAGGGAGATCACATGAAAGCGGTCATCATCCGCGGCTATGGCGGCCCGGATGTCATCGAGCTAGCCGACGTCCCGGTCCCGCAGCCCGGGACCGGGCAGGTACGCATCCGGGTGCAGGCGGCACCGGTCCACCCGGTCGACATCGCCACCCGCGCTGGCCGTCTCGCCGAGCACGGCCTGATGGCAGCCAGCGGTGACGTGGGCCTGGGGTGGGACCTGGCCGGCGTCGTCGATGCGCTCGGCCCTGGAGTTGACCGGTTCACGACCGGTGACATGGTGATCGGGATGCGCGATCTGCTGACCGCGCCGGTCGGCGCGCAGGCCGAGCAGGTCGTCCTCGACACCGACGCGGTGGCGCCCGCGCCCCGCAGCGTGACACCGGTCGAGGCGTCGACCATTCCGCTCAACAGCCTCACCGCGGCCCAGGCGCTGGACCTGCTCGCGCTCCAGCCCGGTCAGTGGCTCTTGGTCACGGGTGCGGCCGGCGCGCTGGGCGGGTACGCGCTGCAGCTCGCCGTGCTGCGCGGGCTCCGCACCGTGGCCGTCGCCGCTCCCGGCGACGAGGAGCTGGTCCGCGGGCTCGGCGCCGACGAGTTCGTCGCTCGCACCCAGAGCCTGGGCGGGGCGGTCCGCCTCGTCGTGCCCGGTGGCGTGGACGGCGCCCTGGATGCCGGGCTCGTTGGCATGCCGGCCCTGGACGCCGTCCGGGATGAGGGCGCGTTCGTGGCGGTCGCGGCCGGTGCCGCTCCCGTCCCGTTGCGCGGCACGCACGTGCACAACGTCTGGATCCATACCGACGGACCGCGGCTGGCCGAGCTCGCCGCTCTCGTCGACGTCGGCCAGCTGACTCCGCGGGTGGCCGCGACCCTCCCGCTCGAACAGGTGGCAGCGGCTCACCAGCGGGTCGCGGCCGGCGGTCTCCGCGGCCGAATCGTACTGACGCTGGACAGCTGAGACATCGGCGGACGCGACGAGGGCGTGGCGGTCCTTTTCAGCCGAACGGGCAAGCTACCTGCCCTCGCCCCACGGTTCACGCGGGCCTCGCGGTGCACACCGGCAGATCATCGAGCCGGACACCCGGCGGCAGCCCGGGACCGGCCCGATGTGACACTAAGCCGGTCATGACCGGCCCGATGTGACACCGGGCCGGTCCCGGCGCGGTCAGCCGGCCGACGCCCACTCCAAAGAACCACACCCATGTCACATCACTGTTGTCCTGACCACGCCGCTGTCACATCGTCGTGGTTCTGCACCGTGGGGGCGCCGGTGCTGCCGTGACGTGGGTGGCGGCTGGGGCTGTCCTAGGGTTTGAGGAGGCGTGGCCGTCCGGGATCTGTGGCCGTCCGGGATATACGGCCCTGGCCTGGGGCTCGCCCGCGGTTAGCTGGCTAGCGGGCCGGGTTCAGTCCACGACCGCGCCACCGGTGAAGTTGATCTCGCTCGCGGTGATGGTGCGGGCCCAGTCGGACGCGGCGAAGACGGCGACGTTGGCGACCTCGCCGTAGCTGGGCAGGTGGCCTGTTAGCAGGCCGACGGTACCCGGCGCGCCCTCGGCTTCGGGTTCGCCGGGAGCCGCAGCTGGAACCGCCCCCGCGCCGTCTGGCTGCCCGTCGTGATCGTCGTATCCGGGTGATCCGGGCGAGAGCAGCCAGCTCACCCGCACACCGTACGGCCCGAACTCGGCCGCGAGCTGGCGGCAGAGCCCGGCGAGGGCGGCCCAGGCGACGTGGGAGCCGCCGAGCCGCGGGATCGCCTCCCGCCCGCCGGCCATGACGAGGATGACGCCGCGGCCGCTCCGGGTCATGTGCCGGCCCACGGCCACGGCCACGTTGAAGTGCGCGGTAACCGCCTTCGTGACCGGCCGCAGGAACTCCTCGAACGGCATCGCGAGGAGCGGCGTGCCCTGGACGTCGTCGTTGGAGGTGGCGTTGAAGCAGATGTCTATACCGCGGCCGGCGGCGACGTCGTCGGCGTGCCGCTCGACCGCCGCCCGGTCCAGGACGTCGACCTGGGCCACGTGCGCCACACCGCCGTCGTGCCGGATGCGCTGGGCGACTTCGTCGAGCGTCGACCGGGTGCGGCCGGCGAGGTGCACGGTAGCGCCCTCGCGGGCGTAGGCCCGCGCGACCGCGGATCCGATCGCGCCGCCGGCGCCGTAGACGATGGCGGTCTTGGTCTCAAGCAACATGAGTTTTTCTCCCGTCGGGCTCAGTTTCACTGGGTTCAGGGGCCGGGCGCAGGTGACGGAGCTGGATCGCGGCGAGGACGGCGGCCCCGAGCACGACGGCGGCGCTGACGGCGAAGACCACATGCAGTCCCTGGGTGAAGGCCTGGCGGGCCACCCGGACCAGGACCTGCGCGGGCTGGCCGGGTAGGTCCCCGGCCGCGGCCACCGCGCCGCCGAGGGTGTCCCGGGCGGCCGCCGCGGCTCTGGGCGCGATCCCGGGCGGCAGGGCGCCGTCCAGGTGGCTGCGGTAGACGCGGGTACCGATGACACCCAGGACCGCGATGCCCAGCGCCCCGCCGAACTCGGCAGCGGTCTCCGAGAGCGCCGATGCCGCCCCGGCTCGCTCCGGCGGCGCCGACCCGACGACCAGGTCGGTGGTCAGGGTGTCCACCGGGGCCAGGCCCAGCGAGAACACCACCGACCCGGTCACCAGGAGGGCCAACCCGGCCATGCTGCCCACCAGGGTGAACAACCCCAGGCCGACCGCTGCCAGCGTCAAGCTGGCCACCATGACGACGGCCGGCCGGAACCGCCGGGCCAGCACCGGGGTCAGCATGGACCCGGCGACGAACCCGGCCGAGGATGGCAGCATCCACAGGCCCGCCGTCAGCGGCGACAGGCCCAGCACCAGCTGCAGGTACTGGGTGATGAACAACAGGGTGCCGAACCCGACGAAGAAGCTGAGCAGGTTGGTAGTCAGCGCCGCGGTGAAGACGGCGGAGCGGAAGAGCCGCAGATCCAGCAGCGGGTCGGCCAGCCGCCGCTGGCGGCGCACGAACGCCACCCCGGCCCCGAGGCCGACCACGATCGACACCGCGGGCAGCCACTCAAGGCCGTCGCGGGTGACCTGCTTGAGCCCGTAGATGACCGCCAGCACCGCCGCCACCGACAGGGCCGCGCTGAGCAGATCCAGCCTGCCCGCCCCGGGATCACGGAACTCAGGGAGCAGCAGGGGCCCGAGCACCAGCAGCAGCGCCATCACCGGCACCGCCAGCAGGAACACCGATCCCCACCAGAACCACTCCAGCAGTATCCCGCCCAGCAGCGGCCCGATGGCGCCGCCGACCGAGAAGCTGGTGATCCACACCGAGACGGCGACCGTCCGCTGCCGCGGATCAGCGAACATGTTGCGGATCAGCGACAAGGTCGAGGGCGCCACCGTGGCCCCGGCCACCCCGAGCAGGGCACGGGCCGCGATCAGCATCGCCGCGCTCGTGGACCAGGCGGCCAGCAGCGAGGTGGCGCCGAACGCGGCCGCGCCGATCAGCAGCAGCCGGCGGCGGCCGATGCGGTCGCCGAGGGTCCCCATGGTGACCAGCGATCCGGCGGCCATGAACCCGTAGATGTCGACGATCCACAGCAGCTCGGTGCTGCTGGGCTGCAGGTCCTTGCTGAGCTGCGGGACGGCCAGGTTCAGCACGGTCAGGTCCATCGCGTACAGCAGGCACGGAATCGTCAGCACGGCCAGGCTGATCCACTCTCGCCGTCCCGCCTGCCGGGCGATCACCATGTTCACGAACTCGACCCTGCCGTAACCGCCTGTCGGTCGGCTGTCGGTCCCGGCGGGCCGTGCCCATCGCCGGTATCCTGACCAGGTGCGTTTCGGGTTGCTCGGCACCTTGGCCGTGTGGGCGGACAACGGGAGGCTAGTCGAGGTTCCCGAGGCCAAGGTCCGCGCGCTGCTGGCCGATCTCCTGATCCACCTCGGGCAGCCGGTGCCGGCGGACCGGCTGATCGACGATCTGTGGGGCGACGACCTTCCCGTCCATCCCGCCGGCGCCTTGCAGGTGAAGGTCAGCCGGTTGCGGCAGGCGCTGGAGAACGCCGAGCCGGGCGGCGGTGACCTGGTGGCGTTCCGGTCACCGGGCTATTTGCTGCAGGCCGGGAACGACGCGCTGGACGAGCGCAGGTTCGCGGCCCTGGTCGAGCGGGCCGGCACGACCGGGGATCTCCGGGATCGGGCCGGGCTGCTGGCCGATGCGCTGGCCCTGTGGCGGGGCCCTCCGCTGGCGGACTTCGCCGACGCCATGTTCGTTCGGGCGGCGATCGCGCGGCTGGAGGAGCAACGGCTGGTCGCGCTGGAAGAGCAGGCCGAGGTCCGGCTGGCGCTGGGCGAGCACAGCCTGCTGGCCGTCGAGCTCGGTGAGCTGGTGGCCGATCATCCGCTCCGGGAACGGCTTCGCTCCGCACACATGCTCGCCCTGTACCGGGCGGGCCGGCCGGCCGAGGCGGTGAACAGCTACAGCGAGCTGCGCGGCCGGCTGGCCGACGACCTTGGCCTGGATCCCGGGCCGGGCGTGGCCGCCCTCTTTCAGGCCATCCTCGAGCAGGCCCCGGGCCTGCAGCGCGTGCCGGCTCCGCCCACCCTGGGCGCCCGTCCCCGGACCAACATTCCGGCCAGGCTCACCGACATGGTCGGCCGGGCGGCAGCAGTAGCCGACCTGCGCGCCCTGCTGGACGAACACCGGCTGCTGACCCTGACCGGACCTGGCGGCGTGGGCAAGACGCGGCTGGCCCTGGAGACGGCGACTCAGGCAGCCGATGCCTTCCCCGATGGTGCCTGGCTGGCCGAACTGGCCGGGCTCGCCGGGACCCGCACGCCGGCCGACGCGGTCATGGCCGTCCTGGGCATCAGGGACGACAGCTCCGTGGACCCGGCCGATCTGCTGGCCGAAGCGCTGCGCACCAGCCGGATGCTGCTGATCCTGGACAACTGCGAGCACCTGGTGGACCAGGTCGCCAAGCTGGCCGCCCAGTTGCTGCAGGTCGCTCCCGAGCTGCGCATCCTGGTGACCAGCCGGGAACCCCTCATGGTGGCCGGTGAATACGTCTGGGCGGTGCCTGCGCTGACCCAGTCCAGCGCCGTACGACTGTTCGCGATGCGGGCCGGCGCGGCCGCGCCGGGTTTCCGCCTCGATGAGGGTAACGCCGAGGCTGTCGCCGGGCTGTGCCGGCGGCTCGACGGGATTCCGCTGGCGCTGGAGCTGGCGGCGACCCGCGTCCGGGCCCTGGGCGTGCACGAGCTCCTCGCCCGGCTCGACGACCGGTTCCGGTTGCTCGTCACCGGCCCCCGCGACGCCCCGCCGCGGCAGCAGACCCTGTGGGCCGTCATCGACTGGAGCTGGGAGCTGCTCACCGAGCCGGAACGGCTGGTGCTGCGGCGGCTGGCGGTAGCCGCGGACGGCTGCAGCCTGCCTGCGGCGGAGGCGATCTGCGCCGAGGACGGCCTTGACGTGCTGGGCCTGCTGGCCAGGCTGGTAGATCGCTCTCTTGTCGTGATGGCGGACGGGCCGGACGGCCCCCGGTACCGCTTGCTGGAGAGCGTCGCGGCGTATGGCCTGCAGCGCCTCGAGCAGGCGGGAGAATCGGGCCGGCTGCGGGTGCGGCACCGCCGTTACTACACCAATTTCGCCGAACGGGCGGCACCACGCCTTCGCCGCCACGACCAGCGGTCCTGGCTCAGGCGCCTGGACGCCGAGGCCGCCAACCTGCGCTCCGCGCTGGACTCCGCGCTCAACGACCAAGACGACGACGCCCTGCGGATGGTCAACGCCCTGGCCTGGTACTGGTTCCTGCGCGGCCGGCTCACCGAAGCACGGCGCGCGCTGGAGCAGGCCCTTGCCCTCCGGCGGGGATCCGCCACCGCCCGGGCCACGGCCACGGCCTGGCTGAGCGGTTTCACCGCCCTCGCCGGAGATCGCCGCCAGCATTCCGCCCCGCCGCTCCCCGGCGTCGACGACGCCGTCCGGGCGACGCTGGAGTGGTTCGGTGCCTTCATTGCCTCGGATTTCGGTGACCCATCGGTGGGCGAGGCCATGGTCGGCGAGGCGCTGGCCAGCTTCCGTGCGCTCGGCGACCAGTGGGGCATCGCGGCGGCCCTGAGCACCCGCGCCAAGCTGGCGATGATCCGGGGCGACCCGGCCGCCGCGCACCGCGACGCCCAGCAGAGCCTGGAGCTCTTCCGTGAGCTCGGTGACCGCTGGGGGCAGTTGCAAGCCATCGAGTGGCTTGGTGCCGCGGCGGCGGCGACCGGGGACCGCGCGCAGGCGGACCGGATGCACCGGGACGGTCTGCACATGGCCGAAGACCTTGGCCTGTGGCCGCAAGCCGCCGACGCGCTGTCGTGGCTGGGCCGGAGCGCGTTGCGGTCCGGTGACCTGGCCCAGGCTCGCGAGCTGCTGGCGCGGGGCATGCGGCTCGCGGCCGAGCAGAGCTACCAGCCCGGGCAGGTCTTCGCGGAGCTGGGCCTCGGCCAGACGGCCCGCGGCGAGGGCAAGCTCGACGACGCCGAAACCCACATCCGCAACGTCCTGCGCACAAGCCAGCGGATCGGCTCCGAACCAGACGTGGCCCGCACCGTCTCGCTGTCCGAACTCGGCTTCATCGCCGAGCACCGCGGCGACCCGGCCGCCGCGCGCTCATGGCATATCCAGAGCCTCACCGCCGCGCAGGCACTCGGTGACCCGCAGGCCGTGGCGCAGGCCCTCACCGGCCTGGCCGGGGCACACGCCAGCGGCGGCCAGCCTGACCGGGCGGCCCGGCTGCTCGGAGCGGCGGACGCGGCGCGGCAGCCGCCTGGTGCCAGCCATCCGCCCGGCGCCAGTGCCGATGTCAGCGCCGACGTCAGGCGCGTCACCGCCGCGACACGGCAGGCGCTGGGCGAGGCCGCGTTCGCCGCCGAGTTTGAACGCGGCCGCCGGCTGAGACCGCAGCAGGCCGCGTCCCTGTTACGGCACGCCCCGATCGCACCGTCCGCACACCTGTGAGCTGCCTGGGAAATCCTCCGGAGCTTAGGCGCGTGAACGCTGGTAATGACGGCGGGCCTTCATCCTGTTGCCGCAGACGGCCATCGAGCACCACCGGGCGGCGTTGGCCTTGCTGCGGTCGATGAGGAACAGGCGGCATTCGTCGTTGGCGCACGGGCGCAGCCGTCCCGGGCTCTGCCTGACCAGCGCGTCCCAGGTCAGGATGGCGCGGACGGCCAGCTCGCGGTCCGGGGCAACGCTGAGGGTCCAGCCGATCCGGCCCTCGTCGATGGCCGGGACGGAGGTCACGCCCTCGAGTTCCGGCGCGAGCACGGCGGCGGGCTGCTGGCCGCGCACGACCGCTTGCAGCGCCCGGCGGACCTGCAGCACGTACCGCAGTTCGGCCTCGGTGCCGCGGCCACCGGCGGCGGCCAGCCAGGCCCGGGCCCGGACGGGATCGGCGAGGTCATCGACTGGTACCCCGTCGATCACCGGAGTGCTGTTGAGCAGCGCCAGCAAGAAGCCCTCGTCCGT
>Ga0207678_10003158_pt1 | contig 14901 bp, 13 predicted proteins | sample KBSC63metaG_FD_184319 | JGI IMG/M metagenome (GOLD analysis project Ga0207678, IMG submission 184319) | Corn rhizosphere microbial communities from Kellogg Biological Station, Michigan, USA - KBS C6-3 metaG (SPAdes) (version 2) | ecosystem: Host-associated > Plants > Roots > Rhizosphere > Soil ...
CCGCTGCCAAATCCGCGCCGGGCCGCTAGGTCAGGGAATGTACGGCGGGGCGACAGCGTCAAGTATTCTTAGCAACGGTCGCCGAAGCCGCACTCGCGTTGGAGTGTGCCTCGGACGGCCGAAATCGCGTGCCCGCTTGCTCTCCGGGATGACGAGACACCAAGCATCCCGGCGGGACGCGCCGCTCGGTCCGTCGGCCGTCAGGCCGACCGCAGGCGCGTCATGTCACGGGCACCAGGAACTAACCGAGCAGCGTCGGGGCGCGCAGGCGCACGGCGCACGAAGGAAAGGACCGTGCCCTAATGGCTCAGGTCGTCAGCATGAAGCAGCTCCTGGAGAGCGGCGTCCATTTCGGCCACCAGACCAGGCGCTGGAACCCGAAGATGAAGCGCTACATCTTCACCGAGCGCAACGGCATCTACATCATTGACCTGCAGCAGTCGCTGGACTACATCGACCGCGCGTACGAGTTCATCAAGGAGACCGTCGCGCACGGCGGGACCATCCTGTACGTCGGCACCAAGAAGCAGGCGCAGGAGGCGATCGCCGAGCAGGCGCGCCGGGTCGGGATGCCGTTCGTGAACCAGCGCTGGCTAGGCGGGATGCTGACCAACTTCTCCACCGTGTACAAGCGGCTGCAGCGGCTCAAGGAGCTCGAGGAGATCGACTTCGGCGACGTGGCCTCCTCCGGCATGACCAAGAAGGAGCTCCTGCAGCTGCGCCGCGAGCACGACAAGCTCGACCGGACGCTGGGCGGGATCAGGGACATGTCCCGGGTGCCGAGCGCGATCTGGGTGGTGGACACCAAGAAGGAGCACATCGCCGTCAACGAGGCCCGCAAGCTGGGCATCCCGGTGGTGGCCATCCTCGACACCAACTGTGACCCGGATGAGGTCAACTACCCGATCCCGGGCAACGACGACGCGATCCGCAGCGTGGCGCTCCTGACCAGGGTGGTGGCCGACGCGGTCGCCGAAGGCCTGATCGCCCGCGCGGGCGCGGCCTCGGGTGACGAGAAGCCCTCCGGTGACCGGCTGGGCACCGAGGAGCCCTTGGCCGAGTGGGAGCGCGAGCTGCTCCAGGGCTCCGCCTCCGCGGCAGCGCCCGCGGCGCCCCCGGCCGAGACGGCTGAGGAGGCCCCCCTGGCTGACACGCCGACCGTGGCCGCCGCCGTGGCCGAGGCCACCCCGGAGATCAACGCCGAGTCCGCGATCACTACCGACGAGGCCGCCGCCGCCGACGAGGCCGATGACCTGGAGGACATCGCGGAGACCGTCGAGGCCGCCGAGCCGACCGCGGAGACCGTCGAGGCCGCCGAGCCGACCGCGGAAACCGCGGAAACGGCCGAGGCCACCGGCGAGACCGCTGCCGAGTAACCGGCGAACCAGGACGCGAGATTTAAGACATAGCGAGAGACGAGGACATGGCGAATTTTACCGCCGCTGACGTGAAGCGGCTCCGTGAGCAGACCGGCGCCGGCATGATGGACTGCAAGAACGCACTCGATGAAGCCGACGGCGACATCGAGGCGGCGATCGAGCTGCTTCGGCTCAAGGGCGCCAAGGACGTGAACAAGCGCGCCACCCGCACCGCGGCCAACGGCCTGGTCGTGGCCGACCTCGACGGCACCCAGGCCGGCGTGCTGGTCGAGCTGAACTGCGAGACGGACTTCGTCGCGAAGACCGACCTGTTCCAGCAGACAGCCGCGGAGATCGCAAAAACCGCGATCTCCGCCAAGGTCTCCGACCGGCTGGCTCTGCTGGCCGCCGAGGCCCGCCCGGGCACCACCGTCGAGCAGCTGATCGACGAGGCCAGCGCGAGCCTGAAGGAGAAGCTGGAGCTCGGCCGGTTCGCCCGGTTCGAGGGCGGCTACGTGGCGAGCTACCTGCACCGCAGCGACGCGGCCCTGCCGCCGACCCTGGGCGTGCTCATCCAGCTCGACAAGGACAACGCCGAGGTGGCCAAGGACCTGGCCCAGCAGGTGGCCGCGATGCGTCCGCTCTACACCACGCGGGACGAGGTCCCCGCCGACGTGGTGGAGAAGGAGCGCCGCATCGCCGAGCAGATCACCCGCGACGAGGGCAAGCCGGAGCAGGCCATCGGCAAGATCGTGGACGGCAGGCTGAACGCCTACTTCAAGGACGTCGTGCTCACCGAGCAGGCGTTCGTGAAGGACCAGAAGACCGCGATCAAGCAGGTCCTGGCGCAGAACGGCGTCACCGTCACCGGCTTCGCCCGGTTCCAGGTCGGCCAGGCTTAAAACCAGGCCAGGCCAGGTAGGAACCAGGCCACGCTTAGAACCAGGCAGACCACCAGAAAGGGCCTGATGCCGGAATCCGGACCAGCGGGGGTGCTCCATCCGAGCTGGCGCCGGGTGGTGCTGAAGCTGTCCGGCGGGCTGTTCGCGGGCGCCGAGCCCCTGGGCATCTCGCCGGACGTGGTGGCCCACCTGGCGGCGGAGATCATCGCCGCCGTGAAGGACGGCGTGCAGGTCGCTGCGGTGGTCGGCGGCGGCAACATGTTTCGCGGCGCGGCCCTGGCCGAACGGGGTATCGACCGGGCCCGCGCCGACTACATGGGCATGCTCAGCACGGTCATCAATTGCCTGGCGCTGCAGGACGTGCTGGAGCAACTCGGTGTCGAGACCCGGGTGCAGACGGCCATCACCATGGGCCAGGTGGCCGAAGCCTACATTCCGCGAAGGGCCGTCCGGCACCTGGAAAAGGGCCGCGTGGTGATCTTCGGGGCTGGTCTCGGTGCCCCGTACTTCTCCACCGATACCGCGGCGGCGCAGCGAGCGCTGGAGATCGGCGCCGACGCCGTGCTCAAGGGCACCAAGGTCGACGGCGTCTACGACGCGGATCCGCACACCACCCCGAACGCGGCCCGGTTCAAGCGGCTGGACTACGGTGAGTACCTCAGCCGCGGGCTGAAGGTGATGGATTCCACGGCGGTCACCTTGTGCATGGACAACGGGCTGCCGATCGTGGTGTTCGCGCTCATGGGTGAGGGGAACGTCGTCCGGGCCATCCGCGGCGAGGAGGTCGGCACGCTGATCACCCGCCTGGATGGGCGGGAGAAGGACCAATAGCAGGAGGATCATGCGGGCTGAGGCCGGCGGACAGCTAAGCTCGCTAGAGCATGGCGAGTAAAACGGAGCCGAACAATGATCGATGACACGCTCCTCGAAGCCGAGGAGAAGATGGACAAGGCCGTCTCGGTCGCCAAGGAAGACTTCAGCATCATCCGCACCGGTCGTGCGCACCCGGGCATGTTCAACAAGATCACGGTCGAGTACTACGGCACGCAGACCCCGGTGAACCAGCTGGCCTCCTTCCACGTGCCCGAGCCGAGGATGGTGGTCATCCAGCCGTTCGACAAGAGCTCGCTGGCGGCCATCGAGCGGGCGATCAGGAACAGCGACCTGAGCGTGAACCCGGCCAACGACGGCACGATCATCAGGATCGTGCTGCCCGAGTTGACCGAGGAGCGCCGCCGCGAGTACATCAAGACCGCGCGGCACAAGGCCGAGGACGGCCGCGTCGCGATCAGGAACATCCGGCGGCACGCCAAGGACACGCTGAACAAGATGATGAAGAACGGCGACGCGGGCGAGGACGATGTGCACCGCGCCGAGCGCGAGCTCGACGATCTCACTCACACCTACGAGGCGCAGGTGGACGAGCTGCTCAAGAACAAGGAAGCCGAGCTCCTCGAGGTCTAGGTGGCCACCGACCCAGTCAGACCGTCCGAGGCCGGTACCGGTCCTCAGGTACCTAACGTGGCCGGGTTTCCCGCCTCGCCCCCCGGCCCGGAGCCTGAGCCGGCCAAGGCCGCATCGCGAACGGGTCGCAATCTCCCGGTCGCGATCGGCGTGGGCGCGGCCCTCGGCGGCCTGGTGTTCCTCACCCTGCTCACGGTCAAGGCGACGTTCCTGGCCTACATGGGGGTGGCCCTCGCCATCGCCCTGACCGAACTAGCCGGGGCCTTCGCCAAGCGCGGCATCGAGATCCCGGTGATCCCGGTGGCGGCCGGCGGGGCCGCGATCGTGACCTGCATGTACTGGCTGGGGAGCAGCGCCGCGCTGGCCGCGCTCGCGCTGACCGTGGTCGTCATCTTCGCCTGGCGGCTGCCCGGCGGTCCCTCCGGCTACGTCAAGGACATGACGGCGGGCGTCTTCGCGGTGCTGTACCTGCCGTTCCTCGCCGCGTTCGTGGCCGCCATGCTGGCCCCGGCCGACGGGCCGCGGCGGGTGCTGACCTTCATCATCCTGACCGTGTCCAGCGACATCGGCGGCTACTTCGCCGGGATCACGCTGGGTCGGCCCGGCCGCCATCTGATGGCCCCGGTCATCAGCCCGAAGAAGACGTGGGAGGGTTTTGCCGGCTCGGCCGTCGCCTGCCTCGTCGCGGGATGGCTCTGCGTCACGCTGATGCTGCACGGCCACGCCTGGCAGGGGCTGCTCATCGGGGCCGCGGCGGTGCTCGCGGCGATCCTCGGCGACCTGGTCGAATCCGTGATCAAGCGGGACCTCGACATCAAGGACATGGGCACCCTGCTACCCGGGCACGGCGGCGTGCTGGAGCGCCTGGACTCGCTCCTCGTCGTCGCCCCCGTGGCCTGGCTGCTGCTCTACCTGTTCATTCCAGCGGGTTAACCCGGGCGCCCCGGACCGGAGACCCAGCTCCGCTGCTGCGCGGCGAGCCTGCCGACCAGGCTGGCCGATCCGTGTTCCTTGGCGAGCTGGCGGTCCCGCTCCAGGATCGGCACGATCCACAGCCACCTGACCGGATCCCCGCCGAAGGTGAAGCCGGACAGGTCGGGCGCCTCGGGGCCGGGCAGCGATCCGGGCGAGTCGAGCAGCAGCACCGCGCCGTAGCCCTCGTCGCCGCCCAGCGGGAACGTGGCCGGCTCGTCGTACCAGCGGACGCTGTGCCCGGGGCCGAGCCAGGTCACCGCGCGCCACGGGTACGTAGCGAGCCAGAGGAACACCCGGGCCGCCTGCGCGCTCGGTAGCGTGGTCGCGATCGCGAGCTCGATCCTGGCGTATCCGCTCGGGTCGTCCAGCACCTGCTCGACGACGGGCATCCGCTGGCAGCTCATGCCGACGGTGGACAGGACGGTGTACGGGCGGTGCGGCTCCGCGGGCCGTTCGGTCACTCCGGTCAGCGGCTGCTGGCCGGCCGATGTGTCCCAGTAGTGCCCGCCCGGCCCGACCCTGGCCTGCAGGTGGGCGTGCAGGGCGTGCTGGAACTGGTCCCACCCGCTGGCCGACTGACGCCACCGCCAGTACGCCCGGGACCGCTCGAGCCGGGGCGCGAGCCCCTCCATGGCCTCGTCCAGTGACCAGCCGAACGGCGTCTGGCCGATCACGTCGCGGCTGTACCCCGGCATACCCCGGTTCATGTCGGACCAGCCCGCGATGACGGCGAGCGGCTGGCCGTTCTCCAGGATCGCCACCCCGTCGCCTTCTTCGAACCACAGGGCCTGCAGCGCCGACCCGTCCAGCGATCCGCGGCCGCCGGGGTGCTTGATCAGGCTGGCCGGCATCAGCGGCGTGCGGCCGGCGTCGAGCCGGGCCTGATCGATGGAATCGGGTGCGGGCTGGTGGTTGGCGATCCAGGTGGACGAGATCACCGCGGTGTCGTCGTGCAGGTAGGCGGCCGTGGTCAGCCCGTCGTACTCGACGGTCACCCGCCGGCTCCCGTAGGGGCTGGAACTCTCCAGCAGCGTGACCGGCGTATCCATGACATGAAATGTACTGACTTCGTCACGCCGCACAAACCAATCGGCGGAGCCGGTTACGGCCGCGCCCTATCCTGGTCTGGTGCCTGCTCCCTCACCGGCGCCGGAGCCCGCAGGTCCGCACGAGACCAACGGGCCGGTGCCGCTCGTCCTGGCCAGCCCCGGTCCGGCTGGCAGCCGTCCGGCCAGCAACCGCCCGGCTGGCGGCCGCGGGCGGCCGCCGCGTCACCTGGCTGACCTGCCGCTGGCCGAACGCCGCGCCGTGGTCGCCGGGCTCGGCCAGCCTCCGTTCCGGGCCAGCCAGCTGTCCCGGCATTTCTTCGGACGGTACACCGACCGGCCGGAGGAGATGAGCGACCTGCCGCTGGCGGCCCGCGACCCGCTGACCCAGGCCCTGCTGCCCCGGCTGCTGACCCCCGAGCGCGAGCTCGCCTGCGACGGCGGGACCACCCGCAAGACGCTGTGGCGCACGTTCGACGGGGCGCTGGTCGAGTCGGTGCTGATGCGCTACCCGGAGCGGGTCACGATGTGCGTGTCGTCGCAGGCGGGCTGCGGTATGGCCTGCCCGTTCTGCGCGACCGGGCAAGCCGGGCTGACCCGGAACCTGTCCACCGCCGAGATCGTCGCCCAGGTGGTGGCCGGGGCCCGCATGCTCGCGGCCGGCGAGGTACCTGGCGGGCCCGGCCGGGTCTCCAACGTCGTGTTCATGGGCATGGGGGAGCCGCTGGCCAACTACGCCAGCGTGCTGGCCGCGGTGCGCCGGCTGACCGAACCGGTGCCCGAAGGTATGGGCATCTCCCAGCGTTCGGTCACGGTCTCCACGGTGGGCCTGGTACCGGCCATCACCCGGCTGGCCGCCGAAGGCCTCTCGGTCACCCTGGCCGTGTCACTGCACGCCCCGGACGACGAGCTGCGCGACACGCTGGTTCCGGTCAACCGGCGCTGGAAGGTGGCCGAGGTGCTGGACGCCGCCTGGGGCTACGCCGCGACCACCGGCCGCCGCGTCTCGATCGAGTACGCCCTGATCAGGGACATCAACGATCACGCCTGGCGGGCCGACCTGCTGGGTTCGCTGCTGGCCGGGCGGCTCGCTCACGTCAACCTGATCCCGCTCAACCCGACACCGGGGTCGAAGTGGACCGCGTCGCGGCCCGCCGCGCAGCGCGAGTTCGTCCGCCGCCTGGAAGCGCACGGCGTCCCCGTCACGGTGCGGGACACCCGGGGCCGCGAGATCGACGGCGCCTGCGGCCAGCTAGCCGCCTCGGCTGTGGCCCGCCCGTGAGCCGCGGGTCCTGGCTCCACGAGCTGCGCTGGCGGGCGGTGCACTGGGCCTTCCAGACGGCGCAGCGGGCCGGCGTGGTGACCGCGCAGACCCCGGCCGGGCGGAAGTTCGCCGCGTTCGGCCGCGGTTCGATGGCGGCCTTCCCGCCCGGTTCGGTCTTCGGCGAGCGCTGGATCACGATCGGCGAGGGCACCCTGATCGGCGCCCAGGTGTCCCTGTCCGCCGGGCTGGTGCCCGGCCAGGACCTCGGCCCGGTGCCGGTGCTGCGGATCGGGGACCGCTGCGTGATCGGCCGCGGCAGCCACATCGTCGCGCACCACTCGCTGATCATCGAGGATGACGTGTTCACCGGCCCGTACGTCTACATCACCGACCAGAACCACGGCTACGCCGACCCGGACGTCCCCATCGGCAGGCAGTTGCCGCAGAACGCCGCCGTCCGCATCGGCTCGGGCAGCTGGATCGGGGCCGGCGCGGTGGTGCTGCCCGGCGCGTGCATCGGCCGCAACGTCGTCATCGCGGCCGGTTCGGTAGTGCGCGGCACGGTGCCAGACCGATGCGTGGTGGCGGGCGTCCCGGCCCGGGTGGTCAGGTCCTACGTGCCCGGCGACGGCTGGTCAGCACGGCCCAAGGTGGCCGAGCCTGCTTCAGCGTGGACCGGGCCCGCCGGGGCCGGCGTCGAGCGCGTCGAGGGCCTCGCGCAGCCGGTCGACCCGGCCGGCTAGCCGCGCGGCCACCTGGGTGGCCTCGGCGTCACGGCCGACCGCCGGCAGCGAGCACAGCGCGGCCACCGCCTCCTCGACCTCCTCGAGCCGCCCGGACAGTTGCTCGGCGAGCTCGCGCCCGTCCAGCAGCTCGGCCTGGTCGCGCAGCTGGCTGGCCTTCAGGTAGAGATCGACGAAGACCGACACCTTGGCCTGGAGCACTCCGGGGTCGAACGGTTTGGCCAGGTAGTCCGCTGCCCCCGCGGCGTAGCTGAGGAAGGTCTGCTCCGGCTGGGCGATCGCGGCGGTCAGGAAGATGATCGGCACCTCGCGGGTCCTGGCGTCATGCTTGATCCGGGTGGCGGTCTCCAGGCCGTTCATCCCCGGCATCACGATGTCCAGCAGGACGACCGCGAACTCCTCCTCGAGCAGCGCCTCCAGCGCCTGCTCGCCGGACTGGACCGATACCAGGATCTGGTCCAGCGGGGACAAGATGGCGTCCAGCGCGATCAGGTTCTCGACCCGATCGTCGACCAGTAGGATCCGGGCTTGCCGTGGCACCTGGCTCACCATCCTCATGCTGCCCGTATATCCAGCAGCCCGCCCCCGGCTGGCCTGGTGTCATCGTCTCATGTCCGGGCCAGATCGCTCCTCCCGCGCCCGGCGGAATTGCGCCGCGCCCCCGCCTTAGCCCCGCCAGCCTTCGGCTCCGCCGTCTCTGCCGTCTTCGCCTTGGCGGCCCTCGGCGCGGCTGCCTTCTGTCCCGCCTTCGCTCTGGCCGGCCCCTGCTCCGCCGCCTCCGGTCCCGTGCCCCCCGGTTCCGTCCTCTCCGGTTCCGTCCTCTCCGTTTCCGTCCTCTCCGGCTCCTTCCCCTCCGGTTCCGCCCCCTCCGGTTCCGGGCTCTGCCGTTCTGGCGCCGCCGACGGCAGGCTCATCCTCGGCGTGAATTCCTCGCCGCGCAGCGCGCGCTCGACCAAGTCGACGGCCTCGGCGGTGGCGGCCAGCCGGGCGCCCTCCTTGCGGTACGCGGCCAGCACCGTGTCGATCGCGTGCGGCGGCAGCACGCCCGCGAGCTCGGTCCTGGCCGTGCGGTATCCCTGCCGCGCACCCTCCACGCACGCCTTCGAGTGGTACCTGGCCAGAGCGGCCAGGGCGACCGGGTACCGGCGCAGCACCCCGTGCAGGCGGTAATCCGGTGGCACCACGTCGAGCAGCCAGCCGACCGCCGTGGACTCGAAATCCTCGCTGCCGGGCGGGTGCACCCCGGCCGGCCACCCCGGTGGTATGTATGCGCCCATCTCGACAGCATACCAGCTAATCGAACTCACATTCTAGCTATGCGCGCACCCCTTCCTCCGACCTCCACCGCACCCGTGGCCCGTACAAATCAGTGGTTTGTGGCGTTCTACCGAAACTTCGGTGCACAGCGCCACATCCATGCCTCCCCCGGAGCGTTTGGTTCGCAGAGAGGCGATGCTTGTGGGGCGAGAGGGGTGTCTGGGGTGGGATGCGTTGACAGGCGATTGGGGAGTGACCCCGCCCTGCCCCGGATCCAGATTCACCGTTCCGGACAAAAGTTACAAAATGGCTGAGATCAACCCGCATCCATTTCAGTGAAAGTCCCTCTCTACCGAATCTTTCCGGTAGAGACTCACTTTCTACCGAAAGCCGCGCGGATGTGCGACTGCGCCGCGACGTAGAACACGAGCCTCACCGGTCTCAATAAGCACATGAGTACGCTCACCAATTCGGCCGGGCGACGGAGCGGGATCCTGCGACGGTGCCGACCCAAGGACAGGGAGCGGTCGTCACGGCTTCACAAAGCTGTAACGTCGCCTGTGCGACACTATGGGGTATGGGGAGCTCTCGTTGGAAGCACCGTTCCTACGGGGCGGTTACCACGGTGGCGATCATCTGGGGGGCGGCCTGTCTGGCCGGTTGCAGCAACTCCACGTCATCGAGTGCTGGCTCCAAGCAGTCCGCGTCCTCGCAGATCACGCCGACGCCGACCCCGACAGCCGCCGCGACCTCACCTGTGCCAGTGGGGCCGGCGTCCGGGTCGAGTGCCGCCGGGAATTCGGCGTCGGCGGCGTCGAATTCCCTGTTCCCATTGAAGCCGGGCGATCAGTCGGTCAGACAGGGTTATGTCAACGTAGGCAATCGGCGGCTGCCGCACCGCCGCGTCTACACCATTACCGATGTCACCAAGGTAGTGAATGGCGTGACTGCGATGGTAGCGCTTGACCAGGACTTCGACGGCGGCGAACTGGCCGAGGAGTCGCTCGAGCTTCTTTCCCTCGACAAGGACGGGAATGTGCTGTACCTCGGCTCCTACACTGAGGCCTACGAAGGCGGGCAGTTCGTGAATTCCACCGACGCCTGGCTGAGTGGCATCAGGGGCGGGAAATCGGGGATTCTCGTGCCAGGACACCCGCAGGTGGGCCCGTCGTTCACGCAGGCCGTAGTGCCCGGTGAAGGACCGGCCACCGCTCGGGTGGTGAAGACCGGGGAGAAGAAATGCGTTCCGTTCCGGTGCTTCAGCAACATTGTCGTCGTGGAGGAGAACGGTGCGGAGCTGAAGTACTACGCCCCCGGTGTGGGCGGCATCCTGACCGTGCCGCTCTCGGACCAGCCCCGGGAGACGGAGGAGCTGATCAATGTCACCACGCTCAGCAAGACTGGCTTGGACGAGATCAGCGCCGAGGGCATCAAGCTGGACCAGCACGCGAGAATCGTCTCCGGGGATGTATACGGACACTCCACACCAGCACGGCGGACGACCTGATCCCGGCCAGGAGCCTGCCCTAGTCAGGGTCGAGGGCGTCGCCAAGCGCTATGGCGAGGCGGGAGCCGAGACGGTGGTCCTGACAAACGCCAGTCTGGAACTGGCACGGGGTGAGACCACCAGCCTGGTCGGGGTGTCCGGTAGCGGGAAGTCGACCTTGCTCGGGCTGATCGCTGGGCTGATGCAGCCTGACTCGGGTCGGATCGTTATCGACGGCCAGGACATCACCCGGCTCGACGATCCGGGCCGAGCGCGGCTGCGTGCCCGGCGCGTCGGGGTGGTGCTGCAGAGCGGCAACCTGATCCCGTTCCTCACCGCCGTCGAGAACGTCGAACTCGCCATCCGGCTGGCCGGCGGCAGCCGAGCCGCCCGGGGCGCTAGGGACCTGCTGTCCGAACTTGGGCTGGCTGGGCGGCTGCACCATCTGCCTCGCCGGTTGTCGGGCGGCGAGGCCCAACGGGTCGCGGTGGCCGTCGCGCTGGCCAACCAGCCCGATCTGCTTCTGGCGGACGAAGTGACGGGCGAGCTCGACACCCAGAGCGCCGAGCAGGTGATGACCGTCATCCTCGACGCCTGGCGGGAACGAGGCCTTACTGTGTTGTTCGTTACCCACAGTCGAGAGCTGGCCGCGCAGGCACAGCGCAGGCTGCGCCTCATCGACCGCGAAGTGCGTCCAGCGTGAAGCGGCCGGCAGGCATCAGGGTCGATGCGGTCAGCAAGAACTACCGGACGTCATCCGGGCTCGTCCGGGCGATCGATGGTGTCACCCTGGAGGTGCAGCCCGGCGGCAGCCTCGCCATCACCGGTCGCAGCGGCTGCGGCAAGTCGACCCTGCTGGGCCTGATCGGCGGGCTGGAAGCCCCCACCGCGGGCCGAGTGGTGGTGGGCGGTCTGGACCTGTCCAGCATGTCGGACCGGCAGCGGGACCGAGTGCGACGCGAGCACGTCGGGTTCGTGTTCCAGGCGGACAACCTGCTGCCGTACCTGACCGCGGCCGAGAACGTGGCCTTGCAGGTGGCCCTTCATCCATCAGACGGCGGCGAACGGCGGTGCCTGGAGCTGCTGACCGGGTTGGGGCTGGGCGATTGTGTCGACAAGCTCCCCGACCAGCTCTCTGGCGGGCAGCGGCTGCGCGTCGCGGTCGCTCGTGCCCTGGTCCATCACCCCGGCGTGGTGCTCGCCGACGAGCCCACCGGCGCTGTTGACGCCGACAACGCCCACGTCATCGTCGATCTCCTACTTGCTGCCCAGGCCTCGACCGGCGCCACGCTGGTTATCGTTACCCACGACGACGACGTGGCGCGGCGGCTGGAACGGACGCTGCGCCTTCAGGATGGGCGGCTGGTCGACGCGGACCGGAAGCGTCGTGTGGGCTAGATGTTCGGCTACGTCTGGCGCGATCTGGTGCGCAATCCGCGCCGGACGCTCGCCGCCCTGGTCGGGATCACCCTCGGCGTCGGCCTGTTCTCCGGCGTCTTGTTCTTCAGCGACGGGTCCCGTGCGACGCTGACCAAACGGGCCCTCGCGCCCCTCGCGCTTGACATGCAGGCCGTCCTCACCGCCCCGATGGGCCGGGCCCTGCGACTGGACGAGCGGCTCGACGCCGCCGGGACGCTCCGGCCTGGCGGGCAGGCGCGGTTCACGCTCACCGTCGTGAACCAGGCCGCGGTGGCTGCCAACGAGGTGGTGGTCGCCGACGAGCCGCCACCACCGCTGCGTTACGTGCCCGGTTCGATGCGACGCAACGGTGTTCTGGTCCGTGACGTCGACAGCCAGATCCCGCTCGCCCAGGGGTCGGCGAAAACGGGCCTTAACCTGGGCACGATCCCGCCCAGGACGACGATCACCCTCCAGTACCTGGCGCGGGCATCGAGCGCGGTCCGCATGGTCTCGTCGTTGCCGTTGCAGGGCAGGATCTCCAGTCGCGAGAACGTAGTGCCAGAACAGGCCAACGCCCGTGAGCCGGTCACCCTGTCGCGCCTGGAGGAGCAGTTGCGGGGGATCCCCGGCGTGGTGGCCGCTGACGGGCTGTCCTTCGTCGACCTGCCGGCCTCGTCGTTGCACGCCGGCGGTGTGACAATCAAGGATCCGGTGCGGGTGTTCGCCTTCGAGCCGCAGTACCAGCAGCACTACCCGTCGATCCGGGTGGCGGCCGGTGCGTTCCGATCCGGGTCGGCCGAGCTCAGTGCGGAGGCCGCCCGGTCGCTCGCCGCACGTCCGGGCGGCACGGTCATGCTGAGCATCCCCGGCGACCGCAAAATCCTCGCCCTGCCGGTCAGCGCGGTGGTCGACATCGCACAAGCCAAGCCCCTGTTCTACAGCCGGAAGTCGAAGAAGCTGGAGGACTTCCTGTACGTACCGAACGTCGTCGTGGTGAGCCCGGAAATCTTCCAGCACAAGATCGTTCCCGCATTCCAGGCCGTGGCGGCCCAGGAGGGGAACGTGGTTAAGAACCTCCCGGTGTCAGAGGTGGACGTGCTCGTCGAGCGCTCCCGCCTCAACGCCGATCCGGCTACGGCGTTCGCGCAGACGGCGACCATCGCCCGGTCCGTGCGGGCGGCGGCCCCCGATCAGACCTACCTGATCGACAACATCTCCAACACCCTCGAAGTCGCCAGGGACGACGCATCCGTGGGCCGCAGGATGTTCATCTTTCTCGGCTTCCCTGGAGTCCTGCTGGCGGTCTTCCTCACCGCCTATTCCGGCAGCATCCTGGCCAGCAGTCAGCGGCGGGAGAACGCTCTCCTGCGGTTGCGCGGAGCTCATCGCGGGCACCTGATGCGGATCCTGGTCGCCAAAGCCGTGATCTTGGCCGGGGTGGGATCCGCCATCGGCACGGGCCTTGGGTTCCTGCTGGTGATGGCGGTGCTCGGCCGCGCCGCGCTGCTGGACGCGTCGGCACGCGACCTGACTGTGTCTGCGCTGGTCGGGCTCGGTGTCGGGATGGTGGCCACCGCGCTGGCACTGTGCCTCCCGGGGATTCGATCGCTAGGGCACGAGATCAGCCAGGAGCGCCGGGAGATCGCGGTGAACACCGTTCCGGCGTGGCGGCGCTGGCGGCTGGACGTCGCGCTGTTGGCGGCGACCGCGATCGCCGAAGGCGTTGCCTATTATTCGGGTGCCTTCGACGCCCCGGTGGCGTCTGTATCCCTGGGCCAGGCGGTCCAGCTCCCTTCGCGCCTGCTGGTGGCCCCGCTGATCGCCTGGTTCGGTGGCACGCTCCTCGCCATCCGGGTGTTCCAGACGGTCACGGCACGGCTTCCGGTGGCTGCCCCGCCGGCCTTCGGGCCGCTGGTGAGAGGGAATCTGATCCGGAGCCTGAGGCGGCGATACTGGGCGCTCGCCACCGGGACGGTGGGGGTCGGCCTGGTGATCGCCCTCGGCGTGGCGCTCGCGTCGTTCTCCGCGACCTACGACCGGAGCAAGCTCGCCGATTCGACCTTCACCGTCGGCTCGGACCTTCGCGTCACTCCCAGCCCGCTAAGCCCGCTGCCTCACCCGACCAGCGCCGCCGCCAGGTTGAAGGTGGACGGCGTGGCCTCGGTAACGCCGGTCGTCTTCAAGCTCGAGAACTCGGTGTTCATCGCGCAGTTCAACCAGGACCGCAGGGATCTCGCGGCGATCGACCCGGCGACGTTCGCGCGCACGGCGGCAGTGTCGGACTCGGACTTCGTCGACCAGCCCGCGCTTGAGGCGCTGGCGGGCCTGCGGACGCATCCGGACGGCCTGCTGGTCGACGCCGAAACGGCGGCCAGCTTCGACGTCAATACAGGCGATACCGTCCGGGTTCTCCTCGCCCGGGGGACCAAAAAGCAGGCATTGCGCCCGTTCCAGGTGGTCGGCATCTTCAACCGCTTCCCCGGGTTTCCGCTCGGGACGAACCTCGTGGTGAACCTGGCCTTCTACCAGGCGGCGACCGGCCTCACCGAGGCGGACTTCTTCCTGCTGCGATCTGCCCAGCCCGGTCCCACCGGCTTGGCGCGGGCCGAGCACGCGCTCCGGGCGGGCCCCGGCAGCGTCGACCCGATGATCATCGATTCCACCCGAACCGCGCTGAACAAGGACCAGTCCAGCCTGACGGCACTGGACATCAACGGCCTGGTCCAACTGGACGCCTTCTTCATCACCGTGATGAGTGCCGCCACCATCGGAGTCTTCGTCTTCGGCCTGTTGCTGCACCGTCGCAGGGAGTACCTGACCATGCGCGCGCTAGGGATGGCGGGCGGCACACTGTTCGGCCTGGTCCTCGGGGAGAGTGTGCTGGTGGTTTGCTGCGGGCTGCTGGCGGGCGTGCCGGTTGGGATCGGAATGGGCTACCTGCTCGTCCACGTCCTGCGGCCGTTGTTCATCCTCGACCCGGTGAGTACCATCACGATCGGCCCGAT
>Ga0207678_10003159_pt1 | contig 14898 bp, 11 predicted proteins | sample KBSC63metaG_FD_184319 | JGI IMG/M metagenome (GOLD analysis project Ga0207678, IMG submission 184319) | Corn rhizosphere microbial communities from Kellogg Biological Station, Michigan, USA - KBS C6-3 metaG (SPAdes) (version 2) | ecosystem: Host-associated > Plants > Roots > Rhizosphere > Soil ...
GGATGCCGTCGGCGAGCCGGGCGGGGACGTCGACCACGAGCGTGCTCGGCCTGCCCATGTCCACACCTTGCGTGATCGTGATGCGGGCCGGTGGGTCGATGGTGCCGATCTCCGCGAGGTAGGCGCCGAACGCGGCGGCGGCCGCGCCGGTGGCCGGGTCCTCGTACACCCCGCCGGGCGGGAACGGGTTGCGCGCGTCGAACGTGGCCGGACCGCTCCGGTGGACGAGCTGGACCGTCGTCCAGTCGCGCGCGGCCATCAGCGCGCCGAGCCGGTCGAAGTCGTAGTCGAGCCGGGCCAGGCGCGCTCGGGCCGCCGCGGCGAGGACGAGGTGCGCCGCCCCGGCGAAGGCGACCCGCGGCGGCAGTGCGGCATCGAGGTCGTCGGCCGTCCACCCCAGTGCGGCGAGCGCCTCGACGACGTCGGCGTCGGCGACCGGGTCGACCCGTGGGGCCACGCTCACGAGCGTGGCCACGATCCGGCCGTCCTCCGCGGCGGTGTCGACCAGGACGCGTCCGGAGCGCGTGTGCAGCGCGAGCCGACCGGGCCCGTGCCGCTCCGCGTAGGCGACCGCGGCGGCGATCGTGGCGTGGCCGCAGAACGGCACCTCGGCCAGCGGGCTGTAGTACCGCACCGGGCGGTCGCGGGCATCGCCTCCGGGCAGCAGGAACGCGGTCTCCGAGTAGTTGACCTCGGCGGCGATCGCCTGCATGGCCGCCGCGTCGAGGTCGCCCGCCTCGAGGACGACCCCAGCGGGGTTGCCGCCCGTCGGGAGTTCGGTGAACGCGGCGTAGCGCAGGATCTCGGTCACGCCCCTCCTCCTCGGTTCGTCGAGCCCGGTGGCAGCGGGAGCTCCCACCGCCAGATCGGCCCGTCCTCGCTGTCGAGCTCGGCGGTGCGGGTGAAGCCGAGGCCGGTGAGCACCCCGGTCGAGGGGTTGGCCTCCGCGAGGGTGTGCGCCAGCACCGTGCGGACGCCCGCGGCGCGGGCCCGGGCGATCAGCTCGGCAGCGGCGGCGGTGGCCAGGCCGCGGCCCCGGTACGCCGGGGCGATGCTGTAGCCGATCTCGACGGTCCCGTTCGCGGGCGGCCCGGTGTAGCCGCCCGCGCCGATGAGCGTCCGATCGGCGGCGTGCACGAACAGGTGCGTCCACCACCGCGCGGGCATACCGTCTTCGAGGGCGGCCAGGCAGCTGGCGATGGCGCCGTCGAACTCCATGTAGCCGGGAGCTACCCGCAGGTCGTACGCCCGCTCGAACCCGGGCACGTCGTCGAGCAGCAGCCGCAGGTGCTCCGGCGTGGCCGCCTCGATCGTGACGGCGTCGCTCCGCACCCCTTCCCCCACTTTCACTTTATACCGGATGGAAAGCGCTCATGAGGTCGAGATTTCGCCTCCATAATCGCCGCCGTGAACTACGTGGTGGGGCTCGACGAGATCGAACAATCGCAGGTCGCCGAGGTCGGGGGGAAGGGGGCCAACCTGGGGGAGCTGTCGCGGATCGAGGGCGTACGGGTGCCGCCGGGCTTCTGCGTGACGGCGGACGCGTTCCGGGAGATCGTGGCCGCGGCGCCGTCGTTCGCCGGTGTGCTCGAACGCCTGGAGGGTCTGCGACCGGACGACCGGGAGGCTATCGGCGCGATCAGCGCCGAGGCCCGCGGGGTGATCGAGGAGATCCCGCTGCCCGACGACCTCGTGGCTGCGGTCGGCGCCGCGCTCGCCCGGCTCGGCGAGCACGCGGCCTACGCGGTGCGCTCGAGCGCGACGGCGGAGGACCTGCCGACCGCGTCCTTCGCGGGCCAGCAGGACTCCTACCTCAACGTCGTGGGCGTGGCGGCGATCCTCGAGCACGTCCGGCGGTGCTGGGCGTCGCTGTTCACCGAGCGGGCGGTCACCTACCGCCTGCGCAACGGCTTCGACCACCGCAGGGTCCACATGGCCGTCGTCGTGCAGGCGATGGTGTTCCCGCAGGCGGCCGGGATCCTCTTCACCGCCGATCCCGTCACCTCGAACCGCAGGGTCGCCACCGTGGACGCCGCCTGGGGCCTCGGCGAGGCGCTGGTCTCCGGCGTGGTGAGCGGGGACGTCTACACCGTGCGCGACGACGAGGTCGTCGCGAAGACGGTCGGCGCCAAGGAGCACGCCGTCGAGGCCCTGCCCCAAGGCGGCACCCGAACGACGACGGTCGCGCCGGAGCGGCGGCGGCAAGCGGTGCTGACGGACGCGCAGGTCGTGCGGCTCGTGCGGCTGGGCAGGCGGATCGAAGCGCACTTCGGCCGTCCGCAGGACATCGAGTGGTGCCTGGTCGACGACGACTTCGCCGTCGTCCAGAGCAGGCCGATCACCACGCTGTTCCCCGTGCCGGTGACCGACGACGGGGCGAACCACGTCTACGTCTCCGTGGGTCACCAGCAGATGATGACCGACGCGATGAAGCCGCTCGGGCTCGCGCTGTGGCAGATGACGACCCCGCGGCCGATGGCAGAGGCGGGCGGGCGGTTGTTCGTCGACGTCGCCGCGCTCCTGGCGGCACCGACGAGCCGCGCACGGATGCTGGACCTCGCGAGGTCCGACCCGTTGATCGGGGACGCGCTGCAGACCGTCGTCGACCGCGGCGACTTCCTCCCTCCGCCCCCGGACGAGGCGCCCGCCGTTGCCCCGCCGGGCGGCGAGCAGCCTCTGATCGAGGCCGACCCGGCGCTCGTCGTCGAGTTCATCGAGCGCAGCCGGGCGTCCCTCGCCGCGCTGGAGCGCGACATCGCGACGATGTCCGGACCGGAGCTGTTCGACTTCATCCGGGGCGACATCGGGGAGCTGCGGCGGGTCCTGTTCGACCCGCGGAGCCTCCAGGTGATCATGGCGGGGATGGACGCCACCTGGTGGCTCAACGAGCACCTTCAGGAGTGGCTCGGCGAGAAGAACGTGGCCGACACGCTCACGCAGTCCGTCCCGCACAACGTGACGTCGGAGATGGGGTTGGCGCTCCTGGACGTCGCCGACGTGATCCGCCCGCACCCGGACGTCGTGGAGTTCCTGCAGCAGGTCGAGCTGGCAGGGTCCTTAGATGACGGTTTCCTCGACGAGCTCGCCACGGTCGCGGGCGGCCCCGCGGCCCGCGACGCCATCCGGACCTTCCTCGACGAGTACGGCATGCGCTGCCCCGGCGAGATCGACATCACGAGGCCGCGCTGGAGCGAGCGACCCGCCATGCTCGTGTCGACGATCCTCGGCAACGTCCGCAATCACGAGCCCGGCGCGGGCAAGCGGCTCTTCGAACGGGGACGGCAGCAGGCGTGGGAGAAGGAAGCCGAGCTGCTGGAACGCCTCCTGGCCCTGCCGGACGGGCAGCAGAAGGCCGACGAGACCAAGCGGATGATCGACCGCGTCCACACCTTCGCCGGGTACCGGGAGTACCCCAAGTACGGCATGGTCTGCCGCTACTTCGTGTACAAGCAGGCCCTGCTGCGGGAGGCCGAGCGCCTCGTGCGGGCAGGGGTCCTGCGCGCGCTCGACGACGTCTTCTACCTCCGGTTCGACGAGTTCGACGAGGTCGTGCGCACGAACCGGGCAGACGAGCGGCGCATCCGCGAGCGGCGGACGGAGTTCCGGTCGTTCCAGGAGCTCAGGCCGCCTCGGGTGTTCACCTCGGACGGGGAGGTCATCACCGGTACCTACCGCCGCGACGACCTCCCGCCGGGCGCGCTCGCCGGGCTGGCGGTGTCCGCGGGCACCGTGGAGGGGCGGGCCCGTGTGATCGTGGACATGGCGCAGGCCGACCTCGAAGCGGGCGACATCCTGGTCACCGCCTACACCGACCCCAGCTGGACGCCGTTGTTCGTCGGGATCACGGCGCTGGTGACGGAGGTGGGCGGCCTGATGACGCACGGCGCGGTGATCGCGCGGGAGTACGGCCTGCCCGCCGTCGTGGGGGTCGAGAACGCCACCCGCCTCATCCAGGACCGGCAGCGCATCCGCGTGCACGGCACGGAGGGCTACGTCGAGCTCCTGCCCGGCTGACTCACGCGCACGGCAGTTCCGCGGTCAGCCGCGTGCCGCCGCCCGGGGGACTGGCCACCCGCACGGCTCCCCCGGCGGCGGCGACGCGGTCGGCCAGCCCACGCAGGCCTGCGCCTTCGGGGTCGGCCCCGCCGACGCCGTCGTCGACCACGCTGACGACGAGCACGCCGTGCTGCACCCGCGCGTCGACCGTGACGGAGGTGGCGGCCGAGTGCTTGGCCGCGTTCGCGAGCGCCTCGGAGACCACGAAGTAGGCGGCCTGCTCCACCGGGTCCGGCAGCCGCCCGCCGGGCACGGCTTCCACGACGGCGGGGATCGACGAGCGTTCGGCGAGCGTGGTGAGCGCGGGCCCGAGCCCCGCGTCGGTGAGCAGCACGGGGTAGATCCCGCGGGCGAGCTCGCGCAGCTCCTCCAGCGCGCCGGTGAGCTCGTCGCCGGTCTCCGCCAGCAGGGCGGCGACCTCGGTGTCCGGCGCCGATCCCAGCCGCCTACCCGCCAGCTTCAACGCCAGCGCCGCGGTGACGAGGCGTTGCTGCGCGCCGTCGTGCAGGTCGCGCTCGACCCGGCGGCGGGCGGCGTCGGCCGCCTCGACGATCCGGGCGCGCGACTCGCGCACGTCGCGCAGCTGGGCCTGCACCTCGGCGTGCAGGCGTTCGTTCTCCACCGCCATCCGCGCACCCGCCGCGACCGCGCTGACGAGCTCGGGGTGCTCGGCGAGCGCGGTGTCGTGCACGAGCACCGCGAGGCGGTCGCCGTCGCGCTCGAGGTAGGTCAGCGCCCGGCCCGCCGGGGTGGGGGTCACCGCGACCGGCACGCCGCGGGAGTCGACGAACGCTCCGCGTTCCGGCAGCCAGAACGCCACCCGCAGCGACGGGTCGTGCAACGTCCGCGCGAGCACGTGCTCGAGCCGGTCGGGCGGCAGGCCCGCGCCCAGCTCGACGATCATGCTGCTGACCCCCGACCGGTCGAGGCGGCTGCGCAGCACGCCGTAGAGCAACGCCAGCGGCCAGACCACCAGCACGACCTGCGACGACCAGGCCAGCACCGCGGCGGGCGCGGGGGCCAGCCCCGCGAGCAGACCGATCCGCTGGACGATGAGGGTCCCCAGGATCACGACGGCGCCCACGACGGCCGGGCCCATGGCGCGGCGCTGCGCCCCGCCCGCGCGCCACCACCGGACGAGCACCACGGCGAACAGCGTGACGAGGAGCGCCGTGACGGCGAGCAGGGTCACCACCACCGGCCAGCCCTGCGACGTCTGGAGCAGGACGGCGGCCGAGCCGCTCGATGCGCCGATCACGACGAGGTTGCGGGGGCAGTTCCAGCACGCGCCGGAGAGCGCGGCCAGCACCACCAGCAGCCCGACGGCGGGAACGGTGAGCAGGTAGCCGATCACGACGAGGCCCCGCTCCAGCCGGGTCTCGATCCGGCCGGTCGCGAACACGACCAGCAGGTGGACGAGCACGGCCAGGGGCAGGCTCGACGTCACGAAGCCGAACACGAACCAGGCGGGCTGGGCAACCGCACCCGCGAGGCGCAGCAGCCAGGCGAAGCCGAAGAGCACCATCAGCAGGCCGGTGTGGTGGTCCGGCCGCCGCGACCACGCCATCAGCCCGACCCCGATGAACGACCAGCCGACGGCCAGGTTCAGCACCAGCGTCGGGGCGAGCACCTCCGCGGGCACGGGGTAGCCGCCGAGCAGCAGCGCCGCACCGCCCGCGATCCCGGCGGCCAGGCCGCAGGCCCCCACCGCCAGCCGCCCGCCCTCCCGCACGGCCACGGGGCCTGCCTCGTCCGCCATGGGCTAAGCCTGGCGATGCGGGACGAGGGTCGCCACCGTGGACCGGAGCGCGGCGGGCTCCTCCTGCTGGAGGACCCGGGAGTTCCGGTCGGCGCCGCGCCGCCCGCCGAGCACGGAGAGCGCCGCGTCGCGCACGCGTCGGGCCACGGGCGAGCGCAGGTGCGCCAGCCGGGTCAGCTGGTCGGCCCGGTCCTGGACCCGCCGCACCGCGGGCAGGCGCCGGTCGGTGTAGCGGGCCAGCGCGTCCGGCAGCGGTCGGCCGCCGGTCAGCTCGGCCACCAGCACCGCCGCGTCGACGAGCGCGCTGTTCGCACCCTGGCCCGCCGTCGGCGCCATTGCGTGGGCGGCGTCGCCCAGCAGCACCCGTCGTCCGCTGTGCCACCGCGCGCAGTCGACGCGGACGACGTCGTTGACCAGGAGGTCGTCGAACCCCGCGACGCCGTCGAAGGCCGGGGCGCTCTCGGGGAGGACGGCGGCCCAGGCGCGGCGCAGGGCGTCGAGGTCGCGGGCCGCGACGGCGGCGCGGACCTCCGGCGCGGCGACGGATGCGTAGAAGTAGTGGGTGGTGGCGTCGACGGGGGCGCCGCCGAACAGCCCGATCGGCGTCCAGTACTCGCCGTCGGGCACCGGGCGGTCGGCGGGCACGAGCCCGCGCAGGTAGGCGTACCCCGTGTCGCGCACCCGCGCCTCGAAGTTCCCGGTGGCCCGCACGGCGGACCGCACGCCGTCGCAGCCGACGACCAGATCGGCCTCGATCCGCTCCCCGGACGCGGTGGTGAGGGTGCCGTCCGGGTCGGCCAGGGTGACCGCGACGCCGAGGAGGCTGCCGATCCGGGGCTCGCCGCGCACCGCGTCGAGCAGGACCTCGTGCAGGAGGCTGCGGCGCACGGCCAGCATGTGGTCGAGGCCTTCGCCGTAGGCGGGCACGCCGATCGCGGTGACGGTCCGGCCACCGGCGCTGCGGATCGTGGCCCCGTCCATGCGATGCCCCGCCGCGCGCAGGGGCCCGTCGAGCCCGAGGCCGCCGAGCACCGCGAGGCCGTTCGGCTGCAGGAGGATGCCCGCCCCGACGGCCGTGATCGCGGGCGCGCGCTCCAGCAGGGTGACCGTCGCCCCCGCCCGGGCGAGCAGGACCGCGGTCGCGAGACCGCCGATGCCCGCACCGACGACCGCGACGTGCTGCCCGTCCACGCTCATGGCTCCAGGGTCGCGGGGACGCCCCGCGCGGCCTACAGGGTTGACCCTCGACCCTCAGACGAACAGCGCGGAGACCTCCCGCCGCTCGGCGAGCGCGGCCATCTGTTCGTCGGTCGGTCGTTCGTGGAACCGCTCGGCCGCGTCGAGGAGCCGGGGCAGGATCTCGACGTCGCCGGTGGTGAGCAGGAACGCCTCGGGGCGGCCGAGCACCCAGTGCGCGGCGAGGTCGATGTCGGCCTGCTCGCGCAGCGGCTCGTACCAGGTCGCGGCCGTGGCGGAGCGGCCGTCCCAGCGGCGCAGCGCGAGGCTCTTGATCGTTTGCAGGGCGACGTTGCGCTCGGCGCACACGGCGGCCAGCGCCTCGAAGCGCTCGGCGTAGCGGGGGTCTTGCATCTGGACGTAGTTGTAGGGCAGGAGGACGGAGTCGAACGGGAAGCGTTCCAGGCTGCGGCGGTGCATCTCGGGCACCGACAGGCCGTGCCCGGTGACGCCGATGAAGCGCACGAGGCCTTCCTCGCGGGCTTCGATCGCGGCTTCGAGGGCGCCGTCGGCACCCAGTGCGGTCTCCCACTCGATCACGTCGACCAGGTTGTGCAGCTGGATCGCATCCACCCGGTCGACCCCGAGGCGGTCGAGCGAGCGGCGGATCTCCTCGCGCGCGGCGCGGTAGGTGCGCTCGCCGGTCTTCGTCGCCACGAAGAAGGTGCCCGGGTTGCGGCGCAACCACGTCGCGATGCGCAGCTCGGCGTCGCCGTAGCTCGCGGCGACGTCGATGTGGTTGATGCCGTGTTCGAGCAACAGCTCGAGCGCCCGGTCGGCGTCTCCCTTGGAGACCTTGCCGAGGGCCGCGGCGCCGAAGACGGCGCGGCTCGAGTCGTGACCGGTCGCGCCGAACGGCGCCCGCTCGATCATGGGGTGGAGCCTACTGCGCGCCGGACCCCGCCGCCCGGCGCCGACCGGCCGCTCAGGTCGCGGCGGCTGCTTCCGGCGGCCACGGCCCGCCGGACCGCAGACCCGCGGACCCGGCAGCGGCGACGGCCTCGTCGAGCACCTGCCGCACGGGGACGTCGATCGCACCGGCCACCGCCGCGACGTCCTCGAACTCCGGGGTGGCGTGCACGATCCGGCCCGCCCGCAGCCCGACCTTCACCCGCACGTCCCCACCGCGCACCGACACCGTGCGCCAGTCCCTCGCCAGCGCCGTGCGCGACACCGGGTGTTCGCGGACGCCGAGCGTGGAGGTCAACGACAGCACCGCGGCGCGCAGCCCGTCCCGGTCGGCGTCGTGGGCGAGCACGGAGAGCGTGTGGGCAGGCCTGCCCTTCTTCATGAGGATCGGCACGAGCCACGCGTCCGCGGCGCCCCGCGCGAGCAGCGCCGACAACACCGTCGGCCACAGGCGGGGGTCCATGTCGTCGACGTTCGTCTCCAGGACCCACATCGTCCCGCTCGGCTCCTCCGGCTCGCCGACCACGACCCGGACGACGTTGGCCCGCTCGGCGACGTCGCGACCGCCCGCCCCGATCCCGACCGCCGAGACCGCGAACGGGGGGAGTGCGCCGCATTCGTCCGACACCGCCCGTACCAGTGCCATCCCGGTCGGCGTCGCGAGCTCGCCCTCGCCGCCCGCGAACACGCGCCAGCCCTTCGCCAGCTCGAGGACCGCGGGCACCGGGACCGGCAGGGCGCCGTGGGCGGAGCGGACCCGGCCCGATCCCACCGCGACCGCGCTCGTGACCACCCGCTCCACACCCAGGTCGGCGAGCGCCGCGGCGACCCCCACGATGTCGGCGATCGAGTCCCACGAACCCACCTCGTGGAAGTGCACCTCGTCGGGGTGCCGTCCGTGGACGCGCGCCTCGGCGTCGGCGAGGAGGCTGAACGCGGCGAGCGCCCGCTCGCGCACCGGACCGGGCAGGTCCGCCGCGTGCAGCAGGGACCGGATCTGCGCCCACGCGCGGTGCGGGTGGTCCTCGGCGGTGCTCGCGACGTCCACCTTGAGCGCGCGCAAACCGGCCCGGCTCACCACGCGCGTGCGCACCTCGACCTCGCCGGGCACCACCGCCGAGACCGCCGAACGCACCACGTCCACCGCGGCGCCCGCGTCCAGCAGCGCTGCGAGCAGCATGTCGCCCGCGACGCCCCCGCTCGCATCGACCCACAGGTGCCGCCCGACGCTCACGGGCCCACGCTAGAGGTGCGCCCTCACCGCAGCAGGTCCGCGGTCAACAGCGGCCAGGCGCGGTGCAGCTCGCGCTGCCAGTAGACCCAGTTGTGCGTGCCCGCCCCGTACAGGTCGACGGTGGCCGCGGTCCCGACGGCCTGCAGGTGCTGCGCGAAGGCCCGGTTCTGCGCGCCGATGGAGACCTCGATCGGGTCGGTCGTGGCGCCCGCCGCGTCGAGCGGGCCCGGCTTCCCGTCGCCCGCCGCGAGGAACACGCGGGTGCCGCGCAGCTCGGGGGCGAGGTCGTAGGGGTTGTGGCGGGCCCAGTTCGCGGCGGCGGTGACGGGGTTGCCCCACAGCGCGTCGGGGTCGGCGCCGGTCTCCTGGCGCACGAGGCCGCGGTAGTCCTGGGTGACCGCCTCCGACAGGCGCGTGTGGACGATGCCGCTGATCGAGGCGGCGGCGCCGAACCGGCCGGGATGGCGGGCGGCGTAGCCGAGGGCGCCCAGCCCGCCCATCGACACGCCGGCGACGGCCTGCCGGTCGCCCGCCCGGTAGCCCGCCGCGAGCAGGGCGGGCAGCTCCTCGGTGTGGAAGGTCTCCCACCTGGGCCCGGAGCGCCAGTCGGAGTAGAACCCGGCGCTGCCGCCCTCGGGCATCACGACGAGCAGGTCGGCGTCGCGGCTCAACGTCTCGATGTCGGTGGAGCGGGTCCAGCTCAGGTAGTCGTCGCAGCACCCGTGGAGCAGGTACAGCAGGGGCCACCGGCGGTCCGGCGCGGCGGCGTAGCGCACCGGGAGCAGCAGGCGCACGTTCACCGCCTTGCCGAGGGCGGGCGAGTGGACCGTCAGGTCCCAGGCGCGGCCCTGCACCTGCCGGGTGCCGAGGATGCGCGCGACGTCTGGCGGCGGCGCGGGTGCAGCCGCGGGCTGCGGTGCGCCGCACCCGCTCGCCAACCCCAGGAACCCGAGGATGACGAGTGCCGCCGCCAGAACCCCCCGTCCGCCGCGCACGGCCGGACCGTCGCACACGCCGCGGCGGCCGACAACGCGCCGGAACCCGAACCTGACGTCCGGTCAGCTTTTGCGGCTAGCCGTTGTTCTCGTACGTCCCGACGAGGACCCCCCGCGCGAGGGTGTGGGAGAAGAGGTTGAAGCCGAGGAACGCGGGGGTGGCGCCCTCCGGCAGCTCCAGCGACTCGACGTCGACGGCGTGCACGACGAAGTAGTAGTGGTGCACGCCGTGCCCGGGCGGTGGGGCCGAGCCGAGGTAGCGGTTGAGGCCCGCGTCGTTGGCGAGGGTGACGGCGCCGTCGGGGAGAGCCGCGCTGTTCTCGTCGCCCGCGTTGGAGTCGAGCGAGGTGACCGTGACCGGGATGTCGGCCACCGCCCAGTGCCAGAACCCGGACGCCGTGGGGGCGTCGGGGTCGTAGCAGGTGACGACGAACGACTTCGTCTCTTCCGGGAATCCGCTCCACGACAGCTGCGGCGAGACGTCCTCGCCGCCCGCGCCGAAGATCCCCGAGAGGTGGGGCTTCCCGAGCTGTTCACCGTCGGCGAGGTCGGAGCTGGTCACGGAGAAGGACCCGACCTGGGGCAGGTCGGCGTAGGGGTCGCGAGACATGCGTTCGAGGCTAGTCCTCCCCGCCCGCGGTCTCCTGGCGGGAAGAACCGGGTGTCGCGGTGGTGAAGACGGGCCAACCGATCTCGGTGCGCCACGCCGACCGGTCCTCGGTGTCGCGGGGGCCGACGAGGTAGGTCTCGTGCACGGGGCCCGCGACCCGGAGGGCGTTCCCGGCGAGGTACGTGCCCAGGGCGCCGTAGGTGACGTCGATGTCGTCGTGGGGGCCGTGGTGCACGGTGAGCGCGAGTTCGCGCGACGGGAGCTCGAGCGGGTGGGCGCGGCCCACGCGCACGTCGGCGTCGGTCGGGAGGAACACGGTGGCGCGGCCGGAGCCGTGGGTGAACAGGGCGTTGTCGTACCGACCGCCGGGCGGCCCGACCGGCCGGGCACCCGCGGCGGCCGCGGCGGCGTCGATCTCGGCCATGGCCGCGGCGTACCAGTCCAGGATCTCGGCGCTGTCGACTTCGCCGCTGACCGCCGTGACCCGCCGCGCCGGGTCGCGCCGGTGGACGACCTGGAGGCGCGGCTGGTCCGGGGCGAGCAGGCGTTGCAGTGCGCCGACGGCCTCGGCGGTGGCGGCGAGCCTGCGTTCGAGCCGGGCGAGGTGGTCGCTGATCAAGGCGGCGCGTTCGTCGACGTCGGCGGCGAGCAGGCGGGCGATGTCGCGGACCGGCATGTCGAGGTCGCGGAAGCGCCGGATGATCTGGGCCGACGGGATCTGGTCCGTGGAGTAGTAGCGGTAGCCCGAGTGCGCGTCGACGTGCTCGGGCGCGAGCAGCTCGGCCTCGTGGTAGTGCCGCAGCGTCTTCACGCTCAGGTGCGTCACGGTGGCGAACTCGCCGATGCTCAGCAGCGCGGTCACGTCGACGAGCGTGCACCCTCCCGCAGGGGGAGGGTCACGGGGGAGTGGTGTCGATCACCCGGGCTGGACTCTCCCGCTGCCGGAGACCGCACCGTCGGTGCCATGACACCGACACTCGTCGACCGCTACTTCGCCTTGGCCGCCGCGCCCGACTTCGACGCCTACCTGGCCCAGTTCACCGACGACGCCGTGGCCGAGGACGAAGGCCGACGCCACGAGGGCATCACCGCGATCCGGGCGTGGCGCGCGGGCGTTCCGCCGGTGAGCTACACCGTGAAGAGCGTCGAGCCGACCGCCGAGGGCACGCGCGCCGTCGTCGAGATCGCCGGTGACTTCCCGGGCAGCCCGGTTCCGCTCACCTTCGGGTTCGCCTTCCGCGGAGAGAAGATCCGGCGGTTGACCATCCGGCCGCTGCCGGGATGACCGGTGGCCTGCGGTTTCGGCCGGCAGGGGTCGAATCGGGCGCCTACGATCTCGGCGCGGCTGCACCACACCCGTAGGGCAGGGAGACGCGATGACGCAGGAGCAGCAACCCGCGGTCATGGTCGATGACGGCTCCGGCAACCCGGTCGACCGCAAGAACCTGCGCACCGCCGCCTGGGGTGGGTTGATCGGCACCGCGCTGGAGCAGTACGACTTCGTCATCTACGGCACCGCGACCGCCATCGTCTTCACCCGCATCTTCTTCCCCAACGCCGCGCCCGGCGTCGGGATCATCGCCGGGTTCGCCACGTACGCGGTGGGCTTCCTGGCCCGCCCGCTGGGTGGGCTGTTCTTCTCCCGCTACGGGGATCGGCTCGGCCGGAAGTTCGTCCTGGTCGCGACCTTGTTCCTGATGGGCATCTCGACGTTCCTGATCGGCGCGCTGCCGAGCTTCGACCAGGTCGGACTGCTGGCCCCGGTGCTACTGGTGCTGCTCCGGCTGCTGCAGGGGTTCGGGGCGGGCGCGGAGCAGGCGGGCGGCGTCGTGCTGCTCACCGAGGTCGCCCCGCGGGAGCAGCGCGGCCGGTACGCCGCGCTGGTGTTCGTGGGGGCGTCGGCGGGTACCGCGCTCGGCGCCGTGGTGTGGATCCTGGTGCAGCTGCTGCCCGACGAGCAGGTGCTGAGCTGGGGTTGGCGGCTGGTGTTCTTCTCGAGCGCGTTGGTGACCGTCGCGGCGTACGTCCTGCGGCGCAGGCTGCGCGACGCACCGGTGTTCGAACAGGCGAAGCACGAGCAGGAGGCGGAGCACGGGCAGACCGAATCGCCGATCAAGAGCGTGTTCACGGTGGGGCGCCGACCGTTCCTGCGCACCTTCGCCCTGAACATCGGCGGCAACACGCACTCCTACATCTTCCAGGTCTTCATGGGCAGCTACCTGATCCAGAACGTCGGCGTCGACCGACGGCTGGTGCCCCAGGCGTTGCTGGTCGGGGCGCTGTTCGGGTGCCTGTCCGCGTTCGTCACCGGCGTGCTCACCGACCGCGTCGGCCGCCGTCCGGTGATCATCGCGGTGACCGCGTTCCTGGTGGTGTTCCCCGCCCCCGCGTTCCTGATGCTCGACACCGGGAACGTCGTGTTGATCGTGCTGGTGATCGTGCTCGGGTTCGTCTTCGCCGCGTACGGGACGGTCGGGTCGCAAGCCGCGGCGTTCGCCGAGCTGGCGGGTTCGCGGCACCGGTACGCGGCGGTGGCGCTCGCCCGCGAGTTCTCGGCGGTGTTGGGCGGCGGCATCGCCCCGCTGGTGTCCGGCATCCTCGTGCAGCTCTTCGCGGGGTGGATCGGCGTGGTGATCTACATGATGGCGATCATGCTGGTCAGCTTGGTCACGGCGATCCGGATGCCGGAGACCCGTGGACGTGATCTCAAGCTGGTGGCCGACGCCTGATCCATTGCCCGCTTAGCCGAGTGCGTGTCCGGGTACTTCCCGACACCCGTAGATCCGGAGGTCGCCGTGGACCAGGAAAGACTCCGAGCGCTCGCCGACCAGGCCACCGTGCGGCTGCTGAACAAGCCCGGCACCACGTCCAGCAACCGCGGCGGCTGGATGATGATCGCGACGATCCTCATCGAGGCCTGGGACCTGTACGCGATCTCGTTCCTCTTGATCTTCATCAAGACCGAGTACAACCCGACGGCCGTCGAGCTCGGCCTGGCCACCGCGGCGGTGCAGGGCGGCGCGCTGGTCGGCGCCCTGCTGGGCGGCCTGGTGGCCGACCGGCTGGGGCGCAAGCGGGTCTTCATCCTGACCATGGTCCTGTTCATCGTCCTGGCCGCCGCCCAGGGCTTCTCGATGAACATCTGGGACCTGATCATCATCCGCTTCCTGCTCGGCATCCCGCTCGGCAGCGACATCGCCAACGGCTACGCCTACATCATGGAGTCGATGTCGAAGGGCACCCGGGAGAAGATGGGCACCCGGTGGCAGTTCATGTTCGGCCTCGGTGAGGTCTTCGCGATCCTGGTCATCACCGTCATGTACACCGCAGGCATCGACCACGAGGTGCTGTGGCGGGTGGGCCTCGCGCTCGGCGCCGTGCCCGCGGTGATCCTGTTGCTGGCTCGGCTCGACCTCCCCGAGACACCGTTGTCCCTGCTCCACCGCGGCCAGTTCGTGAAGGCCAAGGAGATGTCGCAGAAGCTGTTCGACGATCCCCTGGAGATGTTGCCGAACGAGGACGTGAAGCTGGAGAAGGTCAAGGTCGACGACTTCCTCAAGGTCATGTGGGCCGACCCCGTCAAGAAGCGGGCGACCATCTTCGGCTGGATCTCCAACGCCTGCCAGGGCGCGGAGTTCACGGCGTTCGCGTTCTACCTGCCGGTGATCCTGGTGGTGGCCGGGGTCGGGGTCTCCAGCAGCGGGAACATCACCGGCACCAACCTGGTGACCGCCCTCATCTACGTGCTGGCCACCATCTCGGGGTTCGTCGCCCCGCTCATGTTGTCGCGCATCGGCCACCGCGGCCTGGCCATGTGGGGCTACGGGTTGGCGTTCGTGGGTCTGGTCGTCGGGGCCTTCGCGCTCCTGAACGACTGGAAAGTGATCATCGTCGTGGCCGCGTGCGTGTTGATGTGGGGCCACTACTGGGACGCCTCGAACGGGATGACCATCGTCTCGATGGTCGCGCCGCCCCGCTTCAAGGCCACCGCCTCGGGCTTCGGCTACCTGTTCGTCAAGGCGGCGTCGTTCTTCGGCGCCTTCGTCTTCCCGGTGATGACCGCGGCGTGGGGGAGCTTCTGGGCCACGCTGGCCGTCTC
>Ga0207678_10003160_pt1 | contig 14893 bp, 8 predicted proteins | sample KBSC63metaG_FD_184319 | JGI IMG/M metagenome (GOLD analysis project Ga0207678, IMG submission 184319) | Corn rhizosphere microbial communities from Kellogg Biological Station, Michigan, USA - KBS C6-3 metaG (SPAdes) (version 2) | ecosystem: Host-associated > Plants > Roots > Rhizosphere > Soil ...
ACGCGCGGCGCGCTGACCACGTTCTCGATCGCCAACGACATCGCCAAGTATTTCGCGATCATCCCGGCCGCGTTCGCGACGACCTATCCGGCGTTGAACGTGCTCAACGTCATGCACTTGGCCACGCCACGCAGCGCGATCCTGTCGGCGGTGATCTTCAACGCGCTGATCATCGTGTTCCTGATCCCGCTGGCGTTGAAGGGCGTGAAGTACCGCGCGCTGGGCGCCGGCGCGCTGTTGCGCCGGAATCTCCTGGTCTACGGACTGGGCGGCATCGTGGTGCCGTTCATCGGCATCAAGCTGATCGACATGCTGCTGGTGCTGGCGGGGTGGGCATGATGCGTACGTCGGTCACCTTCGTCATCACGCTTGCAACGGCGTTGGCTGGCATCACCGGCATCGCGAACGCCGACAGCACGCCTGCCAGTGCCGTCACGGGCAACGTGGCGGTCACGTCCGATTACATGTTCCGCGGATTGACCCAGACCTGGGGCAGGCCCGCGATCCAGGGCAGTGCCGATTACGCCGCTGCGAACGGCTTCGCGGCTGGCTTCTGGACGTCGAGCATCAGTGAAAGAAGTTATCCCGGCGGCGCGATGGAGCTTGACCTCTATGCCAGCTACGGCCGCAACTTCGGCAACGACTGGTCGTGGCGCGCGGGCCTGTACGGCTACGTCTATCCCGGCGGCAACCTCGACCAGGCAAATCCGCGCCTGCCATCCCGTTCGTTCGACACGCTCGAAGCCAACGTCGCGCTGGGCTGGAAGTGGCTCGCGCTGAAATACAACCGCGCGCTCACCGATTATTTCGGCGCGGACGTGGAGGAGGGCTACCGCGGCAACTCGCGCGGAACGGGTTATCTGCAACTCGACGCCACGCTGCCCTTGGCCGGCGCCTGGAGCCTTGCGTTGCACGCGGGGCATACGCACTACACCACCATGCTGGTCGTGCCGCTTGCAAGCGGCGCGAACGATCCGGGTTACAGCGATTTCGGTGCGACGCTGAAATATCAGCTCGCGACGCACTGGTCGCTGAGCGGTGGCGTGACACATGCCACCAATGCCGCCTTTTACCGCAACACGACGAACCTGCTGAATCCCGACGACGTGCTCGATGTCGGCGGTACGCGCGGGTTCCTGATGTTCCAAGGCACTTTCTGACCGGAGCCCATCATGGCCAAGTTGCTGCGCCAAGCCATCGTCCTGTTACTGCTGCTGACCGCGATCACCGGTCTTGCCTACCCGTTCGCCGTCACCGGCATCGCGCAACTCGTGTTCCCGCATCAGGCGAACGGCAGCCTGATCGTGCGCGACGGCAAGCCAGTGGGTTCCGCGTTGATCGGCCAGTCATTCACCGACCCGAAATATTTTTGGGGCCGGCCTTCGGCCACCACGCCGCAGCCCTACGACGGCACGGCGTCGGGCGGCTCGAATCTCGGCCCCACCAATCCTGCGTTGACGGATGCGGTGAAACAGCGCATCGCCGCACTGCGCGCGGCCGATCCCGGCAACCGCGCGCCGGTGCCGGTAGATCTGGTGACCGCATCCGGCAGCGGGCTTGATCCGGACATCTCGCCAGCCGCGGCGCTGTATCAGTTGAACCGCGTCGCACACGCACGTGGTTTGCCGCCGGACGAAGTGTGGGCGCTGGTCGATCGCAACACCGAAGGCCGCCAGTTCGGTGTGCTGGGTGAACCGCGCGTCAACGTCCTGGAATTGAATCTCGCGTTGGACCGGCTGGCGGCGCGTTGATGCGCTAACGTAGCGCCGCCCGTTCATCCGGTCCGCACATGACCGAAGCCCACCGCGAAGCCCGTGCCGACGCACTGCTCGACGCCGTACGCGACGAGCGGCATGGGCGCTTGAAGGTCTTCCTTGGCGCCGCACCCGGCGTGGGCAAGACCTGGGCGATGTTGTCCGCCGCGCGCGAGCTGAAGAAGCAGGGCGTGGACGTGGCGGTGGGCATCGTCGAAACCCACGGGCGCGCCGAAACCGCGGCACTGCTGGAAGGGCTGGAAATACTGCCGCGCCGCCGGGTGAACCACCACGGCCGCGATTTCGAGGAATTCGACCTCGACGCCGCGCTGGCGCGCAAACCGGCGGTGTTGCTGGTGGACGAACTGGCGCACACCAACCTGCCGGGTGGTCGCCACGAACGGCGCTGGCAGGACATCGCCGAATTGCTCGACGCCGGAATCGAGGTCTATACCGCACTCAACGTGCAGCACCTCGAAAGCCTCAACGACCAAGTCCGGCGCATCACCAACGTGGCCGTGCGCGAGCGCGTTCCCGACGCCTTTCTCGACCGGGCCCGCGACATCGTGCTGGTGGACCTGCCGCCGCGCGAACTCATCCAGCGGCTGAAACAGGGCAAGGTGTACGTGCAGGAAACCGCGGCCACGGCGCTCGATGCATTCTTCACGCCCACCAACCTCGCCGCGCTGCGCGAGCTCGCGGTGGAAACGGTGGGTGCCTACGTCGAGAGCGACCTGCGCGGCAGCATGCTGGCGCGCGGCACCGCGATGCCCGTGCGCCGGCGCGTGCTGGCGGCCATCGACGGCCATGCGCAGAGCGAATACCTGGTGCGCATGGTGCGACGCATCGCGGAACGCCGCGGCGCGCGTTGGAGCGTGGTCTTCGTGGACACCGGCGCGCCGCTCGAAGCGGGACGGCGTGAGCGGCTGGATGCCGCGATGCGGCTGGCACGGCGGTTGGGCGGCGACGGCGAAACATTGCGCGGGCATGCCATCGCCGACGAACTGTTGGCCTACGCCGAACGCGAGGGCGTGGGCCAGGTCATCCTCGGCCGCACGCGCGAGCGGTTGTTCGCCCGCATGCTCGGCCGCTCGCTTACCCAGCAACTGCTGCGCAAGGGAGCGCACCTCGAACTCACCATCGTCGCCACGCCGGCCGAACGCGCGGCATCGCGGCGGCGGCTGCGACTCCCGCGTCCGCCGGGCGGCCTCGGCCGGCGCGGCGAATACCTTTTCGCGACGGTGACCACGCTGGCGGCACTGGTGTGCGCCTTCATTGGCCAGCGCTATCTGTCCGTGGCCAACCTTTCGTTGATTTTCCTGACCGCGGTGCTGGTGGTCGCGGTGCGCACGCGGATGGCCGTGGCCGTCTACACGGCCGCCCTGTGCTTCGTCGCGGACAATTTTTTCTTTGCGCCTCCCCTCTACTCGCTGACCATCGCCAGTCCCGACGATGTGTTGACCGTATGCCTGTTCCTGCTCGCGGCGCTGGTGTGCAGCCAGTTGGCCACGCGACTCGTGCTTCAGGTGGAATCGCTGCGCACCGCGCACGCGCAGTCGCGCGCATTGCTTGCGCTTGGGCAGCGACTTGCAACCAGTACCGACGCGGGAGGCATTTGCAGCGCGGGCGCGGCGGCATTGGCGCAGGCATTGGGCAGCCAGGCTGCGATGCTGCTGCGCGATGCGTCGGACGCCCTGCACGTTGCCGCCGCGGTTCCCGCCGACATGAGCCTGCAGACGCAGGACCTGGCTGCCGCCGACTGGTGCGAGCGGCACGGCGCGCAGGCGGGTCGTTTCACCGACACCTTGAATGCCGCGCCCTGCTGGTTGCTGCCGCTGGGCAACGAGGACCACCGGCTGGGCGTGGCGGCGCTGCGCTTCCCGCCCGCTGCGACCGAACCCGATCCGGACAGGCGCAGCCTGACGCTCGCGATGGTGCAGGACATCGGCCAGGCGTTGGCGCGCGTGCGCCTGGCCGACGAACTGGAAGGTGCGCGCGTGCAGGGCGAGACCGAGCGCCTGCGCAACGCGCTGCTGTCATCGGTGTCGCACGACCTGCGTTCGCCGCTGGCTTCCATCATCGGCTCCGCCGGCACGCTCGCCAGCTACGGCGGGCAGTTGCCCGCGAACGAGCGCGACGCGCTGTTGCAGGCGATCCTCGGCGAAGGCCAGCGCCTCGATCGCTATATCCAGAACCTGCTGGACATGACGCGGCTGGGCCACGGCACGCTCAAGCTCAACCGTGACTGGACCGACGTTGAAGAGATCGTGGCCGCCGCCGTGGCCCGGCTGCGCAAGCTGTTTCCCGACGTGCGCGTGGATACCGTGTTGCCATCCGACACCATGCTGCTATACGTGCACCCGGCGCTGATCGAGCAAGCGCTGTTCAACATTCTCGAGAACGCGGAGCGTTTCTCGCCGCCGGAACAGCCCGTGTTGATCGGCATACGCATTGTCGGCGACAAGTTGCTGATCGAGGTGAGCGATCGCGGGCCCGGCATCCCCGAGAACGAACGCGCGCGCATCTTCGACATGTTCTACTCGGTTTCACGCGGCGACCGCGCCACCCAGAACACCGGGCTCGGGCTCGCAATCTGCCGTGGCATGATCGGCGCGCACGGCGGCAGCGTGGAGGCCTTGCCACGCGAAGGCGGCGGCACCACCATCCGGATCACCCTGCCACTGCCCGCCAAAACCGCGGACCCGGAAGCGCCCGCATGAATGCCGCTCCACGCGTGCTGGTGATCGACGACGAGGCGCAGATCCGGCGCTTCCTCGACATCGGTTTGCGCGCGGAAGGTTACGAGGTACTGCAGGCTGCCACCGCCGCCGAAGGCTTGGTGCAAGCCGCGACGCGCGAGCCCGACCTGGTGATCCTCGACCTTGGCCTACCCGACCGCGATGGTCACGAGGTGTTGTCCGAGCTGCGCCAATGGAGCCAGGTGCCGGTACTGATGCTGTCGGTGCGTAGTGCGGAAACCGAGAAAGTGCTGGCACTGGATGCCGGTGCCAATGATTACGTCACCAAACCGTTCGGCATCCAGGAACTGATGGCACGTCTGCGTGCGTTGCTGCGTGATCGCGCCGTGGCCGGTGCGGAGGAAGCACAGCCACGTTATGACGATGGCCGGCTCGGCATCGACCTTGCGCGACGCGAGGTGATGCTCGACGGCTCGCCGCTTTCACTCACCCGCAAGGAATACGCCGTGCTTGCCCTGCTGCTTCGCCACGCCGGGCGGGTGGTCACCCAGCAGCAGTTGTTGCGTGAAGTGTGGGGAGCGAGCCACGTGCAGGACACCCAATACCTGCGGATCGTGATCGGCAAGCTGCGGCAAAAACTTGGCGACGACCCCGCACAACCGCGCTGGCTGAAAACCGAACCGGGTGTCGGCTATCGTTTCGTCGGACACAACGATTGATCGCGAAACACGGTTTTCCGACAAGGTTTGATGGTCGAGGATTTTTGACCCCATGGCGCCCGAGTGAAAAGCGGACACTCAACTTGGCCCCCTCAAGGGCTGCTATTGGCCGTTAGCAGCATTTGCTCTTGCCGGACCTCGTAAGTGTCCAAGTTCTACCGACTGCGCCCACGGTCTCTGACCTGCTGCTTTTCGAGCAGCTTCTTAGCCATTGCAACAAAGTGCTCGCGTTCGGTCTGCGCTGGTGGCATCGCGTTGACGAACGTTCTGATCTCTTGTGCGAGCTTGGGTTGTCCGGCTTGTTCGAATGCGGCGGCGAGGGTGTTCCACGCGTGGCGAAGCTTTCGCTGCTTTTCCTTCGCCGCCTTCGCCCACGGTTCTTTGGTTCCATCGTTGCCCTTTGATGCAGTCAAGACCGCTTGCGCCAGCTTCCACTTGGTCACGCGCGTAGCTTGCCGCTTGTCCATGTGCCGGATGGCTTGTCGCTGGCCTTTGCGGGTGACACCACGCACGCGCCGGTGCGTGGCCTCGGCGATGACACCGCGCTCGCGAAGTTCGAGCGCAAACCCTTCACGCCACGCCTGCAGGTCGGCCTTACGCGGATTCAACGATTGCCCCATTCGACCACGTCTTTTGATCGTCAGGTGCGCGTGTGGATTCTCCGGGCGCTTTGGATCGGAATCGTGGTGGTGGTGCGCGAGCAGATAGTCGTAATCTCCTCCGAAGGTTTTTTGGGCGAATGCTCGCGCCGCTTCGGCCACAGCGGTTTGATCTGTGCCCGGCGGCATCGACAGGATGAGATTGATCGTGTCCCTGGTGCTCTTTCGCCGACCGGCACCATCGGCCCACCACTCTTCCGCCAAGGCCCGAACTTCCGCGGCACTTTCAATGCGTTCGCCGTTCTCCCGCTCACCGACGAGCTTGCCGTTGCGGGTGATGTAGGCCAGGTGTTCCTTGATTCCACGCAAGCCACGTGCGCTGCCGGTCACCTTCACCATCACTTCCGGCCGGCGCCGAGTAATGCGCCCGATCTGGGCGCCCGACAAGCGCATCGCTCCGCGCGAGCTCTTGATCCTGGCCTTTTTCGCTCGCACCGGCGTCTGAAAAACGAATGCTGCTGATCCGAGCAGCGAATCGTCCTCGAAATCAACAGCCATCGTGGTGACCTCGATGAGTGGCACGGGTCATGGTTTCCGTCACGGCCCGACGTAACCGCTCGACGCTCACAGCCAAGGTTTGTAGATCCAACGATCCGTCCAGGAACCGATCGCTCCGCTGCAGGAGGTGCAGCATCTTGTTGAGGTTGCGTCCGAGCGCGCCCAGTTCCCGCAAGGCCTCACGCAACTCACTGAGCTCGTCCTTCGCGAAAGGGACCGCGCCTTCGAGTCGATGCCGCAGTTGCCGCACGATCCATGCTTGGGCGGAATACCCTTCCGGTTCGGCCAAGGCGCGAATCGCCCACACTTCTCCGGGCCGCAAGCGCAACTTGATCTGACCACCACGGCCACCCCGGCCGCCGCGTGTTTGTGTAGTCGAGAACGCCAGGACCTCGTCGGCATGCTGCGCCAACACGGCCGCGACCATGCGTCGCAGCAGCATCGATTCGGTCAACCCGTGGCCACTTGCCAGCGCACGAAAGCGGTTCTTGATTTCCGGCGTGCAGCGGGTTTGCAAGGTTGAGGTGCCTTGTTCAATCGCGTCGTGTACAGGCAGGCCTGTCATACATTGTCCCCGACAGACCTATCCTGCACTAGCTCATGCTTCCTTGAGAAAAGTTCAGCATGCTGATGTTCGGGACGACTTGGGTCGATCCGCCATGTCAGGCCCTGACATGGCCGGAATGCGATTCTCACGTGACGAAAAGGGGCGCTGCGAGCTGCGTGGCACTCAACAACTCGACCTGAATCAAGCATCCGAAGAGTATGGTTCTCTTTTCGACGCAACGTAAGGCTGTAAATGAAATGCATCGCTGTTCCTTGCGCGCGCACGCGAAATTGCGTGCGCGGCCTTTGAACGGGCGATGCCTACTATCTACATCGGAAGAGGAAATTCAAGCAGCGTATCCCGGGCTGTCCCATGCAATCCCGCAGCAACGAACACAGACATGCTTGGTGACGCTGAAGGAGTACGTTGCAGTTAGAAAGCGCAACAGGGTCGGTAGGAAAGAGTGCTGGTTCCGGGCCAGAGCGGCCGGCCGCGCGCACCGGTTGAACCCACTTCAGTAGCGGTGTTGGGGTCCCTTCTCGGATTTGCGAGGTACTGCGACGTAGCTCCACGATTGACTTCAACATCGGGCTATGATTCAACGGTGGGTACACAGGGGGAGATGCGGAGATGGATGCCTCGATCGATGCGGCCGTCAGCAACAAGCTGGGGCTGGCGTCGCATCAGAATGCGGTGCCGCTGTTGCGGCGGGTCGTCATCGCCAACACGGGTGATGAGCCACTCGCAGATCTGGTGCTCGAATTCGAGCCAAGCCTGCCGTTCGCGGCATCCAAGACATGGCGCGTTGATCGACTGAGTGCCGGTTCGACGCTAGAAATCTTGGATCGGAACGTCGAGCTCAAAGAAAGATACTTGGCAGATCTCTCGGAGAGTATTCGGACATCTGCCGATTTCCGCCTGCGGTCTGGTGAGTCGATCGTTGCTCAGCAAAGCTGCACGCTAGAACTGCTGGCGCGCAACGACTGGGGTGGCGCCGGCAGCATGCCGGAACTTCTTGCGGTGTTCTGCACGCCCAATGACCCCGCGATCGACCGAATCCTCAAGGGCACTTCGGAAGTCTTGCGCCGGGCAGGTCGGCCAGACGGTATCGATGGCTATGAAGCGAAATCCCGCCAGCGTGTATGGGAGCTGGCGTCGGCTCTGTGGTCTTCGGTCTGCGGCTTTGAAATCAGCTATGCCTTGCCGCCTGCCAGCTTTGCAGAATCCGGTCAGAAGATTCGAACACCCTCGCAGATTCTCGACGGGCGGATCGGCACGTGTCTTGATACGGCCCTGTTGTTCGCTTCTGCTATCGAGCAGGCTGGACTCAATCCAGTAGTGGTGTTGACGAAGGGACATGCGCTCACCGGAGTTTGGCTGCAACCACAAGAGTTCGCCCAAATTCTGGTTGAGGACGCTTCCGATCTGCGCAAGCGGCTTGAGTTGCAAGAGCTATTGGTATTCGAGACGACGCTTGCAACACAGTCTCCGCCGTCGGCGTTCAGCCAAGCGATGGAATCGGCGAAGCAGAAGCTGACCGACGAAAACTTTGTCATGGCCGTGGATGTACGACGCGCGCGCATGCAGAAGCTGCGGCCTCTGAGCGTGACTGCACGGCTTGCCGGTGCGCCGGAGACTGGCGAGCCGCGCATCAGCGAAGGGCTCGAAGCGGCGCCGGAGCTACCGGGGTTCGACGTCGAGCCGGCGGAGGAACCCGTCACCGCAGCGGGCAAGCTTGAACTCTGGCAGCGCAAGCTGCTTGATCTGACCACCCGAAATCGCTTGCTCCATCTCCCCGATAGCGCAAAGGTTCTGCGACTGGTCTGCCCTGATCCTGCTCGCTTGGAAGATGTCCTGGCCGATGGCCAGAGCATCAAAATTGCGCCCATGCCGCCTCTTGCAGTGGCCGGTCGTGACGCCAGGATTTATGGGCAACGTACGCACGAGGACCTTGAAAAAGACGTTGCCACGCAGGCGCTCGAAAAACGCGAGGTGCTATGCAAGTTGGACAAACCGAAGCTTGAAGCAGCGTTGGTTGACCTTTACCGCAAGGCGAGGTCCGACCTTGAGGAGGGCGGTTCCAATACGCTGTTCCTGGCAATCGGGTTTCTACGTTGGAAGAAGGCCGAAAGTGATCCGCGCGTTTACAACGCGCCTTTGATCTTGTTGCCTGTGAAGCTGGAACGGAAGAGCGTTGTTTCCGGCGTGAAGATGTCACTCCTAGACGACGAAACACGCTTCAACCTGACGTTGCTGGAACTCCTACGGCACGATTTCAAGCTCACGGTCCATGGACTGGACGGCGACCTGCCCCAGGATGAGAGTGGTGTTGATGTAACGGGCATATGGAACATCGTCCGTCGCGCTGTCCGGGACATGCCAGGTTTTGAGGTGACAACCGAGGTCGTGCTTGGGACCTTCTCGTTTGCCAAGTACCTCATGTGGCGCGACCTTGTGGATCGCTCGAAGCAGCTTGAGAAAAACGACGTCGTCAGGCATTTGTTGCAATACAAGGTGGGGCAGTCGGCATTGCCTCAAGTCGGTGGATTTCCGGAGCCCGAAAAACTCGACGCGCTGCTGGATCCGAATGAGCTATTCACGCCGCTGCCGGCGGATTCATCGCAGTTAGCGGCCGTGATCGCCTCTGCAAACGGTCACAATTTCGTTCTGGACGGGCCGCCCGGTACCGGCAAGTCGCAAACGATTGCCAACATGATTGCGCACAACCTGGCGCTTGGGCGACGGGTGTTGTTCGTGGCGGAGAAGATGGCCGCTTTGGATGTCGTGAAGCGGAGGCTCGATGAAAAGGGCATTGGACAATTCTGTCTGGAGTTGCATTCGAGCAAGTCGTCGAAGGTGCACGTGCTGCAGCAGCTCGATCGCGCATGGACTTCGCGCGGTCGGCTCAAGGGAGCCGACTGGGTCGCCCATGCCGACAGGGTTCGGTCGTTGCGCGATCGTTTGAACCAGTTCGTGGACGTCTTGCACCGACGCTGGCCGAACGGCTGGTCGGTTTACGACGCGATCGGTCTGGTCGTGCACGATGCGAACCCGGCTACCCCGAAATTATCGTGGCCCGAAGGAGCGACTCATGACGCCAAGCGGATGGAGGCGCTACGAGATGTGGTACGGAGACTCGAACTCAACCGTCGTGCGGCCGAGAGCGGTGGCACTCGGATGGCGTTGCTCGTGCGCACAGAGTGGTCGAACGCGTGGCAGGAAGCGATCGTGGGCATTGCGGGTCAAGTCATCAAGACCTACACGGCATGTGAGGAGGCTAGTGCACGATTTGTGCGTGCTGCCGGGCTTTCAGTAACGAGTTCCGTTACTTTGGCTGGCAAGTTGCTGCAATTCGCGAGATTGTTGCCCGACGCGCACAATGTAGACCTCCGGTTTGCGTTCTCGCCGGAGTTGAAAGGCATCCAGGCCGCTGCGCAGCAGGCAGTCGCGTTACTGAAGGAATACGGGGCGCTGGAGCGTAGCCTGTCGCAGCCTTATGCATCTGAGGCCGTTCGATGCATTGACGTAGAGAGACTTCGGGACGATTGGTCCGAGGCATCAAGCAAATTCTGGATTTTCGCCAATCTGGCGCGGAAGAAAATCACCAAAGCGCTCGCAGCCACGTCTGGAGCACCTGCGCCGCCGGATGTAGAGGCCGACTTACCCCTTCTGAGCGCGATGAAGGCGCAAATAACCAAGATCGATGCCTTGGCTCCAATGCTTCGCGACGTACCGGGTTGGGCGGCATTACAAACCAACACGACTCGGATGCAGCTTGCCGTCGGCCTCGGTGGCGGCATTCAAACCCGAACCGTAGCGCTTGCAGGCTCGCCCGAAGAGCTGGTGAGGTTGCGCAGTGATGTTCGCAATCTGGTCGTCGATGGCAACGAGCTGTTGGGCTCCGGCGGTGCATTGATTCTGGCGATTGGTGAGCTGGGGAGGTGCCAAGAGTCCTGGATAGGAGCTGCAGCAGAATTTGCCAAGGCAACCGGAAGTGAGTTCGATCCAGAATCTCAATCGACGGAGGCCGTATCCACAGCTCAATCGATCATCGACAACGAATACGCGCTGAAGGGGTGGTGTGATTGGCAACGAGTGCGGCAAGAGGCAGTGGCGCAGGGTTTGCAACCACTGGTCGCTGCAATTGAAGGCGGTTCCATCGCTGGTGGTTCGGTGGCGCGCACCTTTGAGGTGGCATACGCGCGCTGGTTCGCCGCTGGCGCCATCGATGCCGAGCCCGTACTTCGCCACTTTGTGCCTACGGAGCACCAGAGCGACATTAAGGCCTACGCGCACGCTGTGGATGAGTTGTCGGAGCTCACGGTTTCTTACATTCGTGCAAAACTTTCGGGAAGCATTCCGGACAAGCGTACGGTCGCGCCACAGGGTGGATTTGGGATCCTGAGGCACCAGCTGCAATTGCAGCGGCCAAGCAAGCCAGTTCGGCGGCTCATGAAGGAAATGGGTCCCGATTTTGTAGCACTAGCTCCATGCGTACTGATGAGTCCGCTCTCCATTGCACAGTTTCTGCCAGCCAGCTATGAATTGTTTGATCTGGTGATCTTTGACGAGGCGTCTCAGATTGCGCCGTGGGATGCCATCGGTGCGATTGCGCGTGGCAAGCAAGTGGTGATAGCGGGCGACCCGAGACAGATGCCGCCGACCAGTTTTTTCAACCGCGGCGATGGTGCCGGTGATGAAGACACAGACGAAGACCTTGAAAGCATTCTGGATGAGTGTCTCGCTGCTGGGGTTCCGCAACACAGCCTGACGTGGCATTACAGAAGTCGCCACGAAAGCTTGATTGCGTTCTCGAACCACGAGTACTACCACGACGCGCTGATGACCTTCCCGGCACCGGATACGCGGGAAAGCGTCGTTTCGTTGCGCCGTGTGGACGGCGTTTATGCGCCAGGCAGCGGTGGGCGGCGAAATCAAATCGAGGCGAAGGCGATCGTCGATGAGGTGGTTCGGCGGCTTACTGACCCTAAATTCATCCGTTCTAGGCAAACCATCGGCATCATTACCCTCAATGCCGAGCAACAAAAGCTGATTGATGATTTGCTTGACCAGGCGCGCCGCGATCACCCAGCAATCGAGGCGTTCTTCAAAACGGATTTGGCAGAACCCGTCATCGTCAAGAATTTGGAGACGATGCAGGGCGACGAACGCGATTTGATCATGCTTGGCATCGGATACGGCCCGACAGAGCCGGGTGCGAAGTCAATGTCAATGAATTTTGGGCCGCTCAATCGCGATGGCGGTTGGCGGCGGCTAAACGTCGCTGTGACGAGAGCGCGACAAGAGATGCTGCTCTTCACGTCATTTGATGCTGCGATGATCGATCTCAGTCGTACCTCGGCACGTGCTGTGAGGGATCTCCGGCACTTCGTTGAGTTCGCCTTTCGAGGGCCGAAAGCGATTGCTGCGGCCGTGCATGGGTCGATGGGCAGCTACGAGTCACCGTTCGAGGAGTTTGTTGCGGATGGGTTACGGCACAAGGGGTGGGAAACCCACCCTCAGATAGGTGTCTCGCGCTTTCGCATTGACCTCGGTGTGGTCAATCCGGACTGCCCCGGTGACTATCTCATTGGCGTCGAATGCGATGGTGCGACCTACCATAGTGCCGCGACGGCACGCGACCGTGACAAGGTTCGCGCAGAGATCCTGCGTGGCCTTGGCTGGCGATTGCTCAGGGTGTGGTCGACCGAATGGTGGGTGAATCCGGGAGGAGCGCTGGACCGCCTCGATCAGTCTATCCGAGCAGAACTAGAAGAGTGGCGGGCGCACGGTGCGCATAAAGGAGACGTCGCTGACGTAGTGCCTGCAGGAAGCGGGGCGGACTTGACGGGGACCGCAGAGGACGAAGCAACCGCAAACCACGCGGTGAGCGGTGCAACTCATTCAAGCAATGATGACACGCTTGATGAGGATGCCGAGTCGGGGTCCGATAAATTGCGCTACATCGCGCGCCAAGTCAGCTTTCCCGACAGCTCCTCCATGCAGCGCGTCTATCGGAAAGCCGATCTCACGGCATTCGGTTCGGTGCTGCGCCCGGCAGACTTCCAAGAGCCAGCCTACGACGAAACACTGGGCCAACTTATGCATGCAGTGCTCGAAGCTGAAGCCCCCATTCTCGACAAAGCGCTTGTGGATCGTATCGCGCGTGCACACGGCTTCCGACGATCCGGCCGTCTGATCCGGGATCGAGTGCTGGCATTGGCCAAACGTCGGTACCACTTTCAGGCTGACGCGAATCACGAGCACGGCGTCTTCGTCTGGATCAGCGCAGACGATCCGCTGCGCTGGGATATTTTCCGGGTCCCGGAGCGAGACGAAGACGTCAGGTTCATTGAAGAGATACCTATTGAAGAACTTGCAGCCGCCGCGCGCACGGTACGCGGGGAAGACCTGCCCATAGAAGTTGCAAGGATTTTTGGCGTGCTGCGCTTGTCAGCTCCGGCGCGGACACGATTGGAACGCGCTGTGCAGAGTCTTGGGCCGGTCGGGCTGGAATGATGCGCGATCAGTGTTCCTCAAAAGAGCGTCCCGCATACGCCCGCGCTGTCCGGATCGGCACAACGTTCCCTTTCGATTCACGCAAACCATCCAGGTAATCCGCCCAAGCCTGCATCATCTTGCGGCGCTCAGGCAGATGCGCAGTGCGGTTGTAGGCGCGGCCGTTCGGGTCGCGTACTGCGTGCGCGAGCTGGTGCTCGATGTAATCGGGGCGAAAGCCCAAGTGTTCGTCTAGGATCGTGCGCGCCATTGTGCGAAAACCGTGGGTTGTCATGGTGTCCTTGTCGAAACCCATGCGGCGTAGCGCGGCGTTGGTCGCGTTGTTGCTCATGGGACGCTTTGCCGAACGGCCACCGGGGAACACGTAACGCCCGTTTCCGGTGAGCGGATGGAGTGCGCGCAGGATGGCTACAGCTTGCGTCGACAGCGGCACGATGTGCGGCTGGCGCATTTTCATTTTATGCGCTGGCAGGTTCCACTGGCCGCCGTCCAGATCAAATTCCGCCCATTCGGCTTGCCGCAATTCGCCAGGCCGCACGAAAAACATGGGCGCGAGCTGCAACGCGCAGCGGGTAGGGAAGTGCCCGCTGTAGCCGTCAATCGCGCGCAACAATTCGCCCACTTTGTCCGGGTCGGTCACGGCCGCATGGTTGCGCTCGGTTGCTGGCGGAATCGCGCCACGTAGGGCCACGGTCGGATCGGAGGTGGCACGGCCGGTTGCGATGCCGAAGCGGATCACCTGGCCGATGTTCGTGCGCGCTCGGTGTGCGGTTTCGCGCGCGCCGCGTGCGTCGATACGTTCAAGCACGGCCAGAATGTCCGGTGCGGTCACACTGGCGAGCGGCTTCGATCCGATCCAGGGGAATACGTCGCGTTCCAGCCGGCGGATATTGCGGCTCGCATGATCATCCGCCCATTGCGGGGAATACTTGGCGAACCATTCCCGCGCGACAGCTTCAAAGGTGTCTGCGGTCGCCGTGGCTTCGGCTTTGCGCTTCTCGCCGGGGTCTATACCGTCGGCCAGCAGCTTCCGGGCATCGTCGCGCTTCTCACGCGCGCGTTTCAGCGAAACGTCAGGGTAGGTACCGAGCGAAAGCGTGTTTCGCTTGTGCGTGACAGGCCTGCGGTAATCAAAACGCCACCAACGCGCTCCGTCCGGCTTCACCAAAAGGTACATGCCGCGCTCATCGGCGAGTTTGTAGGCCCCATCCCGCGGTTTCGCATTGGCAACGGCGGAAGGGCTAAGCATGACGCGCTCTCCAGCAAGGCTGACGGTAACAGCTTGAGTCGAGTTTCACTTACCGCCAAAACTCCCGCCACCATTTTGGAATTTGACGGTAAGTAGAAGGACGACGTGGGAGTAGTATACAAGAAAAAACCGCGACAGAGCGCGGTTTAAAGGATGTTGCGGGATGTTGTTAGATTCCGGAATGGTGGAGGCGGGGGGAATCGAACCCCCGTCCGAAGGCGCTCCGCGCCCGGCGCTACATGCTTAGTC
>Ga0207678_10003161_pt1 | contig 14887 bp, 10 predicted proteins | sample KBSC63metaG_FD_184319 | JGI IMG/M metagenome (GOLD analysis project Ga0207678, IMG submission 184319) | Corn rhizosphere microbial communities from Kellogg Biological Station, Michigan, USA - KBS C6-3 metaG (SPAdes) (version 2) | ecosystem: Host-associated > Plants > Roots > Rhizosphere > Soil ...
AAGGCAAGTTCAAGATCTACGCGGTCGAGGGCGGCACGGCTGCCATGTGCTACATTTTCAAGTCGCTAAAAAGCAATCGGATTCTCAATCCCGGCGACACGATAGCGCTCGGCGTGCCGATCTTCACGCCTTACTTGGAGATGGCGCATCTAGAGGACTACGACCTCCACTACGTCGAGATACATGCGAAGCAGGAGGATCGGTTTCAGTATCCGGATGAAGAGATCGAGAAGCTCCTCGATCCGAAAATCAAGGCCTTCTTCATTGTTAATCCTGGGAATCCGTTTGCCGTCGCGCTTTCTCCCGAGACGATCAAGAAAATAGGGGCCGTGCTCAAGAAGCGGCCCGACCTCATCCTGCTCACGGACGACGTCTATGGCACGTTCGTCCCAGGTTTCCGTTCGTTGATGGGAGAGTTCCCAGAGAACACGATTGGCGTCTATTCGTACAGCAAGTACTTCGGCTGCACTGGGTGGCGGCTCGGAACTATCGCGGTCTACGAGAACAACATCTTCGATAAAATGATTGCCGCGCATCCCGAGCCCATCAAGAAACTGCTGGACAAGCGCTACGGCGGCCTCACCCTCGAGCCACGCAAGTTCGCTTTCATCGACCGCATCGTTGCAGACAGCCGCGACATCGCGCTCAATCACACGGCCGGACTGTCGCTTCCGCAGCAGGTCATGATGACACTGTTCTCGCTGAGCGAATTGATGGACGAAAAGAAGGCCTATCAAAAAGCCTGCCTCGGTATTTGCAAGAAGCGCGTCGAGGCAACGATCGAAGGACTCGATATCGAAGTCGGTCCGAATCAGTACTTCGACTACTATTATGGCCTGATCGATTTCGAGTTTTTTGCCCGCAAGTACCTGGGCGAAGACGTCGTCAAGTGGATGAAGGCGAACGTGCACCCGCTGGACATCGTGTTCCGGCTTGCCGAGGACCATGGCATCGTCCTGCTCAACGGCGGCGGCTTTGCTGCTCCCGATTGGTCGGTGCGCATATCCTTCGCAAACTTGGAGAATCATGTCTACGACGACATCGGTCGGGCGGTGCGCGCCATCGCGCGCGGATACAGGCAGGCTTATGAGGCAGCTACAGGCAAGAGTGCCCCGCCAGCCCCTACGAAAACGAAACGGTAGGTCGGTTACTTCGCGAGCTGGTGTCGCGAAATAGAAAGGAAAGAAGGGTGAAAAAAATATTAGCCCTGACGGGAAGAAAGCCAACGCAAGCAGGCTCCGGTGAAAGTCAGTCCCAGCAAATCGTTACGAGTATAGGAACTTCTCTTCATGGCCACGCACGCACCGCTGCGGCACTACTGGCGATGTTGAGCAGCATAGGTGCCGCCCTCGGCCAACAGGCAGACGAGATCGACATCTGGAAGGCCGCCACATCTGATCTCACCTTCGCAGTGACGCAAGTTCCTCCTGTCGCAACGGTGACCCAGGTCGCTCCTACCGACAGCGCTCTAACATCTACAGAGCAAGGCGCGACGACCCTCGATGAGTCATTTGACTTCCGTCAATGGCAGTTGGAAAAGCGCCGCCAAGCTTTCAAAGATACAAAGTTCGAATTCAACTTGCGCAGCTTCTATTTCGATCGCAGCGACTTCAATCGTTCAGAGAAACAGGCGTGGGCCATCGGTGGATGGCTGGGTGTGAAGACCGGTTACTTTCTCGACCATGTTGCGTTCGGAGCGACGGTTTTCACTTCCAATCCGATATATGCGCCTGACGACAGGGATGGAACGCTCCTTCTAGCGCCCGGGCAGAATGGGTTTACGGACCTGGGCGAGTTCTACACCGAACTGCGGATTGTCAAAGACGTGGGCATTACTGTCGGAGCTAAGCGTTACGACACGCCTTTTATCAACACGAACGACGTCCGCATGAAGCCAAATACCTTTGAGGCGATCGTTTTGCAGGGCCGCACCAAACTTGGCGAGAGCAGCAGCGACGACAATGTGACCGCGGACGGCATCGGCCTGAGCAAAGATGGAAAAGAGGTCGCAGTCCCGACGCCAACCCCAGCCCAGGACGTCGCGTCTATCAAGTACGGACTCGGGTATTTTTACGCAATCGAAGAGCGAAATGACAGCGAATTTGTCTCGATGGCACAAGACGCGGGCGCTGATATTCAGCACGGGGTGTGGTCAGCCGGAGCCCTCTACGAGAAAGGGAAATTTAACATCGGTGCGATCGAGTATTATTGTGCCGATGTTATCAATATCGCATATGCCGAATCGAAACTGGAAGTCCCGCTTGCCGATGACTGGAAGCTAAAATTCGCTGGCCAGTATGTGGATCAGGGTAGTGTTGGGGATAACCTTCTCCAAGGCCACAGTTTCTCGGGCCATCAATTCGGTATCAAATTAGACGTGCCCGTCAAGAAGGCGTTGTTTACCGCGGCTTTCACCCAAGCTTGGGGAACTGCCAATCTACAAAACCCGTGGAGCGGCTATCCCGGCTATACCAGTGTTCAGGTTCAAGACTTCAATCGAGCGGGTGAGGGCGCGTTTCTTCTTCGGGCTGGTTATGACTTTCCCTGGGTCGACGGGCTGAGCGCCTATGCCCTGGCGGTGTTTGGCACGGACCCGGACCTAGCGAACCAGTATCGGCAGAACGAGTTCGATTTTAATCTTCAATGGGGTCCCAAAAAAGGCGTTCTCGAAGGTTTGTCGCTGCGTCTGCGTTATGCGGTCGTTCAGCAGTTTGGAGGAGATGTCGATAACCTCACTGATTTCCGCGCGATTTTTAACTACGTTATCAAGTTCTAACTAGCCGGCCGGCACGGAGGAATCATCGCCCTAACGACTCCTTTGATCAATAACCACAACTTGAAAAGGCAGCCCCATCCATGAACTATCTCACACAAGCCCTTAGGGAGCATCAGGAGCTCGCGGTTTTCTTAACCTTGGCGATCGGCTTCTTCATCGGCCGCCTTAAGATTGGGACGTTCAGTTTGGGTACGGCCGTGGGCACGCTGCTCGCGGGAGTCGCGATCGGGCAAATGAACATCCAGGTTCCCGCCGTGGTAAAGTATGTCTTTTTTGATCTCTTTCTCTTCACCACCGGCTACAAGGTGGGACCCCAGTTCTTCCGCGCGCTAAAGAAGGATGCGTTGCCGCAGCTTGCCATCACACTTGTCCTCTGCCTCACGTGCCTGGTCGCCGCGTATACCGCTGCGAAACTTCTCGGCTACGACGTGGGCACGGCAGCCGGCATGCTCGCCGGCGCATTTACCGAATCGACGGTCATTGGAACCGCCAGCGACGCTATCAATCGCGTGGCCACCATACCGGACGCGGACAAAACGAGCCTAATCAATAACATCCCCGTAGCCTACGCCGTCACGTATCTTATCGGCACGGCGTTTATCGTCTGGTTTCTCCCGAACGTGGGTCCGAAGCTGATGCGCGTTAACCTGAAGGAGGAGGCCCGAAAACTCCGTGCGAAGATCGCAGCCTCAGGCGGTGGCGAGCCGGAGACTACTTCTGCCTACCAGGCGCTGGCGGTTCGCGCATACCGGGTCACGCACCCGAATCTACTCAATCGGAGTGTGGCCGAACTGGAGGCGCGTCCCAAAGAAGCTCGCGTCTTCATCTCCCGGATCCGCCGGGAGAACAAGATCATCGAACCGGAGCCAAACATGGTTGTTCGCGAGGGTGACGTCATCGCGGTCCTGACGCGCTCGGAACTGCATACGGCCCGCGGGGCAGAGATCGGGGCCGAAGTAGATGACAAGGAACTACTGAGTTTTCCGATCGAGGTGCTCGACGTGGTGGTCACCAACAAGTCCTTCGTCGGCAAAACTATTGTCGATCTGGCAGCCTTGGAGTTCGCACGCGGTGTCTTTTTGAAAAAACTGACCAGGACTGGCGAGCCGATGCCGTTCTCTCCCGCAACGCGGATAGAGCGAGGCGATATCCTGACTCTCATCGGAGCTACGCGCGACGTTGAGCGAGCCGCCAAGAACCTCGGCTACGCCGATCGCCAGACTGTGATGACAGACATGATCTTCGTTGGTTTGGGGATCGTCCTCGGCGGTTTCATGGGATTGCTCACCCTCACAGTTGCCGGGCTGCCGCTCACGCTCACCGCCAGCGGCGGCGCGCTGATCATGGGTCTGATATTCGGCTGGCTTCGCGCGGTTCATCCGACATTCGGTCGGATCCCAGGGTCCGCCATGTGGATCTTCGACACGGTGGGTTTGACCGTCTTCATGGCCTGCGTTGGGCTTGCCGCAGGGCCCAGCTTTTTTTCGGGACTCCAGAAGTCGGGCGTCAGCCTGGTGTTCGTCGGCCTTGTGATCGCGATTCTACCGCACGCGGTGTCTATCTTGTTCGGTCGTTATGTGCTGAAGATGAACCCCGTGATTGTCCTGGGTGCTTGTTGCGGCGCGGGGACAATCACCGCTGCGCTTCGCGCGGTTCAGGAAGAGGCGGACAGTGACCTCCCGGCTCTGGGCTACACCGTTCCATACGCTATTGGCAATATCGTACTCACGGCATGGGGGCCAGTCTTGGTTGCCATGATGACTTAGGATGGTCCTGTTAGCATGGGGTTGGGGGCGTTAAGGAATTCTTCGGGGACCGTGAGAACAACGACCTTAGTCTTTGTGTTTTCAGTGCTTCTTCTCGGTGGCTGTGCATCCGATCGTTCGTCGGAGCAGCACCCATCTAACCGGACCTTCTTTGACTCTCCAGATGTTAACACCCTTCACTAGCTCGATTTCGAGCAGGGAGGATCCCTGGTTATGAGCAGCCATTTCACACTTCCGATTTACATCGATCTAACCGCGACATGCCTCTACGCAATGACCGGCGCCTTGCTCGCGATTCGCCGGCACTATGATGTGGTTGGCTTGTTCGTGCTGGCGCTGGTGACCGGAGTGGGCGGCGGTTTGATTCGTGACGGCATTTTTATTCAACACGGGCCTCCCGTCGCGATGACCGATGGGCGTTACGTTGCTGTTGTTATTCTGGGCTGTGTCGCCGCGGCTTTGTTTCGCAATCACATCGCTCGTTTGCAAACTGCCTTTCTGTTTGCCGATGCGCTTGGGTTGGGTTGTTACGCGGTCGTTGGTGTTGAGCACGCGCTCAACGCCCAGCTCCCGATTCTGACCGCGATCATGATCGGCATCGTGACTGCCTGCGGCGGCGGGCTGTTGCGCGATGTGCTGGTGAGCGACGAACCGCTCCTGTTCAAACCGGGACAGCTCTACGTGCTCGCCGCCTTGATTGGAGCAAGCCTGTTTACGTTGCTTATCCTGTACTTCAAGATGCCGGCAACTACTGCGGCGTTGCTGGCGATTGGCTGTTGCTTTGTCTTTCGGATGCTCGCCATCGCGTTCAATTGGAAAACAGTCGCGGTGTTGCCCACATCATCTGAGCAGTCGTGACCTGCGAAGATCCGTCTTCAGATTCGTTGTTACGCGGGGAATAAGATGCTCCATTACCGGACAGGCAATGCCGTTCACCCGTGGACCTGGATGGTCGCGGTCAAGTTCGAAACAGATTCCACTTGCGCGTAAGGCCAAAACCATTGCGCCACGCCGGACGTTACTTGCTCAACAACTTCTTTTTCGCTGCGGCGAGTTCCTTAAGTTTTCCTTCATCCACTTTCGGATACGCCAGATCGAGTGAGTCGAGGGTTTCGATAACTGCTCCGGCGACGACGAGTCGAGTAAACCATTTGTTGTCCGCTGGCACCACATACCATGGCGCCTCTTTTGTCGCGGTTTCCTGAATCATTTCTTCGTATGCTTTCATGTAATCGTCCCAAAAGTCGCGCTCACTGGCGTCGTTGGACGAGAACTTCCAGTTTTTCAGTGGGTCGTCGATTCGATCCAAGAATCGTCGTTTCTGTTCCTTTTTTGAAACGTGAAGAAAAAATTTTCGCACCACGACACCATTTCTCGCCAGGTATTGCTCGAAATTGCGGATATCTTCGAACCGCTCTTCCCAAATCTTTTTGCCTACGAGTTTTGGAGGCAGTTTTTGCTTTGCCAGGAATTGGGGATGAACCCGGACAACGAGCACCTCTTCATAATAACTGCGATTAAAAATTCCGATGTGACCACGATTCGGCAGGTCTTTCATGCAGCGCCAGAGGTAATCGTGATCCAGATCCTCGGCTGAGGGAGATTTGAACGAATACACCTCGCAACCTTGCGGGTTCACTCCAGACATGACGTGCTTAATCGCGCCATCCTTGCCAGCCGCGTCCATTGCTTGAAAGATCAGGAGCACAGCCCACTTGTCCTGGGCATATAGCTTGTCTTGCAACTGGGCCAGCGCTGTGACGCCCATCTCCAGCGCTTCTTTGGCTCTCGTTTTGTCTGCCTCCTTGGTGAAATCAAGTGTGTCGTTAGGATCGACATCTTTGAGGCGGAAATTTTTACCTTTGGTGACGCGAAATGGTTTTGCCAATTCACGCGCTGTTTTGATGATCTCTTTTGTTTTCATAAGACTGTTATTGGTTCATACGGAATAGAGGCGATTCGTTTACTTGTTTGCCGCAGGCGGCAGGAGATAAAGCGCCGTGGCGAACATAAGGTAAACCATAATTGTCAGCACGCCGATAAACCAGGTGGAGCGCCCGGACGTCGTTACCAGTGATGCGGTAAGGGTTGCGAACAGAATCATTGCCACTGCTCCCGGCCACAAGTTCAAATCCATCGGCGCAGGACCGATCACGTAACTGAGCAGCACCAGAACCGGAGCAACGAAAAGCGCAATTTGCGCTGCGCTCCCGAGTGCGATGCCGACGCTAAGATCGAGACGATTTTTTTGCGCTGCCGAAAATGCAGCCGCCATTTCGGCGGCTGCGCCGACCAACGCCACAATGATGAACCCGACAAACGCGGGACTCATTCCGAAAGCGGTGGCAGCGTACTGAACGGATCCGACAAAAACTTCGCTCACCAACGCCACCAAAATCGTAACGACCGCAAGCGTGACGAGTGCAAGCCCGATCGGCCACGCCGCTTCATGTTCCTCCGCCGTGCTGGCGAACAATTCGCGATGCGTGTTGAGTGAAAACCAGAGGCCGAGACCGTATGCCAGCAAAAGCAAAATAGACAAAGCCAGACTCAGCTCTTGATTCAAGCCCGCTTTGCCTAACGACTCGTGCTCGGCCACAGCCGACGGAATCAGAAGGCCGATGCTCGCGAGAAAAAGTAAGCCGGCCTGAAATCTTGCGGCCACCCGGTTGAATTCCTGAACGTGATACCGGAGTCCCCCGAGCAGGAACGATGCACCCAGCATAAACAACGAATTCGTCACGATCGCGCCGGCGACGGATGCCTTCACCAGCATGTATTGCCCGGCCTGCAACGCAGCGATCGCGATAACGAGTTCGGTCAGATTTCCAAGCGTTGCGTTCAACAGTCCGCCCACCGAATCTCCCGTCTTCGCCGCGACCGATTCCGTGGCATGGCTTAACAGAATGGCCAGCGGCAGAATCGCGAGCACCGAAAGAACGAAGTGCAACGTATGCGCTTCGTGATTGAATTTTTCCGCTACCAGCGCGACAGGAACAAATACAAGTAGCCAAAGCAAGGGGTTGCGACGGATCTCTTGAAGGAGCAGCTTCATGCTGATGCATGTTCAGTTTGGCGAAACGCTCGCCACTATTACAATAGGACTAAAGTCTCATTGCTGCGGGCAGTGAGATCGCTGAATTCGAACTCGTTTCCGACTATTGAGCGTTTTCCGATCCAGCAGCAGGTGGTATAAACTCGGACAACTGATGACACAAAAGCCATGAGCTGGGTCACTGTCATCTGGTCTATAAGTGCCGGAGCGTGCCTCACGCTGGCATTTCTCCAGTTCATCGTTTGGTGCAAGGACCGGGCCGCTCGCGCAAATCTCGTGTTTGCAGTGGGGGCTGTGGCGGTGGCCGTTTTTGCAGGAGTGGAGTTAGCGTTGATGCGGGCTGAAACGCCCGCACAATTCGGGACATTACTACGGTGGATACACATCCCGGCTTGGGTGCTGATTGTGTCGATCGTCGCGTTCGTCCGACTCTACCTGAACGCCGGCCGCCGATGGCTCGCGTGGACCGTTGTGGCAGTCCGCACCCTTTCGCTGATTCTCAATTTCGTTCTCTCGCCGAATATCAATTACCGGAAAGTTACTGCTGTGCGCCACGTCTCATTTTGGGGGGAATCCGTATCGGTCCCCGTAGGGGTGCCGAATCCCTGGATGCTGGTGGCCCAATTCAGCTTGCTTCTCCTCGTCATATTTGTGGTGGATGCAGCAATCACCGTGTGGCGACGCGGTAATCACAGGCAGGCGCTGGTAGTTGGCGGGAGCATTATATTGCTTGTGGTTTTGGCAAGCGGGCAAGCGGTGGCGATGACGTGGGGAGTCCTGGCCACGCCGCTAACGGTGAGCTTGTTCTACCTATTTCTCGTTGCGGCGATGGCTTACGAGTTGAGCTACGACCTCATTCGCGCCGCTCACCTTGCCCGGCAATTGCAAGCGAGTGAGGCGACTCTGCGTGAGAGCGAGCAGCGTTTCCGAATAGTTGCTGACGCCGCCCCAGTTCTTATCTGGATGTCTAGCGTCGACAAACTGTGCACTTTTTTCAACAAACGGTGGCTGGAGTTTACGGGCCGCAGTCTGGAACAGGAGATGGGAAATGGCTGGGCTGAGGGCGTGCACCGCGACGATCTACAAAAGTGTCTCACGACATACACAGAAGCATTCGACGCGCGCAAACCTTTCGTTATGCAATACCGGCTCAAACGGAATGACGGCGAGTTTCGTTGGATATCGGATGATGGGGTCCCTCGTTATGACGCGGACGGCGCGTTCACCGGCTACATCGGGTCATGTGTAGACGTCACAGACCTGCTTAGACAACAAAGAGCGCTGCATCAGTTCGAAGAGCGCGTGGCACTCGCCGCCGAAGCTGCGCACCTCGGGGTGTGGGAACTCGATCCCATCACCGACCGGATCTGGGTCTCAGACAAAGTTCGCGAGATCTTTCAATTCCCCGAAGACGATCACATTAGCTACAGTGAATTTCAGCAACGTGTGCATCCGGATGATCGCGCCGCGCGCGATCAAGTGGTGCGGCGAGCGATACGAACGCACGGCAGCTACGAAAGTGAGTACCGGATCGTGCTGCCTGATGGAAGCTTCCGCTGGATCGGGGGACGCGGTCGTTGCCTGCCTGGAGGAGATGGCAAATCAACGCGGCTTCTTGGTGTGTCGATGGACATCACGGAACGGAAGCAGGTGGAGGAACTTTTTCACCTGGCCACGGAGGCTTCGCCCAGCGGCACGGTCCTTATCGATCATGAAGGTCGCATCGTGTTGGTGAATACGCATGCCGAAAAACTGTTTGGATATGCGCGTGACGAACTCATCGGCAAGAATGTTGAGATTCTGCTACCCGAACGATTTGGAACGTCGTTTGAAAGTGATCGCGCTAACTTCTTCATTGCGCCCGAAGCGCGTGCGATGGGCTCGCACGCGCAGTTATTTGCGCGACGAAAGGATGGCAGCGAGGTCCCCATCGAGATTAGTGTGAACCCCGTTCAGACGCCTCATGGGCTTGTTGTTCTGACGAACGTTGTGGACATTTCGGCGCGCCTGGCAGCTGAAGAGGAAACCCGGCGGAGTCGAGAGCAGGTGGAACTTCTGAGCCGGGTCAGTCTGCTTGGCGAGATGACCGCCTCTCTCGCGCACGAATTAAACCAACCTCTGGCAGCGATCGTGAACAACGCCACCGCCGCGATGCAATATCTAAAACAAGGCAGGCTCAACCCCGAAAAACTGCAGGATATTCTTGTCGATGTGGTGAGCGACGGGCGTCGCGCTTGTGACATTATGCACAATGTGCGCAGCGCGATTAAGAAGGGCAGCGCCATTCGCGGTCGAATAAATTTGAATGATGTAGTGAAAGCCGTCACGTATATGGTTCAGCCGGACGCCGCCGCGAAATTTTGCCGGATGCAAATGTCTCTCGCCCCGGATCTGCCCGGCGTTGAAGGTGATCCCACTCAAATTCAACAAGTGCTGATTAACCTTGTGCGCAATGCGTTCGATGCGATGTACGACACGCCGCCAAGCCGGCGGACTGTCGAGACTGACACAAGCTCCAATGGCGACGGCACGATCCTTGTCGCCGTGCGCGATTATGGCTCAGGAATCTCCGAACCGATCAAGGAACGGCTTTTCGAGCAGTTCTTTACCACGAAGAAGGAAGGCCTCGGGATGGGCCTTGCAATCGCGCGCTCTATCATCGAGGCGCATGGAGGAATCATAACAGCTGAAAACGCCGATGGAGGCGGAGCCCGTTTTTATTTTCGTCTACCAATTATGGAGAAGACGTCACCATGATCGGTTCGAATGCAATCGTATTCGTAATCGACGATGATCAGTCGGTCCGGAAAAGTCTGGAGCGTTTGTTGGACGCTGCCCACTACAAAACTGAGGTGTTCAAATCTGCCTCTGAGTTTCTATCGCGTTCGACCCATCCGGGACCTTCGTGCATCATCGTCGATGTGCGGATGCCCGGGCTGAATGGAATGGATCTGCAGAAAACCCTTATCGACTGTGGCCGCGAAGAGCAGCTTGTCTTCATAACAGCGCACGGTGACATCGCAATGTGCGCTCAAGCAATGAAGGCAGGCGCCATCGACTTTCTCCCGAAGCCTTTCAAACCGACACAATTGCTGGAGACCGTCGAACACGCTCTCGTACGCTCGACCGAACAGCGCCACCGCGTATCGGAGAAAAATCACGCGCGGTCTTTGCTTCAACGGCTAACGCCGCGTGAATACGAAGTCATGCAACTTGTCGCCACGGGACTGCTCAACAAACAAATCGGCGGTGAGCTTGGGATGGCCGAAAAGACGGTCAAGACTCATCGTGCGCACGTGATGCAAAAGCTCCGGATTAATTCAGTCGCTGAGCTAATGGTGGTTCTGCAAAAAGCGGAAATTCCTCCGATAGCGAGAACTACGACTAAGGTCTGATTGCGCTCCGGTCGTCTGACCCGCAAATATAACCGTGTGGAGGATGATGTGTCCGACAACGGTTTCGCTTTGTTCTGCCATCGATCAGAACCGGTGAAACATCCGGATGCGATCTTGATCACGAAAATCAAACATGGTTGCACTTAACAAAGAAACTGTGGCTGTGTGCTTGCTCGATGATGATCCTGCGATTCTCAAGGCGACCGGGCGACTACTCGATTCGGCGGGTTGCAAAGTGGAAGCTTTCACCAATCCAATCGCATTTTTGGAGCATGCGGCGATGTATCGGCCCGACCTCGCAGTAATCGACATTCTTATGCCGGAAATGAACGGACTGGAGGTGCAAACGCGGTTGCGAAGCCTTTCGCCCTCCACCCGGGTCATTGTGCTGACTGGAAGAGATGATCCGTTAGTTCGTCGGAAGGCGATGAACGCAGGCGCTGCTGCTGTCTTTATCAAAGGATTGGAAAGCGACGAATTCCTGGCCGGAGTAAAAGCTGCGGCAGATCCTATCAATTAGCTTCAAACTCCGATAAAGGTATGCCGGCGACTGTAAATCCAAACCCCTACGGCTAAGGTCCCATAGATTCCACGTTACATTTGGCGCACCATCCACTCGTAGGACGCGAGCCTACAGAGGTAATTATTAAGTTGACCTTACCATCGTTTCTCCGTAAGAGGAGCATGACAACACGAAAGAAAATTATGAAAAAGCTACTACTCTCCACTGTTGCGCTAACAGGACTTCTGGCCGCTTCTCTCCAAGCGGGGCCGGCTGTTGAATACAAGCAGGTCGCGCCGCCGCCGCCGCCGCTCTACGGCGTCGGTTTTTATGGTGGTATCGACATGGGAGCGAATGTCTATCAAAACCGCGGTGACGACCGAACGTTTACACAAGATAATCCGCATGATCCTTTTTTCGGATACAGCCTGGACGTTGACCCGAAAAACGACGGCGGCTTTTTTGGCGGCGTCAAACTCGGTTACGTATTTGGCACGGGCGTGGTGCGTCCGACCATTGAGGGAGACTTCTTTTACAACGGTTTCAGAGGCGGCGCTAACTTTACCCTGAGGGATCCGTTTGATAACGTTGTGGCACAGCGCAATGCGACCACATGGATTAATACGGGTGCGTTTATGGCGAACTTCATTTTGCGATTCGCGCCTGCAGGTGGCAGGTTCCAACCTTACGCTGGCGCGGGCGTCGGCGTTTACTATGCAGAATCCGCGGGGCTCGAAGTCGTAGACCCCGTAACTGGGAGGGTCCCAGTGAACACTGGTGGTGGCCGAAGTCACGCCGACCTCGCATGGGATGTTGTGGCCGGATCCGACTATTTCTTTAATCCTAATTTTAGTGCCTTTATTGAGTATAAATATCTCAATTACACTAGCACCCAAATCGATACCCGCGAAGATCGTAACCTGGGTCAGCATTTGGTAGGCGCTGGTGTCCGGTTCTTCTTCCACTGATACCGAGCAAACCTTACTGGTAACTTATCTAAATCGGCCTCCTTTCATCGGGAGGCCGATTTTTTTTGGCGGCACCTGTCTCAAAGAACTTGAACATGGGCCGAAAGTCCCATAGACCCGTTGCAGCAGGTACAGCAGAATCGCACTCAACCACTGCAATAATTGTAACCACAACTAGAAAGCGGTCTCTATTGGCACATGAAAACTAGATTGCTTTTGTTCGCAGCCGCGGCCTTTGCGCTTATCAGCTCTCTGCGCGCGGGCACGCTAGAATTGCAGCCGAAAGAAACTGCGTCGCCAACAATTACGGAAAGCCAACCCTGGCAGTTCACAATCGCCGCGCCTGGTTGGATGGCGAGTATGGATGGGACAATCGCAGTTCGCGGGGTCAATGCAGATATAGACGTCGGGTTTTTCGACGACGTCCTGGAGCACCTTGACATGATTTTTGCCATGCGGGCGGAGGCGCGAAAAGGTCCGTTTGGAATATACGGCGAAGTAATTTACATCGGTCTTTCTGACGGCGCACAGATAAACGGAATGATCAACAACGTCCACGCACAAGTGGACCTAACGCTGGTTGATAGCGCCTTGAGCTGGCGGCTCGTTAACCAGCCGCGTTGGTCGCTCGATGTCGCGGCCGGGATGCATTATACGAGTGTGTACGAAAAACTCGAACTGCATTCCGACCCGATGTTGATTCAGCAGACTAGCGTACGGTTCGTGGACAACATCGCCGCGGATTTGCGCGAACGGTTAGATCAGGACATTTCCAGAGACGATTTTATTGTTGCGATTGGGAACTCAATCCGTTCCGTCCTGCTCGACCGGATCGGTGAGAGGCTGGAAGATCACGAGCGGCACCCAAATATTCCCATCGGTCCACTGGGCGGCCGCGTTCCACAAGAGGTTAGACGGGTCGTCACAGATTATATTAACCTGAAACTCCATGCTCTGCGTGCGCGCATAGACGCGCTCGATCTCGAAGGTGAGGCTCGCCGGGCTGCGGTGAGACGAATCGTTAACGGGGCCAAAACCCAGATGGCAAACGACCTTTCGGTTGTGTTGCAGAACAAACTGAATCGATCCATTTCGCGGCAAGATGACTGGTTGGATGGCTATGGTGGTCTGCGGTTCCGATACAACTTTAATAAGACGTTCTACACCGCCGTGCGCGGCGAGGTCGGCCGAGGCGTCGTGTCCGACCTAATGTGGCAGGCCGAGGGGGTACTCGGAGTTAACTGGACTCGGAGCATGTTTACTGAAGTCGGTTATCGAGCACTCAGCTCTGACTTCGAGGACAACAACTTCAAGTTCGACGTCACAACACACGGCCCGCAAATCACGACCGGAATTACATTCTAAAGTATTCGTGAGAATGGTAGCTCCTTCCGGTGTGGAAAATAAGGCGTTAAACCGGCTGATTCTAGCGAGTTAATTCATCTTGGAAATTTACTCAGCGATTAATTGCTCGCCCGCGAGCGCAGGCTCGCATTGCTTTAAATCCTAACCGCATCTCGCAATTCGGACTGAAATCATTGCCCGCGAAACGCCGGGTCGGTGAACAAAAAAATCATCCGCCGCTCACTCGTCGCCAACAGCCCCTCCGGCACGAAGCAGCATCCTTCAATGTGCTCGTTCTTTAATTTCGTGTGGTGTGGGTTTGCCTTGGTGGCGCGCGTCAAGTCGCCGTCGACGCGAAAGACGTAGGCGCCGTTTTTCGCTACAAGGCCAAGCAACGTTCCGTCGGCGGATATGTCCCCACCCGTCACAGGCGATTTGATTTTCGTCGTCGCGACGAGCTCGAGAGTCAGCGGCTCGTTAGTCTCCTTGAGAGGAAAGCGGAAAATCTGCGCGCGCGCCTTATCGAACACCTTCGAAACGACATAGCCCTGGTCTTTCCAGACGAACAGGCTTTCGCAATCGAAGGGCGCTCCGGGAAACTTAAGCCTCCACGCGCGTTTCGGGGCAATCGACCCGGTTCCCGCCTGCGGATTCGGCTCGTCGATTTCATAAACGATCAGCGTGTCCCGTTTCGCGTTGTTGTTCCCGATGTCGCCGATGTACAAGTGTCCAGAGTCGTCGCTGGCGATGTCTTCCCAATCATGCAACGTCACGTCGACAACCGAGAAAGACGCGCGCGTGTTGCCCTCGCGGTCGATCGCGTAGAGGACTTGTTTCTTCGGGCCGCCGCCGTCGTTGTGCGTCCAAAACACATCGGCGTACTGGCGACTGGCGACAACTCCGGAGCTTTCGACGATGCGCGGGTCGCTTATGCGAGCGAGTAATCGGACGCCGGGTGCGACGTCCTGGCCGGGCTCGGCGGCATTGCACGCGTTCAGTAACGCTGCCAGGAACGAAGCGAGCAGCAGAGTCTTTATTTGGCTCCGGGCCATATGGTGGTTGCGATCAGGTAAACAACATC
>Ga0207678_10003166_pt1 | contig 14878 bp, 9 predicted proteins | sample KBSC63metaG_FD_184319 | JGI IMG/M metagenome (GOLD analysis project Ga0207678, IMG submission 184319) | Corn rhizosphere microbial communities from Kellogg Biological Station, Michigan, USA - KBS C6-3 metaG (SPAdes) (version 2) | ecosystem: Host-associated > Plants > Roots > Rhizosphere > Soil ...
GCCGTTCATCGCGACGATCGGCCTCTACAACGCGAAGGCGAAGAACGTCGTCGCGACCGCGAAGGCGATCGTCGAGCAGCACGGCGGCAAGGTGCCGGAATCGCGCGAGGCGCTCGAAGCGTTGCCGGGCGTCGGCCGCAAGACGGCGAACGTCGTCATGAACACCGCGTTCGGCGCGGAGACGATCGCGGTCGATACGCACATCTTCCGCGTCGCGAACCGCACCGGACTCGCGCCGGGCAAGACCGTGCGCATCGTCGAAGACAAATTGATGAAGGTCGTGCCGCCCGAGTTTCGCAAGGACGCGCACCACTGGCTGATCCTCCACGGCCGCTACGTTTGCAAGGCGAGAAAGCCGCTTTGCCCCGCGTGCGCGATCAACGACTTGTGCAGCTATCGTCACAAGACCGTAGCGATCTGACTTCACCCTCGCACTCGTCGTCCCGCGCGACTTTTTGCGATCCGCGACAACGTGTTGGCATCGTCTGAATCCGCGAGCGCACCGACGCGTCCGGCGTAAGCGCCCGAGAAAACCACGTTAAGCGCACGTTGGTTTGTCATCGAAGCGTAACGAGCGCCGACCAAACTTCGCGCAGTTTTTTGCACGCCCAATCACTCCCGAGGATTCGAAATGAAGCTGCGCCACGCTATCGCCGCTGCGCTGTTCTGCGCCTTTGGCTCCAACGCCATGGCCTATGACCTGCTCAACGACTGGCCGACCAAATACAAGACCGAAGGCGGCTACGAATACGGCTTCAAGGGCCTGTTCCAGTTCGACTCGAACAACTTCTCGGGCGATACGACGAATCCGGCGACCGGCGCGTCGCTGTTCGACGACGTCGACGCCTGGCGCCGCAAGGAAGTGAACTTCTACGGCAAGACGCCGTGGGGTCTCGACTTCAACGTCGGCTACGACTACACGAAGTTCAACCGCACGAAGGCCGGCTGGATCGACAACTTCGTCCGCTACACGAACGCGCAGGCGGGCGAGTTCCGCCTCGGCCAGTTCAAGACGCCGGTAGGCTGGGAAGAAGCATCGAGCTCGTCGGCGACGACGTTCCTCGAGCGCGCGCTGCCCGTGCAGGCGACCAACATGGGCCGTCGCATCGGCGGCGACTGGCTGTACACCGGCATCCCGAACTGGCTCTTCAACGTCGCCTATTTCTCGGGCGGCGATCTCAACGGCGACAACAAGGGCAGCGGCCCGGCCGCGCGTGTCGTCTGGAATCCGATCAACCATCAGCCGGGCGCGGGCTCGCGCGAGCAGGCCGACGTGATCCATCTCGGCTTCGCGTGGTCGAGCGAGGATCGTGACACGGTCGAGAATGGTCTCGGCGCGACGGTTCCGGCCGCGGCGCGTTTCCGCGCGCGTCCCGAGGCGAGCCGCACCGACACGCGACTGATCGATACCGGCAACCTCAACAACCCGGGCGACATCGATCGCTGGGGTCTCGAAGGCGCATGGATCCACGGCCCGTTCCTGCTCCAGGGCGAATACCTCGAGATGTCGGCTTCGCCCGCCGGCAAGCCCGACTTCACGGGCAACGGCTACTACGTGTTCGGCGCGTGGATGATCACGGGCGAAACGCGCGCGTACTCGAAGGGCTACGTCGGCAACACGCGTCCGCAGCACGACTGGGGCGCGTTCGAAGTCGCGCTGCGTTACAGCGAGCTCGATCTCAACGACGGCCCCGTTCACGGCGGCGAGGAAAAGGACTGGACGCTCGGCCTCAACTGGTATCTCGGCCAGCACCTCAAGTTCCAGGCGAACTACGTCTGGGCCAACTCGACCAAGCTCTACGGCGCGCCGCTCAACGCGGAAGCCGATGTCGACCCGCGCATTTTCGAGGTCCGCGCGCAGGTCTACTTCTGATACCGGGAATCTCCCGCAATACACTCTCCTTTGGGGCGCACGATGCGCCCCATTTTTTTTGTCTGAAAGAATCTCCGCGCGGCGTCGGTCTTCACTCGCGTTCCGGTGCGCTGCAGTGCAGCAACGACATGTCGAAGGGGCGACGCGCCGAAACGTGCGAACGGATTGCATCCGTTCCGGTCCCTAACACGTATTTCATTCGCGTCCCGGTAAGGTGCGCGACGAAGACCGCGCCGGGCGTCCCGGCTCGTAACCACGAGCAATCCGCTCGCGAACCAACTCATGGAGAACTCGCATGTCCAGCAAGATCGGTAATTCCCTCAGCGTTGCCATCGGCGCCGCGGTCATCGGCTCGCTGTCCCTGAGCCAGCTCGCCGCAGCGAGCCCGGTGTTCCAGGCCAGCGACCTCGCGGCCGGCTACATGCTCGCGGCTGCGCCCGAAGGCAAATGCGGCGAAGGCAAGTGCGGCGTCGCGAAGATGGACACGAACAAGGACGGCAAGGTCGAGGCGTCCGAAGCGATGGCCGGCGGTTTCAGCGCGAGCCAGGTCAAGGCGTGGGACAAGGACAACGACGGCTCGCTCGACGCCAATGAGCTGAAAGCCATGCACGCGATCATGGATGGCGGCAAGAAGGGAGCGGAAGGCTCCTGTGGCGGCGACAAGTCGAAGAAGGGCGCCGAAGGCTCCTGCGGCGGCTCGATCTAAACCGCGACACGATGAGTCCGCATCGGCACATCGAAGGTGCGGGACTCGGCCTGCGGCGGGCCCTTCTGGGTCCGCTGCAGGACGCGCAGCAGGATGGACGCAACACCGCGATCGATTTCTTCGAGATCGCGCCCGAAAACTGGATCGGCGTCGGCGGCAAGCTCGGTCGCACGCTGCGAAGCTTCACCGAACGCCACGCGTTCGTCTGTCATGGACTCTCGCTCTCGCTCGGCGGACGCGATCCGCTCGACGAGACGCTGCTCGCGAAAATCCGCCGTCTGCTCGACGCGCACGGCATCGCGACCTACTCCGAGCATCTTTCGTATTGCGCCGACGACGGTCATCTCTATGACCTCATGCCGATTCCGTTCACCGACGAAGCCGTGCATCACGTCGCCGCGCGCATCCGCCAGACGCAGGACATTCTCGGCCAGCGGATCGCGGTCGAGAACGTTTCGTACTACGCGGCGCCCGGCGCTGCGCTTCGCGAGATCGACTTCGTCAACGCGGTGCTGAACGAAGCCGACTGCGATCTGCTGCTCGACGTCAACAACATCCACGTCAACAGCATCAACCACGGCTACGACGCCGGCGAATTCCTCGACGCGCTGCCCGGCGATCGCATCGCGTACATCCACGTCGCGGGTCATTACGACGAAGCGGACGATCTAAAGATCGACACGCACGGCGCGCCCGTGATCGATCCGGTCTGGCGCCTGCTCGAACGCGCCTATGCGAACTTCGGCGTGAAACCGACGCTGATCGAGCGCGACTTCAACTTCCCGCCGCTCGCCGAGCTCGTCGGCGAAGTCGCGCAGGCGCGCACGCTGCAAGCCGCGCACGCGACGGAGCATCGCGATGTCCGCCGCGCCTGATCCGACCGCGACGTACGCACTGCAACGCGCGTTCGCGTCGCACGTTCGCGATCCGGCGCACGCGCCAGCGCCCGACGGCATCGAGCCGCGCCGCATGGCGGTCTACACCGAGCTCTTCTTCAACAACGTCGAGAGCCTGCTCTCGGCGAATTTTCCGGTCATCCGCTCGCTCTACGGCGACGACGCGTGGCGCGAATTCGTGCGTGCGTTCTACCGCGATCACCATTGCCACACGCCGCTCTTCACCGATCTCGCGCGCGAGCTCATGCGCTATCTCGAAACGCGCGACGACGCGAGCGACCCGCCGTTCCTCGCCGAGCTCGCGCATTACGAATGGAGCGAGCTCGCGCTCGCGATCGACGAAGCCGAAATCGCGGACGCCGCGCACGATCGAAGCGGCGATATCGTCGACGGGATCCCGGTCGTGTCGCCGCTCGCGCGCGTGCTCGCGTACCGTTTTCCCGTGCATCGGATCCGCCCGGACTATCGACCCGACGAAGCGCCCGCGCAGCCGACGCTGATCCTGCTCGTGCGCGACCGGAGCGACGACATCCGCTTCCTCGAAATCGACGCGCTGACGGCGCTCCTGTTCGAACGCCTTCAGGCCAACAGCACCGCGACCGGCCGCACGGTGCTCGACGCGCTCCTCGCGGAACTCGGACGGACCGACGACGCGGTCCGCGCCTCGGGCCTCGCGATCCTGAATCTGCTTCGCGACCGCGACGCGCTGCTCGGCACGCGACCCGCCTGACGCGAGCCGCCCGGCCCGCCCTGCTACACTCGTTCGCAACCTGATTTCCGCCCGGAAGGGAACGGACCGCGGCCCGCGAGACCCTCGCGCGCCGCTCCGAAGCGCCGGGCCCGAGCACGAATCCTGATGACGCACACCGAACGCGAGCCCGCAGCGCCGGGCGCCGCAACCTCCGACGCCCCCATCCCCTCGCCCGCCGCACCGGCGCGCCAGCGCACGACACCGGCGAGCCGCATCGAAGGGCTCACGCCCGCCGCGGTCCGCTGTCTGCAACGCGCGGCGCAAGCGCTCGAACGGCGCGATCTCGACGCGGCCGACGAAGCGCTGCGCGACGGCGCGACGATCGCGCCCGAGCATCCGGAAATTCTTCGGCTCACGGGCGTCGTCGCGTATCTGCGCGGCCGCTTCGTCGAAGCGATCGCATTGCAGCGGCGCGTGCTCGCGGCGTGGCCCGACGACGCGCTCGCGCTCGGCAACCTCGGCACCGCGTACGCGGATTACGGCCGCATCGGCGATGCGCTGTTCGCGCTGCGGCGCGCGGCCGAAGTCGCGCCCGATCAGGCCGCCGCGTGGTTCAACCTCGGCAAGCTGTTCGATTCCCAGGCGCACGTCGACGAAGGCGTGAAAGCCTTCGCACGCGCGCTCGAGCTCGCGCCGCGACATCTTTCCGCGCGCATCGCGCATGCGAACGCGCTCGCGACGCTCGGCCGCACGGCCGACGCCGCGGCCGAATATCGCGCCGCGATCGCGCAGGAACCGCGCGCGGTGCAGGCGTGGCTCGGCCTTGCGAATCTCAAAACCGTTCGTCTCGAAGCGAGCGAGTCGGCCGCGCTCGAACGTCTGCACGCCGAACCCGCGCTGTCCGACGCGGAACGCGCGATCGCGGGCTTCGCGCTCGGCAAGGTGCTCGAAGACGAAGGCAGGCACGCCGACGCATTCAACGTGCTCGCGGCAGCGAACGCCGCACGTCGGCCGCTCGCACCGTGGGACGCGACGCGCTTTTCGCGCGAAGTCGACGCGATCGAAGCCGCGTTCGCGCCGGAGATCGCCGCGGCGACGAATCCGAAGCTCGGCGAGGAAGTCGTCTTCATCGTGAGCCTGCCGCGATCAGGTTCAACGCTCGTGGAGCAAATCCTCGCCGCGCATCCCGACATCGAAGGCGCGAGCGAGCTGCCCGATCTCGAAGCGGTGATCCTCGAGGAATCGAACTTCCGCAAGCAGCGCTTCCCCGAATGGATCGCGAGCGCGACGCCGGCCGACTGGCAGCGCATGGGCGAGCGTTATCTGCATCGCACGCGGCGCTGGCGCGAAACGAAACCGCGCTTCACCGACAAGATGCCCGACAACTGGCTGCTCGCGGGCGCCGCGCTCGCGATGTTGCCGGGCGCGCGCATCGTCAACGTGCGGCGCGACGCGGTCGAGACGTGCTGGTCGTGCTTCAAGCAATTGTTCGGCGCGGGACGCCACGGCTACAGCTACGACCTTTCCGATCTCGCCGAGACGTGGCGCGATTACGATCGCTTGAGCACGTTCTGGGCGCAGCGCTTCCCGGATCGCGTGCGCGAGCAGTCGTACGAGCGACTCGTCGCCGAACCCGAAGCCGAGACGCGTGCGCTGCTCGATTTCTGTGGCCTCGCGTTCGATCCCGCGACTCTCGATTTCCACGCCGCGACGCGCAGCGTGCGCACCGCGAGCGCGGCGCAGGTGCGCGAGCCGTTGCGTGCCGACACGGCGCGCAGCGCCGCGTACGGCGCGCGACTCGATCCGCTGCGGCGCATGCTCGCGACGGAGCGCACGGCGTCGGTGCGCGGCGACGAAACGAGCACGCTCGCGCAGCGCAGCGAGCGCGTGCAGGGTCTCGACGAAGACAGCGCACGCGATCTGTTGCGCGCGGCCGCGCTGCTCGCGAGCGGTCGCGTCGACGATGCGACGGCGCTCGTCGAGCGCGTGCGCGAGACGCATCCCGATCACGGCGAAACGCTGCGCCTTTCGGGCGTGCTCGACAGTGCACGCGGACGTCACGCCGAAGCGCTCAGGGTGCTCGCGCGCGCGGCGGCCGCGAAACCCGACGATGCGCTGATCCTCAACACGCTCGGCACCGCGCAGGCGGCGGCCGGCAACGACGACGCAGCGCTCGCGAGCTTCACGCGTGCGGTCGTGCTCGATCCGCGCGCGGCGAACGCGCGCTACAACCTCGGCGCGGCGCTGGCCGCGCGCGGCGATTTCGCGAATGCGCGCGATGCGTTCCTGCTCGCGCTCGACGTCGAGCCGCAGTTCACGCCCGCGCGGCTCGCACTCGCCGAAGCGCTGCGCGCGCTCGGCGACGACGAAGGTGCGGTCGCCGCGTGGCGCGACACGCTCGCTCGCGAGACCAATTCCGTTGCCGCGTTGCAGGGGCTTTCCGAGCTTCGGCCCGCCGAGCTCACCGCGGCCGAGCGCGCGACGCTCGAAAGCGAATACCAGCGCGCGCGGCGCTCCGACGCCGACCGCGCGTCGCTCGGCTACGCGTTCGCGAACATGCTCGAAGCGCGCGCGCAGTATCGCGAAGCGTTCGCGACCTTCATCGCCGCGAATGCGCTGCGGCGCCGCGAGTTCGAATGGGATGCCGCGAAGCACGCGCAGCGGTGCGAGCAGATTCTCGAAGCGTTTCCGTCGGTCGCGTCGACCGCAACCGACGGCACGCTCGGTGAAGACTGCCTCTTCGTGCTCGGCCTTCCCGACGCGATGGCCGCTGCCGCCGCGCGCGCACTGCGTTCGCACGCGTCCGTCGCGCGCGGCGCCGATCCGTCGCGCGTGCTCGCATCCGAATCGGCGACGCGCGGTCAGCGTTTCGTGCAATGGGCGAAGAACGCGAGCGCGGCCGACTGGCAGCGCATCGGTCGCGCATGGCTCGCGTCGAACGCGAACGCGGGCGAGCGCACGCATCGCCTCGTCGATGCCGAAACCGTTGCGGTCGAGCACGCGGGCGCGATCGCCGCGATGCTGCCCGGCGCGCGTTTCGTCGTCGTCGACAACGATGCGCTCGACAGCTGCTTCGACGTGTTCCGCCGCGACTTCCGCGCGCGCGAACGCTACGGCTGCGATTTCGCGGAGCTCGCGGCCTACCACCACGAGCAACAGCGGTTGCTGCAACGCTGGAGCGAACGCTTCGGCGATCGCATCGTGCGTGTCGATGCCTCGGCGCTCGAGACCGATGCGGCCGCCGAAACCGCGCGACTCTTCGCTGCGCTCGACCTCGACGCGGCCAGCCGCGGGATCGACCTCGCGTCGCACGTCAACGCGCGTCGCTACGGCGATCTCGTGAAGCCGCTCGCGAGCATGATCGACGCGATGCGCTCCGGAGACTCGTCGTCGTGACGTTGCCGACACGCCCGGTCGGTACGCGCGCGCCCTTCGCAAATCTCGCGGAGTCACCGGCCGACGATCGCGTCGAATCGCTGTCGCCGAAAGCGCGCGTCGAATTGCAGCAGGCGAACGCGCTCATGCTGCGCGGCGATCTCGAAACCGCGGAACGGACGCTGCGCGGCATTCTCGCGACGAACGCGGATCACGTCGAAACGCTGCGTCTCCTCGCGATCGTGCTGCAACTCGGCGGACGCTCGGCCGAAGCGATCGCGACGGTGCGCACGGCAATTCGCGTGCGTCCGTCCGATCCGCTGCTCATGAACACGCTCGGCTCGCTGCTGCGCGGCGCGGGCGATCTCGCGGGTGCCGAAAGCGCATTCCGGCGCGCGGTCTCGCTGAAACCCGATCTTGCATCGGCGTGGCTCAATCTCGGCACGAATCTGCAATTGCAGTCCGAGATGCGCGAGGCCGAAGCCGCATTCGCGCGCGCGGTCGAGCTTGCGCCACGTGATCCCGCGGCGCGCGTCGCGCACGGTCATGCGCTGAACGCGCTCGGCCGCACCGACGAGGCGATCGCCGCGTTCCGCGCCGCGATCGCGGCCGATCCGCGCGCGGCGCTCGCGTGGGCCGGGCTCGCGGAAATCAAGACCGTCGCGCTCGGCGACGACGACGTCGCGGCGCTCGAAAAGCTCTCGACCGACACCGCGCTCGACGACGAGCAGCGCGCGATCGTGCGCTTCGCGCTCGGCCGCGCGCTCGAAGATGCGCAGCGTCAACCGGAGGCGTTCGCCGCGTTCGAAGCGGCCAATGCGACGATGCGCGCGTTCATGCCGTGGGATGCCGCCGCGCATTCGCGCGGCATCGATGCGATCGCGGCTGCGTTCGAGACACGTGCTGAGCCGGCGCGCGACGCGACGCTCGGCAGCGACGTGATCTTCGTCGTGAGCCTGCCGCGCGCGGGCTCGACGCTCGCCGAGCAGATTCTCGGCGCGCATCCCGACGTCGAAGGCGCGGGCGAGCTCAATGATCTCGCGATCGTCGTGCAGGAAGAATCACAGCGGCGCGGCGAAGTGTTCACCACGTGGGCTTCGAAGGCGACGACCGAGGACTGGGAACGGCTCGGCCGCCGCTATCTCGAGCGCACGAGCCGCTGGCGCGTCGCGCATCGCGTGCACGTCGACAAGGCGGTGACGAACTGGCCGCTCGTCGGCGCGATTCTCGCGATGCTGCCGGGCGCGCGCATCGTCAACGCGCGGCGCGATCCGCTCGAAACCGGCTGGTCGTGCTTCAAGCAGCGCTTCGTGCGCGGGCAGCAGGCGTTCTCGTATGCGCTCGAGGACATCGGCGCATACTGGATCGACTACGACCGGCTCATGTTCTTCTGGCACGCGCGCTATCCGGGCCGCATCTACGATCTCGTGCACGAGGAGCTCGTCGCGGCGCCCGAGCCCGTGATCCGCAAACTGCTCGATTTCTGCGGCCTGCCGTTCGCGGCGAGCTGCCTGCGTCCGCACCGGAGCGATCGCATCGTGCGCACGTCGAGCGCGGCGCAGGTACGCCAGCCGCTGCGCGCCGATACCGCGCGCGCGGCCGCCTACGGTCGACTGCTCGATCCGTTGCGGCGCTCGCTCGGCCTTTGAGGTCGCGCCGCGCCGCGAGCTTCGGGCGCGACTTTACAAACGCGGCGCCACCGGCAATTCTTGCCACATGACGGTGCCGCGGGCGCCGTGTGCCGCCGGCATCTGCCCGGCGGATTCAGCCGAACCTTGCGACCCCAGGATGAAGGAATCTGCCATCGCGGCGCCTGCCGCCGAGCGCGATCCGCGCTCCGCTCCGCCTCCGGGCTTCGATCGCGCCGAAGGGCTTTCCGAAAGCGGCCGCCGGCTTCTGACCGAGATCGCGCTCTATGCGCGGCAGCAGCGTCCCGACGAGGCCGAGAAACTGCTGCCCGCGCTGATCGCGCTGTCGCCGACGCATCCCGAAACGCTGCGCATGCGCGCGGCGCTCGCGCATATGCGCAACCGGCACGGCGAAGCGGTCGTGCTGCTGCGGCGCGTCGTCGAGGAGCGTCCGTTCGATGCGCTGCCGTGGAACAACCTCGGCGCTGCGCTCGCCGAATTGAAGGACGTCGAAGGCTCGATCGTCGCATTCAGAAAATGCGCGGAGCTCGCGCCGCAGCGCGCGGCGCCGTGGTTCAACCTCGGTCACGCGCTCGACATCCTCGGCCGCGTCGAGGAAGCGCACGTTGCGCTCGGCGAAGCGCTGAAGCGCGATCCCGAGCACATCTCGGCACGCGTGACGCTCGCGCGCATCCTGCAGTTCATGGGCCGCATCGACGAGGCCGAAAGCGAATATCGCCGCGTCGTCGGCAAGCATCCCGAATCGGCGCTCGCGTGGTACGGCCTTTCGACGATCCTCACCGCGCGCTTCAGCGCCGAGGATGCGGCGACGATCGAGCGCGTCTACTCGCGTCCGAATCTTTCGGTCGACGAGCGCATCGCGGCGGGCTTCGCGCTTTCGCGCGCGCTCGAAGACCAGGGGCGCTACACCGAAGGCTTCGCGGTGCTGACGGCCGCGAACTCGATGAAGCGCCGCCAGCTCAACTGGGATGCGCGCGTGCTGACGCGCTACATCGAGAGCATCGCGGGCGCGTTCGAGCGCGCGCCGCAGAGCGCGGCGCCGCCCGAGCAGGGCCGCGAAGTGATCTTCATTTTCGGTCTGCCGCGTTCGGGCTCCACGCTCGTCGAGCAGATACTCGCCGCGCATCCCGAGGTGACCGGCGCGAACGAGCTCGACGATCTCAGCAAGGTCATGAGCGAGGAATCGATGCGCCGCGGCGCGCCGTTTCCCGCGTGGATCCATCAGGCAACGCCCGAGGACTGGAAACGCCTCGGCGAGCAGTATCTCGAGCGCACCGCGAAATGGCGCACGACGACGCCGATCCATGCCGACAAGGGCCTTTCGAACTGGGGCTACGTCGGCGCGCTGCGTGCGATGCTGCCGGGTGCGAAGCTCGTCAACTGCCGGCGCGATCCGCTCGAGAATTGTCTCGCGTGCTTTCGCCAGTCGTTCGCGCAGGAGCTCGGTTTCACGTACGACCTCGCCGAAGTCGCGTCGTACTGGCGCGATTACGACCGGCTCATGCGCATCTGGCAGTCGCGTTATCCCGGCGTCGTGCTCGATGTCGTGCACGAAGCGCTCACGGCCGAACCCGAAACGCAGATCCGCGCGCTGCTCGACTTCTGCGGCCTGCCGTTCGACGCGGCCTGCCTCAACTTCCACGAGGCCGAGCGCAACGTGCGTACCGCGAGCGCGGCGCAGGTGCGCGAGCCGATCCGCAAGAGCACCGCGCGCGCCGACCGCTACGGTGCGCTGCTCGATCCGCTGCGCGCGATGCTCGCCAGGGACGCCGGCACGCGCTGAGCGCGGTGGGCTGCGCGCGTTTGCTAATCTCCCGCCCTGATTTTTCGTTGCGAAACGTCCGATGAGCACTCCCGAAACCGAACTCCCCTCGCCTGCCGCCGCGATCCGCGGCGATTCGCCGCTCGATGCGCGACTCGCCGGCCTCAACGCGCGCACGATGCGGCAGATTCGCGACGCGCGCGAAGCGCTCGACAAGCGCGACGCGCGCACCGCCGATGCGCTGCTCGAACGCGCGCGGCCGGTCGCGGGCGAGCATCCCGAGTTCCTGCGTCTCGCGGGCGTCGTGCGGCAGATGCAGGGGCGTGCGCCCGAGGCCGTCGTCGCGCTGCGTCGCGCGCTCGAAAAGGCGCCGGGCGATGCGCTCGTGCTCATGAATCTCGGCACGGCGCTGCGTGCCGCGGGCGACGTCGACGCCGCGATCGTCACGCTGCGCCGCGCGACCGAAGTGGCGCCGAAGCTCGCGGCTGCCTGGTACAACCTCGGCCGCGCGCTCGGTCCCGCGGGCTACACGAGCGACGCGAACGACGCGTATGCGCGCGCGCTCGAACGCGATCCCGGCCACGTGAAAGCGCGCATCGGCTACGCCGACACGCTGCGCATCATGGGCCGCATCGACGACGCGGCGGCCGCGTATCGCGAAGCCGCGCGCGGGCCCGGCGGTCATCAGGCGTCGCTGCGTCTGGCGAACATGCAGACGGCTAAATTCAGCGCCGAGGAAACCGCGGCGCTCGAACGGCAATTCGCTGCGCCGGGCACGAGCGAATCCGATCGCGTCGTCGTCGGCTTCGCGCTCGCCAAGGCGCTCGAAGATCAGAACCGCTACTCCGAAGCGTTCACGGTGCTGAGCAGCGCGAACGCGATCAAGCGCCGCAGCGTGCAGTGGGATTCGCACGCGTTCAGCGCGCGCATCGACGCGCTCATGAAGATTTTCGCGCGCCCGCCCGCGTCCGCCTCGCCGCCCGAGCTCGGCCGCGAAGTGATCTTCGTCGTGAGCCTGCCGCGTTCGGGGTCCACGCTGACCGAGCAGATTCTCGCCTCGCATCCCGACATCGAAGGCGCGAGCGAGCTGCCGGATTTCGGCAACGTGCTCGAAGAGGAATCGCGCCGCACGGGCCGCGAATTCCCGGACTGGGTGCCGCACGCGACGCCCGAGGACTGGCGCCGCATGGGCGAGTCGTATCTCGCGCGCACCGCGCGGTTCCGCCGCGAGCGCGGGCGCTTCACCGACAAGGCGCTCTCGAACTGGCGCCTCGTCGGCGCCGCGATGGCGATGCTGCCCGGCGCGAAGTTCGTGAACTGCCGCCGCGATCCAGTCGAAACGTGCCTCGCGTGTTTCCGTCGCGTGTTCACGAACGGCCAGGCGTTCACGTACGACCTTTCCGATCTTGCGGCGTACTGGCGCGACTACGATCGGCTCATGCGCTTCTGGCATGCGCGCTATCCGCACGCGATTCGCGATCAGGTTTACGAGAAGCTGCTCGCCGAACCCGAGGCCGAGATGCGCGCGCTGCTTGATTTCTGCGGGCTCGCGTGGGATCCGTCGGTGCTGCGTTTCCACGAGACGCAGCGCAACGTGCGCACGATCAGCTCGGCGCAGGTGCGCGAGCCGCTGCGCGGCGACACCGCGCGCGCGCCGCATTATCGCGAGCTTCTGACACCGCTTCGCCTCGCGCTCGGCTTGCGCTGACGCCACCCTTTTTCGAACGAGCCCATCACCATGTCCACGCCGTCGCCGTTCCTTCCGAACTGGCAAGCCGCCGCCGCGATCACACCCGCGACGCTTCCGGGCGCGTCGCCCGACCGGCTCGAAGGATTGTCGCCGCGCGTGCAGCGGCTCGTGATTCGCGCGCTGCGCTGGCTCGATCGGCAGGAAGTCGATTTCGCGGATCGCGCGCTGGCGGAAGCGTCGGCGTCCGCGCCCGAGCATCCCGAAATTCTGCGCCTTCGCGCGGTGACGCTGCACCTGCGTCAGCGGCACGCGGAAGCGGTCGAGCTGCTGCGTCGCGCGAGCGCGCTGCGTCCGGACGACTCGGCGATCTGGAACAACCTCGGCAGCGCGCTCGGCGAATCCGGCGACCTCGAAGGCGCGCACGACGCGTTCCGTCGCGCGACGTCGTCGAAGCCCGAGACCGCGGTGTCATGGTTCAACGTCGCGCGAGCGAGCGACGCGCTGTTGAAGAGCGAGGAAGCCGAAGCCGCGTGCGCGCGTGCGCTCGAGCTCGATCCCGCGCATATCACCGCGCGCGTGCTGCGCGCGAATCTTCTGAAGACGCTCGGCCGGCTCGACGACGCGAGCGCCGAGTTCCGCGCGGTCATCGCGCGCAAGCCCGACAGCGCCGAAGCGTGGGCGGGTCTTGTCGGCATGAAGTCCGAGCGCGCGACCGAAGAGGATCTCGAACGCCTCGCGCAGCTTTATCGCCGGCCCGATCTCATGGACGGCCAGCGCGCGATCATCGGTTTCGCGTACACGCTCGCGCTCGAAGCGCACGAGCGGTTCGAGGACGCGTTCCGGGTGACGAACGAAGTGAACGCGGTGCGCCGCCGCATGGTGAACTGGAACGCCGCGAACGCGCGTCGGGTGTTCGAGTCGATCGACGCTGCATTCGCGGGGCCGGTTGCTTCGGCGCCGGGCGATCTCGGTCGCGAGGTCATTTTCATCGTGAGCCTGCCGCGCGCGGGCTCGACGCTGGTCGAGCAGATTCTCGCCGCGCATCCCGATGTCGCGGGTGCGGGCGAGATCGACGTGTTGCCCGCGATCCTGCGCGAGGAATCGGCGCGACGCGGCGTCGCCTTTCCGGCCTGGGTCGCCGATGCGACGAGCGAGGACTGGTCGCGCCTCGGTCACGACTACCTTTCGCGCACCGCGCACTGGCGGCGCCGCAAGCCGCGCTCGACCGACAAGAATCTCGGCAACTGGCAGCTCGTCGGCGCGATCCGCGCGATGCTGCCGGGCGCGCGCATCGTCGAATCGCGTCGCGATGCGCTCGAAACCTGCTGGAGCTGTCTCAAGCACCAGTTCTCGGGCGACGTGCCGTACGTTTACGACGCCGACGAGCTCGCGAGCTACTGGCACGACTACGACCGGCTCATGCGCGCGTGGCATGCGCGCTATCCGGGCGCGATCCTGCGCCAGGATCACGAGGCGCTCGTCGCCGAACCGGAGGCGACCGTGCGCCGGCTGCTCGATTTCTGCGGCCTCGCGTTCGACGCGCGCTGCCTGCGCTCGCACGAGATCGAGCGCGACGTGCGCACCGCGAGCGCGGCTCAGGTGCGCGCGCCGATCGCGAGCGATACCGCACGCGCCGAGCAGTACGGCGCGCTGCTCGATCCGCTGCGCGCGGCGCTCGCGGGCTGATCGGACACCGCCTCGCGCATGGCGCCGTCCGGTGAAACGCCCGCGTCGATGTCCGCTGCGCAGCGGCGGCTCGCGAATCTTTCGCCGGAGGTCATGCGGCTTCTCGACCAGACCGGCTGGATGCTGCAACGCCGCGACGCGGCGGGTGCCGAGCCGATGCTCGCGAGCGCGCGAGCGCTCGCGCCCGACCATCCCGAAGTGCTGCGGCTCTCCGCGGTCGCCGCGATTCTGCAGGGTCGCATCGCCGATGCGATCGCGTGGCTCGAACGCGCGCTCGTCGCGTGTCCCGACGATCCGCTCCTGCTGAACAACCTCGGCAGCGCGCTGAACGCGCGCGGCGATGAGTCCGGCGCAATCGCCGCGTTTCGGCGCGCGAGCGAGCTCGCGCCGAACCTCGCGGCGGCCTGGTACAACCTCGGCAAGACGCAGAAGCTTCACGGCGATTCGGTAGGCGCGAACGATTCGCTCGAACGCGCGCTCGCGATCGAGCCTCACCATGTCGCGGCGCGCATCGTCCACGGCGACAACCTGAAGGCGCTCGGCCGGATCG
>Ga0207678_10003169_pt1 | contig 14868 bp, 16 predicted proteins | sample KBSC63metaG_FD_184319 | JGI IMG/M metagenome (GOLD analysis project Ga0207678, IMG submission 184319) | Corn rhizosphere microbial communities from Kellogg Biological Station, Michigan, USA - KBS C6-3 metaG (SPAdes) (version 2) | ecosystem: Host-associated > Plants > Roots > Rhizosphere > Soil ...
CGAGCATTTGCAAAGACGAGCAGGGGCCTTTTGGCGTGATGAGCGGGCATGATCGAAATACTCTCAGCCTCTCATCAGGTCAGATCAAGTCAACGCGGCGAGAGCGCGCGCGGTGATCTCATCCACAGTGCCGGTGCCGGCAATCTTGCGATATTTGGGAGCGGCGGCGTCACCACTCTGCGCCCAGTTGGAGTAGTAGGCGATCAGCGGTTGCGTTTGGTTCTTGTAGACGTTGAGGCGCGTGCGAACGGTTTCTTCTTTGTCGTCTTCGCGCTGCACGAGCTCTTCGCCGGTCACGTCGTCACGCCCCGCGACCTTGGGCGGGTTGAACTTGACATGATATGTGCGGCCCGAGGCCGGATGCGAGCGTCGTCCGCTCATGCGTTCAATGATGGCTTCATCGGGCACGTCGATCTCGAGCACATAGTCGAGCTTGACGCCAGCGGCCTTCATTGCGTCAGCTTGCGGAATGGTGCGTGGGAAACCGTCGAAGAGAAATCCTTTGGCGCAGTCGGGTTGCGCAATGCGTTCTTTCACGAGGCCGATGATGATGTCGTCGCTCACGAGCGCGCCCGAGTCCATCACTTCCTTGGCTGCCAAGCCCAAAGGCGTTCCGGCCTTGACTGCTGCGCGCAGCATGTCGCCCGTGGAGATTTGCGGAATGCCGAAGCGCTGGCAAATGAACGCAGCCTGGGTGCCCTTGCCGGCGCCCGGGGCGCCCAACAGAATCAATCTCATCAGTGGTCCTCTTCGTCGGTGTCTCGTGCGCGGCTCCGCTGGAGTTCGCGGCCCGGCTCTTGGTCAGAATAGCATGCACCTTCTGCATGAAGGTGACGCGCCATGCTCGTGTGCTTGGGGCGGCGGCTCCTGCTTTCAGGCGAAGCGCGCCCGCACGCGTTCAAGGTCTTCGGGTGTGTCTACACCCGGCCCGGGCCGAGTGTTACTGACATGCACGGCGACGCGCTCGCCGTGCCACAACACGCGCAGCTGCTCGAGCGATTCAACGGTTTCGAGTGGGCTTGCGGCGAGCATCGGAAATCGCTTGAGAAAGCCCACTTGGTAGGCGTAGAGGCCGACGTGCCGAAGAGGCTGCGGGCTGCTGAGGACGGGCACTCCGTGGGTGTATCCATCACGCCACCAAGGGATCGGTGCGCGTGAAAAGTACAGCGCCCGACCGTTGCTGTCACGCACGAGCTTCACCACGTTGGGGTTCAGAAACTCCGCCGGATCGTCGATCTCGTGCGCCGCCGTCCCCATCACGCATTCAGGTTGTGCAGCAAGCAAGTCCGCGCAAGCGTCGATGAGTCCTGGGTCGATCAAGGGCTCATCGCCTTGAACATTCACCACAAGTTCATCGTCGCCGAGGCCAAGCAATTCGCAAGCTTCGGCCAGCCGGTCGCTGCCGGTGGCGTGTTCCTCGCGGGTAAGCAGGGCGTTGATGCCGTGGGCTTGGCAGGCAGCGACGATGTCGACGTGGTCTGCGGCAACAACAACCTTTCTCGCCTTTGATCGACTTGCCTGTCGGGCCACACGCACGACCATGGGAACACCTGCAATGTCGGCCAGCGGCTTGCGTGGCAGTCTCGTTGAAGCGAGCCGCGCGGGAATAAGGACGGTGAAGCTCACTTCGCGCCGACGGTTGGAGAGTTGTCGTCCAACTGCCGAGCTTCGGACTCGAGCATCACCGGCAAGCCGTCGCGCACGGGGAAAGCGAGCCTGTCTGCGGGGCAGATCAGTTCAGCGCGCTCGGCGTGCGGCGGTCGCTGGTAGTCCAGCGGCCCTTTGCAGATCGGGCACACCAGCAATTCAAGAAGTCGGGTGTCCATGGAATTTCCTGGTCGAGGAGGAGCGCAGCAGAGCGAGAAGGGAGCGTTCGAAATCGGCGCCGAGGCGGAAGTCTAGCGGCACCACCCATACCCGTGTACCGCCGACCCTTTCGGGCTTGAGCTTGATGGCGTCTTTCTCGGTCACGAGGACGTCAGAAGTGCTGGTGAGCCAAGGCAAGGTCGAAAAATCGTGGTGGTCGGGCAAGGGCAGGGGGTCGATTTCAAGACCTGCGGCGCGGAGCATGTCGAAGAAGCGTTCCGGATGAGCCATTCCGGCGGCGGCGGTGACGCGGCGATTCTTGAGTGCGCTCAACGTGTCAGCCGATGCTGTCAGTCCCTGCCACCAATCGAAGAGGGAGAGTGCCCCGCGCAACTTCCGCTGCGCAAGCGTGCCCGGCAGCGGCGTCGATGGCTTGGATGCGTTGTAGAGCACCAGCGTTTTCGAAGGGACCCGCGATGGCAAGGGCTCACGCAGGGGGCCTGCGGGGATGGCCCATCCGTTGCCGACGCCGCGCTGATCGAACACGATGACTTGAACATCGCGGTACAGCCGAAGATGCTGCAGTCCATCGTCGCTCACGATCACGTCCGTTGCTGGGTACAGCCGCAAGAGTTCGCGAGCGGCTGCGACCCGGTCGCGCCCGACGACGACGGGTGACCGAAGGCGCAGTTTCATCAGCAGCGGTTCATCACCGCTCGTGCATACATCCGTGTCGGCAAGGACATCCACGACTGCGTCGACCGCGCGTCCGTATCCCCGCGAAATCACGCCCGGCGAAAAGCCCTGAGCGCGCAGCGTCTCCACGACGGCCATTACCGTCGGCGTCTTTCCCGCCCCGCCGACGATGACATTGCCGACAACCACCACCGGAACATCGAGCATTTCGCTGCGGAGGGCGCCCAGCCGGTACAGGCCACGACGCATGGCCACCAACGCGCCGAAGAGCCACGCCGCCGGCAACAACGCCCAGGCCAGGGGGCCCCTCGTCAACCAGGCGCGCTGGAGGACCTGTACGCCTCGGGGTGAGAGGCTGAGAGTATTTCCATCATGCCCCAGTTCATCATCCCCGCTCATCAAGCCAAAAGACCCCTGCTCATCGTTGCAAATGCTCGCCATAGCACAAGCTATGGCTGCGCCTTGCGCCTCATGGGCGCGGCGCAACCATATGAACACCATGTTCGCGGCGCGACCATGGTGTCTAGATCCGGCGCCTTGTGGCGTGCTGCTCGGGCACGCTCGAAATACCTCAGCCTCTGAGGCGATTAGCAGGGCTATCAGCGGCCCTCGCCACCTGAGGTCTGCGTGGCGAAGGTGAGCTTCGCAAGGCCCGCGCGGCGGGCCGCATCCATCACGTTAACAACCGCTTGATGAGCGGCGGTGGCGTCGGCAGACACAATCACAATGGGATCCTCGGTGCCGTTGGCGGCGGCTGATAACTCCGCCGTCAGCACCTCGACGCTGCGCCCGTCGACCGGTTTGCCCTTCACCGCGTACCGGCCGTCAGCGGCCACCGAAACGATGATTTCTTTGGGATGGTCCGTGGACTTCTCAGAATCAGCGATGGGCAGGCTGATTTGCAGTTCGGTGAACTTCGAGTAGGTCGTCGTGAGCATCAGGAAGATGAGAATCACGAGCAGAACGTCAATGAACGGGATCAGGTTGATCTCCGGTTCCTCCGGTCGCGGCTTGCGAAAGTTCATCGTCATGGAAGGCGTCTCACTGCCCAGGTGTGCGCGGTACGGCAAAGCGCATCAGATGCGGAATCAGCCGCTCACTCGACTGCTCGAGTTCGAGTGTGTACGCATCGATGAGGCCGCGGAAGTAACGGTAAAACATCAGCGAAGGAATTGCGATGATCAGCCCGAAGGCCGTGTTGTAGAGCGCGACCGAGATGCCATGCGCCAGCATTAGCGGATTGGTGCCCCCGCTTGCGGTCGGCGACCCGAAGATCTCGATCATCCCGATCACCGTGCCGAACAGGCCAAGCAACGGTGCCGACGAAGCGATAGTACCGAGGGTGTTGAGGTAGCGCTCGAGCTTGTGCACGGCGACGCGCCCGGCACCCTCGAAGGCGTTGCGAAGCGCTTCCTCAGTGATGCGCGGCTCGGCGATCACGGCACGCAGGCCCGTCGCGAATACGAGGCCCAGCACCGAGTTGTGTGCGAGCTTGTTCACCACGTCAGATCCCGGCAGGCTTGCTCGGCTAACAGAAATGACTTCTTCAAGCAGATTGGGGGGCGCGACCTTCACGGCTCGCAGGCTCAACAGGCGCTCCACGATCAAGGCCACTGCTGCGATTGAGCACAGGAGGAGCGGGTAAATGGGCCAACCAGCGTCTCTTATGATTGAAAACAATCCGGTCCTTTCGGTAGACAAGCGTTTTTTTGGACGCGCGATTATGGCGCTTTGGATGCGGTCGGCAAGGCGTCTTCACACCTTGATGTCGTGCAAACGACAGTTCTCCGTTCGCAATCCACTACAACTGTGGATAACTTTGTGGGCAACTGGCAGGCGGCGGACGCGAAAGCGCGAAAACTCAGGGCATTCTACGGAATGCTCAAAACTTAGGCAGAAAGAATTCTTTGAAAATCAAGTACTTGCGCAATATTGAACAGCACATGACAGGTGATGCGGCTGCCAAAGCAAGTATTGGCGCGGTTGTGGGGTTCTCGGGCCGCGCCATTCCTGGGTTTGCCTGTGATTGATCCCTGGGCATTCGATTCCCAGCGGCTGGTTTGGAGCGTCTCGGGTCTGGTTCATGCGGTCGCCGACACGCTCGCGAGCCGTTTCTCTGTTTGCGTCGTGCGAGGCGAACTCTCAGCGTTTTCTCGAGCGTCAAGTGGTCACTGCTACTTCAGTTTGAAAGACGCGGACGGGCAGTCCGTGTTGATTCGCTGCGCGATGTTCCGCAGGGCGGCGAGTCTCATCGATTTCGCTCCGGCGGACGGCCAACTCGTCGAGATTCGCGGGCGCATTGCCGTTTACGAACCGCGAGGTGAACTGCAATTCGTCGTGGAGTCGATGCAGCGCGCAGGCGCAGGCGCCTTGTTCGAACAATTTCTCCGGCTGAAGGCGCGGCTGGAGGCGGAAGGACTTTTCGACGCGGAGCGAAAGCGCGCATTGCCGCGTTATCCCAAACGAATTGGGGTCGTGACTTCCTTGGGTTCTGCCGCCTTGCACGATGTGATGACCTCCTTTGCACGGCGCGCGAAGCACGTGGAAATTGTGGTGTATCCGAGCCTTGTGCAGGGCAGTGAGGCGCCGGCTTCACTGGTCGATGCGATGGCCAAGGCGTTTGCGCATGGCGTGGTCGACGTGCTCATCGTTTGCCGTGGAGGCGGATCTTTGGAGGACCTTTGGGCCTTCAACGACGAACGCGTAGTCCGGGCAATTGCGCAATCGCGCATTCCCGTGATCAGCGGCGTTGGTCACGAAACCGATATGACCCTGAGTGACTTCGCCGCAGACGTCCGCGCACCGACGCCGACCGCCGCCGCCGAACTGGTTGTGCTCGCGGGGCAGGAGTGCCTCGCATTGCTCGACGCAATAGAGCGAAGGATGCGCCAGCGCATCATGCACATCCTCGATTCGCACGAGCAGCGGCTTGACGCGAGCGCAGTCCGGTTGGCCCGACCAACCCGCGCTTTGCAGCGACAAGTCCACGGTCTGGCAATGCTGGCGCAGCGACTTGCGACTGCCGCGCAACGCACCATCGAAGCCCGACACACGGCGCTGCATCGACATGGGGCACGTCTGTCGCCTGCGGTAAGCCTGCTTCGATCGCGGCATTCGATGCGCATCGAGACGCTCGGATCGCGTCTTTCGGCGCTTGATCCGAGTCGGGTCCTTGCCCGTGGCTACGCTTGGCTTGCCGACGAGACCGGCACGCCGGTTCAATCGGTTGGGCAAGTTGCAGCGGGGCAATCCTTGCGGGCCGTCCTGGCCGATGGCAGCGCCCAGGTCACTGTCGATAGCGTCGCCCGTACCGTGACGCTCGACTGAACGAATCCCCGCGCGCCATGCGCTCATGCGATGGTCGTCAAAGGGGGCCTTCTCAACTGCCTACAATTCATTCCCTGCCAAGACATCACAACAAGCATCGAAAGGACAGTCATGGAACACACCCTGCCGCCGCTGCCGTATTCGCACGACGCGCTCGCTCCGCACATGAGTCGCGAAACGCTGGAGTACCACCACGACAAGCACCACAACGCCTACGTTGTGAACCTCAACAACCTCCAAAAGGGTACCGAGTTCGAAAACCTCGGCCTCGAAGAGATCATCAAGAAGTCATCGGGTGGCATTTACAACAATGCCGCGCAAGTCTGGAATCACACATTTTTCTGGAGCTGCCTGAAGCCGCAAGGCGGCGGCGAGCCCACGGGCAAGCTTGCTGATGCGATCAACACAAAGTGGGGCAGCTACGCTGCCTTCAAGGAAGCCTTTACCAAGAGCGCTGTGGGCAACTTTGGTTCGGGCTGGACCTGGCTTGTGAAGAAGGCCGATGGCTCGGTCGACATCGTCAACATGGGCGCGGCAGGTACGCCACTGACAACAGGCGACAAGGCTCTGCTCACGATCGACGTCTGGGAGCACGCCTACTACATCGACTACCGCAATTTGCGTCCGAAATTCGTCGAGACATTCTTGGGCTCGCTGGTGAATTGGGACTTCGCACAAGCGAACTTCGCTTGAAGTCTTCAGTGCGAAAAGAGGCCTGTCAATGACAGGCCTTTTGGTATCGAAGCCCAGGTCTTGCTGGGCGACAAATCAATGCTTGGCAAAAGGCTGCCCCAACAGCTTTTCACCCGCCTTGATGCCGCGCTTGGCAAACCATCCCTGATTCATTTCGAGCACGAAGCGAACCGGCCTGGTCGAGCAATGCCCGTCGAGCGTCAGGGGCTTCATGTCATCAATGTTGACGATCGTTCCGTCGTCTGCAACGAACGCGACGGACAGCGGCAGCAACGTGTTCTTCATCCAGAAGCACTGCTTTCCGGGCTGCTCGAATGCGAACAGCATGCCCTCGTTACTGCCCATGGTCTTGCGAAACATCAAACCAATCTCGCGCTGCTCAGGCGTCTGCGCAACCTCGGCCTGGATGTTGTGGATGCCGGCATTGAGGCGAATTGACTCCAGTCTGGGCTGACCGTCATCGGCATTTGCCAGCAGGGCAAGGGCCGTGAGGGGCAAGGTCACGAGCGAGCGCAACAGTTTCTTCATGTCAGAAGGAGAAGTAGAGCTGATTCGGATTATCGAATGGACTGCGAACGCGCCTGGTGTCGCGTCAAGCCTCAGTGTCGGCTGCTCGCTTTCTCTCGAAGGGCATTCCGGCGTTGCGCCTCCTCGCCATAGCACGGCTATGACTCGTCGGCGAGCCTTGCACTGCGCTCCGACAGCGGCGCGAATCAACCGACACTTCAGGCTTGACATGACACTAATGCGATGCAGCAACACAAACGCCCGGACAAGCCGGGCGTTTGTGGCGTGCGTACCGGGTCGAATCGGCCACACGAGACAGAGGCAAGGCTCAGGCCTTCTTCTCGTCCTTCTTGGCAGCGGAGGCTGCGGGCTTGGCTTCAGCAGCCTTCTTGTCGGCCTTCTCGGCTTTCTTCTCGGCCTTGGCTTCTGCCTTGACTTCGGCGGCAGAGGCGGCGGGCTTGGCTGCGTCAGCAGCGAAAGCGCCAGCGGCGAAGAGGGAAGCGATCAGGGCGGCCAGAAGTTTGTTCATTTGAATACCTTTCGAAAGTTTGAACTGCCTCAGTTTGTGGGAGGCAGGCCCACAACGGGAAGTGGCGAAGGGTGGTTGACAGCTTCGCTGACATAGAATCTTTGGCTTAGTCCCGATTCCTCTATTAGCGCGACGCAACCCGACCCATTGCGGACATTCCATTCCGCGGAGCCTTACCACATGTATCAGCACATCAAAGTGCCCGAAGGCGGGCAGAAGATTTCCGTCAATGCGGACTTTTCGCTCAACGTTCCTGATCAGCCCATCATTCCGTACATTGAGGGCGACGGAACCGGTTTCGACATCACGCCGGTCATGATCAAAGTCGTGGACGCCGCCGTCGAAAAGGCCTACGGCGGCGAGAAGAAAATCCACTGGATGGAAGTCTTCGCCGGTGAAAAGTCGACCAAGGTCTACGGACCTGATGTCTGGTTGCCTGAAGAGACGCTCAAGGTCCTTCGCGAGTACGTGGTATCAATAAAGGGCCCCCTGACCACGCCGGTTGGCGGCGGCATCCGTTCACTCAACGTCGCACTGCGCCAGGAACTCGACCTCTACGTCTGCCTGCGTCCTATCCAGTATTTCGACGGCGTGCCATCACCGGTGAAAGAGCCGCACAAGACCAACATGGTCATCTTTCGCGAGAACTCGGAAGACATCTACGCCGGCATCGAGTTCGAATCAGGCAGCGAGAAGGTCAAGAAGCTCATCAAGATTCTGCAGGACGATTTCGGCGTCAAAAAAATCCGATTCCCTGAAACGTCGGCCGTCGGCATTAAGCCGGTGTCGAAAGAGGGCACGGAGCGCCTCGTCCGCAAGGCCATCCAGTACGCGATTGACAACGACAAGCCGTCTGTGACCATCGTGCACAAGGGCAACATCATGAAGTTCACGGAAGGCGGTTTCCGTGACTGGGCCTATGCGTTGGCACAGACCGAGTTCGCCGCCGAGTTGATCGACGGTGGCCCGTGGGTCAAGTTCAAAAACCCGAAGACCGGCAAGGACATCGTCGTCAAGGACTCGATCGCCGACGCGTTCCTTCAGCAAATTCTGCTGCGACCGGCCGAGTACTCGGTGATCGCCACACTCAACCTAAATGGCGACTACGTCTCCGATGCACTCGCGGCGCAAGTCGGCGGCATCGGCATCGCGCCTGGCGCCAACCTTTCTGACTCCGTCGCGATGTTCGAAGCTACCCACGGAACGGCTCCGAAGTACGCTGGCAAAGACTACGTCAACCCCGGTTCGGAGATCCTGTCAGCCGAAATGATGTTGCGCCACATGGGATGGACCAAGGCCGCCGATCTCATCATTAGCTCGATGGAGAAGTCGATCCTGTCGAAGAAAGTCACCTATGACTTCGCGCGGCTAATGGAAGGGGCGACGCAGGTGTCATGCTCCGGCTTCGGACAGGTGATGATCGACAACATGTGATGGTGGAGCGTTCCACCGAAGTCGTAGCGAAATGCCTGACTGCCCACCCCTGACGACGTGGGCAGGTTTTCGAATTGGCTACCGCAAAAAGCCCGCTGCAAGGCGGGCTTTTTTTGTGCGCCCAGCATGGGCGCGATCTTCGGGGTGCAAGTCCCCGGCCGAGCTGGCCACAGTGAGGCAAGTGAAGCGCAACTGCGCGAGGGTGACCGAACGTGCGGAGGAAGCGTGGAGCGTAAACCGCGAGCCGAGATACACGAACCGCATCTGAGGCGACGCCGACCAAGGCGAGCAGGCAACGATCTGCGAAGCTCTTGTGGCCAAGGGTCGGGTGACGTAAATGCGGCGGTTGTGCGGTGAAGGATCGCGTGCGCGGCTGCTACGCGAAGCTCGCGCTAAAGGTCAACGAGTCCAAAACCGCGGTGGCGTCGGTCTGGGGACGCAAGTTCCTGGGCTATTGCTTCTGGGCGTACAAAGGCGAAGCAAAAAGGGCGGTTGCCAAACCGGCGCAGGACAAGCTGCGCGAGCGACTGCGTCAACTGACAAGCCGCACACGGGGCCGCAGCCTCGAACAGATCGCCGCGGACTTGCGGGATTACGTGCCGGGCTGGAAGTCGTACTTCCGACTGGCGCAGACGCCCAAGACCATGCGCGAACTGGATCAATGGCTGCGACGCCGCCTGCGGGCCGTGCAGCTCAAGCAGTGGCGAAGCGGTCCCACGATCTTCCGTGAACTGCGCCGACTAGGCGCTAGGAGTCTGCGCGGCAGAAGATCGTTGTCGCAAAAAGTGGCAATTTCAGGGGTCGCAGACCCCTCGGCAATATCGAGAAAATCGAGCCTGCGCGATTCTGAGAGGTCAAATTTCGAAGGGTCATTTTTCAAACCTTCTTCCGCGCAGCCTCCTAGTCACGGACGACGCGGCCAGCATCGCTAGCAATGCACGACGCTGGTGGCATAACAGCGCCTTGAGGCTGAACCGTGTACTAACGATCGCCTATTTTGACCGCTTGGGTGTCCCGAGATCCTCATGACCTCAACTTCCCGAACCGCCCGGTGCGGACCCGCATGCCGGGTGGTGTGGGAGGGGTCCGGTCTGCGATGAGCGGCCCCTATCCCGATTTCTGGAATCTCTTGGGGGTAGCGGCTCAGCCGGCGACAGCCTGCGGACTGCCAGCGGCCACTTGCGGGCGCGCTGCTGTGGCGGCCGCCTCCACCGGGGAGATGTTCTGAGCGAGCTGGCCTTTGGGGCCCTGAACCAAATCGTAGCTAACCTTGCCGCCTTGCTTCAGCGTTCGGAATCCATCCATCTGGATCGCGGAGAAATGCGCGAACACATCTTCGCCGCCTCCCTCCGGTTCGATGAATCCAAATCCTTTGGCATCGTTGAACCACTTGACTGTCCCGTGGGCCATACCCCACCTCCTGTTGTTTTCAGCGCGCATTCTGGGTGGCGCTGCCCGGCACTGTCAATATGTCGCTGGATAGTCAGTGTTGGCGGAACACGGGGGCTGTCAATCCGCTCCAAGCCCGGTCATCATTTGCGCCATGCATGCGGAATAGCGCGGCGTGCGTGACGCATTTCCTGGCCTTGCGGTTCGCGCGGTAGGTTCAATATGTCAACAGTGCAACTGCAGACCATCAACTCGATAGAATGAATCCATGCCAGTGGAGCCTCCTTCACCGCCCGCCACCCCACCAGGGGGAATCCCCCGGCCGCCCGACGACGGCCAGGGGGCCGTCGTCGTCGAACGACAGACGGCCAAGGTGGTCCCACCACCGATGTACCAAGTGGTCTTGCTCAACGATGACTACACGCCGATGGAGTTTGTGGTGATGGTGTTGCAGGAGTATTTCAAACGCGACCTCGAAACCGCGACTCAGATCATGTTGAAGATTCATCATGAAGGTCGCGGTGTGTGCGGCGTCTATTCAAAGGATGTCGCAGCCACCAAGGTTGAGTTGGTGTTGGCTGCCGCACGGCGCGGCGGCCACCCGTTGCAATGCATTATGGAGGCCGCATGATTGCGCAAGAGTTAGAAGTCAGCTTGCACATGGCGTTCGTCGAAGCACGCCAGCAACGACACGAGTTCATCACCGTTGAGCACCTGCTCTTGGCGCTCTTGGACAACCCCTCGGCTGCGGAGGTGTTGCGCGCCTGCTCCGCCAACATCGATGACTTGCGCAAAAGCTTGCTGCAGTTCATCAAGGAAAACACGCCCACCGTCGGCGGAACCGACGAAGTCGATACCCAGCCCACGCTCGGATTTCAGCGCGTTATCCAGCGCGCGATCATGCACGTGCAGTCCACGGGCAGCGGCAAGAAGGAAGTGACAGGCGCGAACGTGCTGGTGGCGATCTTCGGCGAGAAGGATTCGCACGCCGTCTACTACTTGCATCAGCAGGGCGTCACGCGCCTGGACGTTGTCAATTTCATTGCCCACGGCATCAAGAAGTCCGATCCGCCCGAGCCGGCGAAGTCGCAAGATGGCGCCGGGGCTGAAGGCGAGAAGGAAGAAGGCGAGGGCAAGGGGTCGCCGCTGGATCAGTTCACGCAGAACCTGAATCAGATGGCCCGCGACGGCAAGATAGACCCTTTGATCGGGCGCGAACTCGAGGTCGAGCGCGTCATCCAGATCCTGTGCCGCCGGCGCAAGAACAATCCGCTGCTGGTAGGTGAGGCCGGCGTCGGCAAGACCGCCATCGCCGAAGGGCTCGCTTGGCGCATCACCCAGGGCGAAGTGCCCGAGGTGCTGGCCACGGCCACGGTGTACGCGCTTGATATGGGGGCGCTGCTGGCGGGCACCAAGTACCGCGGCGACTTCGAGCAACGTCTCAAGGGGGTGCTGAAACACCTCAAGGACCAGCCGAACTCTGTGCTCTTCATCGACGAGATCCACACCCTGATCGGTGCGGGTGCTGCGTCGGGCGGAACGCTGGACGCAAGCAATCTGCTCAAGCCGGCATTGAGTTCGGGCCAAATGAAGTGCATCGGGGCCACGACCTTCAGTGAATATCGCGGAATCTTCGAAAAGGACGCGGCGCTGTCGCGGCGTTTCCAGAAGATCGACGTGGTCGAGCCGTCCGTCGAGCAGACTATCGAAATCCTGAAGGGTCTGAAGTCTCGCTTCGAAGAGCATCACAGCGTGAAGTACGCGCTAGGTGCGCTGCAAGCGGCGGCCGAGCTGTCGGCCAAGTTCATCAACGACCGTCACCTGCCCGACAAGGCGATCGACGTGATTGACGAGGCGGGAGCTGCGCAACGCATCCTGCCGAAAAACAAGCAGAAGAAGACCATCACTCGCAGCGAAGTCGAAGAGATCGTGGCCAAGATTGCGCGCATCCCGCCGGCCTCGGTGTCAAGCGACGACCGGTCCAAGCTCAAGAGCCTGGACCGCGACCTGAATAGTGTGGTGTTCGGGCAGGAGCCGGCCATTGAGGCCCTGGCGTCCGCGATCAAGATGGCCCGCTCCGGTCTTGGCAAACCGGACAAGCCTATCGGCTCCTTCTTGTTCAGCGGCCCGACGGGGGTTGGCAAGACCGAAGTGGCGCGGCAGTTGGCTTATGTTCTGGGAATCGAGCTGATCCGTTTCGACATGTCAGAGTACATGGAGCGCCATGCGGTCAGCCGGCTGATTGGCGCGCCCCCGGGGTACGTCGGATTCGACCAGGGTGGCCTGCTGACAGAGGCCATCACGAAGAAGCCGCACGCGGTGCTGCTGCTCGACGAAATCGAGAAAGCACATCCGGACGTCTTCAACGTACTGCTGCAGGTCATGGACCACGGCACGTTGACAGATAACAACGGACGCAAGGCCGACTTCCGCAACGTGATCATTGTCATGACCACGAATGCGGGAGCCGAAACCATGAACAAGGCGACTATCGGTTTCACCAACGCCCGCGAGAGCGGCGATGAAATGGCCGACATTAAGCGCCTGTTCACACCGGAATTTCGTAACCGACTTGACGCCGTAGTGAGCTTCAAAGCCCTGGATGAAGAAATCATCCTGCGCGTCGTCGACAAGTTCCTGCTGCAGCTCGAAGGCCAGCTGGGCGAGAAGAAGGTGGAAGTGACCTTTACTGACGCTTTGCGCAAGTACCTTGCAAAGAAGGGGTTTGATCCGTTGATGGGCGCCCGTCCGATGCAGCGACTCATCCAGGACACGATTCGTCGTGCTTTGGCGGATGAGCTGCTATTCGGGCGTCTGGTCGATGGAGGACGCCTGACAGTCGACCTTGATGCGGACGAGAAGCCCTTGCTGGACATCCAGCCGGCAAGGAAGAGCGACAAGCCAAAGGCGGAGCCAGCGACGGCTTGATCGGTCCGTTCCGGTAAGTGGAACGCCCCGTAAACACGGGGCGTTTTCGTTGTGCGCCCAGCATGGGCGCGATTCTCGGGGTGGAAGTCCCCGGCCGTGCTGGCCACAGTGAGGCAAGTGAAGCCGTGAAGGCGGCGAGCGTGGGGAGGAAGCGTGGAGCGTAAACCGCAAGGCGGGGTACACGAAGCGCATCCGACACGACGCCGACCAGGGCGAGCAGACAATGATCTGCGAAGCTCTTGTGGCCCTGGCTATTTGCGCGCTCACGTCCTGAGTACCGCGCAGGCCCGGGCCTGGCGTACCACCTCGCCAGTCTGGGCGGCGAGCGGCTGCGATGGGATGGGATGGGATGGGATGGGATGGGATGGGATGGGATGGGATGGGATGGGATGGGATGGGATTGCTACGTTCGTCCTCAGATAAACGGTATTCGTTAGGCCGCGTGGGTCGAGCTCGCCTCCCATAACCTCAACTTCGCAAACCGCCCGGTGCGGATACGGTCCGGGAAGTCGCCTCCGCCGAGCGGGAGATCAGTGGTCGCTCGACCCGCTGCTGCGTGCCTTGGCGTAACGCGCACCAAGTTGCCGCAGCAAGGGCACCATGAGCATCAACGCGGCGGACGCGGCGAGCGCCATCGGCAGCATCGACTTCGAAACCTCCATCGAATAGGCACCTATGAGAATGAGCACGTGGCCCAGCAGGTACTGGCGCAGGGTCGGATTGCGGAAGATCGATTTGAGGCAAGACATGTTCGGCGTCTCAAAAGGGCTAGCGGTGCGACGAGTGTGTTCGACCGCGGCTAGATTTTGGTGAGACGAAATTGTGGTTCCTACTATTGATGGCAACGCGCCGCGATTCGGCGTGACGTATTGCTCACTTGAGAGAAGTCGAGGATATACAGACAAACCCTTGACTCTCTTTCAAGATTGCCCCATTGGACCGGTCTTTGACAATGCTTGCAGACCTCTTTCTGGCCGATTTCGACTGCGCGCTGATGAGAGTCGATGGCCTCTCGTTTTCAAGGCTAGAATCGCGGGCTTCGGAGAGATGGATGAGCGGTTTAAGTCGCACGCCTGGAAAGCGTGTGGGGGTTAATAGCCCCCCGCGGGTTCGAATCCCGCTCTCTCCGCCAGACTTTATAAACCGCGGGGCACTACGCCCGTTTGCTTCTTCTACCCACGTTTCATCACAGTTGCTTTGAACTAAACCGCGACCGCGTTGGCGCTTGCTCGACGAGTCGAACTGATCATCGACGTACCTTGATCGATGCGGGCATATGGCCGTATTGATAGACGAGACGGCGATGGCTACCCTGCTTCGGCAACGCATGCATCGATGCGATGGTTCTCAGCGGCAAAGCGACTCGCACGCAAGAGGCCTACATCGGCTCGGTGGTGAGCTTGGCGCGCTACTACAAGCTCAGCCCCGAGCAGCTGAGCGTAGAGGAGGTACGGCACTACCTGTTGCACCGGCTGCGCGAGCGGCACCTCGCGCGCTCCAGCGTCTACCACTACGGCTGCGCATACCGCTTCTTGTACGGCACAGTGCTCGGGTTGGAC
>Ga0207678_10003170_pt1 | contig 14864 bp, 9 predicted proteins | sample KBSC63metaG_FD_184319 | JGI IMG/M metagenome (GOLD analysis project Ga0207678, IMG submission 184319) | Corn rhizosphere microbial communities from Kellogg Biological Station, Michigan, USA - KBS C6-3 metaG (SPAdes) (version 2) | ecosystem: Host-associated > Plants > Roots > Rhizosphere > Soil ...
GCTCTGCCCCCCCGTGGCTAAAGGGCGCGCAGCGCCTCGTTGAAGGTCTGCGAGGGACGCATCACGACAGTGGTCTTCTCGGCGTCTGGCAGGTAGTAGCCGCCGATGTCGGCAGCCTTGCCCTGGACCGCGAGGAGCTCCTCGACGATGACGGACTCCTTCTCGGCAAGCGTCTCGGCCAGCACCTTGAACGCGGCGGCGAGATCGGCGTCGTCAGTCTGGTTGGCCAGCTCCTGGGCCCAGTACAGCGCCAGGTAGAAGTGTGAGCCGCGGTTGTCGAGCGTACCGAGCTTTCGGCCCGGGCTGCGGTCCTCGTCAAGGAACGTGGCGGTCGCCCGGTCGAGCGTGTCGGCCAGCACCTTCGCGGCGGCCACGCCGGTGAAGCCGGCGTACTGCTCGAAGGAGGGCACCAGCGCGAAGAACTCACCGAGGGAGTCCCAGCGCAGGTAGTTCTCCCCGACAAGCTGCTGGACGTGCTTCGGGGCGGAGCCGCCGGCGCCGGTCTCGAAGAGGCCGCCGCCCGCGATCAGCGGCACGATGGAGAGCATCTTCGCCGACGTGCCAACCTCGAGGATCGGGAACAGGTCGGTGTTGTAGTCGCGCAGCACGTTGCCGGTCACGGAGATCGTGTCGAGCCCCTGCCGCATGCGCTCCAGCGAGTAGGCCGTAGCCAGCTCCGGCGCGAGGATCCTGATTTCCAGGCCGTCCGTGTCGTGCTCGGGGAGGTAGGCGTCGACCTTCTTGATGAGCTCGGCGTCGTGGGCGCGGGCCTCGTCGAGCCAGAAGATCGCCGGGGTCTGCGAAGCGCGTGCCCGCGTGACGGCGAGCTTCACCCAGTCGCGGATCGGGATGTCCTTGGTCTGGCAGGCGCGCCAGATGTCGCCGGCCTCGACGTCGTGGGAGAGCAGAACCTCCCCGGCCCGGTTGACGACGGTGACGGTGCCGTCGGCGGGGATCTCGAAGGTCTTGTTGTGCGAGCCGTACTCCTCCGCGGCCTGCGCCATGAGGCCGACGTTCGGTACGGTCCCGATCGTCGCGGGGTCGAGCGGGCCGTTTTCCTTCACGTCGGCGATGACGGTCGCGTAGACCCCCGCATAGGAGGAATCGGGGATGACCGCGAGGGTGTCGTCCTCGGTGCCGTCGGCCCCCCACAGCTTGCCGCCGTTACGGATCAGGGCCGGCATGGAGGCGTCCACGATGACGTCGCTCGGCACGTGCAGGTTGGTGATCCCCTTGTCGGAGTTGACGTAGGACAGCCGCGGGCCCGCCGACAGCGCGGCCTGGAACGCCGCCTTGATCTTCGCGCCGTTCGGCAGCGACGGCAACCCGGCCAGGATCGCGCCGAGGCCGTCGTTGGCCGACAGGCCGGCGGCCGCGAGGTCGTCGCCGTACTGCGCGAAGACGTCCGCGAAGTACGCCTTCACCACGTGGCCGAAGATGATCGGGTCGGAGACCTTCATCATCGTCGCCTTCAGGTGCACCGAGAAGAGGACGTCCTCGGCCTTCGCCTTCGCCAGGGCGTTCCGCAGGAAGCCCCTGAGGTGGGCGGCCTGCAGGACCGTGGCGTCGACGACCTCGCCGGCCAGCACCTGAAGCGACTCGAACAGGACCTTCCGCTCACCCGCGGTGGTCTCCAGCACGATCTGCAGGGTGTCGTCGGCCGGCAGCGTGACCGACTTCTCGTTGGACCTGAAGTCGTGATCGCCCATCGTGGCCACGGAGGTCTTCGAGCCCGCGCCGAATGGCTTGTTGGTGTGGGGGTGCTTGCGCGCGTAGGCCTTCACCGAGAGCGGGGCGCGCCGGTCGGAGTTGCCCTGGCGCAGCACCGGGTTGACCACGGAGCCGATGGCCTTGGCGTACTTCGCCCGGATCTCGGTCTCCTCCGGCGTCGTCGGCGCGTCCGGGTAGTTCGGCAGGGCGTACCCCTTGCCCTGCAGCTCCTTGATCGCGGCCTTGAGCTGCGGGACAGAGGCGGAGATGTTGGGCAGCTTGACGATGTTGGCCTCGGACCGCTTGGTCAGGTCACCGAGTTCGGCCAGCGCGTCGTCGGCCAGGCCGAACTGCGCCAAGATCCGCCCCGCCAGCGAGATGTCGCGCGTCTCGATGTGGACGCCGGCTTTCTTGGCATACGCCGAGACGATGGGGAGAAAGGAGTACGTCGCGAGCAGCGGCGCCTCGTCGGTTTGGGTGTAGATGATCGCGGCCATCGCGTTGCCAGCTCCTGCTCTCAAAAATTCTTCTCGATATCAAGATACCCATCGAACCCGCCAAATGAAAAAGGGGCCCCTGCCCCCATCTCAAGAAACTGCTACGGCACGCCTGATAACCAGCCCGCCCCGCTTGACCTAGCTCGGCAGCACCAGGCCCATGACGAGCAGGCAAGCACCGAAGACGGCCAGCGTGGTGACGTCGAGCGCCCGTTTCCGCGTGGCAAGCAGGCCAACGACCTGTGTAGGGAGCACGAGCCTGGCGACGGCCGCGGCAAGCAGCGCGGCACCGCCGACGACACCTCCCTCGCCACCGCCCGCCGAGCCCTTGAGCCAGGCGATGTAGATGCCAGCCACGGTAACGACCAAGACGGCCAGCAGGGGGATGACCTTGGCGATGCTCGTTTCTTCTCTGGCCCGCCGCGCCGCCCGTTCGACCATCCTGGGCCGGGTAGAGGTGTGTGACCGCCGCCCGCTGGCACTCAGGTCCGCCTCTTCCCCCGTGATGGCTGCCCGCTCGTGCGGGCCTGGTATGGTCGCGGGTTTTGCGATCAGGCCCGCGCGAGCGGACATCGGGGGGGTCCGAGGGGTCGTCCCTCCGGGCGGCAACTGTCCGGTCCGCGCCGCTGCTGCGACGCGTCCCCCCGAACGGACGGTTGTTCCGCCATCCGCCCGACGAACCTGCGGCCGGCGGTAGCCAGCCCGTGCCGACTGCATGTCGGGTGTCATGTTCGTCTCCCGCGGCCAGCCGTGTGCGGACGGTCGGCCTCTTGGCTGCTCATTAGGCAGTTTACCGGCGACGCCGCTGGGCCGACGCGGTCAGCCTCGACGGTCCCACGCGGCGGGGACTTATCCGGCGTCCCCTACCTTACGCCTTCTAGTGGAAACCTTTCAGGGCGAAGACGCACACGGGGAGAGTAACGATACAGTGAGATAAGCGTCACGTCTTGGCTAGACGGGAGGGTGGGCGTGGACACGCCTTACATTCGCATAGAGGACACCGGGGAAATCATCCCGCTGCGCAACGAGGTCACTACGGTCGGACGTGGCTTCGGGGTAGATGTCCGGCTAGACGACCCGAGCGTTTCCCGGTTGCATGCGGAAATCGTGCGCCGCGGCCCTTATTATTACGCCGCTGATCTCGGATTATCACGTAACGGCACGCGGGTGAACGGGCGGCCAATCGCCCGTCGCGTGCTTAACGACGGTGATGTCATCACCTTCGGCACCGCCCGCTGCCGAATCGAGGGGCTGCCGCAAGAAGAACTCGCCGCAGAGGCAGAACTTCGCCGCTCCGCGACACCAGAGCTAACGCGACGCGAGCTTGACGTGCTGATATCGCTATGCCGTCCGGCGCTTTCCGACGACGCTTTTGTCACGCCTGCCACGGCGAAGGAAATCGCAAGCGACCTTGTCGTGACGGAAGCCGCGGTCAAGCAGCACCTGCTGCGGCTCTACGTGAAGTTTCGGATACCTGAGGGTGCCAACCGGCGCACCCGCCTTGCCAACGAGGTGATCACGCTGGGCCTGGTCCGGCCGCTCGCTGAGCACGGGTCAGGGCAGGTGCAGCATGCCCACGGTGTTGTCCAGCAGCCACTTCTGGAGGGAGTGCAGCGACCCGCCGAGGGACGGCAGGCCGGGCATCAGGTGCGGGACCGTTGAGGCCGTCGCCGGCCAGATAAGCGGTGGCTGCGAGAGCGCCGAAGAAACGACCGCCAGCGCCAGGGCCCAGCAGAAGATGAAGGCGACGGTCAGCGCCATCTTGGAATGGATGACCGACGCGCTCATCCGGCGCAACTGCCGCTTCGGCGTCCTTGAGCCAGGCCCGAAGCAGTAGCAGGCGACGGCGGCACCCGCCGCCCAGCTGCCCGCGCCGGGCAGCGTCCCGCTCCTGGCGAAGACGACCGCCGCGCCCGCGGCGGCCAGCGCCGGGATCAGGGCAACAGGGGCGAGGAAAATCGTCACGAGTGCCGAGCGAACAACAGTCCACGGGGCGGCCAGGATCACCATGACGATGTCGCTCGGCCGGGCGCCACGGTGGAGCTGGCGCCGCTCGGTGAGGGCGGACTGCGCCCGGTCGACCGCCCGCAGCAGCGTAATCACCGCGAGCGACAGCACCGTCCCCGCAACAGGAAGCAGTACGCTCAGTGCCACTGCGGCGACCCCCGCCGCCAGGCTGAGCAGGCCAAGCCCCGGCGGGTGCCACTCCGGCGACCGGGGCGCGCCGCCCATCGGTGCCGCCGGGACGGCCTGCTTCCGCCGTGGCGGAGCGACCGGGGGAGCAACTGGCGGGAGCAGGTCGGCGACGTCCGCCGCGGCCTCTGCCGGGGACCGGTAGGCGACCCGCACCGGTGCCCGCGCGGGCACCGGCCATGGCGGCGGGGACACCACCCGGGTCGACGGGTAGTCCCGCGCCGTCAGCGGATCGAGGCGGGTCGGCGAGCCGTCGACCCGGGTCGCGGCCATCTCGGACATGAGCAGCTGCGCGCCCCCTGGCAGGCCAAGATGACCTGCCAGCCACCGTGCGCTCGGCCGGTCCTTCGGGTCGGTCCGCAGCGCGGCGGCGACGAAGGGCAGGAGCCGCTGCGGCATCCCGTCGAGCTCCGCCTGGCCTTCGATCACCCGGAAGAAGATCGTCTGGTAGTTGCCCGTGCCGAACGGCTGCCGGCCTGTGGCGGCGTATGCCACCGTGGCACCCCAGGAGTGCACATCGGACTTCCCGGTCGAGGGCAAGCCTTCGATGACTTCTGGCGCGAGGTACCCCGGAGTGCCCATCACCAGCCCGGTCTTCGTCAGCCGCGCGGAGTCTTGCACGTGGGCAATGCCGAAGTCGATGAGGACCGGCTGGCCGTTGTCGATCATGACGTTGCCCGGCTTGAGGTCGCGGTGCACCACCCCGGCCGCGTGGATGGCGGCCAGCGCCTCAGCCAGCCCCTCGGCGATGGCGTCGAGGGCTGTGCCCTGGAGCGGGCCGCCTTGGCGCACCGTGTCCTCGAGCGTCAGGCCGTGGACGTACCTGGTCACGATGTACGGGGACGGGCCGTCCGTGTCGGCGGCGATGATCTCGGCCACGTAGCGGTTCTTGACCCGGCGCATGGTCTCGACCTCGCGGGCGAGGCGCTGCCTGGCGCTCGGGTCCCCGGCCACGGCCGGGCCGAGAACCTTGATCGCTACTTGCCCGTTCTTGCGCTGGTCCTCGGCAAGGTAGACAACACCCATGCCACCCTCGCCGATCTTCCTGATCACGCGATAGGGGCCAACCTTGCGCGGGAGCGAATCCTGTGCTGGCATCGTCCTCTCAGGGTACGGCCCGTTTCCTGGTTTTCGATAAAACCTTTGTTACGAGACCCCGTAGCGATGCGGGGTCTCGATTGGCTTATGAGCCGATCACCAGGCGACGCAGCGCCTCCGCCGCCTGGGCGCTGGACTCGGCATGGCTCATGAGTGCGCTGGCCAGCGCGGTGGCCCACTGCCCGAGCGGAACCGTCTGCCGGGACAGCACCACGCCGCGGACCTCACGGCAGATCTCCGCGGTCGGCTGGCCGTTCTTAACGGCGAGCGTCATCACCTGGTCTCCGAGCCGCACCGCGACCTTGGACACTTCGCCGGGACGCCCGCGCATCCGGTCGGCCATGCTCCGCTCGCGCTCCACGGTCACGTAGCCAGGCGGCAGCGCCTCGCTCAGCGACTTCGTCAGGACGCTCGCGTAAATCGCGGCATCGGAGCTGTCCAGCCGCAGCGCGGCCGTAATCATCTCGAGCGAAAGGGCGTCATCAGCTGGAGGCTCAGTCACGTTTGCAGTATCGCACCTTCCGGTGACGCCTTAGCCACCTCACCTACCCTCGAAGACGGCCTTTCCGGGGCCGTTCTCCATAAAGCTCCGCATGCCGGACTTCTGGTCTTCTGTGGCGAAAAGCGAGGCAAAGTGAAGGCGCTCGATCTGCAGCCCGGTGGCCAGGTCAACGTCAAGACCGTGGTTTACCGCCTGCTTGGCGGCGCGCAGCGCCAGTGCCGGGCCGCCCGCGTACTGCGCGACCATGTCCTTCGCGGCCTGGTAGACCTCGGCGTCTGGCACGACCTTGTCGGCGAGTCCGATGGCCAGGGCCTCTTCCGCCCCCACGTGCCTGCCGGTGAAGATCAGGTCCTTCGCCTTCGCGGGGCCGATCAGCCGGGGCAGCCGCTGCGTGCCGCCCGCGCCGGGGATGATGCCGAGCAGGATCTCCGGCTGGCCGACCTTCGCGGATTCGCCGAGCACCCGGAAGTCGGCGCAGAGGGCAAGCTCAAGCCCGCCGCCAAGCGCGTAGCCGGTGATCGCCGCGACGACCGGCTTGGGAATGTCCGCGACATCGTTGAGCGCGGCCTGGAGCGCTGCCGCCCACTCGGCCATCTCCGCGGCTCCGAGCGGTGCCATCTCCTTGATGTCGGCCCCGGCGGCGAACACCCGCTCCCCGCCGTAGAGGATGACGGCACGGATGTCATCGTCCCCGGCCACCTGTGCGGCGGCCGCGGCGATCTCCGCCCGCACCTGCGCGTTGAGCGCGTTCATTTTCGGCCGGTCCAGCCGGATCGTCGCGATCTGGTCCGCTACCTCAACCCGCACGAACTCGCCCACGTAGTCACCCTTCTCTACTGTCTCTCGGGGGGACAGACCCCCCGCCTGTCTCCCAGGTGTCCGGGTGGGCGGAGCCGATCGCAAAAACCGCGACCGTATCCGGCCCGCCACGCGGACAACAGGCCTTGGGCAGTCCTAAGCTACAGCGTCGCGATTTCGGCGTCAGCGGCGGATTCTCGTGCAGGGGACCGCATAGTGGTGGCCGCCCCACGCGTTGATGGTGACGCCGCTAGGCGGTCCTGGCTGCAGGAGGTGCCGACTGCAGGAAGTCCTGGCTGCAGGAAGTCCTGGCTGCAGGCGGTCACCAGGGTCTGTGCGTAGGGCAGCCATTGGCTGGCGCTGCCGTGCTGCTTTCCGCTTTCCGCCGGGGCCCAGCCTGTGCCGGTCGGCCGCAAGCAGCGTGACTTTATCCACCATCCCGCCATCCCCGCTTAAAAGTATTCGCCGCGTAGCAGCGCGCTGAAATACCGCAGAGGCGGGATACCGCCTGTACGCACAGGACTTACTAAACAAGAGTATGATACCGGAGCCATGAGCTGCGGCGATGCCTCCCGCTGGTCCAGCGATCGAATTTTGCGTTAGTACTAGAAAGCTAGTGCGGTGCTTTTCTATTTCGTCGAATGCCCGATTACTCCAGTTTATCGAATTCGCAGCTTAGCGCGTTCTGCCGGGAGTCGGGCCATGCTGACGCCCAAGTGCCCATTGTCGGCGGACCGTCCGCGGGGCACACGAGGGCATTCGTGCAGTGGCCTTGTGGCACACAAGGCCACTGACGTTATGGGCGTGTGGCGCACAAGACCAGGATCGTTTTGGGCGTGTGGCGCACAAGGCCAGAACTGTTTTGGGCGTGTGGCGCACAAGGCCAGGACTGTTTTGGGCGTGTGGCACACAGGGACGTTTCTAGTGGCCTTGTGGCACCCAGGGACAAATGCGTCCTGGCCTTGTGTGCCACAAGGCCAGGACGCGATCCCTTGGTCGAGCGGTCGGGTTAGCGGTTGGGTTAGCGGAGGTCGCCCGTTGACATGCCGGCTGGGGCGTCCGGGTAAGCGACCAGGCCCAGGTCGGCGCGGCTCGCGAGCAGCGGGTGGGACGGGAGGACCCGGATCGTGTAGCCGAACGGGCCGGGATTGCCCAGTTCCACCGAGCCAGAGAACCTGGTGTGCGGGGCCAGCGCCGAGTCGTCGGCGGTGAGCGTCACGTAAGACGGCTCGACGAGTTCGTCGTCCTCGCCCAGGCGGCCGTAGACCACCTCGACACAGACGTCCTCGGGGGACAGGGCGCCGAGCGAGGTCGTCACCCGGACGCCGAGCACTGCGCCGAGGGACGGCTCGGCGCCGTCGGCCTCGACGTGCTCAATGCGCACCCCGGACCACGCCTGGCGGACGCGAGCCTTCCACTCGGCCAGCCCTCGGGCGGTCCCCTTGTCGTTTACCGCCAGCGCGCGCGACGACTGCGCCGCAGGCACGTAGAGCTTCGTCACGTAGTCGCCGACCATGCGGTCCGCCTGGACGAGAGGGCCGAGGCTGCGCAGCCCGTGCCTGAGCATCTCGACCCAGCCTTGCGGCACGCCGTCGGCGGCCGCGTCGTAGAACAGCGGCGCGACGGACTTGGCGATCAGCTCGTAGAGCGCGGACGCCTCGATCTCGTCCCGGCGCGTCGGGTCCTCGACGCCGTCGGCGGTCGGGATCTCCCAGCCGTTGCCGCCGTCGTACCACTCGTCCCACCAGCCGTCCCGCACCGACAGGTTCAGGCCGCCGTTGAGCGCCACCTTCATGCCCGACGTGCCGCAGGCCTCAAGCGGCCGCAGCGGGTTGTTCAGCCAGACGTCACAGCCCTGGACGAGGAAGCGCGCGAGCGCCATGTCGTAGTCGGGGAGGAAGACGATCCGGCGCCGCACCGCCTCGGAGTCGGCGAACCTGACCATCTGCTGGATGAGCCGCTTGCCGCCCTCGTCCGCCGGGTGCGCCTTGCCGGCGATCACGATCTGGATCGGCCGCTCCGGGTCAAGCAGCAACCCGGCGAGCCGCTGCGGGTCGTTCAGCATCAGCGTGAGCCGCTTGTAGGACGGCACCCGGCGAGCGAACCCGATCGTCAGCACGTTCTCGTCGAGTACGTCGTCGATCCAGGTGAGCTCGGCCCCTGACGCGCCCCGCTGCTGCCACGACTCGCGCAGCCGGCGCCTGGTCTCGGTGACCAGCCGGGCGCGCAGCTGACGGCGGATCCCCCACAGCTGTCCCGCGTCCGCGGACGCGGCAGCCTCGGACGGGCCGAGGTCGGAGACCTCACGCGCGACCCAGGTGGGCGCGTGCACGCCGTTGGTGATCGAGCCGATCGGCACCTCTCCGGTGTCGAAGCCCGGCCAGAGGCCGGCGAACATCTCCCTGCTGACCTGGCCGTGCAGCACGGACACGCCGTTGACCCGCTGCGCAAGGCGCATGCCCATGACGGCCATGTTGAACATGTGGTGGTCGCCGCCCGGATAGGTCTCCGCGCCGAGCGCGAGCACCCGGTCCACCGGCAGCCCCGCCCCTGCGGCGTCAGCGGTGAAGTACCGTTCGATCAGCTCGCGCGGGAAGCGGTCGATACCCGCGGGCACCGGAGTGTGCGTCGTGAAGACGGTGCCCGCGCGGGACAGCTCGAGCGCCTCGTCGAACGAGCGCCCGGCGGCCACGTACTCCCTGATCCGCTCTAGGCCGAGGAAGCCGGCGTGCCCCTCGTTGGTGTGGAACACCTCGGGCTCGGGGTGGCCGGTGATCGCGCAGAAGGCCCGCACCGCGCGCACGCCGCCGATGCCGAGCAGCAGTTCCTGGCGCAGCCGGTGCTCGCTGCCGCCGCCGTACAGGCGGTCGGTGATCTCGTGCTGCGCGGGCTCGTTCTCCTCCACATAGGAGTCGAGCATGAGCAGCGGCACCCGGCCGACCTGGGCCAGCCAGACTTGCGCGGTCAGCAGCTTGCCGTCGGGGAAGGGCACGTTGATCTTCACCGGTTCGCCGTCGACGCCCCGCAGCAGGGTCAGCGGCAGCCCGTTCGGGTCATCGGCCGGGTACCGTTCTGCCTGCCAGCCGTCAGCCGACAGCGACTGCGTGAAGTACCCGTGCCGGTACAGCAGGCCTACGCCGATGATCGGGACGCCGAGGTCGCTCGCGGACTTCAGGTGGTCGCCAGCCAGGATGCCGAGGCCACCGGAGTACTGCGGGAGGACGGCGGTGATGCCGTACTCCGGTGAGAAGTACGCGATTGCCCGGGGCAGGGACTCCGCCTCGCCTGCGCCACCAGACTGGTACCAGCGCGGCTCGTCTGTGTACCGGCGCAGATCGGCCACGGCGTCGCCCAGGCGGCGCAAGAAGCCCTCGTTGGTGGCCAGCGCGGTGAGCTGAGCGGGCCGCATCGAGCTGAGCATCGCTACCGGGTCCCCGCCAGAAGCGGCCCACCCTGCCGGGTCGATCGACTCGAAGAGCTCAACCGTCGGCGGGTGCCAGGACCACCGGAGGTTCAGCATCAGGTCATGCAGCGGCGCGAGCGGCTGCGGCAGCGTTACGCGGACGGTGAAACGTCGGATCGCTCTCACGGGCAGTCATCATACGGGCCGACTGCTACCAGGGAGTGACGAGAGTACATCTGAGTAGCCGAATCGTCTCGCATCGCAGGCCTGCGGGCGGCGCACAGTCCTACAAAATTGGGGTCGTCAGGAGGGTGATCTCCCTGAACGGGGTACTTTAACCGCGTGATCGGACGCATCCCCATCCTCGATGTCCAGCCCGTGGTGGAGTGCGGGCAGCGCCCCGCTAAGGCGGTCACCGGCGAGACCTTCCAGGTCAGCGCGACCGTCCTTATAGAGGGGCATGGCGCGCTCGGCGCCGGCGTGGTACTGCGAGATCCGACAGGCAAGGTCGGCCCGCTGATCAGGATGCGGGAACTCGAGCCGGGCACGGACCGCTACGGGGCGGACGTGACCGTGACGAGCGAAGGCACGTGGCACTTCCACGTCGAGTCCTGGTCTGACCCGATCGCGCACTGGGATCACGACGCGGGCATCAAGGTCCCGCGCGGCCAGGACGTCGAGCTCATGCTGGCCGAGGGCGCGCTGCTCTTCGAGCGTGCCGCGCGGGCGATCAAGCAGCCGCCGGGCGCGGCCCGCCCCGCGGCGGCGCGCACCGACCTTGCCGCGCTCGCCCGGAAGCTCCGCGACCGGAGCCTGCCGCACTGGGACCGGCTCGAGGCGGCGCGGACGCCGCGGATCGCGGCGATCCTCGCGGAGTACCCGCTCCGCGACATGGTGACCAGGTCCGGGCGGATGCCAGTGCTCGCCGAGCGGCAGCGCGCCCTGTACGGGTCCTGGTATGAGTTTTTCCCGCGTTCAGAGGGTGTTCAGTTCGACCCGATGGGCCGCAGGGAGCCGATCTCCGGGACGCTGCACACCGCGGCGCGCCGGCTTGAGGCGATCGCGGAGATGGGCTTCGACGTCGTCTACCTGCCGCCGATCCACCCGATCGGCACCACCTTCCGCAAGGGGCGGAACAACACCCTTGAGGCGCGCCCCGGCGACCCAGGCTCGCCGTGGGCGATCGGCGCGCCGGAGGGCGGGCACGACGCCATCCACCCGGACCTCGGCACGTTCGCCGACTTCGACGCGTTCGTCTCCCGCGCCAGGGAACTCGGCATGGAGGTAGCGATCGACCTGGCGCTGCAGGCCTCACCTGACCATCCCTGGATCAAGGAGCACCCGGAGTGGTTCACCACGCGGGCCGACGGGTCGATCGCCTACGCAGAGAACCCGCCGAAGAAGTACCAGGACATCTACCCGATGAACTTCGACAACGATCCCGAGGGGATCTACGCGGAAGTCGAGCGGATCGTGCGGCTCTGGATGAGCCACGGCGTGCGCATCTTCCGGGTCGACAACCCCCACACCAAGCCGGCCAAGTTCTGGGAGCGGCTGCTCGCGTCCGTCCGGCAGACCGACCCGGACGTGCTGTTCCTGGCCGAGGCGTTCACCCGTCCCGCGACGATGGCCACGCTCGCCAAGATCGGTTTCCACCAGTCCTACACATATTTCACCTGGCGCAACACCAAAGACGAACTGACCGAGTACCTCAAGGAGCTGTCCGGCCCGTCCGCCGCCTACATGCGGCCCAACTTCTTCGCCAACACGCCGGACATCCTGCACGAGTACCTACAGCACGGCGGCCCGGCCGCGTTCAAGATTCGTGCGGTGCTCGCATCAATGCTCAGCCCCAGTTGGGGTATCTATTCCGGCTATGAGCTATGCGAGAGCACGCCCCTGCGGCCGGGCAGCGAGGAGTACCTGGATTCGGAAAAGTACCAGTACCGGCCACGCGACTGGGACACCGCCGCAAGGGACGGACTAGGCATAAGCGGATATATCGCTGACCTTAACCGGATCCGGCGGTCACATGTGGCGTTGCACTGGCTGCGTAACCTACGCTTTCATCAGGTGGACCAGCCAGAGCTGATCTGCTTCTCCAAACGCCTCTACGGAGCTCCTGCGATCCCGGAGCGAACCTCCGGGCGAGCAGCACCGCGGGCGGGAGAACAGGGCGGGGACGCCGCAGACACCGTCCTAGTCGTTGTGAATCTTGACCCGCACCAGGCCAGGGAGGCCACGGTGTGGCTTGACATGCCTGAGCTGGGCATGGACTGGCACGAGGGGCTCACTGTGCGGGACGAGCTCAGCGGCGAGATCTACAGCTGGGGCCAAGCCAACTACGTGCGCCTCGATCCTGCCGTGCGACCAGCACACATCTTCACCGTTACGCGCGCCTAAGGCGGGCCGATACCGGTTCGCCTGAGTGCGCAGCGGTTGCGCACCTCCAGGAGAGTCACGCCGTGTCAGAGCACGAGCCGGCTATTAACCTGCCAGCAGGACTAGACGCCGCGGCATCGCCATTCGCCGCGCCGCCGGGTGAGCGGGTCCCTGACTTCACCCTTGACCGCCCCCGGGACCCCGAGTGGTACAAGCGGGCCGTCTTCTACGAAGTGCTCATCCGGGGCTTCCATGACGCGAGCGGCGACGGCACCGGCGACATCAAGGGGCTTACGTCACGGCTCGACTACCTGCAGTGGCTGGGCATTGACTGCATCTGGCTGCTGCCGATCTACTCCTCGCCGCTGCGCGACGGCGGCTACGACATCTCGGACTACCTCGAGATCCTCCCCGAGTACGGCAACATCGCCGACTTCGTGGAACTGATCGGCGAGGCGCACAAGCGCGGCATGCGGATCATCGCCGACCTGGTGATGAACCATACCAGCGACGCCCACCCGTGGTTCCAGGCGAGCCGCAGCGACCCGGAGGGCCCCTTCGGCGACTTCTACGTCTGGAGCGACGACCCCGACAAGTACGCCGACACGCGGATCATCTTCATCGACACCGAGACGTCCAACTGGACGTTCGACTCGGTGCGCGGCCAGTACTACTGGCACCGGTTCTTCTCCCACCAGCCGGACCTGAACTTCGACAACCCGAAGGTCCAGGACGCGATGATCGAGGTGCTGAAGTTCTGGCTCGACCTCGGCATCGACGGCTTCCGCCTGGACGCGGTGCCCTACCTGTACGAGCGGGAGGGCACCAACGGCGAGAACCTCAAGGAGACGCACGAGTACCTCAAGCGCGTCCGCACCGAGATCGACGCGGCCTACCCGGACCGGGTGCTGCTCGCCGAAGCCAACCAGTGGCCCGCCGACGTCGTTGAGTACTTCGGCGACGCGGAGACCGGCGGCAATGAGTGCCACATGGCGTTCCACTTCCCGCTGATGCCGCGCATCTACATGGCGGTCCGCCGCGAGCAGCGCTACCCGATCTCAGAGATCCTGGCCCAGACGCCGAAGATCCCGGCTGGCTGCCAGTGGGGCATCTTCCTGCGCAACCACGATGAGCTCACGCTCGAGATGGTCACCGACGAAGAGCGCGACTACATGTACAAGGAGTACGCGAAGGATCCCCGGATGAAGGCCAACATCGGCATCCGGCGGCGCCTCGCCCCGCTCCTTGACAACGACCGCAACCAGCTTGAGCTGTTCACCGCCCTGCTGCTGTCCCTGCCGGGCTCGCCGGTCATGTACTACGGCGACGAGATCGGCATGGGCGACAACATCTGGCTCGGTGACCGGGACAGCGTGCGCACGCCCATGCAGTGGACGCCCGACCGCAACGGCGGCTTTTCGAGCTGCGACCCGCAGCGGCTGTACCTGCCGCCGGTCATGGACCCGATCTACGGCTTCCAGTCGCTCAACGTCGAGGCACAGCAGCGGCACCCGCAGTCGCTGCTGCACTGGACCAGGCGGATGATCGAGATCAGGAAGCGGCACCCGGTCTTCGGCCTCGGCGCATACGACGAGCTCACCAGCAGCAACCCCAGCGTGCTCGCGTTCGTCCGGGAGTACGACGCCGAGGGAACCCTCGCCGCACAGCGGCTCGCGCGCGAAAACGGCACCCCGCTCGAACGCGATACAACAGACCGGATACTCTGTGTTAACAATCTGTCCCGGTTCCCGCAGCCAGTCGAACTTGACCTGCGCAAGTTCATCGGTGTAACGCCAGTCGAGTGCATGGGCGGCGTGATTTTCCCGCCGATCGGAGAACTGCCCTACCTGCTAACTCTTCCCGGGCACGGCTTCTACTGGTTTCAGCTCCCGCCGGCGAGGGAGGAACATGACCGATAAGGCGTTCGTGTTCTAAGTCGCGGAGCGCAGCAACGACAGGATGAGCGAGGCCAATGGCGATCGAGGATGCACTGGCGGCATGGCTAGGCAACCAGCGCTGGTTCGCCGGCAAGGGGCAGGGGCTGCGCGATCTCGCGATCGTCGCGGATACCGAACTCGTCGCCGGCGATCCTGAGCTGCGGCACTTGATCGTCTCGGTCTCCCACTCCACCGCTGTCGACTACTACCAGGTGCTGATCGGCTTGCGGCGGCAGCTCCCCGTTCGGCTGCAGCACGCTGAGATCGGCCCGGCGGGCGACGGCAGGACCGCCTACGACGCGCTGCACGACGCCGACCTGACCAAGCCGCTCCTCGCGGGCATC
>Ga0207678_10003172_pt1 | contig 14863 bp, 11 predicted proteins | sample KBSC63metaG_FD_184319 | JGI IMG/M metagenome (GOLD analysis project Ga0207678, IMG submission 184319) | Corn rhizosphere microbial communities from Kellogg Biological Station, Michigan, USA - KBS C6-3 metaG (SPAdes) (version 2) | ecosystem: Host-associated > Plants > Roots > Rhizosphere > Soil ...
ATCGGCAACCAGGTGAGCAACGCCCTCGGGTCCGTCGAATACGGCGTCGAGGAGCTGCACACGCCGCTCTTGCTGGTGGTGGGACACACGGGTTGCGGCGCGGTCAAGGCGGCGATGGGCAGGCCGGACGAGCTGAGCCCTGGGATTCGATCCGAGCTCGCCTCGCTGAAGCTGCCGCCGGCGCGCAAGGGCGTGAAGCCCGAAGACGCCTGGACCGATGCCGTCACCGCGAACGTGAACGCGCAGGTCCAGCTCGCCACCGAGCATTTCGCGGAGCTGGTGCACTCCGGCGAGCTGACGGTGGTCGGCGCGCTCTACGACTTTCGCAACGACCTCGGCAAAGGCTACGGCCGGCTGCAGGTGATCAACGTCAACACCAACACCGATGCCACGCGCATCGAAGCCTTCCTCAAGGCCGTGCAAGGCCCCGGTGGCGCAGCGGGTGCAGCGGGTGCAGTGGGTGCAGCGGGTGCAGTGGGTGCAGCGGGCGCCGTGGGCCTGAGCGCCCTGCCGGGTGCGAACGCGGCGCCGCCTCGCTCCGTGACGCTGAACGGCAAGCCCGTCGGTGCCAACGAGACGGTGGAGGACCGCGTGAAGAAGATCATCGATCGCGCGCAGCGTGCCCTGCCCGGCAGCAAGAAGCCGAACGTGACCGTGTCTGCGAGTGAGACCGAACACGCCGAGTGAAGCGCGCCGGGCGCACGCGGCGCCCGGCGGCGAGCAGGTCCTTGGTTGATCAGCGGGGCCCGCCGCGGGTGTCGGGCGTTCTGTTTCGGGCTGTCCCTGCCTGGGAGCCGCCTTCCAGGCTTTGATTTTTGGGCACCCTTCGGGCAGAACGCAGGTTCTCCACTGAGACGTCTCAGGAGACCCCGCATGACTGCCCTTCGTCGCTCCGCCGCCGTGGTCCTCCTCGCTTCACTGCTGCCGGCGCCGCTGTACGCGGCGGGCGCTGGGGCGCAGGCGAGCGGGTCCGGCCGCAACCCGGCGGCCGCGCAGGCGTTGTTCGAGGAGGCGCAGCGCGGCGTTGCCGCCGGCGACTACGAGCAGGCTTGTCCGAAGTTCAAGGCGAGCTACGAACTCGACCCCGCCGGCGGCACACTGCTCAACCTGGCGGACTGTCTGGAGAAGCAGGGGCGTACCGCGTCGGCCTGGTCGGCGTTCAAGGACGCGCTGGTGGTGGCCCAGCGCGATGGGCGCAGTGAACGCGTGGAGTACGCGCAGCAGCACATCCGCGCGCTCGAGGGTCAGCTCTCGTATCTGACCGTGGAGGTTCCGGGCAGCTCCAACGTCGGGCAGCTCTCCGTGCAGGTGGACGGCACGCCGCTCGCTGCGCCGGCCTGGGGCACCGCGCTGCCGGTCGATCCGGGGGAGCACCTGCTGCGCGCGGAGGCGCCCGGATTCGAGCCGCTGGGGCAGAAGCTGACCATCGGCGGCGCTGGCGCGCGCGAGGTCTTCACTCTGCCGGCGCTGCGAGCCACGGGCTCGGAAGCAGCTGCGCCGGCGGCCGTCGAGGCGCCCGTGTTGGCCGACGCCGAGCCCCGGCATCCGGCGCGTACCTGGGCCTGGATCACGGGCGGCGTGGGCGTGGCCGCGCTGGGCGTGGGCAGCTACTTCGGCGTAAAAGCCTTCTCGCACTGGGACGATCGAAACGCCGCCTGCGTGGGCGGTTGCACACCCACCGCCAAGGCGGCGGGCGATGACGCGAGCCAGGCGGCGACCATCGCCACCGTCGGCGTGAGCGCGGGGGTGGTCTTGCTCGGGACGGCGACGGTACTGTTCTTCTATTCCAGCGATGCGGATCCCGGCGCGGAGGTCGCGACGGGGCTGTCCGTCCTGCCCACGGCCCATGGCGCCAGCGTCTCCTGGGGAGGTCAGTTCTGATGTCTCGGACGGGTTCCTTGCTGGTCGCGGCCGCCGCCACTTCAATGGCTTTCATCGCCTGCGCCAAGCTGGTCGGCATCACCGACACCCCGGTGACGCGCGACGATTCGCCGGATGCGAGCGTCGCCGCGATGGGCGGCACAGGCGGTGCGACTCCGACGAATGTGATCATGATGCCCAGCGGAGGAGGTACAGCTGGGAACGCCGGGGGCGGGACCGGTGGTGCGCCTTCTTCTAGCACCGGTGGCGCCGCGGGTAGCGGCGGAAGCCCCGCTCTCGCTTCGCTAGATGCGGGCCCGCTGCAGACGGACGCGGGCAGCCTGGGCTGTGTCGAGCAGGCCACGCGTTGCGGGGCTGCGGGGCGCGAGCTGTGCAGCAGTGGCACGTGGCAGCCACAAGCGTGCCCGCTGGCGCAACCGGCCTGTGCTGGCGAGGGTCAGTGCGTCGTGCGCGGGCCCGCGCTGGTCACGGTGGGGAATTTCTTCATCCACGCCACCGAGGTCACCGTCAGTCAGTACGGTGAGTTTCTGACCGCCAAGGGCGGCGACGTGTCCGGGCAGAGCGAGGTGTGCAGCTGGAACCAGAGCTACTGGGACTACGACGCCCGCCCCGTCATGGATCCTGGCAACCGACCGATCGCGTACGTGGATTGGTGCGATGCTGCCGCGTACTGCTCGTGGGCGGGCATGCGTTTGTGCGGCCGCATCGGCGGTGGTCCGATCGCGCGTTCCGAGGTGTTCGATGCCACGCTGGACCAGTGGTACGTCTCCTGCGGCGGGCCCAATGGCGGCGCGCACCCGAACAATAATCCGACGTGCAATTCGAGTCAGGGCTTCAGCGACATCGCAGACGTGGCGTCGTTTCCCGGCTGCGAGGGCTATTTCCCCGGCCTGTTCGACATGGAGGGCAACGTCGCGGAGTGGGTTGACGGCTGCGATGGCAACACCGGCGCCGACGATGTCTGCTACTTGATGGGCGGCAACATCTTCGACCAGCGGTCGTACTGCGACGAAGTGTACAACGATCCGGAAGACGCCTATCACCGCAATACGACAGCGGTCTCCTTCGGTTTCCGCTGCTGCTCTGGCTGAGCGCTCGCCATGTTCCCCGACTTCACTCCCGGTACGATCCTCGCGGGCAAGTTCCGGGTGGAGCGCGTGCTCGGGCAGGGCAACATGGGCGTGGTGCTGCTCGCCACGCACCTTCAGCTCGATCAGCTGGTCGCGCTGAAGTTCCTGTTGCCGAGCGCGCTCTCGCAGGCGGAGCTGGAGGCGCGCTTCGCGCAGGAGGCGCGGGCGGCGGCCAAGATCAAGAGCGAGCACGTGGTGCGCGTGATCGACGTGAGCGCGCTCGACGACGGCGCGCCGTACATCGTGATGGAGTACCTCGAGGGTACCGACCTCGCGAAGCTGCTGGTGCGCCGGGGGCCGATGCCGGTGGCGCAGGCCGTGACGCACGTACTGCAAGCCTGCGAGGCGCTCGCGGAGGCACACGCCGCCGGCATCGTGCACCGCGACCTGAAGCTATCGAACCTGTTCGTGGCGAGCTACCCCGACGGCGCGCCCTGCCTCAAGATTCTCGATTTCGGCATCTCCAAGTACAGCATCCCCGGCTCTGATCCGGACCTGAGCATGACGGACACGGCGGCTGTGATGGGCTCGCCGCTATACATGTCGCCCGAGCAGATGCGCTCCACGCGCAGCGTCGACGCGCGCGCGGACATCTGGGCGCTGGGCGTGATCCTGTACGAGCTCGTCGCCGGGCGAGTCCCGTTCGACGCGCAGACCATGCCGCTGCTCTGCACCATGGTCCTGCAAGACGAGCCGCCTCCGCTCGGGCCGCGGGTGCGCGACCTGCCGCGCGGCTTCGAGGCGGTCGTGCTGCGCTGCCTCGCCAAGGACCGCAACAAGCGCTTCCCGAACGTGCTCGAGCTGGCGCGGGCCCTCGCCGAGTTCGCGCCGCAGGACGGGCAGCGCTCGCTCGATCGCATCGCGCGCCTCGCGGGCTCCGGTCCGCCGACGAGCGGCGCGCGCACCCTCGACCTGGGCTACGGCGGCGAGCAGCCGCCGCTGGCGTCGACCGTGCATCCCGCTCGCAAGGGCTGGACCGCCGGCGTCGTGGTGGCGCTGCTGATCGCGCTCGGCGTGGGCGTCTGGCGCTGGGCAGCCCCGAGCGCGACGCTCTCGCATGCCGGCCCTGCCGCTGCGCCTGCTGTTGCACCCGCAGCAGTGCCAGCTGCTGCATCCGCTGCAGCAACGGCCGCAGTCCCCGCACCCGCACCCGCACCCGCTGCAGACGCGGCTTCGGCATCTACCGCAGGTGCCGCGGCTGCAACAGCACCTGAACCCCCAGCCGCTGCGCCTGCCGGCTCGAGCCGTCGCCCCAAAGCAAGGACACGCCGAGCAGCGGCGCCGGCCTCGCTCGCTGCACCGCAACCTGCAGCTGCACCGCAACCTGCAGCTGCACCGCCCGCCCCTGCGCCCAACCCGCTCGACGGGCGCCTCTGACACCCACCAGGCCAGGCCCCCGCTGAATTCGAGCCGCCAACGGGAGTGCCCGCCGAGCCTGGCGGCGGCGCGCTGACGCTCCGCGCCCCGATGCGCCGCGAAGGGCCGGGCGGTGCAGGCCCGGCCCCATTCTTCTGGCGATTCTTCTGCGCGGCAGTGTGCCGCCCGCGGCGGGTTACTTGCTGCTCACGGCCGCGGGCTTCGCTGCCGCCGGAGCGGGCGCAGCGGGCGTGGGCGTCACGGTGATGCTGGCGTACTGGCTCTGGCCGGCTGCCACTGCGTCGACGTGGATCAGCGCCACCTGAACGTTCTGGGTCTTCTGCTGCGCCGAGTAGAGCAGCAGGTCGTCGTGGAACGGGAAGGCGCGCAGGTGCGTCGAGGTTTCGAGCGGGAGCTTGTCGGTCAGCGTCGACCAGTGGTTGGTCGCCGGCTCGTAGACTTCGATCTGGGTGCTGGGGACGCGCTCGTCGCCGCTGCCCTTGGTGGTGCCGCCGACCAGGTAGAGCTTGCCCTTGATCGGCACGAGCTCACCGCCCAGACGCTGGGCGCTGGGGCAGGCCATGTCGCTGCTCTTCTTCTGCTCGAGGTCGAGCACTTCGCAGCTGGTCACGGGCTGGAAGTCTTCGCGGATGCCGCCCGTGAGGTAGTATTTGCTGCCGAGCAGCGCACCGGCGAAGGCGCGGCGCTGTTCGCGTACCGCGAAGCCCGCGTCGGAGAAGCCCTGCGTCGGCTCGCGCAGATCCATGCGCAGCACGGACGTGGGGTGCACGAACTGCGCCTTGTCCTTGCGCTTGTCGTCGTAGTCGAGGCCGCCGATCACCCACAGCGCGTTGCTCCATTCGGCGATGCCGAACTGGCTGCGCGGCGTCGGCAAGCCGCGTGCGAGCTTGCTCCACTTGCCGCTGGAGAGGTCGTAGCTGAACACGTCGGGCTGCGTCGCGAGATGTTCCTGCGCGAAGCCGAAGCCTCCGACCGCGTACGCCACGCGGTGCTCGTCATCGCCGACGACCGCCGTCTGCATCGACTGGCGCGCCACCGGGAACGCATCCACCGGCTTCCAGTCGAGCGCGCCGAGGTCGAGGCGCGCCGAGCTCTCGACGAAGTTCTTGGTCTCGAAGTCGTGCTGCTCGAGGCTGTTGTTGCCGCCAAACACGTACAGCTGCTGGCCTTGCAGGAACACGCCCTGACGGTTCTTGGCCGCGCTCTGCGACTCCAGCGTCCAGACGATGCCGGCGGAGCTCTTGTCGAGCACGTGCTCCACATGCCGCAGGCGTGCGCCACGATCTTTGCCGCCGGGCACGCCGCCGACCACCCACAGGCCGTCGTCGCCGGCGACCAGCTGGTGGAACATACGCGGGAACTGCAGCGCGCCCGCAATGTCCCATTTGGTGCCGTCGGCAGAGAGCCGGTACACGTTGCCGTCGCCGCCGTTGGCGAACAGCTGATCCGCCCACACGCCCGCGGTCGGCGTCAGGTTCTCGTTCGGGAAGGCGGGCGCGTCCGCCCAGGCGCCGCTCGCGAGGTCCATGACCCAGACTTTGTTGGTCGAGTCTTCCGGCGTGAGACCGCCCGTCACGTACAGCTTGTCGTGGTACACGGCGGCGCCCATGGCGCGCGTCTTGAACGGCACGGGGCTGCTCTTCCACTCACAGCTCGGCGCGCTCAGGTCGCAGCTCACGAGCGTGTCCGCCCAGGTCGAGTCGAACGAGCCGCCAGCGAGCGCCCAGCCGCCGATCACGTACAGCGTGTGGCCATTGACGACCGCCTGGTGCGACGAGCGAGGCCCGGGCAGCGGCGTCATGGGCGTCCAGGCCTTGCTCTCCGGATCGAAGCGCGCGACCTCGTTCACCGACTGCAGGTTCTCCGGCTCGCCCGCGGCGTTCTGCGCGCGCATGCCGCCCACGCGATAGAGGTACTTGCCGTCGTTGACCAGGATCACGCTCTGCAGCGGGCCGGCGCTGGGCAGCGTCTCCCACTTGCCGGTCGCGACGTCGAGGCGCTCGAACTCGGAGCTCTGGAACTCCTTGGAGTAGTTGTGGGGCTGCCCGAAGTAGCCGCCGATCACGTACAGGTGCCCGCCCAGGCGCGTGACACCCATGGTCGTCAGGCCCCGGGGTGCGACGGCGCGCAGCTCGGTGGTCAGGTGATCCGAACGCGCCGCCTGGGCCGCCTCGGCAGCGCCGGACGTCACGTCGGCAGCTGTACTGGGCTGCCCGGCGGCGCCCGCACAGCTCAGAGCGAGCGCGAGGACGGCCCGAGAACAGAACCGCAAAATATCGACATTACTGCAAAAACGCGTCATGCGGGCTCCTTCCCAGGCAAGCCCCGGGATGCTTGCCTCATATCGCAGCGGGCTCCGTGATGAAAATGAAAATCAATTTCTTTATGGGCTCGCCCGGCGGGAGTGGCCCGGTCGGTGGCTCAGGGGAGCCTTTCGCCAAAAAGTCCGAAATTTCATGCAGATCGGGGAATTTTCCCTCGCGGCAGCGGGTTTTCCCCAGGGCTACGTTCAAGTCCAGAATCCCGACACGCCGTTTGGCGCGTATTCAGACAGCGGAGCAGAAAGTAAAACGTGGTCGCCCCCAGCAAGTCAGCCTTCACGACCGAGACCCGCGATGTCCTGCGAGCGGCGGGGCCGCCGCGTTCGAAGGGACGGCGCTGGCGCTGGTTTGCGCTGGCGGTGCTGGGCGCCGCGGGCACGGCCGCCGCGCTGCTCGCGATGCAACACTCGCGCGCGCCCAAGCCGCCGAGCTTCGTGACCGCGCCGCTCGCCAAGGGCGATCTGACGCAGACCGTGACGGCGGTGGGCACGCTGGCTCCGGTGGACTCGGTGGATCTGGGCACGGTCGTCACCGGCAAGCTCGTGCGGGTGCTGGTCGACGTGAACGATCACGTCAAGACGGGGCAGATCATGGCGGAGATCGACCCCGAGCAGCTCGAGGCACAGGTGCGGCAGGGCGCCGCGCAGCTGGAGAGCGCCAAGGCCAACCAGGTGAGCGCGCGCGTGACCTTGAACGAGACGAGGGTCAAAGCGCAGCGCATCGACGAGCTGAACGCGCAGGGCCTGGCCACGACCGACGACAAGGACACGGCTCATGCCGCACTCGATCGTGCCCAGGCGGCCGTCGGCGTGGCGGGGGCACAGATCACGGTGGCGCAGGCCAGCCTGACCACCGCTCAGACGCAGCTCTCGCACGCCGTGATCAAGGCGCCGATCGACGGCATCGTGCTGTCGCGCGCGGTGGAGGCGGGGCAGACGGTGACGGCCGGCTTTCAAACGCCGGTGTTGTTCACGCTGGCCCGCGATTTGACCAGACTGGAGCTGTCGGTCGAGGTCGATGAGGCGGACATCGCCAAGGTGAAGGAAGGCCAGGAGGCGAGCTTCACGGTCGACGCCTATCCGGGACGAACCTTCCCTTCCAAGCTGCTGCTGCTACACAACCTGCCCAAGGCGGGCACCACCGTCATCACCTACACGGCATTGCTCTCGGTCGATAACGGGGACCTCTCGCTGCGGCCAGGCATGACCGCGACTGCGTCGATCGTGACCGATCACCTGAGCGACGTGCTGCTGGTCGAGAACGCCGCGCTGCGCTTCGAGCCGCCGCGCCCGGCCTCCGAGCGCCGCGGGTTCCTGCCCATTCCGGGCTTCGGTGGCCCCCCGGGCGGTCGCAGGCCTGGCGCCGGGGGTCCGGGGGCAGCCGGCGCTGCCGGGCGTGGTGCGCCACCCGGTGATCGCATCTTCATCGCCGACGGCACCGGTGCTCCGCGCCGCGTGCCCGTGACGGTGTTGGCCACCGACGGCACCAAGACGGCGATCGCCGCGCGCGCCCCGGGCGAAGGCAAACGCGCCGGACAGAAGCATGCGGAAGGGCCCAATCGCCCCGCCGCCGGCGCCCCGGGGGAGACTCAGGAAGCGCGCGAGGGCCGCGAGCGCCCTGCCCCGCCGCCCACGCTGGACGAAGGCGCGCCCGTGATCATCGACGTGTCGGTGGAGCCGGCGACATGACGTTTCGGACGCCGGACGAGGCGGCCGTCGTCGAGTTCCAGGACCTGAGCAAGATCTACGGTTCTGGCGACGCCGAGGTGCGCGCGCTCGATGGCGTGAGCTTGCGCATCGAGCGCGGCGAGTTCGTGGCCATCATGGGCGCCAGCGGCTCCGGCAAGTCGACGGCCATGAACATCATCGGTTGCCTCGACGTGCCTACCGGCGGCGAGTACCTGTTCTGCGGCGTCGGTGTGGGCGGCCTCGACCCCGATCAGCGCGCACGGCTACGCCGCCACTACATCGGCTTCGTGTTTCAAGGCTTCAACCTGCTCGCCAAGACCAGCGCGCTCGACAACGTGGAGCTGCCGCTGGTCTACCGGCGCATCCCCAAGCACGAACGCAAGGAGCGCGCGCGCGTCGCGCTGGAGTCGGTGGGGCTCGCCGCGCGCATTCGCCACGTGCCGAGCGAGCTGTCCGGCGGACAGCAGCAGCGCGTGGCGATCGCGCGCGCCCTGGTCACGGAACCCTCGCTGCTGCTCGCGGACGAGCCCACGGGCAACCTCGACTCCGCCACCAAGCGCGAGATCATGCAGCTGCTCCTGCAGCTGAATCGAGAGCGCGGCATCACCATCGCCATGGTCACGCATGAGCCGGACATGGCCGAGTACGCGCAACGCATCATCCAGTTCCGCGACGGCCGCATCCAGCTGCCCGCGGCCGCGGAATAAAGGGCCGCCGAATGCTCCTCTCCACCCTGCTGATGGCGCTGCGCGAGCTGCGCCGCAACACGCTGCGCTCGCTGCTCACCATGCTCGGCATCGTGATCGGCGTGGGCGCGGTGATCGCGCTCACCAACATCGGTGAGGGTGCCACGGCGCGCGTCAAGGCCGACATCGGCAAGCTGGGCGACAATCTGCTGATCGTGCGCCCGGGCGCTCAGCGCCGCAGCATCAGCTTCACGCAGGCGCCGGCGTTCAAGCTCGCAGACGTGGAGGCCATCCGCCGCGAGGTGAGCGGCGTGAACGAGGTGGCGCCGACGGCCGGCTCCTCGCAGCTGGCGGTGTGGGGCAACCAGAACCGTCAGACCACGATCATGGGCGCCGACAACGCCTACCTCGACGTGCGCGGCTACTCGCTGAGCCAGGGCCGCAAGTTTGCCGCCTCGGAGCTGTCGAGCGGCAGCGCGGCTTGCCTGATCGGCGCGACCGTGCAGCGCGAGATGTTCGGCGAGCGCGACGCGCTCGGGCAGTCGGTGCGTGTGGGCAAGATCAGCTGCACGGTCGTCGGCGTGCTGGCGTCCAAGGGCGAGTCCGGCATCGGCCAGGATCAGGACGACATGATCCTGATGCCGCTGCGCACCGTGCAGCGGCGCCTGATCGGCAACACCGACGTCTCCACCATCTTCCTGTCGGCGCGCGCCGACCGCTCCACGCAGTCCGTGGAACAGCAGACGGAGGCGCTGCTGCGCCAGCGCCGCGGGCTGCAAGCCGGGCAAGAGAGCGACTTCATGGTGCGCGACATGCAAGAGGTCGCCGAGACCATGAGCCAGGCGACGGGCACGCTCACGGCGCTGCTGGGGGCGATCGCAGCCGTCAGCCTGCTGGTGGGCGGCATCGGCATCATGAACATCATGCTGGTCAACGTGACCGAGCGCACGCGTGAGATCGGCGTGCGGCTCGCGATCGGCGCGCTGGCGAGCGACGTGTTGTTTCAGTTTCTGCTGGAGGCGGTGGTGCTCTCGGCCTTCGGCGGCGTGCTCGGCATCGGGCTCGGCCTGGGGCTCTCGTGGTCGGTCACGCACGCGCTCGGGCTGCCGTTCCTGGTGAAGCCGCCGATCCTGATGCTGGCCTTCGGCTTCTCGGCGATGGTCGGGGTGCTCTTCGGCTTCTTGCCGGCGCGCAAGGCCGCGAGCCTCAACCCGATCGAAGCGCTCCGTCACGAGTAGCGCCGGGCGTGACGCCCGCGGCCGGCGCCGGCGAACGCAGCAGCCAGACCGCGACCAGCGCGGCCGCGATCAACCGCCACCAGCCGAACACGCCCAGCCCCCGTCGATTCAGCCAATCCACCATCCAGCGCACGGCCAGCACGGCCGCGAGCCAGGCGCTCACGAAGCCGACCACCAGCGGCAGCACGCCATACGTGTGCACGAGCAGCTTGCCGCTGGACAGCGCCTTGTACGCCGTAGCGGCGCCCAGGGTGAGCAGCCCCAGCAAGAACGAGAACTCCACCGCCGACGACAGCGCCAAGCCCACCGCGATGCCGCCCAGGATGGTCGCCATGCTGCGGCTCACGCCGGGCCACAACGCCGCGCACTGCGCGAGGCCCACCCAGACCGCGGCGCCGGGACGGAGCTGCTCCAGCGGATAGCCCGGGCGGGCTCGGAGCTGGGGCGCGAGGATCAACAATAGTATACCCCCGCTGGCCCACGCCGCGACGATCGGCCACGGCCCAAACAGCACGCGCTCGATCGGCTTGTCGAAGAGAAAGCCGATGATCGCGGCCGGCACGAACGCCACGAGCAGCGCGATCAGCAGCTTGCGGCCGCTCTCGCTGCGCCCCAGCACACCCAGCAGCACGTCCCCCACGCGCCGCCGATACAGGGCGAGCACTGCCATGATCGCTCCCGCCTGGATCACGATCGCGTAGGCGTTGGCCGCGTCGCTCGGCGGGATGCCGAGCGCGCGCTGCGCGATCAACAGATGCCCGGTGGAGCTGACCGGCAGGTACTCCGTGAGCCCCTCGATCAGACCCAGAACCAATGCTTGCCAGAGTTCCATGTCGAGCTCCGACGGCAATAGACGAAGACGCGGCGTTTGGGCGAAGAACTGGAAGGCTTGTGGTGCGGGAGTTCGCCCCGTCAACCTAGCGCGGGCAGCGCGCTTCGAGCCGCAGCGAGTCGAGCCAGACGCTGAGCGTGCCACTACCGTTGGGCACTGCGAAGGTGGTCACCGGCACGGTGTGGCCGGCGAGCCTCGACAGGATCGTCGCGTCGGTGGTCACCACCTCGAAATGCTGCCAGCCCTGCGTGACGCTCTGGTCATCCCAGCGCTGGATCAGCCAGATGCCATTGCTGGCGGGATTGGGATCCTCCACTTGCAGCACGGCCCAATCCGTCAGCGGCTCGCCGAGATCGGGCTGCGACACCCAGGCGTAGCCGCTGAACGTCAAGCTGGTCGCCTCCGCCGGCACGGCCACCTCCTGGCGCAACGTGGTCTGGTACATCGCAAAGTCGCCGTTCGCGACGCCGCCGACCCAGGCGAGGTAGTTGCCCGATTGCGGGCTCACGCCGGTGCCGGCGAGTGCCGGGTGGTCCGCGCGCACGATCACGTCCCGCACGTCGGCGGTTTCCGTCCAGGCGACATGTCCGCGTTCGAAGCTGGCATTGGGCAACAGTTGCTGAAAGCAGCCGCCGAGCGGCTCCGTCTCGCCGGGGTCGCCCTCGGGTACGCCGGAGGTGCCGCCGGATCCGGGAGCTTCTCCGACCATTCCAGCGCCGCTGCCGGAAGCGCCTGCCGCGGCATTGGCAGCGAAGGCGCCGTTGCCCGAGGCTCCGCCGCTCCCTGGTGCGTTGCCCGTCACACCCAGCGGCAGCGGATCGGGGGGCTGCCCGTCATGGGTTCCATCAGCGACCGTCTGCGCATCGCCCGGCGTGGTGACGCTGGAGATCGCACCCGCCGAGCCTCCTGCGGCCCTGTTCGGTAGGTCAGCGGACTCGGTATTTTCGCCGGGATTCATGGCGATCGCACCCGGGCGACTGTCGACGGAGCACGCGACCGCGAGCCCCAGGCCGCAGCCGTACGCCCAGCGAAAAAGAGAGCAGCGCGCCCAGTGCTCGCGTTTGAAACGGCTCACGCAGCCTGGTTTTAGCACGCCGCACGGGCATTTGAGCGTTTTCCCCGTTGCCACGCCCGACACCATGCTAGCGTCGCGCATATGCCTGCGGGATCGCGACGGTCTCGGTCCGAGGCCGTGTCGAACGGCAACGCTTCACGAGCGACCTTCGACGAAATGCCCGCCAAGCCGACCATCCGAGCGGTGGCCCAGCGCGCGGATGTCGCGATCAGCACAGTGTCGCGGGTCGTCAACGGCGGGCGGGCGAGCGAGCCGATCCGCCGCCGCGTCCAGCTCGCGATCGACGAGCTCGGCTACACACCGTCGATCGCCGCGCAGAGCTTGGTGCTACGCCGCACAGGTTGCATCGGCCTGGCCGTGAATCGCAGCACCAGCCCCTGGTTCTCGCAGATCCTGTCGGGCGTCGAACAAGCCCTCGCTCCGAGCCGCAAGAGCGTGCTCCTTGGCAGCATGATGCTCAAGGGACACTACGACCCCGCTGCGGTGTTCGCATGGATCGCCGAGGGCCGCGTCGATGGTTTGATCCTGGTGCGGTACTCGCGCCGCGATCGCCCTCTGATCGAGGCTGCGCAGCGCGCGCGCCTGCCGTTGGTCCTGATCGCGCCCGACGTGTCGGCCCCCGCCGACTTCACCGTGCGCTGCAACAACTTCGAAGCCGGGGGCCTGGTAGCGGGACACCTGGCTCAGTGCGGACATCAGCGCGTCGCCTTCGCGGGCGGCCCCCAGGATTCGTATGACACCCGCCAGCGCCTCGAAGGTCTGCGCGAAGGGCTCAGCGAACGTGGCATCGCGCTCGACCCCGAGCTGATCTGGTTCGGCACCGGCTACGCGCGCGAAGGCGGCGTGGAGTACGCGCGCCTGTTCCTCGAACGGCCCCCGAGCGAACGCCCCACGGCCGTCGTGCTCGGCAACGACCCCATGGCGCTCGGCTTCATGCGTACCGTGCTCGCCGCGGGCGTCTCCGTGCCCCGCGATGTGTCGGTGGTGGGCTTCGACGGCACGCCCGACGGCGAACAATTCTATCCGGGCCTCACCACCGTGCTGCAACCCACGCAGCAGATGGCGATCAGCGCCTGCGAGGCCCTGCTCGAGCGCATCGATCGCCGCGGGCAAGATCGCGGCACGTCCATCGAGTTTGCCGTGCGCATGCTGGAGCGGGATAGTACGGCGCCGCCCGGCGGCGGATGAGCGGGCGAGCCCAAACACCGCTCGACGTCCTGCTCTCCAGGGGAACAGGCATCGGGACATTCCCCGAAAATGGACCACGAGCGCCAAACCCGTGCAACTCTGGTAGTCTGCTGGGCACGAGTGAAGCTCAACGTCCTGGCGCGCCTGCTGCGCGAACCCACCGTGCATTTCTTCGTGCTGGCGGCTGCACTGTTCGCCGTGCAGCGGCTCGTGGCGGGCGACGGTCGCACGATCGTCGTCACCCCGGCGTTGACCGCTGACCTCGTGCGGCGTTTGCACGATCAGATCGGTCGCGCGCCGAGCCGGGAAGAGGCCGACGCCGCGATCGAAGCCTGGAAGACCGACGAAGCCGTCTATCGGGAGGCGGTGCGCGATGGGCTCGATCGCAACGATCCAACCGTGCGCAGCGTGCTGATCGGCAAGATCCGCGAACGAGCGCTGTTACAAGCGCGCATCCCGGAACCGACGGAAGCTGAGCTGGACGAGTACCTCGCAGCCCACCGCGCTCAGTTCGAGACGCCCCTGATCTACGAGCACGAGTACGTGGTGTTGCCCAAGAGCGAACGTGCGACGGCCAGCGCCAAGGGGTTGACCCAGCTGCACGCCGCTGAGCGTGCCGGATACCTAACCCAGCTGCGTGCCGGCGCCACCCCCGCGTCGCTTGGCCTCCGCAGCACGGCGGCTAACGTCGATCGCGAACGCATCGAGCAAACGTTCGGCAGCGACGTGGCCGAAAAGATCACGCATTTGCCATTGGGGCAGTGGCAGGAGGTCGAAGACCGCGATCAGTGGCTCCTCGTCGAGCTGATCGCTGTGCGAGGTGGTTTGCCGCCCGGGGACGCGCTGCGCGCACAACTGACCGCAGCCCTCATGGGTGAGCGTCAACAGCAAGCGGTTGCCAAAGCCGTCCGCGCCATCGCCGAGCGTTATCGTTTCGAGGATCGGTCGCGATGACCCGGCCCAGCCAGCGCGGCCTGCGAGCCCTGCTGCTCGTGCTCACGATCGCTTCTGCCGCTCCGCTCGCCGCGGCTCACTCGCTCGATATCTCGACGTTGACGCTGACGGAAATCGCCGCCGGCCGCTTTGTGATCCACTGGCAGACATCGGCACCGTCACTGGCGAGGCTCGAGGCGCCTGCACGCTATCCCGAGGCGTGTCACGAAAACGGCAGCGTGCTCGAGTGCGGCCCCCCCGGTCTGGTCGGGCGGATTGAATTTCCGTGGCTGGCCGGCGGCGAATCCCGCGTCACCGTTGTCCTCGACTGGCTCGACGGCTCGCGCCAATTGCGCGTCGTGGACGGCAGCTCGCCGGGCCTCGCGGTGTACGGCATCCCACGAGCCGCGGGCTTGCAGTTCCTGCAGCCCATCGCACGCGACTACACGTGCCTCGGCGTCGAGCACATTCTGACCGGTATCGATCACTTGATGTTCGTGCTGGCCATCACGCT
>Ga0207678_10003174_pt1 | contig 14860 bp, 16 predicted proteins | sample KBSC63metaG_FD_184319 | JGI IMG/M metagenome (GOLD analysis project Ga0207678, IMG submission 184319) | Corn rhizosphere microbial communities from Kellogg Biological Station, Michigan, USA - KBS C6-3 metaG (SPAdes) (version 2) | ecosystem: Host-associated > Plants > Roots > Rhizosphere > Soil ...
GAATCGATGAGGAATGTGCGCACTTCGTCAGCGAGCGTGCGCAGCTCGTCGCGCGTTAGCGCCTTGAGGTCCGACGTTGAAGTAATGCGTTCGAGTATTGCCATCTGCCTGTCAGTGCGTGCGAGTAATCACCAGATCGGCCAGGTGTCGAAGCTCCTGGCTGAGCAGGTTGTGTTCCTGCAACGTGTTGCAACCCTGCCTTGCGAGGGCAACGGCGCGATCCATTGCACCATTCACACCCAGCAATGCCGGATATGTGCTCTTGCCCAGCTCCGCGTCACGCCCAGCCGTCTTGCCGAGCGCGTCGGAGGAGGAAGTAACGTCGAGCACGTCGTCCACTATCTGGAACGCGAGGCCAATGTCGGCACCGAAGCTTCCAAGCGCCTCCACCGCGGGGCCGGTGGCACCTGCTGCCATGCCGCCCACCTTTGCCGACGCGGCCATCAGTGCACCTGTCTTCGCACGGTGAATCCGTTCCAGCTTTTCGAGCGAATCTGCCGGAATGTCTTCGGCAATGAGGTCGTGCAGCTGTCCTCCAATCATACCACTGGCGCCGGCCGCCTGCATCAGGACGGCAACGATTGGCGCTGCGCGCGGAGCGCCGCCGTACATGCCGCGCACCGAGCGCGTGGCGGCCGCGGCAGCGATCGGGATGATCGCTACGCCAGCGACGACCGTCGCCGGGACGCCGCACGCCTTGTGGGCGGTCGGACGACCGCGCCGCATGTCGTCGTCATCCATGCAGGGTAGATCGTCGTGCGCGAGGGAATACGCGTGCAGCATCTCCACAGCAGCTGCCAGGCCGTAAACGTTGCCGCCGCCGCCAGCTGCACGGTACGACGCTGCGACGAGTATGCCACGCAGACGCTTGCCGGGCCCGGAAAGCGCGTAGCGGACGGCCCTGTCGAGACGTCGCGACATGGGCGGGAGCGTCTCGCAGGCCGCGCCGAGCGCAGCGTCGATGTAGCTGCGGTCGGATCCGAAGTCCACGGCCAGGTTTGGCTCAGACATCGATCTCGCGTGTCTCGAAGACGCCTTCCGCGCTCTCGATGAGCAGTTGAACGCGTCCCTCGGCGCTGGTCAGTTCGTCGGATGCGAGCCGGAGTATCTCGATCCCTTCCTCGAACAGCTTGAGCGCCCTGTCCAAAGGCAGTCCATCGCCTTCGAGATCTGCGACTATTTCCTGCAACCGCTCGACTCGCTTTTCGTAGCTCATGGCTTGTCCGCGACCCGCGCGGCGACGTCACCGTCGCGCAATGTGAGAGTGAAAGGTGCACCCGGCTTGAAGTCGGCGACGCTTGCGAGCGTTGTCTTGTGGACCGGGTCGCGAGCGACCGCATAGCCACGCGCAAGCGTCGCGAGCGGACTGAGCGCGTTGAGGCGACCGGCGGTTGCGCTGATTGCCGCGCGCCGCCGCTCCGCATCGATCGACGCGGCACGCCGGAGCGCCATGGCGCCGCTCTCGAGATCAGAGCGGGCCCGCGACGCACGCTCGGCGAGCGACGCACACAACTCGTCGCTCATATCGCGCAGTGCGGCGAGAAGATCGCTCCGCATCGGTACAGCTGCTTCCGCGGCAGCGGATGGAGTCGCGGCGCGATGATCCGCGATGAGATCGGCAATCGTCACGTCGATCTCGTGACCGACACCGGAAATCACTGGAACGGTGGACTCCGCGATTGCGCGCGCAACGGCTTCGCTATTGAACGCCCACAAGTCCTCGCGTGCACCGCCCCCGCGTCCGACGATCAGGACGTCGATCTCGCCGAAGCGGCAAATGCGCTGGATTGCGGCGACGATTTCCGCGGGTGCGCCGGGCCCCTGCACCGTCGCGGCGCTCACCACGAGACTCACGTGCGGCGCGCGGCGACGAATCACGGAGATGACGTCGCGCAGTGCAGCACCATCCGGGCTGGTCACCATGCCGACGCGCGTCGGCGCCGATGGAAGTGCGCGCTTGCGCTCCGGTGCGAGCAGGCCTTCGCGGTCGAGACGCAGTCGCGTTTCTTCCATCGCCTTGCGCCAGAGCCCATCGCCAATCGCATCGAGAGCGGTGACGTTGAGATGCATCTCGCCGCGCGCGGAATACACCGTGAGCTGGCCAAACGCGGTGACTTCCATCCCCTCGTCCGGCGACGCCGGAATCCCGCGCTGATTGCGCGACCATACCACGCAGCGCACCTGCGCAGACGCATCGCGAAGGCAGAAGTACCAGTGTCCGTTCCTGTGACGCTTGAAGTCGCTGACCTCACCGCGCACCCACAGCGGAGCGAACGAGCCCTCGATGACAGCGCGTGCGGTCTCGGTCAGCGACGCGACCTGAATCGCCGTCTCGGGGGATGAACCCGGTGTTGCCGGCGCGACGATCGGTGTCACGCCGGATCCGGACCCGAACAGATCGAACTCGACACCGGAGCGCGTCGCGCGAGAGCCGTATGAGCGTCTCATCACGCGGAACTCACGCGGCCGCCAGACGCTGCGCTGCGCGGACGGTATTACGCAGCAACATCGCGATCGTCATCGGTCCTACACCGCCTGGCACGGGCGTAATGAGACCCGCGACTTGACGCGCGGCCTCGAAATCGACGTCGCCCACGAGGCGCGTGCCGCTCTTCCGTGTCGCATCAGGAATTCTCGTGATGCCGACGTCGAGCACAGCGGCGCCGGGTTTTATCATGTCAGCCGTTATGAGACCAGGCCGACCGACAGCGGTGATGAGAATGTCTGCGCAACGCGTGAACGACCCGAGGTCGCGCGTGTAGCGATGACAGATGGTAACAGTGCAGTTGGCCGTCGGTGCATCCTGCACCATCAACGCGGCCATGGGCTTGCCGACGATGTTGCTCCGGCCAACGACGACGCAATGCAGCCCGTGCGTCGTCACATTGGACTGACGCAGCAGTTCCTGGATTCCGGCCGGAGTGCACGGAACGAATCCATCGCGATCGCCCGCAAAAAGCTTTCCGACATTGACGGGATGAAAACCGTCGACGTCCTTGGCCGGATCTATCCGACGGATCACCGCGCCTGGTTCGATCTGTCGGGGAAAGGGCGACTGCACGAGAATACCGTGCACCGACGAATCGCCATTCAGCCGATCTAGCAACTCCATCAACTCATGCTGTGACGTCGATGCCGGAAGGCGAATCGTATTCTCCTCCATGCCGACTTCAACACACGCACGCGCCTTGCCCGCGACGTACACGGCGCTGGCGGGATCGTCGCCAATGAGCACGACGGTGAGCTTCGGCACGACGCCCGTAGCCTTCAGCGCCGCGACTTCCGCACTCACCTCGCCGCGGATCCGCGCGGCGATAGCGGTTCCGTCTATCAGTTCAGCGGGCAATTCCGACGGCCCTCGTTTCACGAATCAACACGACCTTGATCTGACCGGGATACTGCAGCTCGCGCTCGATCCTCAAGGCGATTTCCTCCGACAGCGTCTCCATGCGAGGATCGTCGATCACGTCCGGTGTCACTATCACGCGAACCTCGCGGCCGGCCTGGATTGCGAACACCTTCTCGACACCGCGATAGTCCGACGCGATCCGCTCGATTCCTTCCAGCCTCTTCACATACGTCTCGAATGATTCGCGACGCGCACCGGGACGCGCTCCACTTATCGCATCTGCTGCCTGGACGAGCACGGATATCTCGCTCTCGTGCGGAACGTCGTCATGGTGCGCGGCGATCGCGTTCACGACCAGCGGATGCTCGCCGTACTTGGTGGCCATCTCGACGCCCAGCTGCACGTGCGTCCCCTCGTGCTCGTGCGTGAGAACCTTGCCGACGTCGTGCAGCAATGCGCCGCGACGCGCCATCGCCACGTCCAGACCCAGCTCTGCAGCCATGATGCCGGCCAGCCAGGCAACTTCCTTGGAATGATTGAGGATGTTCTGGCCGTAACTCGTACGCCACTTCATACGCCCGATCAGCTTGAGCAGCTCGGGGTGCAATCCGTGGACGCCGCTCTCGTACGCCGCACGCTCGCCAGTCTCGATCAACGCCTTGTCCACTTCCTCGCGCGCCTTGGTTACGACTTCCTCGATGCGCCCTGGATGGATCCGCCCGTCTGCCACCAGCTTCTCCAACGCCATGCGCGCAATCTCGCGCCGCATCGGCTCGAAGCAGCTCACCACAACCGTATCCGGCGTATCGTCGATGATCACGTCCACGCCGGTCGCCAGCTCGAAAGCGCGAATGTTACGTCCTTCGCGGCCGATGATCCGTCCCTTCATTTCATCGTTTGGAAGGGCGACGGTCGAAACCGTGGTCTCCACGGTCTGCTCGGCGGCGATCCGTTGAATCGCCAGTGCGATGATCTTTTTCGCCTCCCGCTCGGCGTTGCGTCGCGATTCCTCACGAATGACTCGCACGCGATTGGCGGCATCGGCATGCGCCTCTTCTTCGAGCCGCTTTATCAACTCGTTCTTGGCATCTGCCGCGGACATGCCGGCTAGCGTCTCGAGCCGGCGGCGCTCGTCGGCGATGAGCCGGTCCAGCTCCGCCTGCCGTTCGCCGAGCTTGCTTTCGCGAGTCGTAATCTCCGACGCGGTGCGCTTGATATCACGCTCGCGTTGCTCCAGTGCGTCGGCCTTGCGCTCGATCGTTCCGGCGCGCTCCTGCAACCGTCGTTCGTCGCCTTCGACGTCCTCGCGACGCTTTCGCGCCTCAGCTTCCCACTCCTCGCGGAGCCGGATGAGTTCTTCCTTTCCTTCCAGTACGGCGGTCTTGCGAAGAGCCTGTGCGTCGCGTTCAGCATCACTGATAATGCGCTTCGCTGTTTGTTCGGCAGAAGCACCGGCTGCCTGCTGCCGTTCCGCCTCCACTCTGGTACCAGCTTTACGCCCTATGACGAAAAAAAGGCCGCAGCCGGCGACCAGCACAAGAATCGCGCCCGCGGCCAAAATAGCCGTGAAGTCCATCTTTGGAAGCTAATCGTAACGCTTGGCCGGTGGCAGCCACGGCCGGATCTCCTGACTGAGGGCGGTCATCTGGGCAGCAAGCTCAGCGGCTTCGGCCTGGACCTGGGCCAGCTCGCCGGCCATGCGGAGACAGGCCAGAATTGCGGCCTTGTGGGTCTCCACCACCAGACCTGACTGCATTATCTCGCGGATCGACTGATCGACCTGCTTCGCGATCGCCTGGGTCTCTTCCGCGGACGTCGCGGAACGCAGCGTGTAGTCGTCGCCGAGTATGGTGACGCGGACGGTGGTAGTCTTTGCTTTGGTCATGCCGTGCCGTCCCGCTGTTGTTTGAGGAACCGGACACGCGCGAGCATCTTCTCCGTTCGCGTCCTGGCGACCTTGAGCCTGCGATTGAGCTCCGCGTTCTCGCGCTCCAGCTCCAGCACGCGCTGAGGCGACGTTCCAGCGACGCGGGCGGCCTCGTCTTCGACCGTGCGGAGCCGAGCCTCGGCGCTCAACGCGCGCTTGCGATAGCCGGCCAGCTCCTCGCCCAGGCGCCGCACGAGGCGGCCGAGCTGGGCGAACTGCGGATTCTCAGGTAGTGCGTGGTCTGACACCGAGCTCCTCGTTGAGGGCGCGCAGGATTCGCGCGCGGCGGCCTTCGATTTCCTTGTCGCGTAGGGTGCGCTCTGGATGCCTGAACGTCAAGCGCCAGGCAATACTCCGATATCCGTCGCCCACCCCTGCACCTCGAAATTCGTCGAAAGGAACGAGCGATTCCAGCATCTCGCCGGAATTCGTTCTGATGACGCGGGCGACGTCGGCGGCAACGACGTCGGCCGGTACCAGCAGCGCCAGGTCGAATTCGGCAGCGGGGGTGACGGGTAGTGGACGATAAACTACAGGCTCCCGCACGATGCCGAACGCCGCCGTCAGGTCGATCTCGATTCCGAACACCGGCGGCGCCCAGACCGGCGCGTCGACCGTGATCGGTCCGACCGTTCCGATCGTCGAGCCGTCGTGCACCACATCCCAGCCATCGCGCGCGGCATTGGGCTGCAGCTCAGGACCCGACTGGCCGGACTGGCCGGACTGGCCGAACGCGGCACGAACGATCGTCTCCGCAATCCACTTCGCGTCCCAGATGTCCATCTGCGCCGGTCTCGGATCGGTGAAATGCGCGGGACTGCGGTCGCCCGATATCACGGCCGCGGCGACGGTGCGCTCCATGGGAATCCGGTTATCCTGGCCACGACTGAAGACGACACCGACCTCGAACAAGCGAACGTTGCGCGTCATGTGCGCGAAGTTGTGCTCGACGCGGCGCGCGAGCGTCTGGAGCGCGCTGGTTCGGAGCAACGCCTCGCTCTCCGCCAGCGGATTCAGAACGCGCACACCGTGCTCGCCCGCATCGGCGACGAACGGAATCGGGCGAACCTCCATCATGCCGGCTTCGACGAGCGCACGCGTCACGCGGCGCATGACGACGTATGCGGGCGAGTCCGGCGCGGAACCGACCCTGAATGGACGCAGCTCGTCGGAGAAGGAATCGTAGCCACGCAAGCGCGCGACTTCCTCGATCAGATCCACTTCGAGCGTGACATCGGAGCGCCAGCGTGGCGGCGTGACGCGCAGCACTTCGTTCTCGCCGGAGCTGACCCCGAAGCCGACGCTCCCGAGCAGACGCATGCACTCTGGCGCGGAGACATGCTCGCCAAGAACCTTCGCGACGCGCGATACGCGAAGCGACAATTGATGCGGCGATGGGCCCGGCGAACCGACCGCGATCGGCGCGCCGTCGACACGTCCGCCGGCAAGCGATATGATGAGTGCCGTGGCATAGCGCGCGAGTTCGGCAGACGCATGCGCGTCGAGTGCCCGCTCGAAACGATAACTCGCATCGGTGGATGTGCCGAGCGCGCGACGCGTCGAGCGCACCGAGCGAGGATCGAATACCGCGACTTCGAGCAGAACGTTGCTGGTGCCATCCGACACGGCACTTTCGCTGCCACCGATCACGCCTGCAATTGCCTGCGCACGATCGGCGTCGGCGATCACGGTCATGGTCGGATCGAGCTTGCGCTCGACGCCATCCAGCGTCGTGATGCGCTCGCCAGGCCGGGCCTTGCGCACGTGAATTTCCGGCCCACGCACGCGATCGAGATCGAACGCGTGCATCGGCTGACCGAAACCGTGCAGCATGTAATTGGTCGCGTCGACGACGTTGTTGATCGGCCGCAATCCAATACTGATCAGGCGATTCGCAAGCCACTCAGGGCTCGGCTCGATCCTGACGCCGCGGATCACCGTCGCAGTGTACAAAGGACACGCTGACGGCTCATCGATGGAGACGCGAACGCCGCCGGTGGTTCCGTCGCTGGTGCCGTGCTCGAACGCGGGAGCAGCCGACATGCCGGGATGTTCCGGCATGTGCAGATCGTTGCCAGTGTACGCCGAGATCTCGCGCGCGAGACCTTCGTGCGACAGCAGATCGGGGCGATTGGGAAGCACGTCCACGACAAAGCGCGTATCGCCGGCGGGAAAGGCGTCGAGAAACGGCGTGCCGGGCGCTGCATCGGTGTGCAGCGTCAGGATGCCGTCGTGCTCGGTGCCAAGCGCGAGCTCGCGTGCGGAGCACAGCATTCCGTTTGAAGTCTCGCCACGTATCTTGCGGCGCTCGAGCTTGAGACCGCCGGGCAGCGTCGAGCCGGATGGCGCGAAGGGGTACTTCGAGCCGGCCTGGACGTTGGGTGCGCCGCACACGACGTCGAGCAGCTCACCTGCCCCGGCGTCCACTTTCGTAACCCAGAGATGATCCGAATTGGGATGCGGCCTGGCCTCGACCACCAGCCCGACGACGACGTCGCGTAGATCCGCACGCAGCGCAATCACGTCCTCGACCGTCGCTGCACGACTGGTTATCACATCGCGCAGCTGTTCCGGCGTGAGATCGAAATCGGTGAACTCGCGCAGCCATTCGTACGACGCGTTCATCGCGCCACCTGCCCGAGGAAGCGCATGTCGGAGTCATACAGAACGCGAATATCCGGAATGCCGTAGCGTTGAAGCGCGATGCGAGCGGGTCCCATGCCGAACGCCCAGCCCGTGTACTTCTCGCTATCGACGCCGGCGGCGTCCAGCACGTTTGGATGCACCATTCCCGATCCCAGAATCTCCATCCATCCGGTACCCTTGCACGCAGGACAACCGGAGCCCTTGCAGAGCCGGCATTCGACATCCATCTCCGCCGATGGCTCGGTGAACGGGAAGTAGCTTGGCCTGAAGCGCGTGCGGGTCGCGCCGAAGAATCGCGTCGCGAAATGCGTGAGCGTCGCCTTGAGATCGACGAAGCTGATTCCCTCGTCTACCGCGAGTCCTTCGATCTGCGCGAACATCGGAGCGTGACTCGCGTCGAACGGATCGAGGCGATACACGTTTCCGGGGATCACGACACGAATTGGCGGAGGGCCGGCCTGCAGCGACCGAATCTGCACCGGTGACGTGTGCGTGCGAAGCACCACGTCCTGAGCGAGATACATGGTGTCGTGCATGTCCATCGCCGGGTGATCCGGCGGGAAGTTGAGCGCGGTGAAGTTGTACCACTCGGTTTCCGCTTCCGGCCCTGTCGCGACCGTGAATCCGATCTCGCGGAATATCTCGACGATTTCTTCGATGACGACGGTCACAGGATGCTCGGCGCCGCGGAACTGGCCGCGTGACGGCATGGTGAGGTCGATCTGAGGCGCGCTGGCGCGGGCGCCCGATTCAAGCTCCGTGCGGCGCGCTTCGAGCCTTCCTTCGAGGGCCTTCTTGAGGTCGTTGAAGGCGCGACCGGCGATCCCGCGGTCGGGACCCTCGAAGGTGGGAACGAGACGTTGCAGCTCGAGCAGGCGTCCGCTGGATCGGCCTATGAATTCCGCGCGCGCCTTTTCCAGTGAATCGGACGAGTCGGCCGCGGCGAAAGCCGCCGATGCTGCGCGTTCGAGGTCGGCGGCCGATGACTGGAAGTCGTTGAGCGTCGTTGCTGGCACTTTTCCGATGGATGGACTTACAAATGAAAGGGGCGGACTCGTAAAGTATCGAGGCCGCCCCGTCAGCGCATCATCCGGCGCGATGCCGGTGAATCGTTGACGCTGCCTACGCGGCGGCGCTCAGCGCCTTACGGGCCTGCTCGGCGAGCACGCCAAAGGCGGCTGCGTCGCGCACGGCGATGTCGGCGAGGACCTTGCGATCGATCTCGATGCCGGCCTTGCCGAGTCCGTTGATGAAGGTGCTGTAGCTCATGTCGTGGATGTGGGCGGCAGCGTTGATGCGAACGATCCAGAGCTTGCGGAACTCACGCTTCTTATTCTTGCGATCGCGGTAGGCGTACTTCCAGCCGCGCTCGACGTTTTCCTTGGCGGATTTCCAGAGTTTGCTACGCGCGCCGAACGCACCGCGCGCGGCTTTCATTACCTGCTTTTTGCGCTTCAGACGCGCGACATTGGATCGTACCCTTGGCATGGGCTGCTACTCCTCTATGATTGGCGACGCTTGGTCGCGGATTGGACGGTTCGATTGCATTTGACGGGGCCAGGCGCGGATGAATCCGCGCCCCACGCGTGCGACCAACTAGGCTACGAGCGAGGCGCGGATATATCCGCGCCCTACCACTACGCCACCAACAAACGTTTCATGCGCTTTTCGTCGCCTGATGTCGCGATGGTACCGGGGCGGCGCAGGTTGCGCTTCCGCTTGGCGGATTTCTTGGTGAGGATGTGGCTCTTGTTGGCCTTGTTGCGCCGAACCTTGCCGCTACCTGTAATAGAGAAGCGCTTTTTTGCGCCCTTGTGTGTCTTCATCTTCGGCATGCTAGTCCCTCACTTGGGTGCCAGAATCATCGTCATGGATTTTCCCTCGAACTTCGGATCTGCCTCGATCTTGCTCACGTCGACCAGCTCCTGGGCGACGCGAATCACGACCTTCCTTCCCAGCTCGGGGTGCGCAATCTGGCGCCCGCGAAACATCAAGGTGACCTTCACCTTGTTCCCTTCACCCAAAAATTCACGCGCGTGCCGGACCTTGGTCTGGAAGTCATGCTCCTCGATGCCCGGGCGGAATTTGACTTCCTTGAGCTCGATCACATGCTGCTTTTTCTTGGCCTGACGAGCCATCTTGGCCTGCTCGAACTTGTACTTCCCGAAGTCCATGATTCGGACGACCGGAGGACGAGCAAGTGGTGCGACTTCGACGAGATCGAGACCGAGCTCCTGAGCTCTGCTCAATGCCGTATCAACATCCATGATTCCAAGCTGGGCGCCGTCGTCGCCTATGACACGAAGTGGCGAGAAACGGATCTGACGATTGACGCGCGGACCTTTGACGTCTGGGGGGATGAGCAAAACCTCGATAAGAGAGAAAACAAAAAACGCGGGCCTCCCACGTAGGAGTCCGCGCCAAACCCACCGTGGCGGTCACGGTGTGAATGATTCAGGACGCCTACAGCACCTCGGCAACGCCGGGGCCGGAGGGTGGGTCGCCGCTAGGCAACCACTTTCCGCATTAAACTAAGCCTGGAAAGTTACCCTAGGCCGATTCCGGACGCAAGCTGTAGGCCTTCCCGTCGAATTGCACCCGACCCCACGGCACCACGGCGTCGTGTTCGAAGATGACGGTCCAGTCGCCCTGCTCCACTCGCTTGAGGAGCCCACGCTTGGACTCGAGAGTCACCAGCGGCTCGACGTCGTAACCCATGATCCACGGCAGCGGCAGATGGGCATGCGTCGGGACCAGATCGCCCAGAAAGATCGCGGTCTCGCCCGCCGAACGAATGACCACGCTCTGGTGGTAGGGCGTGTGGCCCGGCGTCACCAGCACGCCGATCCCATCCACGATCTCGGATTCGCCTTCCAGCAGCTCCAGCTGCCCCGATTCGAGAGTCGGGACGTAGTTGCGATCGAAGTAGCTCGCCGCTGTGCGTTCGTTCGTATGGGTTGCGAATTCGTACTCGCCGCGCTGCACGAGGTAGCGCGCACGCGGAAAGGTGGGACGTACGACGCCTGCATTATCGACGAAGGTGTTGCCGCCAGCGTGGTCGAAGTGCAGGTGCGTGCTGATGAGGATCGCAATCTGTTCCGGGCTCACGCCGACCTGTGCGAGGCCGTCTTCGAGCGCGGTGCGTCCATTGGCGCCGGCGTTCTCGACACCGTAGATCTCGTGGAACTTCGCGTTCTCCTTGTTGCCTGCACCGCTGTCGATGAGAATGAGACCACTCGGATGCTCGATGAGGAGACAGCGCATTCCAAGCTGGATGCGGTTGCGCTCGTCGGCGGAGATGCGACGCTCCCACAGCGGCTTGGGCACGACGCCGAACATCGCGCCACCATCGAGTCGTTGACCGCCTGCCTGTATCGCGTGAACGACAAGATTGCCGATGCTACGTGATTGTACGAGTGGAGTGGGTGCTGGCATTTTGTAGTACCTGTATTGCCTGCGAGTATTTTCTACGCGGTGCGGTCGTCGAGAGCGGCGGTGGGCATCGGCGACGGACGCCGGTTCTTGCCGCTGCGCGATCCACGACTCGTGGCGCGCTGGATGTCGTCCCAGGTGGTGAAACCACGATCCGCGGCATCGTCGATCATATGGAGCAAACAATGCGCCGTAATGATCGCGTCGCCGGCTGCGCTATGTCTCGTGCCCCGGTTGAGCTGGTAGCGCGACGGGACGTCGAGAACGCCGTAATGATGCGCGACATAATCGAGCGACTTGCGCGGCAACTGCGGAAGCAGCGCGCGCGCAAGTCTAACCGTGCAGAGTCGCAATGCGGTCGGCGTCTTGCCCACCGCGCGCTCCAGCTCGGCGCTCACGAATCCCCAGTCGAACTGTGCGTTATGCGCGACGAAGATGTTGCCGGCCAGCGCCATCACGAGCTCCGGTACGATCTCCTCGAAGCGCGGCGCTGTCGCGACCATGCCCTCGCTGATGCCTGTGAGGTGCGTAATGAAGGGCGGGATGAAGCGATCCGGATTCACCAGGCGCTCGAATATCTCCGTGATACGACCCTCCGATACGACGACCACCGCGATCTCCGTTATGCGATGGCCATATGCCGGGCTGCCGCCGGTCGTTTCGACGTCCACAACGGCGTACGACAGCCGGCTCAGATTCATCGTGCTGCCGACTGCGCGGCTCACCGTATCGCTCACCAGACGTCTTCCCGCTCGATTGGGCACGACATGCAGCGGGGTCCGCCGCCGCCGCGCACGAGTTCGCTTCCGTCGATGGTGATCACTGCGCGCTCGTCATCCTCGATGCGCTCCTGACCTTCGAGAAACGACGTCGAGGCGACGACGCGGTATCCTGACGATTCCATCTCGCGCAGCGTTTCGTGATTGCGCGCGTAGCTCACCGCCAGGCCGGGACGAATCGCGAAGAAGTTGCAACCCGACGCCCACTGCTCTCGTTCCTGCATTATGCGCTTCTTGCCGCCGCAAACGATCGGATCGATCCGCATACCGCACTGTTCGAGCGCGGTGAAGACGTTGGGCATCTCACGCATCGTCGCGTCGCCCTTGCTCCAGTGCAGGATCGACAGGCGTTCTGCACCAATGAAGTGCGGCGCGTGAATGACGCACTGCTCGCGATCGATCTGCGTAAAGATCATGTCGAGATGGATCGCGGTGTTTTCTTTTGGCATCACGACGACGATGATGTTCGTGAAAGCGGTATTGCCGAACACGAGTGACACCAGCTCGTCGATCGCCGCCGGGCTGGACCGTTCGCTGAATCCGATCATCAGCAGGTCCGGCCGCAACGGATGCACGTCGCCGCCTTCCAGTGTGTAGTTCACGCGGCGCTCGACGGATCCGTCGTACAGGATTCCGGCATTTGCAAGCGCCGGGTGGTGTGCGAAGAGCGTCTTCATGATCAGCTCTTCCGTCCAGCGGGTGCCGTACCTCATGGAGCCGATCATGACGTGCTTGCCGAGTCCCATCGCGGTGTCGCGCGTGAAGAAGAGATTGGGGACTGGCGGGAGGGCGTAACCGGTTTCGTTGAGCGTGCGTGCGAGCGGTCCGGGTGTTTCCTCGCGGCCCTCGATCAGGACGCGCACGACATCTTCCGGGGGAAGGTCGTTGAGGTCCTTGGCGATGGGCGCTGACTGCAGGATGTCCATCGCCTCGCGGATGATCAGATGCCGAGCCTCGATGGTCGCTACCGTTTCCGCGAGCAGGTCGCGCACGTAGTGTACGGTGGCGAACCGCTCCAGCACGGCGACGAGGCGGCGGTGTTCCGTCTGCGCCGTCTCCACGTGGATGATGTCGTCGTACAGGTAGTCTTCGCGCGTGTCGGGGGTGACGGCGAGGAGTTCCGGACCGGGCTCATGCACCAGGACGGAGCGAAGGGGTCCGATCTCGGAATTGATGTTGACTGGCATCTTTTCGTAAGATAGCGGCGCGGTCAACTTGCGGGCTTTGGTGGTTTTATCATACCTTTGTGAAGAATTTCACAAGCCCAATTTCGTACTTGAAACGCGTACCAGACTCTACCGTTCGTCGTCTATCGCTCTATCTCGGATTCCTGGAGGAACTCGAAGACAGCGGTGAAGCAACCGTATCCAGCGATGTTCTCGCCCGTCTGGGCGGGACCACCTCGGCACAGGTGCGCAAGGATCTCTCGATCTTTGGCTCGTTCGGGAAGCGAGGACTGGGCTATTTCGTCCCCGAGCTGACGACCCGGCTGCGCGAGATTCTGGGACTGGGGCGGGACTGGCACGTGGCCATAGTCGGCGCTGGCAAGATCGGGCTGGCCCTGGCCCAGTATCCGGGTTTCCGGGAGAAGGGCTTCCACGTATCGGCGCTTTACGACGCGTCGCCTGCCAAGGTTGGAACGAGACTGGATTCGATCCCTGTGCGCGACGTCCATCGGCTTGCCAGCGACGCGGCCAGGGAGCACTTCGACATCGGCGTGATTGCCGTGCCTGCCGATGGCGCGCAGTTTGTGGCGGATACGATGGTGGCCGCAGGGATCAAGGCGATCATGAACTTCGCACCCGCCCAGATCACCGTTCCGGCCGATGTCGTGACGCGTACCGTGAACATGGGACTGGAATTCGAGGCGCTATCGTTCGCCTTGGCGAACCTCTCGAAATAGGTTCTTCACGGAATTCGGGGAGATGGCGAAGTCCGCGCGTTAGACACCGGACATTTTCGCACTTAACATCAGGGCGATTCCAGGACCATCGACCGCCTTTGATTCGACTCCACCTTGCGCGTACACACAGTCCGGTACGTTTTCGCCTGAGGAGGGATATTCCAGGATAAAGCTCGCGTTCTGCGAGCTCTGTTTACCGTCTGGCGCAAGAGAGAATCATCCGAAGCTGCGGTTGTCGTTGATGGAGTAGTTAATCAACCACCCTGGACGCGGAGTTCTGTAATGCGAAGCACATTTGGGAAATGCTTGACCCGTCTGCCTCTAGCTGGGATTGCCATAATCGCGGGCGTTCTGATAGCTAGCTGCTCGAAAGATTCTCCAGTTGCTCCGAACAACGTGCCCGGAGCGCGCGCTGACCTCGCGATCTCCCCCGCCGCGCAGGTACAAGCAGGTATCATCGTCGAGCCGCCGGTCCGACAACGGTTCGGCCCGATCAGTGTTAACGCTGTCTCGGCCATTCGGGTTGGAACGCCGGTCACACTCGAAGTATCAGCCGATGTAAACATGCAGACCACGCGTGCGCATGCGGAGCTTGAGGTGCCAGCGATCGCCCAGATCGCCTATCGGTCGACGCACGGGATGCGCAGCGTCGCGCGGCGTAATCCAGGTGTGCAGCTATCGTGGCGCGGCGCAGCACAGCAGGGACCGGGGCAGGTTCGACGGGCAGTGAGTGTGACCTTTCCTGTGCCTGGTCTGTACTACGTGCGCGCATCACTCACCAGCGACGATCCCGAAATCGATGCCGGTGGCATGGTGCAAAACAC
>Ga0207678_10003178_pt1 | contig 14855 bp, 12 predicted proteins | sample KBSC63metaG_FD_184319 | JGI IMG/M metagenome (GOLD analysis project Ga0207678, IMG submission 184319) | Corn rhizosphere microbial communities from Kellogg Biological Station, Michigan, USA - KBS C6-3 metaG (SPAdes) (version 2) | ecosystem: Host-associated > Plants > Roots > Rhizosphere > Soil ...
GCGTCGCCGATCGAGGTCGGGAGCGACGGGGAGCTTGATGCAAGCGACGTCGAATCGGCGCTCACCGGACGCGACGAGGAGCCGAAGAACCGCACCCTGAGCGTCCGCGCGAAGATCGACGCCAGCTACGTCGAAATGGGCAAGGACCGCAGCAGCACCGGGACCTACACGCTGCGCTACATGTGGAAGGGCGGCGGGCTATTCGGCGGACGCACGCTCCATCTGGTGAGCCTGAGCCGGGGCTGATTCGCCGCCCGCTGGACAGCGGCGCGACAATATGCGGCATTGCGGGGCATGGACTGGGAGCTCGTCAGCACTGGCCTGATCGTCGTTGCCGACGCCGCGACGATCATGCGCGCGCTCCTTCGCCCGCATCGCGAGCCGGCCTCGCGCCTCGCGTGGATCATCGCCGTCCTGGCCCTGCCGGTCATCGGGGTGCTGCTCTACCTGCTGCTCGGCGAGGCGCGGATCAGCTCGAGCCGAAGGCAGCGCGGGCGCGAGATCAACGCCCAGCTTCCCAGGCCGCCGGGCGATTACGAATGCACCGACGAAAAGGTCGGGGGAGCGCACTGGGCCGCCTTTGCGCTCGCGCGAACCGTCAACCGGCTAGACCCGACCTGCGGCAACAGCGCGCGGCTTGCGGCGGACAGCAATGCCGCGATCGACGAAATGGCTATCGACATCGAGGCAGCCCGCGAGTGCGTCCACGGCTGCTTCTACATCTGGCTCGCCGACAACAATGGGGTGAAGCTCAAGGAGGCGTTCGTGCGCGCGGCGAAGCGCGGCGTGCAGGTCCGGCTGCTGGCCGACGCGCTCGGTTCGCACAGGATGATCCGCTCCGACCACTGGCGCGAGATGCGCGAGAGCGGCTGCGACGTCCGGGTCGCGCTTCCGGTCGGAAACCCCCTGTGGACAGCGATCCGCGGCCGGGTCGACCTGCGCAATCACCGCAAGCTGATGATCGTCGACAACCGCATCGCCTGGTGCGGAAGCCAGAACATCGCGGACCCGGAGTTCCGGATCAAGCCGCACTTCGCGCCGTGGGTCGATATCATGAGCCGCTGGGAGGGCCCGGTCGCCCGGCAATGCCAGTTCCTGTTCGTGTCAGACTGGATCGCCGAAGGCGGCGACGACATCAGCAGCCTCCTCGATCAGCCTTGCCCCGACACCGCCGGCGGAATCGTAGCGCAGGTGCTCGGAACCGGCCCGACCGCCGAGTTCGACGCTATGCCGGCCTGCTTTTCCGAGCTGATCCACTCGGCGCGCGAGGAGCTGGTGGTGACGACGCCATATTTCGTACCCGACGAACAGCTTTTGTTCGCGCTCACCTCGGCGGGACGGCGCGGTGTGCGGACCCTGATCCTCTTCCCCAAGCGCAACGACAATTGGGTCGTCGCCGCCGCGAGCCGCAGCTATTACAAGGACCTGATCGACGCGGGAGTCGAGATCCACGAATTCCGGCCCGGCCTCCTCCACGCCAAGACGATGGTCGCCGACAGGTGCGTAGGCCTGATCGGAAGCGCCAACCTCGACCGGCGAAGCTTCGAGCTCAATTTCGAGAACAACATCCTGTTCGACGACAGCAACTTTGCCGAGGCCGTCAGATCCAGGCAGGATCAATATCTCGGCGAGTGCGACCGGGTGAGGCGCGAGGACGTGCTGCGCTACGGAATCGCGAACCGGCTCTGGCAGAACCTCCTCGCGACGGTCAGCCCGATGCTCTAACCGACGATCTCGTCCGGCTCGAAGAAGAACTCGATCTCGGTCTTCGCGTTCTCGTCGCTGTCCGAGCCGTGCACGGAATTGGCCTCGATCGATTCGGCATAGGCCTTGCGGATCGTGCCTTCGGCTGCGTCGGCCGGATTCGTCGCGCCCATCACGTCGCGGTTGCGCTTCACGGCGTCCTCGCCTTCGAGCACCTGCACCACGACCGGGCCTGACGTCATGAAGGCACAGAGGTCGTTGTAGAACGGCCGTTCCTTGTGGACCGCGTAGAAGCCTTCGGCCTGCCCGCGGCTCATCCGGATGCGCTTCGAGGCGACGACACGCAGGCCTGCCTCCTCCAGCATCTTGGTGACGGCGCCGGTGAGGTTGCGGCGGGTGGCGTCGGGCTTGATGATCGAAAAGGTGCGCGTCACGGCCATGACCGGGCGGTCTCCTGTGATTGCTTGGGTTGGATTTGGTGCGCCGCCTAGCCGCGCTCCGCCGCCGCGGCAAGCCTCAGCCCTTCTGCACCCATTTGCCGCCTTCGCGCGCCCAGTAGCGGCGCTCGATGCCCTCCCGATCGGCGAGCGACTTCCAGGCCTCTCTCGCCGTCAGGAGAGTCGCAGCGTCGAACAGGAAAAAGCTTCGGTCGTACGTCAGTGCGGCATCCCGCCACACGCCATCGGCGATCAGCATGTTGCGCGCGAGGTTCGGCGCGTCGGGACTCGTCGAAAGGAGGATCGGCTGCCGCGCGTCTTCCGCTCCGCCGGAGATGCCGTGCGGGAGGAAGCTCGTCTCCCCCTGGTCCCACAGCATGCGATCCAGTCGCGCGAGGAAGACCTCGTCAGCGGCGACGACGATCAGCCGCCCGTCCGACGCCAGCAGCTTCTCGGCAATGCTCGCGATCACCTGTTCCGGCGGCGTCCCTGCGAGCTGGTAGAAATCGACCTGCACGATCGCCGCGCGTCAGCCCTCCAGCACGTCCGCGACATATTGGTCGAGCAGGCGCACGCCATAGCCCGTAGCGCCCTTCTCGTAGGTCGAGCTCGGCTTGTCCGACCAGGCCTTGCCGGCCATGTCGATGTGCGCCCAGCGGACGCCATTCTCGATGAAGCGCTGGATGAACTGCGCCGCGGTGATCGAGCCGCCCTCGCGCGGGCCGACGTTCTTCATGTCGGCGATCGGCGAGTCGATCAGCCGGTCGAACGGCTCCGCGAGCGGCATGCGCCACAGCTTGTCGCCGGACTCGCCCGCGGCCTTCAACAGGTCGGAGGCCAAATCCTCATTGTTCGAGAAGAGCCCCGCCCATTCGTGGCCGAGGCTGACCAGGATCGCGCCGGTGAGCGTCGCAAGGTCGATGATCGTTTTCGGCTTGTAGTTGCGCTGCACGTAGGCGACCGCGTCCGCCAGCACGAGGCGCCCTTCCGCGTCGGTGTTGATCACCTCGACGGTCTGGCCCGACAGGGTCGTAACCACGTCGCCCGGACGCTGGGCATTGCCGCCGGGCATGTTCTCGACCAGCCCGCAGATGCCGACGATGTTCGCCTTCGCCTTGCGCAGCGCCAGCGCCTTGAGCGCGCCCGAAACTGCACCGGCGCCGCCCATGTCCCACTTCATCGCTTCCATGCCGGCCGCCGGCTTGATCGAGATCCCGCCGGTGTCGAAGGTGACGCCCTTGCCGACGAATGCGGTCGGCTCGCCCTTGCCGCCGCCATTCCAATTGAGGATCAGTAGCCGAGCCTCGCGCGCCGAGCCTTGGGCAACACCGAGGAGCGCGCCCATTCCCAGCTTCTCCATCTGGGCCCTGTTCAGAACCTCGATCTCGACGCCCGTGCCTTCGAGCGAGGCTTTCACGCGCTCGACGAAGCTCTCGGGATAGATGATGTTTGCCGGCTCGGTGACCAGCTCGCGGGTGAGCGACACGCCCTCGACGACGGCAGCCCAGCGCGAGCGGTATCGCTGCTCGGCGCCTTGGGCGCCGACCACGACGACCTCTTCCAGCGTCGGCTTCTGATTGTCCTTGAGCTTGGTCCGGTAGCGGTCGTGCCGCCACGAGCGAAGCGCGGCTGCCAGGCCGACGCGCGCGGCCGTATCGGCGTCGTAGCCGAGCGAGCTGACGTCGATGACCGCCTTCTTCTCGCCCGAGGTCAGGAGCCGGGCGGCCGTGGTGCCGCCGAGCTTTTCCGCGGCCTGCTCGGCATTCCCGCCATTGCCGGTCCCGACCACGAGCACGCGCCGGATAGTGCCGTTGTCGTCCACAAACTGCTCGGAGACATTCGCGCCTTCGCCTTCGAACCGCTGGCGGTCGAGCGCACTGCCGACGGCCTGCTGGGCGGCGCCGAGCGAGGCCAGGCTCTTGCGGTCCTTGCCCGCGACCGGCAGCACCAGCGCATAATCTCCCGTGGGCCGGACGTCGGCGAAACCAATTTTCATTGCTCGATAATCCCTGAAAGGCGAACGTTCCCGGTGCCTTTAGGATGCAAGTCAAACCTTGGCAAAGGAGCGGCAGCTGGCGCCCCCACCGATTGTCGTCCACCGCCCGAGGTGCAATAGCGCTGCGCGGCAGCAGCATCGAGCGGGCGGACGAGAAGCGTTGACGGCGAGATTTGTCTGGTGGTCAGCGCTCCCGATGCTGGTGGCGGCCTCGCCCGCTTTGGCGGCGCAGACCGCGCCCGAGGCGCCGCCTCCGGCGACCGCGGCATCCGAGCAGACCATCGAGTTCAGCGCGGACCAGGTCGCGTACGACAGCGATTCCGACGTAGTGACGGCGACCGGCGAGGTGCGGATGAACCGCGAAGGCAATTACCTCGCCGCCGACCGTGTCGTCTGGGACCGCAAGTCGGGCCAGGTCCATGCCGAGGGGAATGTCGTCCTTCTCACCCCGCAGGGCGACAAGATCGTCGGCGAGACCGTCCAGCTGACCGACACGCTTCGCGACGGGACGGTCGACAATCTGATGGTCGTGCTTGAGGGCGGCGCGCGGCTCGCTGCCGCGCGAGCGGTGCGAACCGGTGACATCACGACGCTCGAGAATGCCATTTATTCGCCCTGTCCGGTGACGACGTCGACCGGCTGCCCCAAGCGCCCGAGCTGGGCGATCACCGCGGCCAAGGTCATCGACGATCCGGCAACCAAGCGGGTCCGGTTCATCGGCGGCCATTTGCAGCTGTTCGGGATCAACCTGCCGCTCCTTCCCATCTTCAACATTTCGCGCGGGACCGAAGGCGCGACCGGCTGGCTCGCTCCGGACTTCAGCGTCTCGAGCAGGAAGGGCTTCGAAATCGCCGAGCCCTACCATTGGCAGATCGGCCCGAACCGCGATCTGACGCTGACCCCGCACGTTTATACCGGCGTCTTCCCAGCGCTCGAGGGGAAGTACCGCCAGCTCGACAAGTGGGGCGCGTTCCAGGTCGGCGGCTTCTTCACCTACGGCACGATCGAAAGCATCGATCCGGAGGTTACCTCCACCCGAAAGGGTTTCCGCGGCTATTTCGAGGCCAACGGGAAGGCGCAGCTAAATCCCTTGTGGAGCATCACGACGTCCTTGCGCGCGGCGTCGGACAAGACCCTCACCCGCCGCTACGACATCACCAACGACGACCGGCTTCGCAATGTGATCAACGCGGAGCGGATCAGCCCGGACTCGTACATCTCCATCGCCGGCTGGGCATTCGAAGGGCTGCGTGCCGAAGACCGCCAGAAACAGATCCCGATCGCACTGCCCGCCATCGATGCGCACTTCCGCAAGGAGGGGCTGCTCGGCGGCGTCTTGCAGATCCAGGGCAACAGCCTCGCCATCCTTCGAATCGACGGACAGGACACGCAGCGGGCCTTCGCGAGCGCCGAATGGGATTTGCGGCGGCTGACTCCCTGGGGCCAGGAATTGACCCTGACCGCTTACGCCCGCGGCGACGTCTATCACACCGACGATGCGACAAGCACGCCCGTGCCCATCTACGCCGGAACGAACGGCTGGCACACGCGCGCCATCGGAGCGCTTGCGGCGGACGTGAAGTGGCCGTTCATCGGGCCCCTGCTGGGGGGCATCCAGCGCCTCGTCCCGCGCGTCCAGGTGGTCCTCACTCCGCCGACGTCGAACATCGACATCCCCAACGAGGATGCGCGCTCGATCGACCTCGAGGATAGCAACCTGTTCGCGCTCAACCGCTTCCCCGGGTACGACCGCTGGGAAGATGCGTCGCGCATCACCTATGGCGTCGACTGGTCGCTCGACCGCCCGAACCTCTCGATCCAGAGCACGATCGGCCAGAGCTACCGGATCGTCGACCGGCCGGGCATCTTTCCGCAGGGCACCGGCCTCACCGACCGCTGGTCGGACATCGTCGGCCGGACCAGCATCCGCTACGGGCGGCTGATCGACGTCACGCACCGGTTCCGGATCGACAAGGACAATTTCGCCGTCCGGCGCAACGAGATCGATCTCACCGTCGGAACGACCCAGACCTACGCGCAGTTGGGCTATCTCAAGCTCAACCGGAACGTCGATCCGACGATCGAGGATCTTCGCGACGTCGAGGAGCTCCGTGTCGCCGGGCGCGTGCTGTTCAACCGTTATTGGTCGGTCTTCGCCGCTGGGGTGGTCGACCTTACCGATGCGCGGGAGGATCCGCTCTCGGTCGCCGACGGCTGGGAGCCGGTCAGGGAGCGCGTCGGCATCCAGTACGAAGACGATTGCCTCGAGGTTGGACTCACCTGGAAGCGCGACTATGAGCGCATCGGCACGTTCCGCGCGGGGAACCGGTTCGGCATTCACTTGGCATTGAAGGGCATTGGCCGCTAAGGCTGCGTTCAGCGGGCCTGAATAAATGGCAATCACCAGCAGCAGGCTGCAAATCAAGGGAATTTCCAGAACGTGGCACGAGCTTTCCGACCGAATTCCACGCGCGCCCTGATGGCTGGCGCAGCCGTCGCCCTCGGCCTCGCGAGCGGCGCCGTAGCGCAGCAGGCTGACCCCCAGGCGCAGCCGCCGATCAACAGCACGCAATCGCTGCATTTGCCGGAAAATCCGCAGTTTTTCGGAACGGCCATGCCCTCGGTCATCAAGGCGACGGCGATCGTCAACGGCGACGTGATCACGCAAACCGACGTCGACCAGCGGCTCGCGCTCCTCGCCATCGCCAACGGCAACGAGATTCCCCCGGACCAGGTCGATGCGCTCCGTCAGCAGGTGCTCAGCAACCTCATCGACGAAACGCTTCAGATCCAGGCGGCGACGACCGAGAAGATCGATATCAAGAAGTCCGACATCGACCGCACGGTCGAGCGGGTCGCAGCGAACGTAAAGCAGTCGCCAAAGGAACTCGGGTCTTATCTCGAGGCGCACGGCTCTTCGCTCGCCTCGCTCCGCCGTCAGATCCAGGGCGAGATCGCGTGGCAGCGCCTTCAGCAGGCCAAGATCGAAAGCGGAGTTAGCGTCGGCGAGGACGAGGTGAAGGCGGTCCTCGACCGGCTCAACGCATCGAAGGGCACCGAGCAATATCGCGTGGGCGAGATTTTCCTTTCGGCCACGCCCTACACCGAGGAACAGACTCTCCAGAAAGCGAACCAGATCCTCGAGCAGCTGAAGAACGGCGCGTCCTTCCAGGGCTATGCCCGGCAATATTCAGAGGCGTCCACCGCGGCGGTCGGCGGCGATCTCGGCTGGGTCCGCCCGGAGCAGCTTCCCACGGCGCTGGCGACGGTGCTCAAGCAGATGGGACCGGGCTCGATCAGCAATCCGATCCCGGTTTCGGGCGGAGTGTCGATCATCGCCGTGCAGGACACCCGCAAGATCCTGACCCCCGACCCGCGCGATGCGATCCTCAGCCTGAAGCAGGTGTCCGTCACCTTCCCGAAAGGGACGAGCCGGCAGCAGGCAGAGCCGATCGTCGCGCAGTTCGCCGAAGCGTCGAAGAACATCGGCGGTTGCGGCGGCGCCGAGAAGATCGCCGCCCAATTCCACGCGGAAGTGGTGCAGAGCGATGACGTCAAGTTGCGTGACCTGCCGGTGACGCTCCAGCAGATGATGGTCCCGCTCCAGGTCGGCCAGGCGACCCAGCCCTTCGGCTCGCTCGAGGAAGGCGTCCGCGTCCTCGTCGTCTGCGGGCGCGATCAGGTCGATCAGGACGCGCCCACCTATGACGACATCTACAGCCAGCTCAACGAAGAGCGGGTGAACATGCGCTCCAGGCGCTATCTCGCCGATCTTCGCCGTGACGCGGTGATCGAATTCCGCTGATCGATCATTTCCGATAAGGGCGGCTTCCATGTCGGCAACGCCGCCCAGCCCGCTTGCCATTTCCCTCGGGGATCCGGCGGGCATCGGCCCTGAAGTCATCGCCAAATGCTGGGATTCGCGCGGCGAGTTCGGGTTGCCGCCGTTCGTCGCGATCGGCGACCCGCGCAGCGTCGCGGCGGTGTGGGACGGGCCGATCGAGCTCATCGACGATCCAAGGCAAACCGATTCCGCCTTCGACGTCGGGCTTCCCCTGATCCAGCTCAACGCGCCCCAGGGCGATATCCCGGGTCACCCCAGCGTCGCCGGCGCGCATTGCTCGCTCGATTCGCTCGAGATCGCGGTCGGGCTCGCCCGGTCGGGATCGGCCTCGGGGGTCGTGACCGGCCCGGTCTCCAAGGAACAGCTCTACGGCATCGGCTTCCAGCATCCCGGCCAGACCGAGTTCGTCGCCGAACGCTGCGGAGTGTCCGCAGGCAATGTCGCGATGATGCTCGCCGGGCCGACGCTTCGGACGGTGCCGGTCACCACGCACCTCCGGCTCTCCGACGTGCCGGCCGCGCTGACCAGCGCACTGATCGAATCGCGCGGGCGGGCGGCGCTCCGCGGGCTTCAGCGCAATTTCGGAATCCCCGAGCCGCGGCTCGCCATCTCCGGACTCAACCCGCATGCCGGCGAAGGGGGCGAGCTCGGCGCCGAGGAGATCGAGATCATCGAGCCGGCGATCGCAGCGCTCGCCGCGGAGGGCTGGCGGGTGAGCGGGCCGCACCCGGCCGACACCATGTTCCACGAGGCCGCGCGCGCCCGATATGATGCTGCGCTCTGCATGTATCACGACCAGGCGCTGATCCCGATCAAGGCGCTGCACTTCCAGGACGCGGTCAACGTGACGCTCGGCCTACCGATCGTCCGCACGGCCCCCGACCACGGGACCGCATTCAACATCGCCGGGCAGGACCGGGCCGACCCCCGGCCGATGGCGGCGGCGATCCGAATGGCGGCTGAGAGCGCGCTCTACCGGGCCGACGGCCCTTGAGCGGACAGCCCGAGCCGCTGCGCGCGGTCATCGCCCGGCACGGCCTCAGCGCCAGCAAGGCGCTGGGACAGAATTTCATCCTCGATCGCCAGCTGCTTTCGCGGATTGCCGCCGTGCCGGCCGATCTCAACGGCGAGCGGGTCTATGAGGTCGGGCCAGGACCCGGAGGCCTGACGAGGGCTCTGCTCGATGCCGGAGCGGTCGTCACCGCCGTGGAGCGCGACCGCAGATGCATTCCCCCGCTCGACGAGCTTGCATCGGAGTTCGGAGACCGCCTGCGGCTGCTTCAGGCTGACGCGCTCGAAGTGGACGAGGCGGAGGTCGTGGGCGAAGGCGCGCATGTCGTCGCCAATCTTCCGTACAATGTCGGAACTGCTTTGTTGCTGAAGTGGCTGGCGGGCCGCTGGCCGCCGTGGTGGCGCTCGCTCACGCTCATGTTCCAGAAGGAAGTCGCCGAGCGGATCGTCGCGGCGCCGGGCAGCGATGCCTATGGCCGTTTGTCGGTCGCCGCCCAGTGGCGTTCGCGCGCCCGGATCGCGATGACGGTCAACCGCTCAGCCTTCGTGCCGCCTCCGAAGGTCACGTCCGCCGTGGTGCATATCGTGCCGGCCGAGCAGCCCGAAGGCGTCGATCCGCGGACGATGGAGCGACTGACCGAGGCCGCCTTCGGTCAGCGTCGGAAAATGCTGCGATCGAGCCTGAAGCAGTTTCCCGGAGCGCTGGAAGCGGCGAATTCGCTCGGGATCGACGCTCAGCGCCGTGCTGAGACGCTTTCGATCGATGAATGGGTGAAGCTGGGCCGGGCTCTGAGCTAGTTCGACTTCGGGCTGTCCGGCGTCTTGGCCGAAGCGACCGTCGGTCCGCGGGTGATCGCCGCCGAAAGCTGCGCGACCTGGGGGCAGCCCTTGGCGCCGCAAATTCCCTGCAGCTTCTGCAGATTCTCCTGCGCCCGTGCGCTCGCGCCCATCTCGACCATCGCCTCGCCCTGCACCGCGATCGCGTCCGGGTCGTTGGGCTCGATCAGCAGCGCCTTGTTCGTCATCCGGATCGCCTTGCCGAACAGCTGCTGCTTCTCGGCCACCCGGGCGAGATCGACATAAGCCCAGCGGTTGCGCGGATCGACGGCAAGCGCGCTCTCGAGCGCATTTTCCGCATCCTCGAGCTTGCCGGCAGCGAGAGCCGCCTGGCCCTTGTGCATCAGTTCGACCGATTTCGGCGCGATCTGGTCGTCGGAGCGCTGGCCCGCGACCGGCGCGGCAAGCGCCGTGGCAGCAAAGCCGGCGAGCAGAAGACGAGGAAGGAACTGCATCAAATTCTCCACTTCTCGAGCGCTCCGCCTAGCATGACCGGCGAAGGCGCGCGACGAAAAAGCCGTCGGTGCCGTCGTGACCGGGGGTCAGGAGGCGTCCGGCGCCGTCGGCACGCCCCGCGGGAATGGGCGCTTCCTCACTAATCCAAGATGAATGGCGCTGAAGGAAGCGCTCGATCTGGTCTGCGCCTTCGCGGGACAGGAGCGAGCAGACGGCATAGACGATGCACCCACCGGGCTTGACGAGTTGCGCGGCAATATCGAGCAGGCGCTCCTGGACGGCAACGAGGCGATCCAGCCGCTCGGGCGTCAGCCGCCAACGCCCCTCCGGATTGCGGCGCCACGTTCCGCTCCCGGAGCAGGGCGCGTCGACGAGAACCAGGTCGGCGTTGGCTTGCCAGTCGGCGAGTTCCGCCAGCTCTTTCGGCGGGTTTAGCAGGCGCGTCTCGATAGTCGCGCCCGCCCGCTCGGCACGCGGCCCAAGCTTCGACAGGCGGGCGCGGTTGCTGTCCGACGCGAGGATGCTTGCTTGAGGCGCGGCGGCGGCGAGCGCGAGCGATTTGCCACCTGCCCCTGCACACAGATCCAGCAGGCGCTCCGCGTCCTCCGGTTGGCAGGCGAGCGCGATCAGTTGGCTGCCCTCGTCTTGCACTTCGACCAGGCCCTCCGTGTATGCGGAAAGATCGTCGATCCGGCTGTCCGGCGGCAGGCGGATGCCCCAGGGACCGATCGGCGTGGCTGTGGCTTCCGGCATTTGCTTCAGCAGCGCCTCGCGAGAGGCCTTTGCGACATTCACCCGCAGATCCAGCGGCGCACGTTCGAGCAGGGCGGGCCATTCATCTTCGGCGACGAGGGGCGAGAGCTCGGCCATGAGCCAGGCGGGGACAGTCCCTGGAGAAGGGACTGTCCCCTTGTCCGCTTCCGTGACCGGTTCCGGTCCCCGCGGCTCACCGAATAGATCGAGCAAATCGGGCTGCTCTTCAACAAGCCCAAGCGCCGCAGCACGTCCACTCTCCGCCCGCTCCGCCGTTCGCCGGATCGCGCGAAATACGAGCTCGCGCACGGCACGGCGGTCCTTCGATCCCGCATAGCGGCGATGCTTGAAGTAGCGCGTCACGATCGTGTCGGCCGGCGGACCGTCGTCGCGAGCCGAGGCTATGACCTCGTCGAGCACCTCGATCGCCGCCTGGAGGCGCGCGGCGGGGGTCACCGACCTGCCCTACCGCGTCGGATAATTGGGCGCCTCGCGCGTGATCGCCACGTCGTGAACGTGGCTTTCGGAAAGCCCGGCATTCGTGATCCGAACGAAACGCGCCCGCTTCTGAAGCTCGGCGATGGTCGTCGAGCCGGTATAGCCCATCGCCGCCTTCACGCCGCCGACCAATTGGTGGATGATGTCGCGCACCGGGCCCTTGTACGGAACCTGTCCCTCGATCCCCTCCGGCACGAGCTTCAGATGATCCTTGATGTCCTGCTGGAAATAGCGGTCGGCCGAGCCTCGCGCCATCGCCCCAACCGATCCCATGCCACGGTAGGACTTGTAGCTACGGCCTTGATAAAGGAAGATTTCGCCTGGCGCTTCTTCGGTCCCGGCGAGGAGCGATCCGACCATCACCGTCGAGGCTCCCGCAGCGAGGGCCTTGGCGATGTCGCCGCTGGTGCGAATTCCGCCGTCGGCAATCACGGGGATGCCGTTGGCGGCGCGGGCAGCGTCCATGACTGCGGTGAGCTGCGGAACACCCACTCCGGCGACGATCCGCGTGGTGCAGATCGAACCGGGCCCGATGCCGACCTTGATCGCATCGGCCCCCGCGTCACGCAGCGCCTTGGCTGCATCCGCCGTCGCGACATTGCCCGCCACGACCTGCACCGAGTTGGAGACGGTCTTCACCCGCTCGACAGCCCTCGCGACTTCCGCATTATGGCCGTGCGCCGTGTCGATTACGATGCAGTCGCAGCCGGCGTCGATCAGCGCCTCGGACCGCTCGAACCCCTTGTCGCCGACAGTGGTCGCGGCCGCGACGCGTAGCCGCCCTTCCCCGTCCTTGGTCGCGAATGGTGCGGCGACGGACTTCTCGATGTCCTTGACCGTGATCAGCCCGACGCAGTGGTGGCCTTCGTCCACGACCAGCAGCTTCTCGATCCGCCGCTGATGAAGGATTCGCCGCGCCTCCGCTTCGTTGGTGCCGAGCGGAACCGTCGCGAGATTGTCCCTCGTCATCAGCTCGCTGACCTTCTGTCGCGGATTCTCGGCAAAGCGCACGTCGCGGTTCGTGAGGATTCCGCACAGCTTGCCGGACTTCTCGACGATCGGAATGCCGCTGATCCGATGCGCCTCCATCAGCTCCAGCGCTTCAGCAAGCGTCTGGTCGGGAGTCATGGTGATCGGATTGACCACCATCCCGCTCTCGAACCGCTTCACCTGCCGCACGGCGAGCGCCTGCTCGTCGATGCCGAGATTGCGGTGGAGGACTCCGATCCCGCCAAGCTGCGCCAGCGCGATCGCCATGTCGGCCTCGGTCACCGTGTCCATCGCCGAGGACAGGATCGGGATTTGGAGCGGGATTTCGCGGGTGAGGAAGGTTTTGGTGTCCGCCTGGCTGGGAAGGACGGTCGATTCAAGCGGCTGCAGGAGCACGTCGTCGAACGTCAGTCCGAGCGGGATAGCGGCAGTATCGTTGAGTTGGGCCATATCGGCCCATGACAGGCCGGGCGCGATTCGCCAAGTGTCCCTAGGCGTTAGCCCTGGCCAGCACCCGCTCAGCCGCCTCGACGTGCATGCGCTCGATCATCTCGTTGCCGAACCGCTCGGCGCCGCCTTGGAAGGCGTCGACCACCGCCCTCGCCCGCTCCACCTCGGCCTCGCCCGGCGCGAAAGCGCGATGGCACGGCGCGATCTGGTTCGGATGGATCAGGCTCTTGCCGTCGAATCCAAGATTCCGCCCGTCTTCCGCCTCTCTGAGGAAGGCGTCGCTGTCTTCGAGATTGTTGAAGACTCCGTCGAAGACCGGGACTCCGGCGGCCCGTGCAGCGAGGACAATCAACTGGAGCGAGGCGGAGATCGGCGCGCGCGTCGCGTCCAGCGGCAGGCGGAGATCGGCGCGCAAGTCGTTGGTCCCGGCGACGAGCCCCGCGGACTCTCCTGCGATCGCCGCTGCCGCGAGCACTCCCGCTGCGGTCTCGATCATCGCCAGCACCGGCTTGCCGGCAGCTTCGGCGACGCCGTGCACCAAATGGGCCGAAATCGCTCGCGGCAAGACGATCAGATCGGCCTTCGACCGTGCGGCCGCGTCCAGATCGAGCGAATGCCACTCGCTTCCCACCCCGTTGATCCGAATCGCGACCGGCATGGACCAGGCCTCCGCCACCGCGTCGACGGCGGCATGGCGCGCCGAAGCCTTGTCCTCGGCCTTCACCGCGTCCTCCAGGTCGAGGATGACCAGATCGGCCCCCGCCTCGCGCGCCTTGGCGATCGCTCTCGGGTTCGACGCGGGCAGGAACAGCAGCGACCGCACCGCGAAGAGGTCGAGGCCCTTGTCGCTTTTTGCTTCCGCTACCGCCATCACCGTCGCATCATGCCCCGAACACGGGAGGACGGGGAAGAGAAATGCTGACGACGTTCATGGCAGCCGTAGCGGTCCTGGTGCTGCTCTACATCATGATGGGCGTGAAGATCGTCCGCCAGGGCTATCGCTACACCATCGAGCATTTCGGGCGGTTTGTGCGCGTGGCCGATCCCGGATTCAACTACGTGACACCCTTCTTCTATCGCGTCGGCCGCAGAATCAACGTTATGGAGCAGGTCCTTGAGATCCCGGGTCAGGAGATCATCACCAAGGACAATGCGATGGTGGCGGTCGACGGCGTGGTCTTCTTTCAGGTCCTCGACGCCGCCAAGGCCGCCTACGAGGTCGCGGATCTCTATTCAGCCATCACGGCGCTTTCGACCACGAACCTGCGCACCGTCATGGGCTCGATGGATCTCGACGAAACCCTTTCCAAGCGTGACGAGATCAACACCAAGCTGCTTTCGGTGGTCGACCAGGCAACCGAATCCTGGGGCGTGAAGATCACCCGGGTCGAGCTTCGCGACATCCGGCCGCCACAGGACATCGTCAACGCCATGACCCGCCAGATGAAGGCCGAGCGCGAGAAGCGTGCGGTCATTCTCGAGGCCGAGGGCATGCGCCAGTCCGCAATCCTCAAGGCCGAGGGCGAAAAGCAGTCTGCCATCCTGTCCGCCGAGGGCGCGCGCGAGGCCGCGTTCCGCGAGGCGGAGGCGCGCGAGCGTGCGGCTCAGGCCGAAGCGACGGCAACCAAAGCCGTCAGCGATGCGATCGAGCAGGGGAGCGGCCAGGCGATCAACTATTTCATCGCCCAGAAATATGTCGAGGCGGTGGCCGAGTTTGCGCGCTCGCCGAACGCCAAGACAATCCTGTTCCCGGTCGAGGCGACGCAGCTGATCGGCACGCTTGGCGGCATTGGCGAGCTGGCGAAGGAAGCTGTCGGCCATCTCGGCGGCGGCTCGCAGCCTGCAAGAGGCAAACCGCCGGCAAGCGTTCCAAAAGCGG